>Ga0066710_100004281_pt1 | contig 12577 bp, 8 predicted proteins | sample GraSoiAngelo_159_FD_79666 | JGI IMG/M metagenome (GOLD analysis project Ga0066710, IMG submission 79666) | Grasslands soil microbial communities from the Angelo Coastal Reserve, California, USA - 14_1009_16_40cm | ecosystem: Environmental > Terrestrial > Soil > Grasslands | place: USA...
GGGAAAGATTTCGCCGGTGTGTGATATGAATACAAAGCCTTTCCCATCGCTCACACCGGCCGTCCTCCAGACCATTCCCCTCGCGTTCGCCGTTTCGTGGGCGGGCCCATGCTCCGCCTTCTGCCGCTGGGCCACGTACCGCCGGTAGTGCATGGCTTCAGTGGTCTTCACATCGAACGGCGCGATTTTGGAGATGCCGTAGAGGAATTCGAACACCTGCTCGTATTCCTCCGCCGTCAAATCGTCGCCGGCCAGCGCGCGCCCGGTAACTACTAGGAAGAATAAACTCCACATGCGGCCGCCGACTTCCGCAACGCGCTCGGCTACTTGCGCCAGCTTATTCACATTCCGTCGCGTGACCGTGGTCTGGAGTTGCGTATCGAGTCTGATATCGCGCGCGTGGCGTAGTGCGAACATGGCGCGGTCAAAAGTTCCGGCGACGCCGCGGAAACTATCGTGCGTTTCTGCATCCGGGCCATCCAGACTGATAGCCATGCGGGCAATGCCGGATTTCTTAAACCGGTCAATGGCGTTCGCCGTTAACAGCGGCGTCGCACTGGGCGTAACGTTGGTACGAAGCCCAAGATCCACGCTGTGGCGGATCAGATCGAACAAGTCGGAGCGCTTGAGCGGATCACCCCCGGTAAACACCATCAGCGGATCGCCAAACGAGCGGATCTCGTCCAGCAAGCGGTACCCCTGCTCCCTGGTGAGTTCGCCGGGGTTGCGCGTCGGCATGGCCGATGCCCGGCAATGCACGCACGCCAGGTCGCAGGCCTGCGTTACTTCCCAAATGACCAACAAAGGCGACTGGTTAAAGTCCATGGCACCTCCACGTGCGGCGGTGACAATTCTGCAATCCTGTGGCCAGCGCCACTGGCACGCCGCGTGCATAATGCGTTATCTGAAGCCAGGAGGCTAAGATCGTCATTTCAAACGAGAAGACTCTAGGTGAACTCGTCGCTGAGATTCCCGAGGCGACGCGCATCCTTGAAAAATACCGAATTGACTACTGCTGTGGGGGAAAACACGCACTTAAGGCCTCCTGCCGGGAGCGTGGTATCACGCAGGAAGTCCTATTGGGCGAACTCGAGCAAGCCGCCACCCTGCACCCGCAAACGGGCTAGCGCGCGTGGAGCATGGCGCCGCTCCGGGAGTTGATCGATCAGATCCTTTCCCGCCACCACGCGCGGCCAAGCGCCGAACGCCGAGGATCGCAGACTTACGCGCCGGTCGAGGAATCGGCGTTCCATCGGGTTTTGCGAGCGAAGACGAACGTACAGGCAGAGAAGCGATCGCGGTCGGCGATCGTGCGGATCTCTTCGAGCCCACGCTCCGGACGTGGCGCTGCGCGACGGCTCTCATTAGGCATTCTTGGGCAAATCGGTCGAGAGCGAACGATCTTTCTGCGCTTGAAGAGCCGCGAGCCGCTCCGTCAGAGCCTTCTGGATCGCCGCGAAGGAGTCGTTGCCGAGCACGATCCGCTTCGGCGCCGGGTTCTGAGTGCAGGTCGTCCAGATACAACTGCCCTTGGCGCTGCGCGACGCACGGCTATGGCAGACGCGAGTGTGAATTGCTTGTTGTTACTTGCTTACTGCGGTTGTGGCTCTTGGCACGTTCGAGCCAACAAAGCGACCATTGCTTCGCGCCGATACAGTTCTGAAACGATTTCCGCGCGCCCGTTTTGTTGCCACTCATCTCAACGAGTCCAATCCGCACACGGGAGTGGATTGCCGCCTTGGATACGATGGAGGCGCTGAATCCCCGCGCGGTGGTCGCCGGACACAAGCGGGCTGAAAACGACGATAGTCCCAGAATCATAGAGGAGACCTGGCGGTACATCCGCGATTTCGACCGCGTAGCCTAGACCACGACGACCGCCAGAGAACTCTTCGATAAGATGCTTGAGATCTATCCGGACCGGCTCAATCCAGGCGCGCTCTGGAGTTCGGCGTGCGGTGCTAAACCATAACTTATGCTGATTTCCCGCTATACCTTCTATGCGGCCCTCTTGCTCGCATTGTCATGGTTGCCGCGGTTTTCGCGCACGTAACTGTATTCGGCAGTTCCCCCGGCGCCCGGTTGTGCTGTTCGTCTTCACCGGGATGATCGCCTATTTACGAAAACCTTAGACATCAACCAGTAAAGGACCAAGACATGATCGCTATTTCTGCAATCCTCGGCAGCACGCGTCAGCTCGTTGAGTTACCGGGAGGGATTGAGTGGCCCGACCGTTACTGATGAGCTGGGGCAGGCGCCGAACCGGTGGCCGGGTTGAAGCTCGGATTTTAGGATTGTGCGGCTGATCGATGAGTTTCACCTGCGGCACCGGCTTCGCGCTTTCGATCCAGGCAGTGTAAGCCAGGTCACGCAGAAAAGTGGCTCCAGCGGCAATCCTTTTATAGACCATCTCACGCGCTTCCTGGTCGTCCTTATTGCGAAAAGCGCCGCGCAGATCCAGGCGGTATACATCTTCCACGAAATTGCGCGCGTCGAGCGAGTGAGTGAGCGTAGCCTGCCACGGGTCGTCCAGATAACGGGCGTCCTTCGGCACGTACTTGAGCACGTCGGACTCCGCTGTTCCGATCAGATCCACGTAGTGAGATTCAAACCGGCCGTGAATTTCCGGATCGCGCGTGTACCCTTTCGGATTGTCGCCCGACCAACCATCGTGATGGATCGACTCGTGGAGTGGCATGGCGGCGTCGGCCACATAATGGCCTAGCCACCCCATGTAAAACGCGATATCGGTGGCGAGCATCTGCTTGATCTGCCCGGCGTCCTGAAAAACCGGGGAAATCGCTGCGTAAAGCGAAGCGATACTCGAAGAGCGGTGCGCATCCGGATCAGACACCTGGCGATAGAGCCGCATACCGGCCTTCATCCGCTCGTAACCCTCGATGATGGCGTATGCCTGTAGGCCCGTGTAACGAATGTTCAACAGTTTCGCCCGCTCGGGATCGGATTTCATAAACCGCAGATATTCGTCATGAACGCGCAAGATGAACTCTGTGCGCGAGCGCGGCGGCTCCGGAATGAAATCGAACCCCTCCGTGTACCAGCTATGATTTGCGTCTTCCGATATGCGCAAGTATGGTTCGGTCACGCTACGCCACGTGTCGGGAATGGTTCCTAGGTGTCCGATGTAGGCCTTTTGAGCCTTTAGAAAGGCGGGTCCGTTCGCCGGTATTTGCTCGACGGCCGCGAGGTTGGCGAGCGTGTGTCCTCGAACGCCCCAACCCCAGAGGTTCTGGATAGCCAAGAGCTGTGCGCAGAAGAGAGCTATGCCTTTGGTTGTCACAATGTCCCCGGGTTGATTCTCGATTGTCCAGTTTAATTATCCTGGTACGTCGGACACAAGGCAATTACAGGCGGGTGAAAGATTTGGTGAGACCAAGTCGGCATCACTAGTTTCGGCTTGGCGAGCCGCCCAGGTCGAAGCGAAAAAACTCGCCATGGCATCCGCTTGGCGTGTTTTGCTTTCGGCGATCTGGTCTTTTTGCCGTCATGAAGAATTGAGCCAAAAGATAACAGCACTGAAACACAGATTTCTTAGATTGGCAAAGGGAATTTCAGTACCGCGAATACCAGCCTCTTATGACTTGCCGACGACAAGCACCGCGAACGTTCCCGGCTTCACCCTGCGCTGAGGGCGCTTCGCGGGATCGCTGGCCGGGATCTCCTGAAATTCGGCAGCGGGCAGAAAGATCTTCTTAGTTTTAGGATCGAATGCCATCGTTTTTGCACTCGGCTGTGTCTTAACCGCTCCGGCATCTTCGTATTCGTCCGCGGATTTCTCTAGGTAGATGCTCAAGGTTCCATCTCCGCACGAAAAGAAAATCAGACTCGTGCCGGGATCGAAAGCGGCAAAGTCAACGCCGGCACCGATGGGAAAGCTGCCAATTACCTTCCCTGTCGCTGCATCCATGACAACCATCTTCGGCTCCTTGCGGCAGCCAATGAACAAGCGGTTGGTCTTGACATCGTACGCGAGGCCGGTCGGTATGGCCGCCACGCCAATAGGAAAGCGCTTCTTGACCTCCAGCGACTTCGGGTCGAACACGACCACCTCCGCGGTGTCTTCGCTATTGACATAAATGAGACCATCGGCGCCGATAATGGCCTCTTCCCCGTCGCCCTCCGCTTTGACTGTGCCTACAACCTCTCCCGTCGCGGCCTGGATAGCGGTGATATCGTGCGAACCGTGATTATTGGTGAACACGCGCTTGGTACCTGGGTCGTAATAAATGCCGTCAGGCCCCTTGCCAACGTCGATTTTCTTGATGAGCTGCAAGGTCGATGGATCAAACATCGAAACCTTGTTTTCCCGGCCATTACTGGTGAATCCGTGCCCGAAATCGGATGCAATCGCGATCCCATGGACGCCTGGCGTATCGGGGATAGTACCCACGAGCTTGCCGCTGTCCGCATCCAGGACGTCGACCTGGGTCGCATGTGACACGTAGATCCGTCGCGCCGAATTGTCCAGCGTCACATAGTCAAAGCCGCCGACGCCGGGAATCGGGTACCGGCCTTCCACCTTATAGCCGGTTGCTCCATCCAGCAGCGCCGTGGCACAAAAGACCGCCAAAGCTGCTTTCATGCTTCGCATCATCTGCCTCCCATGAGTTGGTTTAGAACAATCATCGCCACTACTATACTGCCCGATGTCGATTTTCACCAGGCTTCAATCTAAAGACTTGAAAAAGAGGGTTATGTGCATCGCTAAAACGTGAACCGAGCGAGACTCCGGCCAGGTGATGTGACCCAGTGATGAACGGTACGGACAAGTATTCAGGTGTGAATGGCGCCAGCTGGCCGAGTCTCCTTTGGCGCGGAGAAGATGACTTTGTCGCCAAGCCAGTCGCAGGGAATCGGAGGATGACCCGGGCTTGCTAAATGGCGGCACTGCTACAGGACTTCCGCTATGCAATGCGGGGTGTAGGTCGCAGCCCCGGACTCATCCGTGATCAATTCGCTTCGACAAATTACCTTATCTAAGGATTCCTTATATCGAGATATTTGGGCGCAGGAGCCAAGACAGGATCCCCGTCACCTCGCCGGAACAAAGAGACCTTGCAATCAAACGGTTGGAATCGTTCCGCCGTCGATGACGAACTCGCTTCCGGTGATTGCAGCAGCGCCCTATCTGATGTGATAACGGCGACGAGTTCTGCAACCTCCTGCGGCGTGTTGGGTCGGCCCAACGGAATACCGCCCAGCATATCCATTAGCTCTTACCGGGCTGTCGCGTAATCACTTTTATCTTTTTCCGCCATTCTTTCAAACATTCTTGTGGCGGCAGCAGTTTCTCTGAAACCCGGAGAAACAGTAACGACCCGGACCTCCTTCGTGCTGACCTCATTCGACAATGCCTTGCTGTAATTCGTCAAGGCAGCTTTCACCGCGGCATAAGCAAGAGTTGAGTGGTAGAGGGGCAGCGTTCGTTGGATGGACGAGACGTGAATGATTACACCCGAACCCCGCTCAATCGTCGAGGGCAGTAGACCACGATCCAACCGGACGGCGGGGAATAGGTTCTCATTGATGGCTTGCTGCCAACGCTCATCGGTGACGGTGATGAAGCCGCCGCTGGGCGCGGATGAGCCTCCGACGTTATGGACGATGATATCAACGCCCTTAAACAGGTCCAACATCTCAGGGATCACCTTTGTCGTACCCTCAGAGGTCGAGACATCGGCTCGGACAAAATGGCTCTCCGTTTCCTCTTCAGGTGCGGACCGCGCCGTTATGATGACGGTTCCGCCTCCCCGCAGAAAGCGATCAGCAATCGCCTTGCCCGCACCCTTCGTCCCCCCGACTAAAATACGTTGCCAGTGAATTCACTCGCTTCGGGAGCTTGTTTGATCAGTGTACTCATGTGGTACCCATTTTAGGAAAACACTCAGCCCGACTTGACGCGTGCGAATCCGGGCTCCGGTGGAGCTTTCTCTTGCATCGGGCGCCAGCCACGCAGCGACAAATCCGCGCCGACAAATTATGACGTTCACAAGGCGAGTGCTTCATTTGCGGCAGGCCGCTCTTTTTCGGAGCCGATCTCCTACCTCGTCAATTTTCTCATCAAACAAATGCTCGTCAAAGCCGAACTCGCAGAAACCAGCAAGCACAGCAGCAATCGCCTAGAATGTAGCCGGGGGTGATGCACAACATTGGATCAGCTTGCCCTACGGTTGCTGTCGTCGCTCGCTGGCGTAGCAATCGTCACATTCGCCGCACACAGCTTGATTCCAATCAACGCGACGACCGTTGGATTCGCGTATCTGCTGCTGGTTTTAATAATTGCCAGTACCTGGGGTTTTCTTGAGGCCTTGCTCGCCTCAATTACCGCGACACTCGCCTTCAACTTCTTCTTTATGGAGCCAATCGGTAGGTTCACCATCGCCGATCCACAAAATTGGGTTGCTCTGTTCAGCTTCCTTGCAACATCGCTGATAGCGAGCCGGCTTTCGGACAAGGCCAAACGCCGAGCTCTTGACGCTGTCGAGCGTCAGCAAGATTTGGAGAGGCTGTACACGTTCAGCCGGGCGATCTTGCTGATCGACAGCGGCGAGCCATTTGCGAAACAACTCGCGCACAAATTAGCAGAAATTTTCGAAGTGGGCGCATTGGTGCTCTATGATCGCCGGACGGCAGAATTCTACCGTGCGGGCCCGTCGGATTTTGATGGGCTTGATGATCAACTTCGAGAGGCCGCGCTGCATGGCACGTCCTTCTCCGATGCAAAACAGAATCGTGTCATATTGGCTGTCCGGCTCGGCTCAGAGCCAATTGCGAGTCTCGCACTTCAGGGCGTGCAAATGCCAGATTCCGTACTCCAAGGCATCGCTAACCTGGTTGCGATCGGTGTCGAGCGGGCAAAAGCCCAGGAACTTGCCCACCAGATTGAAGCTGCACGGCAAAGCGAGCAATTGAGAACCACACTGATCGATGCTATGGCGCACGAGTTCAAGACGCCGCTGACGTCAATCAAGGGTGCAACGACATCGCTTCTGGCCGACTCCAACCAGTCTCCAGAAACGAGGAAGGAACTACTGAAGATTGCCGACGAAGAGGCAGAGCGCTTGAAGGATCTCATCGACGATGCGGTCGAAATGGCGCGCGTGGACACCGCCAACATCGACGTCCACCTAGAACTGTCGAACTTGGAAGACACTGTTCGTGAAGTGGTAGCATCGATGAAAACCGAAATCGAGGATCGGCACCTGGAACTCATTTGCGACGCTCAGTTGCCCGCAATCGGTGCTGATCGACGGTTGCTGAAGCTTGCTTTCAAACAACTTCTCAACAACGCTCTGAAGTATTCGCCATCCGGCACGCCGGTCACAATTCGACTATGCGAAGCCGATGGCATGATCAGTGTAGAAGTCACCGATCATGGCAGTGGGATACCAGTCTGGGAGCAGAGTCGCATTTTTGAAAGGTTTTATAGAAGTCCTTCTGTCACGCATCAGATACCGGGTTCTGGACTTGGTCTGAGCATTGCCTATAGCATCGTGCAGGCCCATCATGGAGATCTGCGCGTAAACAGCCATCCCGGCGAAACAACGTTCCGAATGACTTTGCCGGCGGAGCGCAAGGGAGAACGGAGTTGAGCGCGGGCCGCATTCTCGTTGTTGATGACGAACCCCAAATCCGGCGCATTATGCGCACGGCACTGACCGGTACCGGATACCAAGTGGATGATGCCAAGACCGGTGAGGAGGCTCTCGAGAAAGTGCGAGACTTCCGTCCTGATCTGGTACTGCTCGACATTAATATGCCTGGGATGGGCGGCCTGGCTGCCTGCAGAGCCATTAGGGCAGACACGAGCATTGCGATCATCATGCTTACCGTTCGGAACTCTGAGAAAGACAAGGTCGACGCCTTGGACGCGGGGGCAGATGATTTTGTCACGAAACCGTTTAGCACTCCGGAGCTTCTGGCTCGCATACGCGCCGCACTCAGGCGAGTGCCGGTTTCGCCTCAGTCCGCGACGGCCAAGATCCGCGTCGGACAGCTTGTGATCGACTTTGCGGCGCGCACCGTCGGTAAAGGCGACACAATTACTCACCTGACGCCAAAGGAACTGGATCTGCTTCGCTATCTGACGCAGCACGCGAATGAAGCAGTTCCACATCGGGAGCTGTTGCAGGCGGTATGGGGGCCTGACTACGGGGACCAGGTGGACTACCTTCGCGTCTTTATCAAGAACCTGCGCAAGAAAGTCGAGTTGAATCCAGAGCGCCCTGAATACATCACGACGGAGCCCTGGGTCGGATACCGCTTCAACGGGCTGCCCGAGTCTTTATAAAATCTTCAGGACTTCTATATGACTTCTTCAGGCCTTTCCGCCTACCCTCGGTTATGGGAGCGCGGAACGAAATGTCACTCGCCCTTCAAAAACTCTTGGCGCCGGCGACTGGATGTCCCGATCGTCCAGAGACCTATGAATCTGAGTACAAGTTAAATGTCGATGTTGTGTTCACATCCGTGGAGCCTACTCTCGCGGCTTTGAAGAAGGCTGGTGCTCTTGCAAGCCGGTTGAACGGTCGCATTACCCTTGTCGTTCCTCAGATTGTGCCATATCCGCTCCCGCTTAAGACTCCGCCCGTGCTAATCGAATTCAATGAGAGGCGGTTTCGCCTCATCGCAAGCGAGAGTCCGGTAGAGACGACTGTCCGCATATATTTGTGCCGCGATCCGCTAGAGACCCTTCCAGCGGTGCTGCAGCCGCATTCCGTTGTCGTTCTCGGTGGGCGTAGAAGCTGGTGGCCAACAGCGGAGAAGCGTTTGGCCAGAACACTGCGGCGTGTGGGTCATGAAGTCATTTTTGCAGAATCGGAGTAATGCCGAATGCTCGATCTTTTCTACGTTGCTGGAGGGTGCCTGGCTCTGCTGGTTTTCTGGACCTTCGCGAGAGCCTGTGACAAGCTTTAGAGGAAAAACGAATGGATTACATCATTGCCGGCATCGCATCGCTCGGTTTGTTCATGTACCTGATTTATGCTTTGCTCCGTCCAGAGCGGTTCTGAAAGGAAACAATGACTAGCGCCGGAATTCTGCAAATTGCTTTGTTCTTTGGTCTTGTGCTCGTTTGCATTAGGCCGTTGGGCGCTTACATGGCGCGCATTTTCGAAGGTCAGCGCACGTTTATGCATCCTGCCCTCCGATGGCTGGAGGTGCTCACATACAAGCTGATCGGAGTACGCGAAGAAGTGGAGCAGCGCTGGACCCACTATACCGCATCGCTCCTTAGCTTCAGTATCTTTGGATTCTTGATCGTATACCTGTTGCAGCGTGCACAGGCCTATTTCCCGTTCAATCCACAACACTTCGGCACGCCCAATGTCAGTCCCGACCTTGCTTTCAATACTGCCGTAAGCTTTGTGACCAACACAAATTGGCAGGCCTACTCTGGGGAATCGACGCTCAGCTATTTCGTGCAAATGGCTGCTCTGGCAGTCCAGAACTTCGCTTCTGCCGCCGCTGGCATTGCCGTCGCCATTGCTCTGGTTCGGGGATTTGCACGTCAGGAACAGACGACGATCGGTAATTTTTGGGTGGATGTTACGCGCGCTACCGTCTACATCCTATTGCCACTGTCCATCATTGGCGCTCTGTTCTTGTGCTCGCAAGGAGTAATTCAGAACCTGAAGCCCTACACAACCGTGACCACGGTTGAAGGGGCGAAACAAACGATTGCGCAGGGGCCAGTGGCATCTCAGGAAATTATCAAGCAACTCGGCACAAATGGCGGAGGCTTCTTCGGCGCAAACTCCGCCCACCCATTTGAGAATCCAACTCCGTTGATCAACCTGTTACAAATGTTCCTGATTTTCCTCATACCCGCAGCGTTGACGTACACGTTCGGACGGATGGTCGGAGACACAAGACAAGGTTGGGCGATTTTCGCGGCGTTCTCGGTAATGTTCCTGATCGGTGTATTCGTCACGTACGGATTCGAGCAGGCCGGTAACCCCATTCTGGCAAAGCTCGGAATTCAGACAGAGGCCACATTCGGGCAAGCCGGCGGCAACATGGAGGGGAAGGAAGTCCGATTCGGGATCGCGAACTCGGCTCTGTTTGCCACCGCCACTACAGATGCCAGCTGCGGCGCGGTAAATAGCATGCACGACAGCTTCACGCCCCTTGCCGGTCTGGTCCCCCTGTTCAACATCATGACCGGTGAAGTGATTTTTGGCGGGGTGGGCGCCGGCCTGTACGGCATCCTGTTGTACTGCATCATCGCGGTTTTCATCGCGGGCTTGATGGTAGGCCGAACACCGGAGTACCTAGGCAAGAAGATAGAACAGAAAGAGGTCAAGATGGCCATGCTGGCTATCATTGCCACTGCCTTCAGCATCCTGGTCTTTAGTGGCATCAGTTCCGTGATCCCATTTGCGAAAAATGGCTACTGGAATCCAGCCGGTCCGGCGATCGCCAACTTGACCAATACCGGCCCACACGGATTGAGCGAGATTCTATACGCATACACCAGCGCAACCGGCAATAACGGCAGCGCTTTCGGAGGACTGAGTCCAAACACGCCCTGGTACAACCTGACGCTCGGGCTCGGTATGCTCATAGGCCGGTTTCTGTTCTTGATTCCATTGCTTGCAGCCGCCGGCAGCCTCGCTATCAAGAAGAAGGTACCTACGACCAGCGGCACATTCCCAACGCATGGCCCGCTATTCGTCGGACTGCTGGTTGGCACCGTTCTAATCGTCGGTGCACTTACCTTCTTCCCGGCGCTCTCGCTGGGCCCGATCGTGGAGCACTTCCTGATGCATAGCGGCAAGCTCTTCTCGATAGTCTTATTGCCGCTCTGGAGTTAACTATGTCGACACTGACCCCGGCACCGCCAAACCCGATCCAAGAGCTTCCGCAGAACGATCCTACCTCACTGCTTCCCAAGAAGCTGGCGCGGGCCCGCCCGCTATTTGACCGCGAAATCGTCGGCGGGGCCTCCCGAGCGTCCTTCTCGAAGCTGAACCCGATCACGCTGCTGAAGAACCCGGTAATGTTTGTCGTCGAAGTTGGCGCAGCGCTTACCACCGTGTTTCTTGTTCGCGATATATTCACGGGCGCCGGCGGAATCGGTTTCTCGTTGCAGATTGCACTCTGGCTCTGGTTTACGGTCCTCTTCGCCAACTTCGCCGAAGCCATGGCGGAGGCGCGCGGAAAGGCTCAGGCCGACGCTCTGCGCAAAACCAAAACAGATGTTCTCGGGAAACGGCTGACCGCGGCCGGCAAGATAGAGCAGGTCCCCGGTTCCGCGCTGCGGCCCGGCGATGTTGTCGTGTGTGATGCCGGCGACTTGATCCCAGGGGACGGGGAGGTCATTGAGGGCATCGCGACCGTGGACGAGTCGGTAATCACGGGAGAAAGTGCGCCTGTGATTCGCGAATCCGGCGGTGACCGAAGCGCCGTTACCGGCGGTACGAAGGTGCTCTCAGATCAAATCAAGATTCGGATTACGTCCAATCCCGGCGAGACTTTTCTCGATCGCATGATTGCTCTCGTCGAGGGTGCAGAACGTCAAAAGACTCCGAATGAGATCGCGCTCAACATTCTGATTGCCGGACTGACGTTGATCTTCCTGCTGGCGGTGATTACTTTGCAACCATTCTCCGCATTCAGTGTTGCCCAGGCGGGTTCGGGAACAATTCCGAGTGTTGCGGTTCTGGTTTCCTTGCTCGTTTGCCTAATACCGACAACGATCGGCGGCCTGTTGTCCGCCATCGGAATAGCCGGCATGGACCGTGTCATGCAGCACAACGTGCTGGCGATGAGCGGGAAGGCGGTAGAAGCTGCCGGTGACGTCAATTCACTGTTGTTGGATAAGACTGGCACCATCACGTTGGGTAACCGGCAAGCGGTCGAATTCCTGATCATCGAAGGCGTCACCGAGCAGGAACTCGCCGATGCCGCTCAACTATCCAGTCTTGCCGACGAGACGCCGGAAGGCCGGTCGATCGTAATCCTTGCGAAAGCGAAGTATGGCCTCAGGGGGCGTCACATTCCAGAACACGACGCGACGTTTATCCCATTCTCAGCCTATACGCGGATGAGCGGTGTCGATTTCGAGGGACGGCGGCTCAGGAAGGGAGCCACCGACGCCATCTGTAAGTTCGTTGCCGATTGTGGCGGCCAGATCTCCGGCGGCGTCCAGGATATAAGCGATCGCATCTCGCGGAACGGTGGAACCCCGCTCGCGGTGGCGGATGGGAAGCGCCTACTGGGCATCGTCCATTTGAAAGACATCGTGAAGGGCGGCATGAAAGAGCGGATCGCCCAACTTCGCCTTATGGGCATCCGCAGCGTCATGATCACTGGTGACAACCCGCTCACCGCGGCCGCATTTGCTACGGAAGCTGGTTTGGACGATTTCCTGGCCCAGGCCACACCAAAAGACAAACTCGAATACATTAAAAAAGAACAGGCTGCTGGCCGTCTTGTCGCAATGACAGGCGATGGCACGAACGATGCGCCCGCACTCGCGCAAGCTGATGTTGGATTGGCTATGAATACCGGCACGATGGCGGCGAAGGAAGCCAGCAATATGGTGGATCTGGAC
>Ga0066710_100004282_pt1 | contig 12577 bp, 11 predicted proteins | sample GraSoiAngelo_159_FD_79666 | JGI IMG/M metagenome (GOLD analysis project Ga0066710, IMG submission 79666) | Grasslands soil microbial communities from the Angelo Coastal Reserve, California, USA - 14_1009_16_40cm | ecosystem: Environmental > Terrestrial > Soil > Grasslands | place: USA...
CGTATTCACGGATTATATATCAATAGATATTATGTGATCAGGTTGTTCGGTCCGCTATTTAGCGGTATGAACAAGTTTGCTTATGACCCATCAGTCCTCAGCCTTACCCGACCATCCAGAGATGGCGACCCGAGAAGCATGAATGTGGATTTTATTTTCATATAATCTTTTTTCGTTTCACTGCCGCCAATTTACGCGACGGACCATTAAGGGAACATTAAGCCGCGTGGAAACCTCAAAAATAATTTTGGCAGATGCTTTGTAACTTAATGAAGTCTCAATCTGTCATCGGTTATTCTTCCGCTTGCGATCTCTCAACCCGGATGAGCCGGAACCGGATGGGAGCGCGGAATTTATTCCGCTCGGACGCCTGCGAGTGCCCCGGTGCCGAACCGGACCATTCGCTTGTCCGGTCCCAGGCGTGGTGCGGACTCGAGTCCGCGCCCCGGAGCGCGGCTTGTCTCAAGCCGCAGCAGCCACCAAGGCAAGTGCGCCCCGGCATGTTCCGAGGCCAACTTTGGCTGCGGACACGCTGCGGAGTGGGACACTCCGCGCCCCGGCTCCGGCTGGGCCGCGCTGAGCATGTGGGGAGGCAAAAGACGTGCCCGAACGGATCGGGCATGATAAAAGCAATAAAACAAAACATCGATGAGAATTCTGGTTGTTGAAGACGAGCCTCGGTTGCTGCGCAACCTCGCCAAGGCACTGCGCGAAGAAGGCTATGCCGTGGACATCGCCGACGCCGGTGACGACGGACTCTACAAGGCCGAGACCTTCAATTACGACGCGATCGTGCTCGACGTGATGCTCCCTCGTCTTGATGGCTGGGAAATCCTGGCCCGCCTCCGCAAGCAAAAGCAAACTCCCGTGCTGATGCTCACGGCCCGCGACACCCACAAGGATCGCGTGCGCGGTCTGGACAACGGCGCGGATGATTATCTGGTCAAACCATTTGACCTGTCCGAACTGCTGGCTCGACTGCGCGCGCTCATCCGCCGGGCCGCCGGTCAGGCGCGGCCGCTCATCGAGTTGGGCGATGTGGTCATCGACACCCGCGCCCGCACAGCCACGCGGGCGGGCGAACTGGTTGCGCTCACCGCCCGCGAGTACGCCATTCTCGAATACCTCGCCCTCCACCGCGGAAAAGTCGTCACCCGCACCGCCCTTTACGAGCATCTCTTTGACGAGAGCGACGACAGCTTGTCGAATCAGGTGGACGTGCACGTGTTCAGCATTCGCAAGAAGCTCTGGCGCGACCTGATCACGACCCGCCGCGGGCAGGGGTATTGCATCGAATGAAATCTCCATGATCATCAAATCCATTCGTTGGCGCTTGCGGTTGTGGCTCGGGTTCTTGCTGATCTGCGTGCTCAGCGGATTCGGTGTCGCCGTTTACCAATTGCAGCGGGTCAATCAACTCAAGCAGATCGACGAAGAGTTGCAGCCACGGCTGACCGAATCGCTGCTCGAGCTCGCCCGCTTGGACGCCGGCCACGAACAATGCCGCCGCGCCCGCCTCGATCTGGCGGAGCAAACGCGCGCCTGCGTCGAGCGCCTTGGTCCGCTGGCGGCCAAGCGCGGACTCGGAATTCACTGTGAACTCTCGCCGGCGGAAGCCTCCGGCGACCCCGACCGCCTTGACCGGGTTGTCACCAACCTCCTCAGCAACGCCATCCACTACAACAAACCAAACGGTGAAATCCGCGTCGCGACCCGTGCCGAAGCCGGCGCCGCCGTGTTGACCATCGCCGACACCGGACCGGGCATCGCGACGGAACTAATACCCCACATCTTCGAGCGATTCTACCGCGCCGACAAATCCCGCTCCCTTGCCGACGGCCATTTCGGACTGGGGTTGGCCATCTGCAAAGCCATCGTGCAGGCCCATGGCGGCAGCATCGAAGTGTCCAGCCGGCTCGGCGCCGGCAGCACATTCACCGTCCGGCTACCCTCGCCGGCGTAAGGGCCGGGCCTATCTCGGCTGGGCGGTTGGAATGGTCGTTATCCCCTCCACCGAATCACGAGGGTCGATGCCTACAAAGTATTGGGCGCTTACTGCGCCGTCCAGCCGCCATCCATCAGGAAATCAGTGCCCGTGATGTAGCCCGCCTCTTCGGAACAGAGATAGACCGCCAGATGGCCGACTTCTTCCGGCTGACCCCAGCGCCCCAGCGGGATTTTGGACAGGAACTGTTGGTTCAGTTCCGGGTTTTGCAGAATCGGCGCGTTCAGCTCCGTGGCGAAGGGGCCGGGGCTGATGCCATTCACCGTGATTTTCTCCGGGGCAAGCTCCAGGGCGAGCGCCCGGGTGAAACCGAGCAGCCCGGTTTTGCTCGCGCAATAGGCCGTGCGTCCGCCCAGGGCGACGTGGCTCATGATCGAGGTGAGGTTGATGATCCGCCCGTAGCCCTGGCCTTTGATATGCGGAACCAACGACCGGCACATCAGGAATACACTGGTGAGGTTCGTGTCCGTCACTTTGTTCCACTCCTCGAGCGTGAAGTCGGTGATCGCTTTGCGAATGTTGATCCCCGCATTGTTGATCAGGATTTGGACCTTGCCGAATTTTTCGATAATCTCCTTTTCCAGTCGTCGCACCTGTTGTTCGTCCGTCACGTCAGCCAGGAGAACTTCGGCGGCGGCTCCCCGCTGGCGGGCAGCGGCAGCGGTCTCGTTCAACTGTTCCAGATTGCGGGAGACCAAAGCGAGCCGGGCGCCGGAATCAGCCAGCGCCAGGGCCATGGCTTTGCCCAGTCCTTTGCTGGCGCCGGTCACGACGGCGACTTTGTCCTCGAGTTTTTTCGTGCTCATGACGGGCGTTATAGCACCGAAGCCGGCAGCGGCAAATATAAGAAGGGCGCGTTTGAAGCGCCAAACACTAAATCCCAGACTCCAGAGGAATCCCAAATTCCAAACACCAACCGCTGTGGTCTTCGGGACCGGCCTGGCCGGAAGCGCGCTGAATTGGTTGGAGGTCGAGATTCGGAGCTGCTTTGGAGTTTGGAGCTTGAAGTTTGGAGCTTCCGAAGGGGGTGTTTGTTCTTGTTTTGACCGGGTTCTCTGTTACTAAAGGCGGCGCGTGGTCGAGCGGAAAAAGTTGGGCATCCTGGGTTCGGGCAAAGGCTCGAACATGGTGGCCATTGCCGAGGCGTGCCGGACCGGACGGGTTCCCGCGGAGGTGTCGGTCGTAATCAGCGACCTGGCCGAGGCCGGAATCCTGGCCCGGGCGCGGGAGGCGGGGATCCGGGCCGAGTTCATCGCGCCGGGCCAGTATCGAACCAAACTCGATGAAGCCGCCGAGCGGGCGTACATTGGCGCGTTGCGGCAGGCGGGAGTGGATTGGGTCGTGCTGGCTGGTTTCATGCGGATACTGAAAGGCGATTTCCTCCGTGCGTTTGCGCAGCGGGTCGTTAACATTCATCCCGCTTTGCTCCCCTCGTTTCCCGGACTGGAAGCGTGGAAACAAGCCCTCGAGTATGGCGTGAAGGTCACCGGCTGCACCGTGCACCTGGTGGACCAGGGCATCGATACCGGTCCGATCATCGCGCAGCAATCGGTGCCGGTGCTCGACCACGACACGCCCGCCACGCTGCATGAACGGATTCAGGAGGCCGAACGAATATTGTACCCGGCGGCGCTGGCGGCCTTGTTGCGCGGCGAGGTCATGGTACGGGGACGGCGAACCGTCCGGCGCGGCGAAGGTAAAACCAGGGCTCGAGAGGAGGCTCGCCACGTGGGAAAATGAAGAAGCGCAAGAAAAAGATTGGCCTGCCCCGCCGGAGCTGGTCGATCAATCCAGTCACTCGAGTGAAAACCTCGGCAAAGGTCTATGCGCGTCAACGCGCGAAGCGGAATTCAGTGCATGAAGCGTAAGAACCGTGTTTTGAAGTTTGGACTGCCCAAAGGCAGTTTGGAGCAGGCAACGATCGAAAAGATGGCCAAGGCCGGCTTCAATATCTCGGTCAGCAGCCGTTCCTACATTCCCTACGTGGACGACGACGAGCTGGAGATCCGGCTCATCCGGGCCCAGGAAGTCAGTCGTTACGTCGAGCACGGATACCTCGATTGCGGCATCACCGGGCACGATTGGATACAGGAGAACAGCTCGAAGGTGCATGAAGTGGGCGAATTCCTGTTCAGCAAAGCCACGCGCCAGGCGGCGCGCTGGGTGCTGGCGGTCCCGCAGGACTCTCCCATAAAATCGGTGAAAGACCTGAACGGCAAACGCATCGCCACCGAAGTGGTGAACCTCACCAAGAAATACCTCCGGCAGCACGGGGTCAAGGCGGAGGTGGAATTTTCCTGGGGCGCAACCGAGGTAAAGGCGCACGAACTGGTGGACGCGATCGTGGAGATCACCGAGACCGGCTCGTCGCTGCGGGCGAACAAGCTGCGCATCGTGGATACGCTGCTGGTATCAACGCCACGGCTGATAGCCAATCACGCGGCCTGGAAAGAGCCGTGGAAACGGCAGAAGATCGAGACGCTGGCTCTCCTGCTCAGAGGCGCGCTGGAGGCGGAAACGAAGGTCGGGTTGAAGATGAACATCGCCGCCAAGCACCTGGCAAAGTTGTTGAAAAGATTGCCCGCCCTGCGTAATCCAACGATATCGAATCTGAGCCAGGCCGGCTGGGTGGCCGTGGACACGGTCATCGACGAGCACGTTGTCCGCGAGCTGATACCGCAATTGAAAGCGGCCGGCGCGGAAGGCATCATCGAATATCCGCTAAACAAAGTGGTTTACTGACAACCAACAACAAATATGGGATCCTTGAAAAAACGGCGCAAAGCCAAAATCAACAAACATAAACGGCGCAAGAAACTGCGCCTGCACCGCCACAAGAAGCGCACCTGGCAGCAATAGGTTGCCCCCGCCGCCAAGCAGTGTTAACAGTTTAGTCGAGGCCAGTCCCGCTCCGGCGGGACTGCGCTTTTGTGGCATCCGCCTTTTTGCAGCCAATGAATCGTTTTCTTCAGCGAGTCGCGCTGGTCGCCCTGCTGGGCGGCGCGTTGTTGTCCGGTTGCGCGACCGGACCGCGGGCGGTGAAGAGGGCCGGCGCGCCGGGCGAAAGGATTCCGGCGAAAAAGGCGGCCAGGACGGAGGACCAGGCAGGTGAACAGGCCCTGGAACGCCGCGTCCGGGCGATCGCGCACTTCGCCGCCGGCATCAGCGCGGAATTAAATGACGACGATACGGCGGCGCTGCAGCATTATCTGGATTCGGCTGCCGCGGACCCGGGTCACGAGGTGCTGATTCTGGAGCTGGCCCGGCGGTTCCTGCAGAATCGACAGGCCGACAAAGCGGTTGACCTGCTGGCCAGGGCGACGGCTTCACCCCAGGCTTCGGGGAAGATGTTCGCCTGGCTGGGCCGGGCCTATGCCGAAGTTGGCAAGACCGACCTGGCTGTCAAGTCCGACCTGGCGGCCATCAGCCGGGCTCCCGATCTGCTCATGGGGTACCGCAACCTGTTTGCCGTTTACCAGGAAAACCGCCAGCTCGCTGAAGCGCTCAGAGTGTTGGACACCGCCGCCGGTCAATCGTCGGACGATCCGGAGTTCTGGGTGGAACTGGCCGAGCTGTATTCCAGCTATAATCAACTCCATCCGGACGAAAGCGCCAACGTCAAACCCAAGGTCATCGCCGCACTCGATCGTGCCGCCGAGTTGAAACCGAATAACCTGCTGCTGATTCAAAAGCTGGCCGACGGCTATAAGTTGATGGGGGAATTCTCCCGTGCCGAGCAATTCTTCCTCGAATTGCTGGACCGTTTTCCCGCCTTGCCAGGCACGCGCGAAAAGCTGGCCGACATTTACCTGCGCAGCGGGCGCAAGGAGAAAGCGACCGAACAACTCGAGGCCATTTCACGCGACAACCCCCGCAACGAGCAGGCCTACTATTATCTGGGCAACCTGGCCTGTCAGGAAAAACGGTTGTCCGATGCGGCGGAGTACTTCGAGCAGGCGCTCACCCTCAAGCCCGAGTTTGAACCGGTTTACTACCGGCTGGCCGAGGTGAAAATCAATATGAACAAGCCGCGGGCCGCACTGGAGCTCCTGGACAAGGCGCGCGCGAGGTTCAAACAGAACTTCGTGCTCGAGTTTCTGGCCGGCGAAGCCCACGCCCGCGCCAAGGAATACGGCGAGGCGGTCAGGCATTTCACCGAAGCGGAGGTGATCGCCAAGGCCAGCGAGCCCGACAGTCTCACCTACCTCTTCTATTTTCACTCCGGCGCCGCGTTCGAACGCCACGGCGACTACGCGGAAGCGGAGAAATATTTCCGCAAATGCCTCGAGCTGTCGCCGGAATTCGCCGAAGCGCTGAACTACCTGGGCTATATGTGGGCCGAACGCGGGGAAAAGCTCGACGAGGCGGAAAAGCTGATCGGTAAAGCGGTCGAGCTGGAGCCGCAGAACGCGGAGTTCCTGGACAGCATGGGTTGGGTCCTCTTCAAGCTCAACCAACCGCGCCAGGCGCTGGCCTGGCTGCAAAAGGCCGTTCAACAATCCAAGGAACCCGACCCGACTTTGTACGATCACCTGGGGGATATCTATTGCCGGTTGGAGCAATTCGACAAGGCGCGTGAGGCCTGGCGCAAGTCCGTCGAGCTGGAGCCGAGCGATCAGATCAAACGAAAGCTCGAGTCTACCCCGGCCAGAAGAGGGCCGGCCGAGTAAGGCATGGGGTATCAATTCAAGAAACACTACACGCGCGACGAGGCGCGCGCGCTGTTGCCGCAAATCCGACTGTGGTTGCAGCGGCTTTCCGATTCGCGTGAGCGGCTCGACCGCCACGACCGCCGGCTGGCCAGCCTTCTCTCCGGCGGGCGGGACGCCGGCGGCGACACGGTCAACCAATGGTTGAAAGCGCTGGCCGGGATCAAGGAAACCTTGAGCGAATTCCAGTGTCGGGAGATTCATATCAAGGATTTGGACCGCGGCCTGATCGACTTCCCGGCGATTCTCGGCGGTAAGGAGGTTTTTCTTTGCTGGGAAAAACACGAACAGGACATCGACTTCTGGCACGATTTGCAGTCCGGTTATGCCGGACGCGAGCCGCTCTGAGCCCCTTCGGGGTCACATCTTAACATTTCACATTTGAACCCGCAGACGCATCCGAAAGAACTCAAATGTTGAATGTTGAGATGTGACCCCTGTCAACGCTCCGGGCACCCCCAACGTTCAGTAACACCAGTTGCGGTAAATCTCGTAAATATCCACGCGGCCGCCGGGGAAATAAAAATTTGTCGGCAGGGAAAAGGTGCGCCCGAGGCGGTCGTAAGCGAGTGTGGCCGGCTCTTGCGGCGCGTTGGGGTCGTAAGCGGCAAAACGAATCTCCCGGTCGGTTTCCGCGAAGTCAAACAACAGCAGGGCGTGATTGATGGTCAGGCGCGGAAAGCGCACGACATGCACCACGGGCGGCCGGTTTTGTTTCAAGTCGGTCACCAGTTGTTCCGCCATCTCCTGCTGATGGCGCCGTCTAAAGGGCCAGATCATCCGCCAATGGCCGTGTTGAAAATAGCTGTGCCAGGCGCCACCGCACTCGGCTTTGAGCAACTTTTCCTGCGCCTGGCTAAATTCCCGCAGGCTGGCATAACCCGGGATGACTATCCGTCCTCCGTCGGGCAGGTCCCGGTTCGGACGAGTCGAAACCACCCGGCGAATCAGTCGCCGATAGGTCTGCGGATCGGCCACTGGCCGGTCCGGATCAAACCGGGCGTGGGCGAAGAACTGCTTCGCCGAACGGGCGACGACGAAGCAGTGGTGGGTGTAATCGGGTTCGGGTTGTCGCGGCTTGCTGGTCCATTTGCCGAGTTCATCAAATCGATATTCCCAGACCAGTTCGTTCGCGAAGGCAAAGGAGTCCTGTTCGAAGACAAAATGCCGGACGCCGACGGTGGATGGCGGCGAAGTGGCGCAGCTCGTCGCCAGTATTGCGAGCCAGGCCAGGAAAGCGACCGGATATCCCGAGAGGCGACGAACAGGGGAGCCGCATGCGCGAAACACCGAGCTCCAAGCCCCAAACGCCAACGAAGCTCCCGATTTCAAACACCAAACACCAAACTCCAAGCTCCAGAAAAACTTCAATGTCCAAATCCCAAAAGGCCAACGACCGCGGCATCCCGGATCGGATCGGCCCAAAGCGATGCCAGCGACTTGGATCTTGGAATTTGGAGCTTGTTTGGTGTTTGGTGTTTGGAGTTTGGAGTTTTCGAAGCGGTCTAGCCCGCCGCGACTCGAGCGATGGCGCTGGCAACAGCCTCGCCGTCCTTCCGATATTCGGGTTCGCATCCGCATTCGCGCTTGCGGCAGAAGCTATCGCTGCGTTACCAAACTGACAATGCTTTACGAACGCTGGCGACAAATCGCGCGGGAAAACCGCGGCGAACTCGCGCTCCGCGAGACCGTCAGCGGCCGCGCCTGGAGCTTCTGCCAGTTGGATGCGGCCTCCGAAAGCGGACCGGCCACCGCTGGACCGATCGCTTTTCCGCAGGGTATTTCGGCGGAGTTCATCGTCGTGGTGTTGAGGGCCTGGAGAACAGGGCAGGCGGTCTGTCCCTTGGAGGCAGGCCAAAGGCCGCCGCCGTTCGCTCACCTGCCGGACGGTTGTGTTCATCTCAAGGTGACCTCGGCGACGACCGGCGCGCCGCGCGTCATCGCGTTCAGCGCCGGGCAATTGCTGGCCGACGCGGAGAACATCGTTTCGACGATGGGTCTGCGGCGCGAGTGGACCAACCTGGGAGTGGTTTCGCTGGCGCATTCCTATGGTTTTTCGAACCTGGTCACGCCGCTTTTGCTGCACGGCATCGCGCTTTCGCTCTGCGATTCGCCGTTGCCGGAGGCGGTTCGCTGCGCGGCACGCTCGGCCGAAGCCATCACCTTGCCTGCCGTTCCGGCGCTCTGGCGCGCCTGGCACGAGGCCAGTTCGATCGCCCCCAATGTGCGGCTCGCCATTTCGGCCGGCGCACCGTTGCCCTTGCCGCTGGAGCGGTCGGTTTTCGAGGCGACAGGGACCAAGCTGCACAATTTTTACGGCGCGAGCGAATGTGGCGGCATTGCCTACGATGCTTCGCCGCAGCCCCGCTCCGACCCGGAATGTGTGGGCGCGCCCATGCAGAACGTGGACCTTTCCGTGAGCGAGGAGGGTTGCCTGGAGGTCCGCGGTCGCGCCGTGGGCCAGACCTACTGGCCGGAACCGCAACCCAATCTGAAGGGTGGCGTTTATCGGACGAGCGATCTGGTTGAATTGAAAGGCGGCCGGGTGTTTCTGCGGGGCCGGGCCGGCGACCTGATCAACGTGGCGGGGCGCAAGGTCACCCCCGAAGCAATCGAGCGCGTGCTGCTGGGCCATCCGCAAGTGCGGGAATGTCTGGTGTTCGGTGCGCCGAGTCCGGAGGCGGAACGGACGGACATGGTCGTCGCCTGCGTCGCCGTTCAGTCCGGCGTGACCGCTGACCGGCTGCGCAATTTCCTCCTATCCAGGCTGCCTGCCTGGCAAGTGCCCCGCGAATGGCGGCTCGTCGCATCGTTGCAAATGAACTCGCGCGGTAAAGTTTCGCGGGCCGATTGGCGACGACGCTATCTGGAGGAGCCGCACCTCTGATTGCAGGCGCCCGAAGTCGCAGGATTTTGACTGCCGTTTTGCTGCCGATTTTCGGCCCGGTCTCACGCCTAGCAGGCCGTCGGACTTGCGACACGCGGGATGAGTTTTGCGCATCCTAATCCTTCCTAAGCGCTGGAGTGCTCTTACCCCGGCCTGCTCTTACGAAAACCTCCTGCGTCGGTTTTCGAGAAACCCAGGGCCAAAGAGTTCAAATTCCTCTTTCTTGGAATTCCTTCATTCAATTCGGTCTTCCCTTTTTCGCCAGAGCGAAAAAGTTTTAGCAGCGTGGCGGCCTCTTTGCTCAACGCGTCCGCCAAAGTCTTACTCGTTTGTTAGCCTAAGACGCCTGAGAGTCCGACACGCTGCTAGAATGGAAAAATCCAATTGGAAAATGATGTTTTGCAGGTTGCCCGCGACGGGCAAGTCTGATATTGGTTGAGTAAATCTCGTTATTGCTTATGCGCCGCTTCATTTCAGGCAGGGAAGCTCGGGCCGGAGGGCCACCCATTTGGTTGCGCGGTTTTACACTGATCGAACTCTTGGTGGTCATTGCCATCATCGCGATCCTTGCCGGATTGCTCTTGCCGGCGCTGGCCAAAGCGAAGGTCAAAGCCCAGGGCATCCAATGCATGAGCAACTTGAAACAACTGCAACTGATCTGGCACTTTTATGCCGACGATAACAACGATCGTATCACCTCTTCCGGCTACATAAAGCCTACCGAGCCGACCGCCTGGGTTGCGGGCTGGCTCGATTTCAGTTCCGGCAACCCTGACAACACCAACACCGCCATGCTGCGGGATCCTAAGGTATCGAAATTCGCGACCTATTTGCAGGCCGTCGAAGTCTATAAATGCCCGGCTGACCGGAGCGCCGTGAAAATCGGCGGCAGATCGTACCTGCGTGTCCGCAGCATGAGCATGAGCCAGGCGCTGGCCGGGCCGGGCGATTGGCTGGATCCAGCCGGGTTCGGCGCCAACGTGACTTCCAAAAAATACCGGACCTTTTTCAAAACGGCCGAGATGGTGGACCCGGCGCCGGCAAAACTCTATGTCCTGCTGGATGAACACCCCGACGGCATCAACGCGGGCGGTTTTGCCAACATGATGGTGGAGAGCCCCGGTGCCGCCCGGGTCATCGACTTTCCCGCCAGCTACCACAACGGCGCTGCCGGGATTTCCTTCGCGGACGCTCATGCCGAAATCAGGAAATGGCGCGACCCGCGCACGATGCCGCCCGTCAAATACAACAATAACCTGGTGCTCAACGTCGCCTCTCCCAACAATCAGGACATGATCTGGCTGGCCGAGCGGACTTCCAGCCGGAGGAATTGAAGTTTTCGCGCAGAAAGTCCTCAAGACTCTGCGCGCGCATTGATGAGGGGAACTTTCGCGCCGCGGACGAATCCTGCCGCAATTCGCCTAATTCAATACCACCGGAGGTCGGGGGTGGGTCGGTTCATGGGCAGGCAACCCACATCCAACGCTCAGCCCTGCAACAGGCGCCGGCAAACCTTGCGCAACTTCTCCAACTGCGCCGCGGACCTGGCCTCGAGGTAGCAGCGGATCAAGGGTTCGGTGCCGCTGGCCCGGAAACACACCCACTCGCGGTTCGCCAGCAAAAATTTGTAACCATCGATGCCGATGAACCTCTCGACCTTGAACGGACCGATGGAATCGAGGCCGCCGGCCAGCCGGCTGATCAGGGCCTCTTTTTGCTCCGGCGCAATCCTGACGTTGATCCGGTCGGTGTGAAATTCGCCGGTCTGCTTTTCCAATTGCTTCAATATCCGCCCCAGTGACTTTTTCTCGGTCGCAACCAGCTCGGCCATGAGCAGACAGGCGAGGATGCCATCCTTCTCGGGCACGTGACCTTTGACGCTCAAGCCGCCGGATTCCTCGCCTCCCACGATGACGGGCTCGTTCTCCATCAGCGCGCCGATGTATTTGAAACCCACCGGCGTCTCATGGACTTTCACTCCCAGCAGTTCGGCCACGGCATCCACCTGGTGGCTGGTGGCCACCGTGCGGACGACCGCGCCGGTCCAGCCGCGATTTTTTTTCAGATGATAAAGCGTGAGGGCCAGCACCTGATTCGGCGTGAGCCAGGCGCCGCTCTGGTCGATGATGCCGAAGCGGTCGGCATCGCCATCGAGCCCGAGACCGAGTTGGGCTTTGCCGCTGCGAACGAACCGGCTCACCTCGGCCATGCCTTCGGCGTTCGGTTCGGGATGATGCCCGCCGAACAGCGGATTCAATTCATTGTGGAAAACGGTTACCCTCGCCGCGGCTTCCTCCAGCAGTCTGTCCAGATAGCCGCGGCCGGTGCCAAACATCAGCTCGACGGCGATTTTAAGCCTGGCCTTCCGGATGGCGGCAAAAGCGACCAGCTTGCGCAGTTGTTTGAAATACGCCGGCTGCGGATCAATGGTCTTGCACCGGAATGTTCCCACGACGGCCGCCTCGAATCTCCAGTTTTGCGCGATCAACCGGGCGATGTTCGCCTCGATTTGCTGCGTCACTTCCGGCGTCGCGGGCGCGCCATTGTGCGTCGAGAATTTCAGGCCTTGATATTCGGCGGGATTGTGGCTGGCCGTCAGGTTAATGCCCCCGAGCGCCTTTCGCTCGCGGATGGTGTGGGCGATCACAGGGGTGGGCGCGTCCCGATCGCACAGCAGGGCCGCGAGCCCGCCGGCCGCCAGCACTTCCGCCGCTGCCAGAGAGAATTCGCGCCCGAGAAAACGCGTGTCGTGACCGACAACGACGATCGGCCCGCGATCGTGGACAGGTGACTGCGCGTTGCCGATTTCTGAATTCAAATAATCCACGATGCCCTGTGTGGCGAGCCGGACATTGTCGAAGGTGAAGTCCCGCGCGATCAGGCCGCGCCAGCCGGAGGTGCCGAATTTGATCATGATTCAACGGCTCATCACGACTTCCAGTCGAACGCCTTTTTCTTCAAGGCGTAGAGGTAGCC
>Ga0066710_100004283_pt1 | contig 12576 bp, 13 predicted proteins | sample GraSoiAngelo_159_FD_79666 | JGI IMG/M metagenome (GOLD analysis project Ga0066710, IMG submission 79666) | Grasslands soil microbial communities from the Angelo Coastal Reserve, California, USA - 14_1009_16_40cm | ecosystem: Environmental > Terrestrial > Soil > Grasslands | place: USA...
CCCTGCAAGCTCCAGTACTGCTATGCCCATCTGATGCGCGAAGTCGAGGACCTCGCCAAAGAGTTCCCCGACAACGCCGAAGTCAGCGTCTTCACCGCTACGTTGATTCCTCTGCTGGCCGAGGCGATGCACTTGCGCGGCCAACTCATTGCCGATTCCGACTACTACCGCCGAGCGGCTGCTCTCAAAAAAACCCTTGTCTCGGTCTCCAATCAGCCCGCTCAGCATTTAGGAATTCGCCGCATTCAGGATATTTTTCGCGATCATGCCAAGCGGCTTTATCACTGGGTGAAGGATCGCGCCGTTCCGCCAGACAAAATCCTGATGAGTCTGTTGCACACGTTAAAAAAGCGACAGAAGGATGCGGAGGATTACTTCAAATCTGTTTTGGATCGTCTCGCCGATGTGAAACAGGATCCGGTTGCTTTGTTATTTCCCACCAATTCTAGTTGAACCCACGCCTGCCTGGATGTTCGGGGCAACTGCCTTCAAAAAAGGAAAACAGCGTTTGCTTGCTACCGAACTAAGGTCGTTTACCGCCCGTAACTAAGGCATTACTTCGCTTCTTCCGAGAAAAGAAGGGTTATGCAAAACGGTTCATCATCCCCCTGCCAAAGCCTGCTATTGTAGACTGATGCTGAAAGGCGTGTCAGCGCCGATCCCTCGTCGTCGTTCATGAAGATTCTTTACGTTTATAACTATCACCGGGGTGGGAACGGCTCTCTGAACGCGACCGCGACAACTGTGCGATTGATGCGCGAGCACGGCTTCGAAGTGGAAGAGTTCACGAGGAACAGTAAGGATCTGCCACAAAACTTCTGGGGCCGGCTGAGGGCTGCGACGAATGCCTTCTATGCGCCGCAAGCGATAAGAGACTTCCGTAAGACGCTTAACTCCTTCAAGCCAGACGTCGTCCACGCCTATGACGTCTTTCCGTTGATCTCGCCATGGGTCTTTTCCATTTGCGCCCGAAGGAAGATTCCCGTAGTAATGACCTGTGATGATTACTTCCTGACCTGCCCGAACAGGAACCATTTCAGGAACGGAAAAGCCTGTACCGAATGCCTAGGAGGGCGAGAGTTCTACGCTCTCGTACACAACTGCCGTGGGTATGTCTCTGAAAGCTTGACCCTCTCGGCTTACACGACCATGCTTCGCATGACGCGGTTGATCACGGACAATGTGACCAGGTTGATTACTTGTTCGGAGTTTACACAGCAGTGGATGCGCGACCACTCCGGAATCGACCCTTCGCGAGTCGATCTGGTCCGGCACTCCGTCCAGATTCCTGAGACTGCGACGGATCCGGTAGATGGTAACTATGTGGCGTTTGGTGCGAGGTTTGTCCCCGAAAAAGGCATCGATACATTTCTCGCTGCGGCTCGGATCTGCCGCCTGCCTTTCCGTTTGTCACGCAACAAAAATTTTTTCGTAAATGTGGATTTGCCGCCTGATGCAGAGGTCGTCGTTACCATAGGACGAAAGGACCTCGCTGAATTCTACCGGTCTGCTCGTATGCTGGTGGTCCCGAGCGTATGGTTTGAAACTGCGCCAACGGTGGGCGCCGAGGCCATGAGCCACGGCATCCCGGTTATCGCGTCGAACATCGGCGCCGTTGCAGGGGTGGTCGAGGATGGTGTCGATGGTCTGCTCTTCGAGCCGGGGAACGCCCGCGATCTCGCGGAGAAAGTGACTCGCCTCTGGAACGACACTGAACTGTGCCGGCGCTTTGGGCGAAACGCCCGAGCTAAAGCAGTACGCAGATGGAATCCTGAAGCCCACGTTGCTGGCCTTGTTGAGACTTATTCGAAGGCTATTGCCGAGGTCAAAAGCGGAAACACCACGTTCATCTCGCTCGAAACAGGTCGTTGAGATGGGCGAAGTCATCATGGTTATCGATTAGAATGACTCTATGGGCTCCCTGCCAACCAATGTACGGATCGTCGAGGTCGGACCACGCGATGGTCTTCAAAATGAATCGGCAATCGTGCTGGCTTCCAGGAAAGCGGAATTTATCAAGTTGCTCGTGGCAGCCGGCCTCTGGGATATCGATGTCGCATCCTTTGTGCATCCGAAGTGGGTGCCTCAGCTCGCTGACGCGGAGGCATTGATCTCTCAGCTCGAAGCCGCTCCCAACGTCAGGTCCTCGGCGCTGGTTCCCAATATGAACGGACTCTAGCGCGCATCGAAAGGCGCATTCTCATTGCTGTCTTTCCCGCGGCATCAGAAACATTTAACAAAAAGAACATCAATATGGGCATTCAGGAATCGATCGGCGTATTCTGGCCGTCGTCGATCGAGCCTTAAAGGAAGGAATGTCGGTCCGAGGATACGTGTCCACCTGCTTCGTATGTCCATATGAAGGTCCGATCGCGAAGGAAAAAGCTGCGGACGTGACACGCGCGCTCTTCGAGCTTGGCGTCGATGAGGTCTCCATTGGGGACACCATCGGGGCGGCAACCCCGCCGGACGTCGAAAGGACCTGTGGTTATCTCCTACAACAATTCATAGGCTACAAGCTTGCGATGCATTTCCACGATACTTACGGAATGGCTATCGCAAACGTTTACCAGTCCCTTCAAATCGGGTTTAGATCGCCTCGGCATCAAGACCGGGGTTTCTCTGAAATTGCTACGACAAGCATCGCACTTCATCGCACGGGAACTGGGACGCGACCTTCCATCGCGCGTCTTGAAGACAGCAGCCTGATGCCGCACGTCTGCGAAAGCCGCTTCCGCGTGCGCTATGCCGAGACGGATCAGATGGGTGTTGCTTATCGCAAACTACCTTGTCTGGGTGGAAGTCGGCCGCACCGATTTCGACCGGGAATATGGATTCAGTTATCGCGACCTCGAGCGCGAAGAACAGGCTTATCTCACCGTTGTGGAAGCAAACTGCCGTTATCTGACTCCGGCCAGGTACGATTATGAATCGTCGTCGAAACCGAAATGACGAGAGCTCGAAGCCGCGTTGTCGAGTTTTTCTTACCAAATCAAGAGAGGGTCAACAGTCCTCGCCGAAGGCCGTACGGTTCACGTTGTGATCGGCGCAGATGGAAAGCCTCGTTCCATGCCGAATCGATACGTTGAACTGCTGAAATCGAAAACCTAACGCTGTAAGTGAAAAAGAAACACCTGTTAACCGTACCGGAGTTCAGAAGTGGGCGGTGGAGCGGAAGGATCAAAACTCTTGAGACGTGCCGCCTGCAGAAGCACGAGCATCACGTATCGTGGATTCAGCAGGACATAACGCCGCCACAATCGGCGTGGCTCGCGTATGAGGCGAAACAGCCATTCGAGGCCGGCCTTCTGCAAGCGGTCTGGCGCCTGAGCCAGGACACCCGCGTGAAAGTCGAACGCTGCCCCGACGGCAACAAGCGGCATCGGCAGCAGAGCGCGATATTCGTAGACCCAAACTTCCTGCTTCGGACAGCCCAATCCGACAAAAGCCAGTCGCGCGCCGCTCTCGGCGATGGTCCGCACTACATCCAGCCTCTCTTCGGCAGACAATTGCCGGAAACGCGAGGGTTGTGATCCGGCGATCTGCAAACCTGGAAACCGCATACACAGGTTCCGGCTAAACGCCGCCAGTACTTCGCGCCGGCTTCCATAGATATAAATCGGCAGGGACTCGGCGGCGGCCCGCTCACAGAGTTTGAGCATCAGAGTCGGCCCGTAGACCCGGTCGGTCAATCCAACGTCGTGCAGCCCATTGAGCGCCCATCGTACAGGTTGGCCATCCGGCGTGACGAGGTCGAGATGGTTGAGGCGATAGCGATGGGTGTCATCGAGGACTCCTGTCATTACCCCGTGCACCGCCAAAGCTGAGACCGACATGGGGCGCTGCTCCTTAGCCGCCGCGATAATACGCGCCACGGCAGCCTCATAGTCCACAGCATCCACAAGCACGCCGAGCACGTTGCGCTTGCCTTTGTCGATCAAGCGGTACCTCGGCTCAACCAGCGTTCCCTATTCGCTTCGTAAATCTCGCTCAAAATCGACTGAATATTGTACTCAATCTTCCAGTTCGGATAGTGGCTCATGAATTTGCTCAGGTCACTGATGTACCAGATATGGTCGCCAAGGCGATTTTGATCCGCGTACGTCCAGTTCAATTCACGTCCAGCGATGCGCTCACAAAGTTCAATTGCCTCGAGCATGGAGCAATTGCTGTCGGGCCCTCCGCCGATGTTGTATACCTCGCCCGCGCGCGGCTTCTGATAGAACTCGTAGAACGCGCGAATGAGATCCGCGCTGTGAATATTGTCGCGCGCCTGTTTGCCTTTGTAGCCGAAGACGGTATAAGGCGCGCCGGTTGCGGCACATCATTAGATACGCGAGGAACCCGTGCAACTGCGTGCCAGAATGATTGGGCCCCGACAAACAGCCGCCGCGGAAGCAGGCCGTACGCATTCCGAAATAGCGGGCATATTCCTGCACTAACGCATCGGCGGCCAGCTTCGATACTCCAAACAGGCTGTGCAAATTCTGATCGACCGGCATATCTTCGCGGATGCCCCGTGCGTACGGGTGCGCCGAGTCGATTTCCCACCGCTTTGCCTATTCAATCAACGGCAGGCGGTTGGGCATGTCGCCGTACACTTTGTTTGTCGAGCAAAACAAAAACACGGCTTCGGGAGCGTAACGGCGCGTGGCCTCCAGCAGACTGAGGGTGCCATTGGCATTCACTGTGAAATCGGTCACCGGATCCCGCGCCGCCCAGTCGTGCGAGGGTTGGGCGGCTGCGTGGACCACCAACTCCATTGCCTTGCCATAGTCTTTGAACAACGCGGCTATCGAAGCGGCATCTCGAATATCCGTCTCCGCGTGCCGGTAGCGCGCCCCCAGCCGCTGCTCAAGATTTCGCCTCTGCCAAGTCGTTGAGGCTTCCTCGCCGAAAAAGAAACGGCGCATGTCGTTGTCAATACCTACAACGTCAAAGCCCAATCCGGCGAAGATAGCGCAGATTCCGAACCAACCAGACCGCGGCGCCGGTGACGATCACAACAGACATGAAAACCTCTTCCCTTAAACTAACTTCCGCTGCGGCGTAAGCTGGAACACTATTCTAGCCTAACAAAAGAAAATGTGGCTTGGGAGCAGTGCCTCAACTCGAAACATACAAAATTGGCACCTTAATGAAGAGTTCGTGACTACACTGACCCATTCGAAGGTCAGGCAACATCGAAACGATTGAATACCGCAAGGTGTTATAGCATAATCCGCGAGAACTTAAAGGTTCGCGTTGGGAAGGAGATCCTGTTTTGGAACCTGTTTTAGTCTGGGGTGCAACCGGATTTATCGGCCAGCATCTTGTTCAAACATTTGTAGATCGTCGGATCCCAGTCCTGGCACTTACCCGGCGTCCTCTAATTCCGGAATTAAGTACGCATCGGCCACTCGTTCGTTGGATCTCGATACCCGAAGGTGACGCAGGTATTGACGCTTTCGCGGATGCCATTCGGCACGTCAAAGTCGTTTTTAATCTGGTCGGTGATTCTGGCGCTGTAGCAAGCAATCTGAATCCGATCGCGAGCCTCGATGCGAACTGCCATATCCAAGCTCGGTTCTTGCAGGCATGTGAACTGAGTAAGTCGAAGCCGCACGTTGTCTTTGCGAGTTCGCGATTGGTCTACGGGACTCCGGATTCTTTGCCTGTCACCGAAGACTTGTCTCTCAAACCGAGAAGTTTTTACGCAGCGCATAAAATAGCTTTGGAGTATTACCATCAAATCGCTTCTCTCCGGTCTGTAATTTCTTACACCATATGCAGGATTTCAAATCCCTATGGATCTCAGAACACCCGACCCGGCCATTGGCGTGGATTCATCGACACGTTGATCGAAAAGGGGTGTCGGGGAATTCCTTTGGAAATCTATGGAGACGGAGCGCAGCTCAGAGACTACATCTACATCAATGATTTGACGGATGCTCTTTATCGCTGCGCCGTGAAGCCGGCGGCGCGGAACGAGATCTTCAATATCGGCTATGGGGAGAGCTTCTCAATTCGCGATGCAGCTCGAGTCATTAGCGAATGCACCGGCACTCCCATTGTGCATGTGCCATGGCAGGAAGAGGCCGCGCTCGTGGAGTCCGGAGATTACGCCGTGGATATCGCGAAGGCGCGGTTGCTTCTGGGATTCCGGCCCCAGTACGACTTCCCGAACACCGTTCAACGATTAATCAAAAACAGGGTACCGTTCGCTTCCGAGGGAAGCGCGATGACCACCCATGGATGACGGTTTCCGCCTATCAGCGGTCATGGATGTTTCCGTAGTAATCCCGACGTTCAACCGTGAAAAACTGCTTTTGGAAAGCCTGCCGAAGCTTGCGAACCAGGAGGCAGGTAACTTCAGATATGAAGTCATCTTCGTTATCAATGGCTCATCCGACGGCAGCGAAGCGGTACTGAAGGACGCCGTAAGGCGCTGGCCTGACAGGATTCGCTATTTCTACATTCCCCCAAGCGGAAGCCCGGCGGCTCCTCGGAATGTTGGTATCCGATCGGCGAAAGGCAACGTGGTGGTTATCATCGACGACGATGTCGTACCCGACCCGGGCCTTGTCTTTCACCACGCGGAATTTCATCGCCTCCATCCGGAACCTCATGTCGCGGCAGTCGGAGAACTCACCATCCCGAAAGCATTGCTGAATGACCCCATATCCTTCTTTCACGAATTCATCGACTACGATACGCTTCGCGGCAAAGACAGGCTCAGCTTCCTAGACTTCTGGACATGCAATGTTTCCGTGAAACGGCAGTTCATGCTCGACTACGGTATGTTCGATGAAAGTCTTCTCTATTTTGAAGACGGGCTTTGCGGCTATCGTCTCGCATCCAATGGAATGCAGCTTTATTTCGTTCCTAAAGCCAGCGGCCAGCATCTGCATCAGATGAAGCTTACAGATCTGGCCGCGAAGGGATCGCTCATCGGGCGAAGCTTGTACGCGTTCGAGCAACTGGTGCCCGAACGGGAAGTTCGACAACGATATGGAATATTGAGCAAGGACCTGGGCGCGAAGGCGTATTTGTTAAGACTGTTGAACCGCGTTCTCTTGTACAGCCTTTCGAACCCGTTTTTCATGGCGGGTCTGAAAGCAGCGGCGACGGCTAGCCGAACACGTAACCGGATCACGGATGCATACTACTATTTCCTGTTTCGTCGAAGCATTTTGTCAGCCTACCGCACGACAAAACGTGACGCGCGCCGGCACTACTGAGATTTTGGGAGAGACGATTTGCCACTTGTCAGCGTCATCATGAATATCTGGAATGGCGCCCCCTACCTGCGGGAAGCCATCGACAGCATAATCGCTCAAACCCATCGCGATTGGGAGCTTATCGCGTGGGATGATTGCTCCACCGACGAAAGTGCGGAGATTGTAAAATCCTACCGAGACGACCGCATTCGCTGTTTTCTTTCTCCCGAGCAGACCCCTCTTGGGCGTGCCAGGCATCTGGCGCTTCAGGAAGTGAAAGGGGAATGGGTCGCTTTTCTCGATCAGGATGACATCTGGGTCTCCAACAAACTCGAAAAGCAACTTGCGCTGGGGATGTCTGCGCCCGATGTCGGCTATGTGTATGGACGAGCTGTGAGTTTTACACCGTCCGGGGCCAAGAGAGATTTCGATCATCGACATGAGTTCGAACCTCTTCCGGAGGGCACGATTCTTGAACGTCTCTTCATCGATTCATGTTTTCTGGCGATGAGTTCCGTTGTGTTCCGGCGTTCGGCGCTCGAAGAACTTGGAGGCATTCCGCCGAACATACAGATGATTCCCGACTATTACATGTATCTGGGTGTTTCACAGCGTTACAAGTCCAGGGCCGTGCAAGAGGTCGTTTGTTATTACCGTCTTCACGGCAACAACATGACAAAGCGGACATTCAAGCAAGTCCACTCCGAATGCCTTTGGCTCATCGATCGATGGGGAGCGCCCGTTGCGCCACGTTTACTCGCAAAGCGGCGGAAAGTACATCAGACCCTCGTCGCCTTGGAAGAGATCCGAAAGAGTGAAACAGGCCGGCAAGGCCTGCTTCGCCTGCTGAGAAGCGGATCGTTGAGCTACCTGCTCTCGCGGCCTTTCGCACGCAGCTTTCGAGCGTTGAGGCGCAGAGTCCAGCAACCATACTGGCAGAGAGGTGAACCGCCCGCAGCACCGGATTGTCAGCATGTCCATTAATGTTCAGAGAGGCTCGGGGAAACGCCGAATACGAATGCAGCAGCGAGAAAATTGGCGAGATCTCGCGGTTTTCGGGGGCAGTCCGCTTTTCAGGGAACCGCTTCACGTTAATAAGCCGAATTTGGCAAGCCGTAACCGTTTGTTCGAGTTGCTCGACGGTATGCTTACCAGCAGGTGGTTCTCCGACGGGCCGCTCGTAAGGGAGTTCGAAGATCGTGTCGGTCATCTTGCTGGAGTTCGGCACTGCGTGGCGACCTGTAACGGCACCATGGCCCTGGAAATCGCGGTTCGCGCGTTGGGTCTGAGTGGTGAAGTAATTGTCCCTTCATTTACTTTCGCCGCGACGGTTCAAGCCCTTCGCTGGCTTAACATCACTCCGGTTTTTTGTGATGTCGACCCGAAGACTCATAATATCGATCCTTCCCATGTTCAACGTTTGATCACAGCCCGCACTAGCGCGATTATCGGCGTCCATCTATGGGGGCAGCCCTGCGATATAGACGCACTCGCCAGTATTGCCAAACGACATCGGCTCGCTCTTCTGTTTGACGCCGCCCACGCTTTCGGAAGTTCGTGTGGTGGCCGGCCGATTGGCGGTTTCGGCAGAGCAGAAGTGTTCAGTTTTCACGCGACGAAGTTTGTGAATACAGCTGAGGGCGGTGCTATCACTACTAATGACGACGCCTTCGCGGCCAGACTCCGTGCAGTACGAGATTTCGGTTTCGACTCCAACGACCAGATTGTCGATGTTGGTACCAATGGCAAGATGTCTGAAGTATGTGCGGCTATGGGGCTGACTTATCTGGAAGCGTTGAACGAATTGATCGCCGCAAATCAGGTGACCTACAGGCACTACAAAGCCGAGCTTGCAGCCATTCGCGGTATCTCGCTGTTTCCACTAGAGACGGCCGGGAAGTCTAATTATCAATACATCGTTACGGTTGTGGACGAATCGATAACTCAGATTTCGCGTGACGAAATTCTCCGAGTTCTTCAAGCTGAAAACATCCTCGCCAAGCGGTACTTTCACCCAGGGTGCCATCGGATGATGCCAGGGGATGCTGTGCAATCACTGCCTGTAACTGAGAATCTGGTCCGAACTGTTCTGGTTCTGCCCGGTGGAGCCTCGATTGATAGCCACGAAGTCCATGGAGTGTGCGAAACCCTCGCACTGGCTGTGAAGCACGGTTCGTTGATTCGAGGAGCTCTTGCAAATCGGCCGAGCTAAAAAAATCTGCGAATAATGTTCAGAACGACACTTTGGGCGGTCGAAACGGTCGCATTTACAATAAACCATCACATATCCCAGGAGGGGAGCCCGCCTTAATTGTTCTGCAGTCACATCTGGATCTGACACCATATAAAAAAATCTTGCATGTTCGCTTTCGATGAGTGTACAGTAATGGCACTTTTCATGTAAGACTCAGACTTACGTCCAAATAAGATTAAGTACTACATTCGAAATCGCTCGGAATTAGAAGCGAAACGGAGCAGTAACTGGGTTGGTCTCATAGGGAAAAGAAAGACCGTCACCTTCCGGGTCGAGAATTGCACCCACCTGATCAAGCAGTTAGCTGTTAAACGTTGGAGAAGACTTCGTGCATCCGCGGAGTCATGGACTTTTCGCGGAGTGTAACTTGAAGAACAAAGCGCAGAACTGGCTTCTTGGCTTGGCGCTCTTTGATCAGTTTATGGTCGGCGCCGTATTGGCGTGGACCTGGCGACTCGATCTACATCCGGATGCTCGTAGCATGCTGGTGGCTTTTTTCCTCATTCCTTTTTGGGCCCAGCTACACCGCTACTTCGGTCTCTACGATTCGCACCGTCTTGAAGGTTGGCGTAGTGTGACGTCGCTCACGCTCACGGCGTCGACCGTGGCGTTTTTTCTTGGCTCCGCCATCCTTCTGGTAACTGGATTGCGGCATCGTCTTCCAACACTAGCGGAGTTCACAGTCGTCTGGATCGCTGGTGTGCTTTTGTCTCGAGCCGTTCTTTACAGCGTTCTCCGCACAGTACGTAAACGAGGGGCGGACCGTCGTTACGTCTGCGTCATCGGCACCTGGGAAACCGCGGCTGAGATGGCTGAACAGTTCCAGCGGAGGCCAGAATGGGGACTGAGGATCAATACGGTCGGTATCGGTCCGGCCGAGGATCGGAGGTTCTTCCGCGTTTTCAACGGGAGCCTAGCCGGCGTCGTCGCTCGTTCCGAGGCCGCTGCAATTGGGAACGATCTCGAAGACGTTCTTCGCACTGAAGTAATGGATGAAATCCTGATTATTTCGCGGCCAGAGGACGTTTCTTCAGAACGACATGCCATCCAGTTCTGCAAGAAGTATGGAGTGCAATGCCGTGTGCGCCTTCTGGGCGAGGAACTGGAGTCCGGTCCGGTCGAGTACATCCCCGGCCAGGTCACATGGACGATTCATGACGTTAAGTCGAACACGATAGCGCTGGGCGTGAAGCGTTGCGTCGATATCATTCTGTCGGCCATTCTGTTTGTGACGTTAAGTCCGCTGTTCGTCTTGTTGGCTATCCTGGTAAAGCTGTCGTCGCCGGGACCCGTGTTCTTTCGGCAAACGCGTGTGGGGTTGCGCGGTCGAAAGTTTGTACTGATCAAGTTCCGAACTATGGTCGCGGGAGCGGAATCGATGCTCCACCTTCTAGCTCACCGCAGCATTACAGGAGGCCCGATTTTCAAGGACGCAAAGGATTTGCGCGTGACCGACATCGGACGCATTCTACGCCGGTTCAGTCTTGACGAACTCCCGCAGCTCTTCAATGTTTTCAAGGGCGACATGAGCCTCGTCGGTCCGCGTCCTCTACCGGTTCACGAGTCAAATTTGATTGAGGGTGCGTACCGGAGGCGCTTCAACATGAGACCTGGTATCACCTGCCGGTGGCAGGTGGAGGGCAGAAACGACATCGGTTTCGCACGATGGATGGAGTTGGATGTCGAATATATCGACAACTGGTCTTTCCGTGAGGATATGAAACTGTTGCTTCTCACTATTCCTGCTGTGTTTTCGGGCCGGGGAGCATATTGAGAAACTGCATCAAGACTTCGAGGCCGTCTTGGATCAAGTAAGAAGGGTAAGTTGATGGAAGTAGTTATTCTCTGCGGTGGAAAGGGAACGCGTTCCTATCCATTTACGGACGTATTCCCAAAAGCCATGATGCCGATCGGCGGGACCCCGATCATCGTACATCTGATGAGAATCTTCGCCCAGCAAGGGTTGACACATTTCATTCTTGCAGCCGGCCACCGTCAGGAAATGCTTCGAGACTACTTCACTGAACGGTTCAGTCACTGGAAGGTTGAGGTGATCGACACGGGTGAAGACAGCGACACCGGGGATCGGATCCGGCGCTGTGAACCTTACGTGGGCGACACTTTCCTGGCCACCTACGGCGATGGCCTCGGTAATGTCAACCTTGGTGAACTCCTCAGTACACACCGGCGAAACGGCAGTCTGGCTACAGTGACCTCCGTGCCGTTGCGGTCTCAGTACGGCACGATTCATTTCTCAAGCACGCGTCAGGTATGCAGCTTCCAGGAGAAACCCATCATTCGAGATTACTGGATCAACGCCGGTTTTTTTGCATTCGAAAAACAGTGCTTTCAATTCTGGCATGGCCGCAATCTCGAGACGCAAGTTCTGCCTCATATTGCCACGCTGGGATTCTTGTACACCTATTTGCACGAAGGCTTCTGGAAATCCATGGACACAAGTAAGGACCAGCAGGAAATGGAAGCAATATACAGAGAGGGCAACCTTCCTTGGATGCCGACCGATGCTCCGGTCCGGATGGATACCGAGGAAACTGAGCAACAGGAAAGGCCGAGACATAGGACTGCCTTCGCTGCGGGAAGTTGAAGCCGATTAAGCTTGTTAGACCACCGAAGGGTGGGTTGCAAAAAGGTTTTCGGAGAGTTAAAGTGACAACCTTCACGCCTTGCGGCCAGGGCGCCAGGAAATTATTACAGGAGAACGAAAACAATGAGTCTTCAAGGCAGCAACGGACACAATGCCCATGTCGAAACAGACATGTTCGACCTTGGGGGCTTTATCCGTATCGTCTCCGCAGCCATACGGCACCATAAGTTCCTTGTTCTCTTTAGTTGCGTGTTAACCCTTGCCGTTACTACGTGGTACGTGTTTGTATGGCCCCCGGTTTACCGTGTCGAAGCCCAATTGGCGGCGGAGCGGGATATGGATCCGTCACGCGATCAGTTCTATTCCAATTGGCAGGTTTTCCGGAAGGAAGACGCCCGCGATGAGGTTGTGTTGTTCATTGCCGGCCCGGTTCTGCGAGAAGTGATTGCCAAGAACAACCTGCAATATGATGACGTCTATCATCCTTTCTTGGATCATGCGGCATACCTGTGGGAAAA
>Ga0066710_100004284_pt1 | contig 12575 bp, 8 predicted proteins | sample GraSoiAngelo_159_FD_79666 | JGI IMG/M metagenome (GOLD analysis project Ga0066710, IMG submission 79666) | Grasslands soil microbial communities from the Angelo Coastal Reserve, California, USA - 14_1009_16_40cm | ecosystem: Environmental > Terrestrial > Soil > Grasslands | place: USA...
CGGCGGGCAAAGCGCTGCATTATTCGCGATTTCAGGAAGGAATGGTGTTCGCCGACGATTCCGGACTCGTGGTGCCGTCTCTCGGCGGCGCACCAGGCGTGCATTCGGCAAGGTACGCGGGAGAGGACGCCGCGAATTCGCAGCGAATCGAGAAGCTTTTGAGGGAAATGCGCACTAAGACAGGCGCAGAACGTGCAGCGTATTTCGTTTGTGCGATTGCGCTGGCCCGCCAGGGGCGAGCGTTGGCGGTCGTAACGGACCGCGTAGACGGAGAAATCCTAGAAGTGCCGCGGGGCGCCGGCGGATTTGGGTATGATCCTGTATTCTACTTTCCAGCTCTGAAAAAGACGTTCGCGGAGCTTTCGGAAAAGGACAAAAACCGCTACAGCCACCGAGGGAAAGCATTCCGCAAGTTGCTCGCGGTTCTTCCCTCCATGCTATAGTCTTGGCTCCCATGGCCAAAAAATCAAAGAGAAAGATTTCCGCGAAGAAAAAACCGGCGCGGGCAAAAGCAAAACCTGCGAAATCTACAAAGGCGGCCAAAACCAGAAAGCCCATTCGCGCGGCAGGAACCGATCCGCAGCGCGTGGCTGCGATTCTTGCAAAGCTGGACGAAGCGTATCCCAATGCCACCTGCGAGCTGAAACACGAGAATGCCTTTCAACTGCTGATTTCCACGATTCTATCGGCTCAGTGCACGGATGTGCGAGTGAATCAAGTCGCCGAAACTCTTTACAAGAAATATCCAAATCCAAAAGCGTTCGCGTACGCCACGCCGGGCGAGTTGGAACAGGATATTCGACCGACGGGGTTTTTCCGCAATAAGACAAAGTCCGTGATGGGAGCGAGCAAGGCAATTAACGAAAGGTTTGGAGGAGAAGTGCCGCGCACGATGGAAGAGTTACTCACGCTACCGGGGGTGGCCCGAAAAACGGCAAACGTGGTGCTCGGCACAGCTTACGGAATCTCCAGCGGGATCGTGGTCGATACGCACGTGCAGCGGATTGCAAACAGGCTCGATTTGACGCGCAACGAAGATCCGAAAAAGATTGAGCAGGACCTGATGCAAGTGATTCCAAAGGAAAAATGGATTCAGTTTTCTCACCAGATCATCTGGCATGGGCGACGCGTTTGCCAGGCGCGTAAGCCGAAATGCGGAGAATGCAACCTGGAATCCCTGTGCTATGCCAAGGACAAAACCATCTGAGACCTGCTGTGACGCAGGCAAGGCAGCCTTGTGATGCATCTCACCGTAATCCAACCGCCCCTGCTGTAAGATGAAGATCAAATGAAGGTGGCTGCAAAGGCGTTTTCAAGCCTGCCCAAAGAGACCTACATCGCTGACTTCACCCTTCTTGCGATAGTCTTGCATCTCATCTTGCGCTATGCGACCGCCCTACCCCCGCGAGTTGCGCTCATACCGTTGTTCGCTGCGTTGGCCATGGGCGGAATTCCCCTAGTTTTTGAGCTTGCGAAGAGACTCTTCAAGATGGAATTCGGCTCGGACCTCCTGGCAGGTGTCTCGATTCTCACGGCCGTTCTGCTGGGACAGTACCTGGTTGCAACGATTGTCGTGCTGATGCTCTCGGGCGGAGCCGCGCTGGAATTCTACGCAACAGCAAAAGCCTCCTCGGTGCTCGATGCACTGGCAAGGAGAGTGCCAAGCATCGCGCACCGGCGCGATGGTTTCGCTCTCCGCGATGTGAAGCTGGAAGAAATTCGCGTGGGAGACATTTTGACCGTATTCCCACACGAAATCTGCCCCGTCGATGGCGAAGTGCTGGAGGGGCACGGCATCATGGACGAGGCGTACCTCACTGGCGAACCCTACGAAATCTCCAAGACCCCGGGATCGCAAGTGATTTCCGGCGCCATCAACGGAGAACAGGCCCTGACCATCCGTGCCGAAAAGCTGGCTGTCGATTCCCGCTATGCACGGATCATGCAGGTGATGCGCGCCACGGAACAACAGAAGCCGCGGTTGCGGCGGCTGGGCGACCAGCTTGGGGCATGGTATACGCCGCTGGCCCTTCTGGTTGCCGGCGCGGCAGGATTCATAAGCGGGGACGCGAGCCGTTTCTTGGCTGTCGTGGTTATCGCCACGCCGTGCCCCTTGCTGTTGGCTATTCCCACTGCCATTGTCGGCGCGATCTCGTTATCCGCCCGGCGCGCGATCATTATTAAAAATCCCGCCGTGCTCGAACAGATTGACTCCTGCCGTACGCTCATTTTCGACAAGACGGGAACGCTGACTTACGGCAGACCGACGCTGACAGCGGTGATTTGTGCCGAAGGTTTCGATCGAACCGCAGTGATGCGGCTGATCGGCAGCTTGGAGCAATATTCGAAGCACCCACTGGCCAGCGCTATCGTAACCGCCGCAAAACAGGAAAGTATTGCGCTGCTGCCGGTGGCTCACGTCAGCGAACGGCCGGGAGAAGGCCTACGCGGCATCATTGACGGCCGAACAGTACAGATCACCGGCCGCGGCAAAGTCGCAACGGAGCATCTTCACCTCCCGCCGCTGGCGAGCGGCCTGGAATGCCTGGTCTTCATTGATGGCCGCTATGCGGCGGCGCTGCGCTTTCATGATACGCCTCGAAAAGACAGCCGCATGTTCATCGAGCATCTTCAGCCGCGCCATGGTGTGCGCAAGGTCATGCTGGTTTCCGGCGACCGGGAATCGGAAGTGAAGTACCTGGCGGAGACGGTGGGGATTACCGAGGTGCACGCCAATAAGAGTCCCGAGGAAAAAGTGGAAATCGTGCGGCGGGAAACAGCACGCGACAAAACTCTGTTCGTGGGGGACGGGATCAATGACGCTCCTGCTCTGCTCGCGGCAACCGTGGGCGTGGCGTTTGGCACGGCCAGCGACATCACCGCGGAGGCGGCTGACGCCGTCGTGCTCGAACTGGCCCTCGGAAAAATCGATGAGCTCATGCACATCGGACGGCGCATGCGGCGCATCGCCCTGCAGAGCGCGTTAGGGGGAATGATCGCCAGCATGGTCGGTATGGTTTTTGCAGCGGGCGGCTACCTTCCCCCCATTGGCGGAGCGATCGGGCAAGAATTGATTGATTTGTTCGCCGTACTGAATGCTGTTCGTGTGGCCCTGCCAACAGATGAATTGCAAGATTATTGAAACAAATTATTCTGCTGTTGATGCTCGTTTTTTGCAGAACGTGGCTCGGGCTTATTCTCCGCATGCTTGAATGACATAAGGCGCTCCGGGCCGGTCGCGGATTTAGCGAGGTTTTTTCGTTGGAGTTTGATCCTGGCCGCTCGGCGGCGAGCTCGGTTGAGGCGCATTGACGGGCGGATGACCCGGGGGGAGTGAACCCTGTCCAGATGAGCCCGACGGATTTAAGATATCGTTGAAATTCGGCAAGCCGCCAGGCTGTCCGCCCGGATTCTTATGCGGGTTTTGGTTGGGATCAGGATGCTGGATCATTCCACCCAGTGGCTGTGATTTTAGAACCACCCAGGCTCCCTCACGCTTCTCCAGGTTATAGGCAACCTGCATCCCCGCACCCGCGGTTCCGCCGGTCTTCGGTCGAAACTCGACTTCCGCGTGGGCCTGGTTTCCCTTGACGGAAACACTGCGAATATCCATGTCCATGGCGCTCATGTTGAGCGTGCCGATGGCGGTCAGGTGTTGCAGAATGCCGGCGCGAATGGCGTCGTTGTCATTCGCCTGCTTTTTGCATGCCACCGCACCGAAGACCAAAACTGCCATCCCCAGGGCCAGGACCAAACGGTTCATCCAAGAATCCTTTCTAGTTCCGCGTTGACTGAGTCGTGCAGCCCAATCTTCAAGTGTTCAAGGTTTGAACGCCATTCGGCGCGAGCGGCAGATTGTTGAGCCGAACGCCAGTGGCTTCGAACAGAGCGTTGCCAATGGTGGGCGCAATGGCCATGATGGGAGTCTCGCCTGCGCCTGCCGATGGGATGTCTTTTCGATCGATGAGAACTGCTTCAATCTCCGGCACGTCGCGGAAGCGCGGCACACGATAGGTGGCAAAATGAGGATCCTTGATGCGTCCATTTTCGAACTCGATCGCTTCGAAGAGCGCGCCTCCCAACCCCTGAATGATTGCGCCTACTACCTGATTGCGCAAACCATCCGGATTGACAATGGCTCCGCATTCGAACGCTTCGACGACGCGTACAAGGCGAACGCTGCCGGAAGCGCGGTCCACAACAACTTCGGCGCAGGTTGCCACGTAACTTCCCTTCTCATGGCCACAGGCAATGCCGAACCCTTGCCCTTCTCCGGTTTTCTTGCCGGGCCAGCCGAACGATTTCCCCGCCGCCTCCAGAACCGCGCGCATGCGCGCATCGGAAAGATTCCTCAGGCGAAATTCGAGCGGATCGAGTTGCGCTACGCGCGCCAGCGCATCCATATGCGTCTCGCGTGCGAAGTGATTTGCCGTCGCTGCCAGCCCGCGGTAGGAACCGCTGCGCAAAATCAGAGGCACCTGGTGATATTCGGTTTGTTGATTCGGAACATCATAGGGCGTTTCAATCGCCGACATACCGGAATGGTAGTTGTGAAAATCCCAGGCGGTCAGCTTGCCATCGCTAGCGATGCCGCTTTTCACCTCAATGACACCCGCGGGACGGAAGTAGGCCCAGGTAAATTCCTCCTCGCGCGTCCACACGACCTTCACAGGCCGTCCGGCAGCGCGTGCCAGACGCGCCGCTTCAATCGCCGCATCACTGGTATGTTTCCCGCCGTAGGCCGCACCTGTGTCCCGAACGATGACACGAACCTGGCTTTCCGGGATGTGCAAAGTAGCGGCGAGTTCGTCGCGGTTAGCAAACGGCCGCTGTGTTCCCGTCCATACCGTCAGCTTGCCATCGGTCCATTGCGCCACGGCCGCGCGCGGCTCGAGCGGGGCATGCGCGATGTAAGCCACGGTGTAGGTCGCATTCAGCCGGTGAGCTGCGCTTGCGAGTCCGTCTTCTACGGAGCCTTTCTGTCTCCGAAACCGGTCCTCTGACTTGGCCTCGGCATTTTGTTTGAGGTACGAGAAAATCTCCTCGTTGGAAATCTGCGGCACTTCTTTCCATTGCGCATGAATCGCATCGAGCGCTATCTGAGCTTCGTGTGCGCTTGGTGCTGCGGCGCCGATGAAGTCACCATCGCGCACGATCACCACGCCGCTCGTACCCTTTGCTGTATTGTCATCATAGGAAGTGAGCGTCGCGCCAAACGACGGCGGGCGGAGCACCTTGCCGTAGAGCATGCCCTCCAGACGAATGTCGGTGGTGTATTGATGGCGCCCCGTCACAAACGCGCGGCCGTCTACCTTCGGGAAGGGCTTCCCTGCAAGCGTCCATTCTGTCGCCGGGGTGACGGGATCTTCTGCGGGAAGATTCTGCGCCAGCGCCTTCCCGCGCGCGAGTTCCGCGTAACGAAGGGAGCGGCCCGAAGCTGGGTCCGTGACCTTCGCGTCCTTCGCAATCAATCCCTCCGGCGCGACGTTCCATTCTTTAGCGGCCACCCCGATCAGCAAGTCGCGAGCCGCGGCCGCCACGCGGCGGAATTGCGGCGTCATCGTCGGCGTGGTCCGGCTGCCAAACGTGCCTGCGTCAAAAGGCGTCAGAGCCGTATCGGCCATGATCAACCGCACGCTTTCAAAAGGCACTCGCAGTTCGTCAGCGATGGTTTGCGAAATCGACGTTCGAATGTTCTGACCCATTTCGGCTTTGCCGGTAAACCCGGTCACCACGCCGTCTTCCCCGATGTGCAGCCACGATGTGATTTCCTTCGGCAACTCTTCGTTGTGGAACGAACGCGACCCCGGGGCCGTTTCCTGCAATGCCAGCGCGTCTTTCGCCACCACAAACACCGCAATGCCGGCTCCAAGAATCTTGAAAAACTCACGCCGCGCCAATTCGAATTGATGCATCGGAGCGGCACTGAATTCGTAACGCTCCGGCTCGGCAACGAGCTTCTCTCTCGTGGTGTTCATCGCCCGCGCTCCTGCATCCTCTTTGCCGCTTGCCGGACTGCTTCCATGATGCGCGGGTGCGTCCCGCAACGGCAGACATTACCTTGCAGGAATTGAGCAATTTCCGTCTCGCTGGGATTCGAATTTGTTTGCAGCAGCCCAACGCTGCTCATCACCATTCCCGAAGTGCAATAGGCGCACTGAAATGCACCTGTGTCTAGAAATGCCTGCTGCACCGGATGCAGCTTCCCATCTTTCTCAAGCCCTTCAATTGTCGTGATGGATTTGGTTGCGGCCGCGCTCACTGGAATCTGGCACGAACGGCGCGGCGCTCCCCCCATCAGGACCGTGCACGCACCGCACTGCCCCTCTCCACAGCCGTACTTGGTGCCGGTCAGTCCGAGCTTATCGCGTAGCACGTACAGCAGCGGCGTGTCCGGAGGGTAGCTGACGGGATATCGTTTGCCGTTGACTTCAATTTCCATCGGCTTTGCCATGAGCCCTCCTCACCGATAAATTTTCCGCCCGATCAATGTTTGTGGCAAGTGTCGCAAGCAGATTTGGCGTGATTCATTTCATGGCAGTTCAGGCAAGCATACATGGTCGTCACGCTGGTGACTTCGGCCATCGTGTCCATCTCTCGCACCTGTCCGTGGCACGTTTCACACTTCACGCCCGCGTTTAGATGCGCGCCGTGAGTCCACGCCACGCCAGGCAGCACGGTGTAAACGCGAACCCAAGGAATCATCTGTTTCGATTTCGCGTATTCCGCGAGTTTCTTGATGGAAGGCTTGTCCCTGGCGACCGCAACGTGGCACTGCATGCACTTGGTGGTGTCCGGAAACGTCATCAGCTTGCCCGGCTCGGGATTGGTATGGCACATCTTGCATTCCAGTCCGAGAGCTAAATGCCTCTTGTGACTGTACGGAAGCGGCTGAACCGGAGCAGGGTGTTCACTGGGATTTTCCGGCACCATGCTCTTCGCGGCTTGCGGGGGCGCCATTTGCTGAGCGGCCAATCGAGCGTCGATAAAGAGAAACGCCACAAGAGCCTGCCCAAGAATCACCAAGAGCATTCCTTTTCGAGTTCCCATTCTTGTCTCTCCCCACAAAAGACTTCCTTGCTTTCCCGTCCCAATTACGCCCTCTTGTTCACCACTTCCTCGATGCTGGTCCCGAAATCCTTGAGCATCACGGTCGCCGCATTTCGCCCGGGCCCTCCGGTAACCGATCCGCCGGGGTGCGTGGTGGCTCCGGTTTGAAATAAGCCGGGAATCGGCATGCGGTGCTGCGCCCAGCCGGGCATCGGGCGCATTGGTCCGACTTGCGAGGCGCTTTGCGCGCCGGCATGCGCGCTGCCGTGCCAGAAATGCGGATTCATGCGCTCCAAGTCAAGCGGGCTTTCTATAAATCGCGCGAGAATCTTGTCGTCCGTCAGATTTGGCGCATACCGCCGCAGGAATTTCAGATAGCCGTCGGAAACTTCGTTCTTGATCTTGTCCCAGTGCTCCGGACCTTCCTTCAGCTCGTACGGTTGCCACCCGATCACTTTGATGGTGTGCATTCCCGCGGGGGCGCGCGTCGGGTCCGCGATGCTGCAGCAAATGATTTGCATCGCCGGATTGTCCAGATTGACGACGCCCCTCGCGTCGTCATAGCCGAAACGAAGGGCCCGCTCCGGCGAAACCAAGATGCCCGCCTCGACTGGTGAAAGTGTGCCGCCCTCCACGGCAAACTTCGGCGGCTCGCTCGCGGCGCAATGCGTCACGAACATCGCGTGTTCCGCCTGCCACGTGTCCACGCCGTCGATAAAATCCTGACCCCACAATTCGCGCGGCGCCATGTCCACCAGATGCTTGATGTGGATCGTGGAGACCACTGCCTTCTCCGCGCGGTAGGAACTCCCGTCACTGCACTCCACGCCAACGCATTTGCCGTTTTCCACGATGAGCCGGTTCACCCACTTGTTGGTGAGCAGCACGCCGCCGTGTGCCTCGATGAACCGCGCCAGGGCCTCCGTTAGCTTCCCCGACCCGCCCTTCGGGAACGGGCGGCCGGAATGCTGCTGGCGAGCCGTGCCGTACGCCAGCCGTCCCGTCATCGGCGCATCTGGCGGTTCAGCCGCCAGATGGGACATGTAAAGCATGAACGTGCGGCAGTGCTCGTCCTCAAACGTGTCGCGGATGATTTCCCACGCGGACATCGCCAACCGGCGCTGCCACAGTTTTCCCCGCGGTTGCTGCGCCAGTTGATCGTTCAACGGTTTGCCGAAACCAATCGGAGTGAAGCTTGCCCCCATCAAGATCGGTTTGATGGCGTCAAATTCCGCCAGCATTTTTCGATAAGCTGCGCCGTCCTTCTTCGAGAACTTCCCAAATTCCACGCACGTTCGATCCATATCGCGCCATTGCGTCAAGTAACTGCCATCCGCAAAAGGAACATGAAAGATCGGATCCGGATCGATGTACTCCAGCCCGTAGTCCCGGAGCTTGAGCTCGTCGTTCTTCATCATCGGGTTGTCCAGCAGAAATGCGTGAGACGTGGAACAAACGTCGTCCTTGAATCCCTTCAGCGTGAGTTGCGCGGTCTTCACGCCGCCGCCCACAATCGGCCGTCCTTCCAGCACCAGGCAGCGATAGCCTGCCTTCGCCAGATACGCCGCCGTGATCATGCTGTTGTGCCCCGCCCCCGCAACCACGATGTCAAAGCGCTCTTCTTTGGGCGTTTGTGCACTCAAGGAAAACGGCGCGACGGCTAGTGGTGCCAGTGCCGTCGTCTTCACGAATTCGCGCCGGCTGACTCTACTCATGCGGACGCCTCCCCCGTACAAGCCCTCACGCCTTTTTCTTGACGACTTCCTCGATGCTCGTTCCGAAATCTTTCAGCATCACGGTTGCCGCGTTTCGTCCCGGGCCTCCCGTGACGGACCCTCCGGGATGGGTTGTCGCGCCCGTCTGATACAAGCCCGGGATCGGCATGCGATGCTGCGCCCAGCCCGGCACGGGCCGCATCGCGCCGGATTGCGACGGTCCTGATCCACCTGCGTGACAACTGCCGTGCCAGTTGTGCGGGTTCATGCGCTCCAGATCGAGCGGGCTCTTGACGATCCGCGCGAGAATCTTGTCGTCGGTCAAATTTGGCGAAAAGCGCCGCAGGAAATTCAGATTAGCGTCCGAAACTTGGTCCTTGATTTCATCCCAGTGTTGCGGGCCTTCCTTCAATTCGTACGGATAGTAGCCGACGATTTTGAGGGTGTGCATGCCCTTGGGCGCGCGCGTTGGATCAGCAAGGCTGCAACAAATCGCGTGGACCGACGGGTCTTCCAGGTTTACCGACCCGCGAGCATAGTCGTAACTCATGCGCAGAACGCGATCAGCGCTCACCATCACTCCAGAATGCACCGGCGAGAGCGTGCCGCCAGCCACCGCGTATTGGGGGGGTTCCGTCGTCGCATAATTTGTTTCGAACAACGTCAGTCCCGCTTCCCATGTATCCACACCATCGAGGAAATCCTGGCCCCACAATTCGCGCGGCGCCATATCTACCAGTTGTTTGATGTGGATGGTCGATACCACCGCCTTTTCCGCGCGATACGAGCTTCCGTCTTCGCATTCCACACCGGTGCATTTCCCGTTCTCGACGATCAGCGCCTTGATCCACTTGTTGGTCAAAATCATGCCACCATGGGCTTCGTTGAAACGCGCTAGAGCTACCGTCAACGCTCCTGTGCCTCCTTTCGGAAGGGGACGGCTTTCTCGCTGCTGGTGCAAGGGGATATACGCAGCCCGGCCCGTCATCGGGTCCTGTACCGGCTGCAGCGGATAAGGACAGCCCAGCATGAAGGCGCGGCAGTGGTCGTCCTGGAACGTGTCGCGAATAATCTCCCAAGCTGACATGGCCAGCCGCCTCTGCCACAGCTTGCCATGCGGGTGGTCCGCTAGGCGGTCATTGATGGGTTTTCCGAAACCGATCGGTGTGAACGCGACATCGTTCAAGATCGGCCTGACGGTCTCGTATTCCGTGATCATCCGCCGGTAGGCGACTCCATCGTTTTTCGAGAACTTCGCGAATTCCTCGCACGTGCGATCGAGGTCGCGCCACTGCGTCAGGTAGCTGCCGTCGGGAAACGGCATGTGATAGACAGGGTCGGGATAGATGTACTCGAGGCCGTAGTCTCCGAGCTTCAGCTCATCGTTGCGCAGGAGTGGATTTCCATGGATTCCGTTGTGTGCCGATGAGCAAATATCATGCGTGAATCCACCCAGAGTCAATTGCGCGGATTTGACGCCTCCTCCCACGATTGGGCGGCCTTCCAGCACCACGCAGCGGTAGCCCGCTCTCGCCAGGTATGCAGCTGTGATCAGGCTGTTGTGTCCCGCTCCCGCAACAACGATGTCGAATCGTTCCGCCATGGCATGAGTGTGCTGTCGCCGGAAGGGCTTCGGGCCCAAGGTCAAGTTCGGCTCGCGCAAATCAGAAAACGGAGACAACCATTTCCAGCCGAACCCCTACAGCAGCTTCCCCGGCTCGCGAATGGTGTCCGCCAAATCGCCCAAGAACTCTGCCGCCCGTGCGCCATCCACCACGCGATGATCGCTTGAGAGCGTCATCGTCATCATCGGCCGTACTGAAGGCTTCCCGTCGGCAGCCACTACGCGCTCCGAAATGCTTCCTACGGCCAAGACCGCTGCCTGCGGCGGGGTGATAATCGCACTGAAGGCATCCACCTTGTACATTCCCAGGTTGCTCAGCGCAAAAGTCCCTCCAGTGATGTCCACTGGCCTCAGCCGTCCCGCTCGCGCCCGCTCGGTCAGCTCGTGCCGCTGCGCGGAAATCTCTGCAATCTTCAGTCCGTCCGCCTTATGGATCACCGCGCCCACGACTCCATCTTTCACGGCCATCGCCACGCTTACGTTGATTTCGTCATTCGAACGAATGCTTCCCCCCGTCCAGCTCGCATTCATGCGCGGATGTTTCGCCAAAACTCCCGCTACCAAAGCAACCAGCAAATCGGTGATCGTCGGTGCCACGCTCTTCGTCTTCTCCGCCGCCTCGCTGAATTTCTTCTGCGCCGCGATCAATTCCCCCGCTTCTACTTCGCGCACCAGAAAAAAGTGCGGAACGCTCGTCCAGCTCTGCGTGGTGCGCTCGGCCATCAGCCGCGCCACTGCGCTCAGCGTTTCCACTCCGGAAACCGTCGCGGCCGACGCACCGGCAGCAGCCGCGCCTTTCGAATCGGCAAACTTCTGCACGTCCTCCGCCGTAATCACGCCCTCGGGCCCCGTTCCGTGAATCCGCCCGATGTCGACGCCCAGTTCTTTTGCCAGCCGCCGTGCTTTCGGTGAGATTTGCGGGGCCACAGCCGTCGTCTTCACCGCAGCAGCCGCTGCAAATGCGCCGGCACCTTGCTGCACCGCTCCCGTTGTCACGCGCGCGGCAGGCTTAGTCGTCGCCGCTTTCGCCGGAGGCTGCTCTCCGGGCGCCACCAGCCACGCAATCGTTTCCCCCACCGGAATCACCGCTCCCACATCCGCCGTAATCCCTGTCAGAATTCCGTCTCCCGGCGCCTCCACCTCGACCACTGCCTTGTCGGTCTCAATTTCCAGCAGCGGCTCGCCTTTGCGGACACTTTCGCCCTCTTTCTTTCGCCATGCCAACAGCTTCCCAGTTTCCTGCGCCATTTCCAGCGCGGGCATCACCACACTCACCGCCATAAATTTTCCTGCGCAACCACAGACCAATCTTCAGTCCGTAGCCGCCACTCCTTCCGCTTTCGCGCTGGCGGCCACCATTTCTTTCACGTGCCGGCTTGGTGCCTGCTCGTTCTCCCGCGTCGTCGAAAGCGGCCCGTTCACCGTGAAGTAGTGCGCTCCCGCCACCATCAATTCTTCTGCGGGAAAACGCGTAATCACCTCGTGCCCCGTCGCCGTCACCACAATTTCTTCTTCGATTCGCGCCGCGCTCCATCCATCGCTCGACGGCCAGAACGTTTCCAGCGCGAACACCATCCCCGGCTTGATCTCATGCGAATGCTCCAGCGACACCAGCCGGCTAATCACCGGCTTTTCCCAGATCGCCAGCCCGATTCCGTGACCAAATTGCAGCGCAAATGCCGCCTCTTCGTCCGCAAATCCAAACTCTTCTGCCTTCGGCCACACTGAAGCGATCTCCGCCGTCGTCCTTCCCGGCCGCACCAGCGCAATCGCCGCATCCAGATAATCCCGGCATCGCTTGTACGCGTCGATCATCGCGTGCGATGCGTATCCGATCGTGAAGCACCGGTAGTAGCACGTGCGGTATCCCATGTACGAATGCAAAATGTCGTAGTACACCGGATCGCCCGGCCGCAGCACGCGATCGGAAAACACATGCGGGTGCGGATTGCAGCGTTCTCCGGAAATCGCGTTCACCGCTTCCACATATTCCGAGCCCAGGTCGTACAAAACCTTACTTGCCAGCCCCACCGCCTGGTTCTCGCTCATCCCCGGCTTCATCGCCCGGTACAATTCGTCGTACGCCGCGTCCACCATCATCGCTGAGTGATTCAGCAGAGAAATTTCGTCCTGCGTCTTGAACACCCGCGCGTCGCTCATCAACTGCTGCCCATCGACGATCTTGA
>Ga0066710_100004285_pt1 | contig 12573 bp, 5 predicted proteins | sample GraSoiAngelo_159_FD_79666 | JGI IMG/M metagenome (GOLD analysis project Ga0066710, IMG submission 79666) | Grasslands soil microbial communities from the Angelo Coastal Reserve, California, USA - 14_1009_16_40cm | ecosystem: Environmental > Terrestrial > Soil > Grasslands | place: USA...
GGCCTGAAGGCCCTGCATCATGGCGGCAGTATTCTGCTCGGAAGACGCGAATGGATCGCCCAAAATGGAACAGGCGTGCCGCCGGTTTTTGAATCCGGTCCGGCAACCGGGACACCCGCCCGGCGGTGGCTGCTCCAGGTGCCGCCGACCGATGCCAGCTTTTCCGAAGTCTGGCTGGTCAGCGGTGATTTGATCGGTCGCGTCCTGCTCCGCGACGACATCCGGCCGCAGGCGCGGCCGGTTGTCGAGGAGCTGCGCCGTGAAGGACTGCAAACCGTGGTGCTGACCGGCGACCGCAAGCCCAACGCCGAACACCTGAAACAGGAGCTCCAACTTGACGACGTTCGCGCCGAGCTGAACCCGGAGCAAAAGGTCTCGGTCATTCACTCTTTCACCGGGCAGAAACGGCTCGTGGCCATGATCGGCGACGGCGTCAACGACGCGCCCAGCCTGGCCGCCGCGCACGTCGGCGTGGCCATGGGCGCCCGCGGTTCTGACGCCGCGCTGGAACAGGCTGAAGTCGTGTTGATGCACGACCGGCTGGAAAATTTCCTCACCGCCTTTCGGCTCAGCAAACGCGCCCGCCGCGTGATCCGGCAGAACCTGTTCATTTCTCTCGGCACGGTCGTGGTTTTGGTCACGCTCGCGCTCTTCGGCGGGATTCCGCTGACCGTCGGCGTGATCGGGCACGAAGGCAGCACCGTGGTGGTTGTGCTCAACAGCCTGCGATTGTTGTTCGGGAAAAGGAGCTCCGGGCCAACGCACCATCATGACCAGGCGGACCAAGCTCATCGGTAGAGGCACCGTTAATCCGATGAACATCAAAACGAGGTTCCCACACTGGAGGATTTGGGCGTCAGCAATCGTGATGGCATTCGCCGCGGGCGTGTCCGGGTTGTCTGCCGCAACCCTCATAGACCAGGGCAAAAGCCGCTATCGCATCGTCGTCTCCGCGGTCGCGATTCCATCCGAACGCTACGCCGCCGAGGAATTGCAGCGTTACCTCGAACGCATGAGCGGCGCGAGGCTCCCGATTGTGACCGATGCCGAACCAATGGAGTCGCGGGAAATCCTGCTGGGCGATAACGCGCGTCTCCGGAAGCTGAAATGGAACATCGATTCCCATAAACTCGGCACGGACGGCTTCGCGCTGCGCACCGACGGCAAACGACTCATCATTGCCGGCGGCAAACCGCGGGGGACGCTTTACGGAGTTTACGCGTTGTTGGAGGAGAAACTCGGTGTGCGCTGGTTCACGCCGGAATTTGAAGTCGTGCCGAAGCTGCAACGCGTCAACCTGCCCAAGCTGGATGAAATACAAGTCCCCGCGCTGGAATATCGCGAGGTGTACTGGACCGAGATGATCCGAGACGCCGACTTCGCGGCGCGCCACCGATTGAACGGAAACCATTATCGGCTCATCGAGAAGCACGGCGGACGCGCGGCGGTTTACTTTCCCTTCGTCCACAGCCTCGACATGCTCGTCCCGCGCGAGCTTTACCCGGAGCATCCCGAATACTTCCCGCTCATCGACGGCAAACGCAAAGACGGCTACGTCCAACGCTGCTTATCCAACCCTGATGTGCTCAGGATCGCGATCGGCCGCGTGCGCCAATGGCTCAAGGAGCATCCGGACGCCACCATCATCAGCGTATCGCAGAACGACACGTTCAACTATTGCCAGTGCGACCGGTGCAAGGCGCTGGACGATGCCGAGGGCAGTCCATCGGCGTCCCTCCTTCGATTCGTAAATGCGATTGCCGAGGACGTCGAACGCGACTCTCCGAACGTCCGCATTGACACACTGGCTTATCAATACACGCGAAAACCGCCGAAGACGATCCGCCCGCGGCGCAACGTGATCGTTCGACTATGCTCAATCGAGTGCTGCTTCGCTCATCCGCTGGAGACGTGCTCGTCGCCGGAGGACCAGCGTTTTCGGGACGACATCATCGCCTGGCAACCGGTCGCGCCGCTGCTTTACGTCTGGGACTACACCCCGAACTTTGCGAATTACCAACAACCCTTTCCGAACTTCGACGCGCTGCAGCCCAACGTGCAATTCTTCGTCAAGCACGGCGTGAAAGGGCTGTTCGAGCAAGGCAACTATTCGGGCGGAGGCAATGGCGAGATGGGGCCGCTGCGCGCCTACGTTCTGGCAAAGCTGCTTTGGAATCCGAACACCGACGTGGAGAAGCACATCACCGAATTTCTGAATGCTTACCACGGCAAGGCCGCGAACAACGTTCGCGCTTACCTCGAGCTGTTGCGCCGGCAGGTGCGCGAGAAGGGATATCACGCCCATATTTACGACCCGCCGACGGCGCCTTACTTGAGCGACGAAGTCATTAACGGCGCCGAAAAGCTGTTCGACCAGGCCGAGCAGGTGGCGGAGGACGATAGATTTCGCTTCCGTGTTCAGGTGGCTCGCCTCCCGATCTGGTATCTGAAACTGGCGACCAACCGGGTCACCGGAGACGCGAAGGCCGAACTGCTGCGCCGCTTTCTGGCGATTGCGCATAAGGCCGGCATCACCAACATCAGCGAAAGCCGCAGTCTGGACGATTGGGCCAGGCGGATGGGAGCGGAGTGAACTGGGGGAGGAGGACAGGATGAGGGGAATACGGTTCTGGGGAAGCGAACACCTCCGAAATCCGGACGTGAATCGAGACCATGAACGGTGGGGCGAGACTCCCTCGAGCCCTGATCTCCAAAGCACGGAAAATTAGGGCTCGACGGAGTCTCTCCCCACCCCGGTTCATGGGGAGGAGTCGCGTTGCCGAAGAGCGCGCGGGATCACTCTTTCCTTGTCCTCCGCGACCACGGGACTACATTGAAACGCGCGCGCGAACGAGTGTTGCTCGAGACGCGTCCGCGATTCATCGTCATCATTATGCTTGCCGAACTGGAACAACTGCTGGGCCGGGACGCGAAAAGTCTGCTCGAATATCATTGCAAAACCATTCCCAGGGAAAAATTGCACCTGCCCGGACCGGATTTTATTGACCGGGTTTATGCGCAAACCGACCGCCCGACGTCGGTGCTGCGGAGCCTCGCGGAAATCTTCAGTCATGGCCGGCTCGGCGGCACAGGTTACTTGTCCATCCTGCCGGTGGACCAGGGAATCGAACACTCCGCCGGCGCCAGCTTTGCGCCCAACCCGGAGTACTTCGATCCGGAGAGCATCGTGCGCCTCGCCATCGAAGGCGGCTGCAACGCCGTGGCCTCCACACTCGGTGTCCTCGGCGCGGTCTCGCGCCGATACGCCCACCGGATTCCGTTTCTGGTTAAGCTGAACCACAACGAACTCCTGACGTATCCGAATTCGTTCGATCAGATTTATTTCGCGCAAGTGGAGCAGGCGTGGAACATGGGCGCGGTCGCGGTCGGCGCGACGATTTACTACGGCTCGCCCGAATCGCACCATCAAATCATCGAGACCCGCAAAGCCTTCCAACGCGCGCACGAACTCGGCATGGCGACGGTGCTCTGGTGCTACCTGCGCAATCCCGCTTTCAAAAAGGACAAAGACTACCACACCAGCGCCGATCTGACCGGGCAGGCGAACCACCTCGGCGTCACCATCGAAGCCGACATCATCAAACAGAAACAGCCGACCAACAACGGGGGCTATCTGGCGCTGGAAAAATTCGGCAAGACGCACGACCTGGTTTATAAACAGTTGACCAGCGACCACCCGATTGACCTCACGCGCTACCAGGTTGCGAACTGTTATATGGGCCGCGCCGGCCTCATCAATTCGGGCGGTGAAGCAGGCAAGGACGACTTCGCCGATGCCGTGAAAATCGCCGTCATCAACAAGCGAGCGGGCGGCACGGGATTGATTTCCGGGCGCAAAGCCTTTCAACGTCCGATGAAAGAAGGCGTGCGGCTGCTCAACCTCATTCAGGACGTCTATCTCGACAGGGAAATCACCGTGGCCTGACTATCCTGACGGCGCCGATCATCGTCCTCCTCCTCCTCGTCCTGGAAAAGCCTTGAAACTTGACCAGGCTGACCAGGCTTCGGAGACTTGACGCTTCGACCAAAGCTCCTTAGCTTAACGCGCTCGGACGGTGGTCGTAGCTCAGCCTGGTTAGAGCCCCAGATTGTGGATCTGGTTGTCGCGGGTTCAAATCCCGTCGGCCACCCCATCTCCTCCGTCCGTAATGTGACTGTGAGGATTCCTTGTGTGTGTTTCCGACCTACTTGAGAAACCCGGAAGAACTTCTCGGCTTTGGTCTCTTGGAGTAACAATGCCGCCCACCCGTGAGGAGGCAGGCATCCGCCCCGGGCACGGTCCCACGCGCCGGCTGTCGGCCCTTCGAGCCAATGTGACGGTCGGCCTTTGGTTGATCTGGGCGATGTCCATCGGCCCGGCGGCCGATGTTATATCGGAGAAATCCACATTGACTGCGAGCGAGGCATTGGCCAACGGGTCTTTTGAAACAGGAGAGGCCGGACCCGCGGGATGGCGCATTCGTGAGGGAGGTTCCTGGACGGCAGGCGCAACCCATGGCGGAGAGCATCACGTTAGCGGCCGCTCCAGAAAGGATCGCTTGATCTGCGAGAGCGACAACGCCACGTTGGAACCCGGCGCTGACTATCGGTTGGAAGGCTGGGTGCGTTGTTCTTCCGGCGAAGCGAGGCTCGGATTGGATTTCCTGGATCCACAAGGGCGCGTCATCTCCCAGACAGCCGCGCCGCCCGTGCGCGCGGCCGACGGTTGGCAATTCACAGCGACCGAAGGGAACGCGGCGGCGGCCACCGGCGCGCGGGCGTGGTTTCGGGTTCGCGGTCAGGCTGATCTGGATGACGTGGACCTGGCGCCTGTGGCGTGCTCGTTCATGGGAAATAAAGGCCTCGAAGCGGACGACCGCGGCCGCATTCCATATTGGAGCGAGGAAAAGGATGCCACTCTGCTTCAAGGCCGTCGCGCCGGAGAGTTTCGACCAGACACAGAAACCAAACGCGGTGGAAAGTCCAGCGCGCTCGTCATTTCGTCAGGCGATTGGTTTGCGATTTCCTCGGTGAATTATCCTTTGGCTGCCTGGACGGAGCGATACGAATTGTCCGTCTGGACGCAGTGCAAAGGTCCTGCCACGGCGCAGATCCTGACGTGCTGGATGGATGACCTGCAGAGGGTTGTTCGGGTGGATTCGAGTTCTCCAGTCAACGATGAGCACTGGCAACGTCTCTCGCTTTCGCTCATCGCTCCGACCAACGCCGCGTCCGTGCGTCTCGTCGCGGCCGCCCGCCGCGGGCAGGTCTGGTTTGACGATGGCAACTTGTTCAGGCTTGCCCCTCGCCGGCACCGTGTGCGCATCTTTGTCAACCAGGTGGGCTACCAACAAGCCGGACCAAAAAGCGCCGTGGTTGCGTCCAACTTTTTTCCAACCGACCGGTCCGCCTTGACCTTCCAGATCATGACGCCCGCGGGCAGGCTGGTTTCGAAGCAGGAGGTTCCCTGCTCCGGCCGTATTTATGGCGGCACGGATAACGATTGGGGCTGGTATTTCTGGCGCGTCGATTTCTCCTCGTTCCGAAAAGCCGGCCCGTGTCGCGCTCGCGCCCAGGTCGGAGTCGCGCGTGGCGAGTCGGCTCCTTTCCGGGTTGGACGCGATGTCCTCCTTCAAGAGACGGCCCGGAGCGCGGTGGACTTTTTTTTCATCCAACGTTGCGGCTTTGCAGTGCCCGGCTGGCACAAACCGTGTCACCTGGATGACGCGAAATTGCCCGATGGGCAACACCTCGATGTGATCGGCGGCTGGCACAGCGCCGGCGACTACAACAAACTCATGTACGAACACGGGGACGGGGGGGTGGTCTTCGCCCTGTTAAAGGCTCTTCAGGCGGCGCCGGAAATTTTCGGGCGCTATGACCGCAACGGCGACGGGTTGCCCGACGCCCTCGACGAAGCGATCTGGGGCGCCCGGTTCGTGGCCAGGATGCAAATCCCCGAGAGCGGCGCTCTGCGCAACCACGTCCAACAAGGCCCCGGCCGCCAATGGACAAAGTGGTCCGCTCCGGAGGCGCATACCGACAACGTGGTCGGCACCGAGGATGATCCGGTCACACAACCGGGCGAAGGAAATTCGCCTTGGGTCAGCGGCGACTGGGCGCGGTTGTCCGCGCTGGTTAGCCGGCACGGTATCCGCGAGGATTACCGGGACCATGCTTTGCGGCTCTGGGAGTACGCGACAAAAGACGGGACGCAGGTGGGAAACCCGCATCTGTTGTTGAGCGCGTTGGAGCTGCACGGCGTCACCGGAGAGCGGGTTTATCTTGATTATGCGCGTCGCAGCGTTGAGAGCCTCCTTTCCCAGCAAGCCAGGTCCGGTCGCTTGCGCGGTGCGTTTGGGAATTATGGAGAGATGACCGCCGGCGCCCTGGCCTCGTTCGCCCTGGCTTTCCCTGATGATTCGCTCAACCGCAGAATCAGGCCGGTCCTCGGAGATTATCTCTCCTTTTGCGCCGCTCAGTCGGCCAATCCGTTCGGTCTGAGCGAACAGCCGGACGGTGAGACCAACCGCTTTTTTCCTGTGGACATCGGCAACAGTTTTCAACTGCTCAGCCGGGCGTGGGCGTCCGCGCTGGTCTATCGGCTCACCGGCGAGCGACGCGCGTTGGTTTTTGCGTCGGACCATCTGGATTGGGTGCTGGGGAAAAACCCGCTCGACCTGTGTCTGTTTGAAGGAAAAGGCGTGCTTAACCCGCCGCGCTATCATCATCGCTACAATCAGATTCCAGGCCACGAGCGTGGCGCGGTGCCCGGGACGATCCCCAATGGTTTTGTCCGTGACATGGGATTGGCGGATCGGCCGGGATTTGACTTAAGCCGCGGAGGCAATCGTTCTCCTTCATTTCGCACGAGCGAGCCCTGGTTGGTGCACAACCTGTTTTATCTTCTCGCGGCCAGTGAACTTCATCAGGCAGAGCAAAAGGCTTCGTTCCAGCTCAAGGAATGACGATCTTATAGAAATGAATGGGAAGACGTTAGCGCCGCTTGTTGCGCTCTTGGGTAGCCTCCTTTCGCTTTTACGCACCCATTGGGACGATGAACGGTGGGGCGAGACTCCGTCGAGCCCTGATCTCCGCAAGACTGAAATTAGGGCTCGACTGAGTCTCGCCCCACCGTTCATGGAAAGCAGGGAGTTTGTGTCCTTGATGGCGGGTGAAATACCGTATGGGCAACTGAAAGGAGACGCGCTCAAGCAAGTGCTCAAACCGATCCCACCCAAGGAACCCGCAGAAGCCCTGCGGTGTCTGGAGGTCATGGACGGGTTTTCTGTTGAATTCGTGGCTCACGAACCGCTGGTGCTGGACCCGGTGGCGGCGGCCATCGATGAAAATGGCGTCATGTATGTCGCTGAGGACGCAGACTATCCATACCGGCCAGCAGAAGGCCAGACACCCAAAGGACGCATTCGGTTGCTCAAGGACAACGACGGAGACGGCTTTTACGAAGAGAGCCATCTCTTTGCCGAAGGGTTGCTTTGGCCGGCGGGGGTTGCGCCCTGGAAGGGCGGGATTTTCGTCACGGCGCCTCCCGACATCTGGTATCTGAAGGACACAAACGGAGATTCCAAGGCCGACATCATGGAGAAGGTTTTTACCGGATTCGGCACCGGCGGCTCTCAATACATCCTGAACAACCTCCAATGGGGATTGGACCACAAAATCTATGCGGCGGTGGCGGGAAACGGCGGACTGATTCGGCGAGCGGACCGTCCGGACCAGGACGCGGTTTCAGTTTCCCGGAACGATTTTCGGTTCGACCCCGTGACAAAAGATTCTGAAAGCGTCAGCGGCGGCAAACAGTTCGGTAACACGTTCGACGATTGGGGAAACCGGTTCCTGTGCACGCAGGACACGCCGGCTTACCAGGTCGTTTTTCCTCAACAATATTTGGAGCGAAATCCCTCTCTCTCGGTGGCCGAGAGGGTGAAAAGACTCGTGCCGGGCGGCGCGCCCGTTTTTCGATCCAGCCCGATTGAAACCTGGCGCGCGATTCGTTCCAGCCGACGGCTGCTCGCCCAAAAGGGGTTTCCCGACGACAGCGGCGTCTCGCATCACGTGCTGGATGGTGTCGCCGGCGCCACGGTTTACCGAGGGGGCGCGTTTCCTCCGGAATTTTACGGCAACATTTTTTGCGGTGACGCGCAAAACAACCTGGTGCACCGCCGGAGCCTGGTTCCCGACGGCGTGATCTTTCGCTGCGAACGCCTGGACCCGGGAACCGAGTTTCTTCGGTCGAAGGACAATTGGTTTCGTCCGGTCAATTTCGTCAATGCTCCCGACGGCACGCTCTACGTGTTGGACCTGGCGCGTGAGGTGTTGGAAGCGGTGCATATCCCCATGGATGTGGTCGCGCACCTGGATTTGACCCGCGGTCGGGATCGAGGCCGGATTCTTCGAGTGGCTCCAAAAGGATTCAAACGGCCGCCTCAGGCCCGATTGGGCGATTTTACGACCGATCAATTGGCCGGCTGTCTGGAAAATCCCAATGCGTGGTGGCGGCAGACGGCGCACCGTCTTCTTTTCGAGCAACAGGATAAATCTGCCGCAGGCCCATTGCGCCGTCTGTTGCAGAAATCTTCCCGGCCACAAGCCCGACTGCACGCGCTCTGGTCGTTGGCGGGGCTCAAGATTCTTTCGGACCGCGACATCCTCACCGGGCTTTCAGATGCTCAACCCGCCGTTCGGGAAAATGCGCTACAGTTGGCTGAGTCGAGGCTGAATCGGTCCGACGAAATTCTATCCCGATGTGTCGAGTTGGCGACCGACCCCGACCCTCGCGTTCGTTTTCAACTGGCCTTCACTCTCGGCGAATCCACCGATCGCCGCGCGGTCAGGACCCTGGCCATCATCGCGAAACAGGACGCGACGGATTATTTCATTCGCACGGCGATCCTAAGTTCATCCTGTCACTGCGCCGCTTCCCTGACCGACGAGTTGCTTCAAGACCCTCGCCTTGTCCAATCCGCTGCCGGGACTGAACTCATTCAGGAACTGGCGCGCATCGTCGGCGGCGGGAACCGGACAGAAGAAATCTCAGCGTTGCTTTCGACGGTGTTCGGCAGGAAACGATCCGACGTCGAGCAGTACATCGTGATCGGTTTGTCAGAAGGGCTGCGGAATTCCGGGGAACAACTCAGTTCGCGGATCAAATCTCTGGGCGCTGCCGCAGCTCAGCGATTCCACGAGCTGATGGATGACGCCATTCAAACCACAAAGGATAAAGGAGCCGGCGCCGACAAAATCAAAACGGCACTCCGCCTGTTGGAGAACGCTTCCGCCGAAAACGCGGCGACTCCGGTCATTGATCTGCTGGATCGATTCCCGCCGGCGCCAGTCCAGACCGCCGCTATCCAGACCCTTTCGCGGTTGAGCGCGCCGGGTTTGCAGGAAGTTTTACTCGCGCGTTGGAGAACCATCGACCCGGAAGCTCAACGAGAGGCCCTGACGTCATTCCTCGCGAAAAGAGAACGAACCGATGCGCTCCTGGATGCGATCGAGCGCGGCCGAATTTCGCCTGGCGAGCTGGACGCGGTTTCGCGCTCGGCCCTCCTGCATCATGCTGAGCCGTCGATCCAACGGCGCGCCGACGCTTTGTGGGGCGAGGAAAAGCCGGGCGCAAGAAGCCAAGTCATTCAGAAGTATCGCGAGGCCGTCCATCGCAAAGGCGATGCGCAGGCGGGCCAGAACATTTTCCAGCGGTTGTGCAGCTCTTGCCACCGTTTGAACGGGATCGGCAATGAGTTGGGCCCGAACCTGGCTCTGGCGTCCAGCCGGTCTCCAGACGAGCTCTTGACCCATATCCTCGATCCGAATCGCGAAGTGAATCCTGCCTATGTGCAATTCAACGTCGAGACCGCCGACGGAGAAACCTTCTCCGGTCTGATGGCAGCCGACCAGGCCGGAAGTGTTACGCTCAGAGGCGTCAATTCCGAGAAAACGATCCCGAGACAACGGATCAGGAAAATGGCGAGCGACGGCCAGTCATTGATGCCGGTCGGGTTGGAGCAGGGCCTGAGTGTTCAGGACATGGCTGATTTGCTTTCGTTTTTGATGGAGTCCCAATATGACTTCGGGACCAGTGGCCACTCCGAATCTCGAGACGTGCCGGAGAGGCGCTGATTGTGCGGTGAACCCTTCGCGTCTCGGCGGTTTCATTTTTTCACCGCGGAGGCGCGAAGACCGCAGAGAGGATTGTGACCCGAAACGAGCCAGGCTGGTTGGCGCCAGGGGTCTGGTTCGGCGATAGCTCTGTAAACCGAATCAAGTCATCGATCGCCTCGGCAATTCCGCGCCGGTGAACGGTGAACGAGTCAGCTCTTATGAACGGCTACTTATTTTAATGCCCTGCCGCCTCTGGTAGGGCCGCGTGTTCACATTGACCACGCGCCCATCCCCCGCGCACCTGGCGTTATTCGGGACGCGTGCTCCGTTCCTGCATCCACAAAACGTCCACGTTGTTGGCACCGAATTTAGTCCGATTACTGACGAGGTCCAGATCCCGCTTTTGCAGCCGCGGACAGGTGCGCGCATCACGCCACCTTCTGATTTCGGAATGACCGTCGGCGAATGAAAAACCACCGGCGCGGTTGTGATAGCTGGCCGGAAAGTCAACGATCTGCCACTGGGCGGGCTGGTTTGGGTAACCGCTCATTTCAATGACGAAATAACCGTCATTGATGCTGTCTTCCCTTTCATCCAGAAAGACCCCGGTGCCCGCCGGGCCGGGGTCTGTCATGTCGGATGTTTTGCGATATGTCTTCCAACCGTCGTAGAGCGGGCGGCCACCCACCCAGCAATTCATGGACATGCTCCGAATGCGCGGCACGGTTTTGCCCTGATTGTTGATTCCTGTGCTGCGATCGGCCGGGCATTTCCAAATGCCCAAAGAGTTGCCACAATAAGGCCAGAGCACGCTGGTCTTGTTGTATTTGTCGGTGTTCCAGTTGCTGTCATCCCGCGGATCGTCCAGGGTCATGCTGTTTCCGGCAGTCCAATCGGGAACATCCACCGCAGCGCCGGGCGGCCGCCATCGCGACGCTCCCACCAACTCGTCCCGATAGTCATCAGTGTAGAGCTTCCAGGCCAACAGCAATTGTCGGTGATTGTTCATACACATAATGCCGTGCGCCTTTGTTTTGGCTTTCGTCAAAGCGGGCAGAAGCATCGCCGCCAGAATTGCGATGATGGCAATGACGACCAGCAGCTCAATCAAGGTAAACGCCAGCCGCCTGTTCTCTGGCTTCGTCGGCGTGTTTACGGTTGTCCTCATTTCTCAACGTTTGATTCACTGGCTGGCGCGGATGAATCACTGCACTCGGATACGATAGAATCTTGTTGCCGCGGCGTTGATGGGATCGGTGAACAATTTGGTGGAACCATCACCGTCAATCGCCGGCCGGGACTGCCACGAGACATTGCTGAGCGAATCTTTGTATTCGACGAAGTAACTTCGGCCGGCAACCGTTGCGTAGGAGAACTGGAAATTGCCTGTCACCACAGTGGGGTTGAGAATTTGCGGGTTTGTCACAGGCGAAACCCGACTCATGTAAGCCTTGACTGAACTTGAATCGGACGGGTCGTTGATCAACGTGGCCGCGCGGGTGGCGCGGTTCACCGAATACCATTCGATATCGGCCCCGCCGGAATTTTCAAAAAAGACCAGCCGGACAGGATAGACGCCATTGGTCGGAACATTGAAGTCAAACTCTGTGGCGGCGTTCGGGCTTTCAGCGCCGCTCGTGGGTTCAAACGCGCCCAACACCAGGGTGGCGCCCGCTGCCGTAAAATCCGGGCCCGCGGCGAGTTTGAACCCGTCGTCCCTGCGCACGCCGAATCGATGCAATCCCGCGGACAGTTCGAGGTGGGCCGTGACGGCCATCGCGATATGATTCGGGTCATCGGCGTAATCCGCGGGATTGATATAAGGGAAGGGCTGATCACCGGAAAACAATCCTTGGTCCGTGCCGTCCTGGCTGTAGTTGATGACATGGGTCTCTGAAAAGAGCCCGTCCCCGTTTGGCCCGGCCGCTTCGTTGACAAAAGGCTGACCCGTGTCAGCGTCATTCAGCAGGTTGGCAAGCTGGTTTTCCGCCCGGATCGAACTGTTCGGGAAAAGAAGGTTTTGGGCACCGTTACGCGCCTTGTGGATTTGACCGTTGAATCCATTGGTCAAACCGGAACCAGGCGCCGTTCCCCACGCCGCGAGCAACACCGGCAGGTTGGCCACCTTAAAGGTCCATTGGTTGGTATAGCTTTGCGGCGGCGTCCGCTCGTCACTGAAGACCAGCCGATTTGTGTGCGTTGAGTTAAGGGCCAGGGGACTTGGGGGTTGATAGGTAATCAACGCTCCGAGCGCGTTGCTGGCGACGGTGGCGGCGCCGGTCACATCGTTCCCGTCGAATTGGAAGTCAATGCTTGCCTGCGCCACGCCCAGGTCGCGATCGACAATCGCAATTTGGATCGGAGCATCCGGCAGCATGTTGATCGAGTTCGGTCCCGGCGCCGCGAAGGCAACTCCAGGCGGGTTTACAGATGCGCCGACCGGGACCAGCA
>Ga0066710_100004289_pt1 | contig 12570 bp, 12 predicted proteins | sample GraSoiAngelo_159_FD_79666 | JGI IMG/M metagenome (GOLD analysis project Ga0066710, IMG submission 79666) | Grasslands soil microbial communities from the Angelo Coastal Reserve, California, USA - 14_1009_16_40cm | ecosystem: Environmental > Terrestrial > Soil > Grasslands | place: USA...
CTCGGTCGAGGCGGACCTGACCGAGGAGATCATCCGCGCGTACGATCAACAGCCGGGGGCCAAGGGACCGGTGCCCCCGGGCCCGACGCCGACGAAGCCCTAGCGCCGATGGTCAAGCCAGCCGGGTTCACGCTCGGCGAGCTCGCCAAGGCGCTCAGCGCGACGCTCGATGGCGATCCGAGCCGCCGGGTCACCGGCGTGGCCCCGCTCGAGACCGCGGAGCCCGAGCAGATCTCGTTCGTGATCGACGCCCGCTACCGGGCCGCCGCGGCGGCTTCGCGGGCCGGAGCCTTCCTGGTGTCGAAGGACGTGTCGGGTCTGCGCGGGCCGTTGCTACGCTCCGATGTTCCCACGCAGGCGCTCATCGCCTTGCTGACCGTCTTTCATCCGGCGGCGCCGGCGCGGCCCGGTGTCGATCCGACGGCGATCGTCGCGCGCGACGCGCGCGTCGATCCCAGCGCGGCGATCGGGGCCCTGGCGGTGATCGGCTCGGGCGCCGTCATCGGACCGAACGTCAGCGTCCATCCGCTCACCTACGTCGGGCCGGGTGTCGAGGTGGGGGAGGGGTGCGTGCTGCACCCGCGGGTCGTGCTGTGCGAGGGCGTGCACCTCGGACGCCGTGTCATCGTGCATCCCGGCGCGGTGATCGGCGGCGATGGCTTCGGTTACGCGTTCGACGGCAACGCGCACCGCAAGATTCCGCAGGTGGGCGGCGTGGTCATCGAGGACGACGTCGAGATCGGCGCGAACACGACGATCGACCGGGCGACGCTGGGCCGGACGGTCATCCGTCAGGGGACCAAGATCGACAACCTCGTCCAGGTCGGCCACAACGTGGAGATCGGCGAGCACTCGATCATCGTCGCCCAGGTCGGGATCTCGGGCTCGTGCCGGCTCGGCCGCGGCGTGGTCGCGGCGGGACAGGTCGGGTTCGCGGATCACCTGACGATCGGCGACGGCGCGATGCTCGGCGCCCAGGCAGGCGTGTCGTCCGACGTCGCCGCCGGCGAGAAGCGCCTCGGCACGCCGGCGCTGCCGATGGGACAGACCAAGCGCATCATGGTCGCCCAGAAGCAGCTGCCGGACATGGTCCGTCGACTTCGCACCGCGGAGCGCCGCCTCGAGCGGCTGGAGCGCCGCCTCGGGATCTCGCCGTCGGAGGCCGGCCCGACGGAGGGGGCGGATGAGCGGGCCTGACGGCGTGCATCCGACGGCGCTGGTGGATCCGAAGGCGGTCCTTCACCCGACCGCTCGGGTGGGGGCGTTCTCGATCGTCGGTCCCGAGGTGACCCTCGGCGCCGACGTGGCAGTCGGCCATCACTGCGTGCTCGAGGGGCGCGTCGAGATCGCCGACCGCTCGAAGGTGGGCCATGGCTCGGTGCTGGGTGGACGGCCGCAGGACCTCAAGTATCGGGAGGGGACGCCGTCCGGGGTCAGGATCGGCGCGGACACCGACATCCGTGAGTACGTCATGATCCACCGGGCGACCCGCCCCGACGGGTGGACCCAGATCGGCGCCGGCTGCCTCTTGATGGGGATGAGCCACGTGGCGCACGACTGTCGGATCGGAGCCGGTGCAATCATCATCAACTACGCCGGGATCACCGGCCACTGCGAGATCGGCGAGCACGCGACGATCGGGGGACTCAGCGGGCTCGCGCCGTTCACGCGGGTCGGCGCGTACGCCTACGTGGGCGGCCACTCCAAGCTCACCGCGGACGTGCCGCCCTACATGCTGGTGGACGGCCACCCCGCCGTCGCCTACGGCATCAACGTCATCGGGCTCCGCCGCGCCGGCATGACCCCGGTCGATCGGCGCGTGCTCCAGGACGCCTACCGGCTGCTCTACCGCAGCGGGCTCACGCCGCGGCGTGCCGTCGAGCGGATCCGAGCGGAGCTGCCGGCGTCGCCGCCGTTGACTCGGCTGCTCGACTTCATCGCGGGCGCGCGGCGCGGGATCTGCGGCGGGGGGCGGTGGGCAGACCGATTCGCCGGCGACGACGAGCAAGCGATCGCGCGTCCCGAGAGCGAGAGGGTCTGATGGGAGCCGACGACCGGAAGCTGCGCGCCGGCGTGGTCGGCGCGGGGCACATGGGGCAGTACCATCTGCTCGCGTACGCGGAGCTGTGGGACATCGAGCTGGCCGGCGTCGTCGACGTTGACCGGGCGCAGGCGGCCAAAGTCGCGGCCCCCTATGACACGCGTGCGCTCGTCGACCATCGCGACCTGATCGGCCTGGTCGACATCGTCAGCGTCGCGGTGCCCACCGAGCAGCATTTCGCGGTCGCCGCGGACCTGCTGGAGGCCGGCGTCGGCGTCCTCGTCGAGAAGCCGATCGCGCCCACCGTCGAGGAGGCGCGCGAGCTGTTCGCGATCGCGCGGCGCAGCGGCGCGGTGCTCCACGTCGGTCACGTCGAGCGGTTCAACGGGGCCGTGCAAGAGCTGAAGAAGATCGTCGAGCGCCCAATCCTCATCGAGTCGCGGCGCCTGGGCCCGTTCGCGCCCCGCGTGCAGAAGGACAGCGTGGTCATGGACCTGATGATCCACGACCTCGACATCGTCCTGGCGCTGGTCGACTCGCCGCCGCGCCGACTCACCGCGATGGGCTCCTCGGTGCACTCCGGCGTCATCGACATCGCGAACATCCAGATCGGCTTCGACTCGGGAACGATCGCGCTCATCACCGCCAGCCGGGCCACCGAGGAGAAGATCCGGACGCTGGCCATCACGCAGCCCGACGCGTACGTCGTCCTGGACTACTCCGAGCAGGACATCCGGATCCATCGCCGCGCGGCGCTGGAGTACACGCTCAACCGGGAATCGATCCGCTACCGGCGCGCCTCGTTCGTGGAGCACGTGCAGGTGCACAAGGACAATCCCCTCAAGCTCGAGATCCTCAATCTGGTCCGGGCCGTTCGGCGAGCGCGCAAGGGCGAGCCGATCGTCCTGGCCGAGGCCGAAGATATAAGATCGCTCGCGATGGCTCTCGAGATCGAGCGCATGATCCGGGACGGCCGCCCTGAGGCGGCGTACTCGAACAGCCTTCCGTGGAGCGGTCACTCGGCCTGATGTGCGGCGCCGGCGTTCTGCCGGCCCGCATGGCGGGCCAGGCACGGCGCCAGGGCTGGCGTGTCGTGGCGTTCACCTTCGGGGAGGCGCCGGGCGTGAGCGCCCACGCCGACCGTACGATCCCGAGCCTGCTCAACGAAGCCGGCGCCGTGCTGGGGACGCTCGCGCACGAAAAGATCGGGGCGGTGCTCTTCTCCGGGAAGTTCTGGATGCGCGACTATTTTCACGGCGGCCGCCCCGACGCCGCGGTCACCGAGATCACGGCGCGGGCCGGGGCACTCGTCGACACGAACCTCGTGCAGGCCGTAGTCACGACGCTCGGCCAGATGGGCATCACCCTCCTCGACCAGCGCGCCTTCCTAGGCGACTGGCTCGCCGGCAGCGGCTGCTGGTCGGCCCGCGCCCTCACCGAGACCGAGCTGAGCGACGTCCGCCGAGGCCTCGCAGTCGCGCGGCTGGTGGCCGAGGCGGGCATCGGTCAAACCGTCGTGATCAAGCAGGGCGCCGTGATGGCGGTCGAGGCGAGCGAAGGCACGACCGACGCGATCCGGCGCGGGACCGCGCACGCCGGTCCTGGCGCCGTCGTGGTGAAGGCGGTGGCGCGCGATCACGACTACCGCTTCGATACGCCGACGATCGGTCCGGAAACGCTCACGGCGGCGGCGTCCGGTGGCGCGACCGTCGTCGCGGTCGAGGCGGAGCGCGTGCTGATCCTCGAAAGGGACGAGTGCCTGCGGATCGCCGACGAGGCCGGGCTGGCTCTGGCGGGGATCGTGTGATGGCCGGCGGAGCGCCGGCGATCATGCTCGTCGCGGGCGAGGCGTCTGGCGACCTGCATGGCGCCGGCCTCTGTCGGGCCCTGCGCGGACTCGAGCCCGCCTGCCGCCTGTTCGGCATGGGCGGCGCGCGAATGGCCGCCGCGGGGATGGACCTCATGGAGGACGTCACCGCGACCGCCGTCGTGGGCCACCGCGAAGCGGTCGGCCAGGTGCCTCGGCTCTTCGGTGCCTATCGCACGCTTCGGGCCGCGCTCAGCGGTCCCGAGCGTCCCGGCGTGCTCGTCCTGATCGACTTCCCCGAGTTCAATCTGCGACTGGCGCGCGCGGCGCGCCGGGCCGGTGTGCCGGTCGTCTATTTCATTCCGCCACAGATCTGGGCGTGGCGCGGCCACCGGGTGAAGGCGATCAGGCGGTTCGTATCGCTCGTCCTGGCCGTGTTTCCGTTCGAGCCGGCGCTGTATCGTGGGGCCGGAGTCCCGGTGGAGTTCGTCGGGCATCCGGTGCTCGATCAGCTTGTCGGCGCGCCTACGCGTGAGTCTGCGCGCCGCGCGCTCGGGATCGAGGATGGGGCTCTCGTGGTCGGCCTCCTGCCAGGGAGTCGGCAACAGGAGATTGTCAGCGTCTTGCCCGCCATGCTCGAGGCGGCGGCGCAGATCGGGGCTGCCGTCCCGGGCACGCGGTTCGCGCTGGGCCTCGCGCCGACCATCGACCGGCGTCTGGTCGAGGGCCAGCTTTCCGGCGGCCCGCCCGTCGCGATCGTCGGCGGCCAAACGTACGCGGTCGTGCGCGCGGCCGATCTGCTGCTCGCCACCTCCGGCACCGTGACGCTGGAGGCGGCGCTGCTCGGCACGCCCATGGTCGTGGGCTATCGCCTGTCGCGCGTGAGCGAGCTCTTCATTCGGCTTCTGATCCGGGTGCCGTGGGTGAGCCTCGCGAATCTCACGCTCGGCCGTGCCGTCGTGCCGGAGCTGTACCAGCGGGCCATGACCGGCGCGGGTCTCGCCGGCGCGGCATTGCCTCTCCTGAAAGACGCGGGCGCGCGCGAGACCCAGCGCATCGCCTTCGGCGAGCTGGCCGGGCAGCTCGGCGAGCCCGGCGTCGGTACACGCGCCGCGCAGCTCGTCCTCGCCCAGGCGCGCCGGTGACACCTGGGCGCAGCGACCTGCTGGCCGCGGTCGCTCCATCGACCGCCGCGGCGCTGGCGCGCCTGATCGGTGCGACGCTCCGTTTGCGCGTCGAGGGCGTCGATGCACTGGCGCCGCACTGGACGGCCGCGCGGCCGCTGATCTACTGCGTCTGGCACGGGAGGATCTTGATGGTGCCCTGGCTGAACGCGCGATTGCGCCGCACCCACGGCGCTCGCGCGGTGAGCGTGCTGGCGAGCCGGTCGCGCGATGGCAGTATCGTCGCCCGCTACGTGAGCCGCTTCGGGCTCGATGTCGTCAGGGGCTCGTCCTCGCAGGGCGGGGCCGCGGCGATGCGGGCGCTCGTGACCACCGTCGAGGCGGGTCGCGACGTCGCCCTGGTGCCCGACGGCCCACGTGGCCCGCAGCGCCAGCTCGGTCCCGGGGTCGTCGTGCTCGCGGCGGTCACCGGCGCGCCCGTGGTGCCGCTCGGCTTCGCCGCTCGGCCGGCGCGGCGCATGGTGACGTGGGACGAGTTCCTGGTGCCGGCCCCCTTCGCGCGCGCCGCACTGGTGTTCGGCGCCCCGCTGACGGTCCCGCGCGACGCCGACCGCGCCCTCGTTCGCAAGGATATCGAGCGGAGCCTGGACGAGGCGACCGCCGCCGCCGACCGGCTGGTCGGCGCGTGATGTACGCGCTCTACACCACGGTCGTGCTGCTGGGCCTGGTCGTGCTCTACGTCCCGCTCGCGGTGGTGAGGCGCCTGACGCGCGGAGTGCCGCTCAACGTCCGGGCGCGGCTCGGCTACGGCGCACCAGATACCAACGGCCGGCGCACCGGGTGGCTGCACGCGGTGTCGGTGGGCGAGGCGATCGCGGCGACGCCGCTCATCGAGGGTTTGCGGCGGGTCTATCCGGAGCTTCCGCTGGTGGTGACGACAGTGACGAGCACGGGCGCGCAGATCGTCCGCGAGAGATTCGCCGGCCTCGCGACCCATCGCTTCTTCCCGCTCGATCTTCCCTGGGTTGCTCGCCGCGTCTCGGCGTCCATCAACCCCGTGTTCCTGATCTGCATGGAGACCGAGCTTTGGCCGAACACCTTGCGGGCGGTGGCGGCGCGCGGCGCGCCGGTCATGATCGCCAACGGGCGGATCTCGGATCGGTCCTACCGTCGCTATCGGCTGATCCGGGGCTTCCTGAGGGGAGTCCTGGCCCAGGTTCGGGTGTTCGCGATGCAGTCGGACGAGGACGCGCGGCGGATCATCGCGCTCGGCGCCCCGCCCGAGCGCGTCGTGGTCACCGGCAACGTCAAGACCGATGCCGCCGTCGTCGACACGGCCGGCGCCGTCGATCTGTGGCGGCGCCTTCTCGGGCTGGCCGCGCCGCAGCGCGTCTGGATCGCCGGCAGCACGCACCCGGGCGAAGAGGACATGGTGCTCGAGGCTTACCGCGCCGCCCTCGTCGATTTTCCCGATCTCGTGCTCGTGCTGGCGCCCCGGCACCCCGAGCGAGCGGCCGACGTGTTTGCCCTCCTGGACCGGCGTGGATGGCGAGCGGTGCGGCGCAGCGAGCTGCCGTCGAGGGCGCCGCATCCACCGACCGCCGTCCCGCCCGTGATCGTCCTCGATACCGTCGGCGAGCTGGCGACGCTCTACGCCGTGGCCGACGTCGTGTTCGTCGGCGGGAGCCTCGTGCCCCTCGGCGGCCACAACGTGCTCGAGGCCGCGCAGCGGCGCAAGCCCGTCTTGGTCGGGCCGCACACTGGCAACTTCCGCGAGTCCGCCAGCCTGCTGGAGTCGGCCGGCGCGGCGCTCGTGGTCCGCGATGCGGCCGACCTCGGCCACGATCTCCGGCGGCTGCTCGCCGATCCGGACCTGCGAGCGAAGATGGGCGACGCCGGATTCGAGGCGCTCGCGTCCCGTCATGGTGCCGTCCGGGAGACGCTCGACCTGATCGGCCGTTATCTCCAGGCGGGGATCGGCGCGTGAACCCCCGCGAGCGCTTTGTCCGCGGATGGGAAGAGGGGTTTGCGCCCGGTCCCGCGCGGCTGCTCTCCGTCGCCGGCGGCGGCTACCGAGGCCTGCTCGGCGCGCGCGAGTGGCTGTACGGCCACGGAGTCCTGAAGTCGCGCGCGCTGCCGTGCCGCGTCGTGTCCATCGGGAACCTGACCGTCGGGGGAACGGGAAAGACCCCGGCCGTCGAGGTGGCCGTCCAGACGCTCACCGAGCTCGGCCACCGAGCGGCGGTCGTCAGCCGTGGCTACGGACGCAGCACGCGCGGTGTCCAGATCGTCGCGGACGCCGCGTCCATCCATCTCGATCCCGAGGAGGCGGGCGACGAGCCGTTTCTGCTCGCGCGGCGGCTGCCAGGCGTTCCGGTGCTGGTCGGCTCGAACCGCCATGACGCTGCGCGGCTGGCGATCGAGAGGTTCGGCGTGACGGCGATCGTTCTCGATGATGGCTTCCAGCATCGAACCCTCACGAAGGACCTCGAAATCGTCATGACGCGAGCGCAGCGCCCCTGGGGCAACCGGCGACTGCTGCCGGCGGGACCGCTGCGAGAGCCGCTGACCTCGCTCGCCCGAGCCGATCTGATCGTGGTCACCGGTCTGCCTGGGGCCGATGCTCACGAGGTGACGGAAGCCGTCGGCGCGCACGCGCCGCGGGTTCCCGTCCTGTCGGCCGTGATCACGCCGTCGGAGTGCTGGGAGGCAGGCCGAATGCGGCCGCTCAGGCTCACCGACCTCAGCGGCAAGCGACTCGTCGCGTTCGCGGGGATCGCGTCGCCGGCGGCCTTCGCCGAGACGCTCAGGGAAACCGGGGCCGTCGTGGAGGCGCTGCTGGAGTTCGCCGACCATCACTGGTACTCGACCGACGACGTGGCACGGCTCGACGTCCGCGCCGACGAGCTCGGCGTCGAGGCGCTCATCACGACCGAGAAAGACTGGGTCCGCCTGCGCCGGCTGCGACTGCCGCGGCGGCCGCTCTACGTGCTCAGCATCCGGCTCGTGCTGCAATCGGGAGAAGCCGCCTGGCGCCAGGCGTTCCACCGCGCGTGCCCATGAAGATCGCGCTGCGGCTCCCGAACTGGCTCGGCGACACCGTCATGGCCGTGCCGGCGCTGCGGGCGCTTCGCGACGCGTCTCCTGACGCTCGGGTGCTGCTCGCCGGCCCCTGGGTCGAGCTGCTCGGCGGCCAGGGCCTCGGCGACGTTCTCGTGCCGTATCCTCGGTCGTGGAGCGGTAGGCTCCGGACCGCCGACGTGGTGCGGGACTTCGGCGCCGACACCGTCGTGCTCTTGCCCAACTCGTTCGAGGCGGCGGTGGCGGCCGTGTACTGGCGAGCGCGGCGGCGGATCGGCTTCGCCGTCGACGGTCGTAGCTGGCTCCTCACCGACGCGCTCCGTCTGCCCGAGCCGCGCCGGCACCAGGTCGACGAATACCTGCTGCTGGTCGACGGGCTGGGCGTCTCCCCGTCGGCGCGCGAGCCGCGCCTGGCGCCGCCCGACGTACACGCCGACACCCGTCGGCGAGCGCGCGAGCTCCTCAGTCAGAACGGCGCGCCAGTCGGGCGGCGGCGGATCGGAATTCACCTCGGCGCGGCGTACGGGCCGGCGAAGGTCTGGGCGCACGAGCGCGTCGTCGAGTTCTGCCGGCTCGCGGAGGCGCGCGGCGCGCTGCCCGTGCTCCTCGGGGCGCCCTCGGACGCGCCGGCGGCCGCGGACGTGCTGCGCGAGGTGCCTGCGGTCAGCCTCGTGGGACGGGACGGCCCCGAGCTCCTGCCGGCGGTGCTCACCGAGATCTCGGCGCTCGTGTGCGGCGACACGGGCGTCGCGCACCTCGCCGCGGCGCTCGGCACTCCGGTCGTCGTGCTCTTCGGCCCGACCGACCCCGCGCTCACTGCGCCGCTCGGCCCGGTGGCGGTGGTGCACCAGGCGGTGCCGTGCGCGCCGTGCTTCTACCGCGAGTGCCCGATCGATCACCCGTGCATGCGGGGAATCAGCGCCGAGGTCGTGGGGCAGCGCGTCGACGCGCTGCTCGCCGCCGGTCCATGAAACCGCTATCGATCCTGCACCTGGCGGCGAACCGCTGGTGGACCGGGAGCGCCGATCCGGTCATTCACCTCGTGGCCAGCTTGCGCAAGCGCGGCCACCGCGTGCTGCTGGGGATCATTCCGGGCGATCGATTCGAGGCCAAGGCGAAGGAAGCGGGCATCGACGTGGTCAACGGGCTTCGCCTGGACGCGCGCCCCGGTCCGCGCGCGCTCGCGCGCGACGCCCTGAGGCTTCGCGCGGTCATCCGCGACGAGGGCGTGGAGGTGGTTCACACTCACCACTCGCACGACCACTGGCTGGCGGTTCTCGCGCGCCCCAAGCGCGCCGAGGGCGGCCGGCTGCCGGTTGTGAGAACCTTCCACAACCTGCGCTCGGTCAAGCGGGACCGTCTCGCCGCGTCGCTCTACCGCCGCACCGCCGCCGCCTTCGCAGTCTCCCGCCAGATCGAGGCTCGTTGCATCGAAGCCGGGATCCCGTCGGAGGGTGTCTTCTGGATCCCGGGCGCGGTGGACCTGACGCGCTTCACGGCCAACGCCGACCCGTCGCCGATCCGGGAGGAGTTCAAGCTCGGCGACGCTCCGGTCGTCGTGTCGGTCGCACGCCTTGCCACCAACCGCGGCCATGAGCTCTTGCTTTCGGGCTTCCGGCTGCTCGTGCGCCGCCTACCTCGGGCGCGCCTCCTGCTCGTGGGAAAAGGGGAGATGCGACTGCGTCTCGAGCAGCTGGTCGCCGATCTCGAGCTCGAGCGCCACGTGATCTTCACGGGCTACCGCGACCACGACCTCCCTTCGGTCCTCGCGGCCGCCGACTGCTTCGCGCTCATGGCGGCCGGCTCGGACGATTCCTGCCGCGCGGCCTTGGAGGCGATGGCCGCCGCGCGGCCGGTGATCGCGCGCAAGGTCGGCGCGCTCCCGGAGACGATCGTGCACGGAGAGACCGGCCTTCTCATCGACGACGATCACCCCGAGACGGTCGCGCAGGCGCTCGGCGAGATCCTCGCGGATCCAGCGTGCGGCCGCGCGATGGGAGTCGCGGCGCGGGCGAGGGCGGAGAGCCACTTCGGCTCCGACCGCTCCGTCGAGACGGTCGAGCGCGTCTACCGCGAGCTCTGGTGAGAGTCCTCCAGCTCATGTCCTGCCGCGGGTGGTCGTCCGACGCCTATTGGGCGGCGCGGATCACGCGCGAGCTCGAGCGGCGCGGCCACGCCGTGACGCTCGCCTGCCGCGCCGGCACGGAAACGCAGGTGATCGATCGCGCGCGCGCGGAGGGCGTCCAGTGCGTGACCACGCTTGCCCTCGCGGGCGGCGTGCAGCCCGTCACCGACGGGCAGGACGTGCGGCGTCTTCGCGCCATGATGACGACGGCCGACGTGGTTCACGTCCACCGCGGCAAGGAGCACTGGCTCGCCGCCGTCGCCAACCGGCTGACGGCCACGCCGCGGCCACTCGTCCGGACCCGCCACATCGCCCAGGCCGTGAGACCCCACGCGGCGAACCGCTGGCTCTATCGTCGCGCGACCGCGCTCGTCGTCACGGTGACCGACGCCATCCGGCGGCAGTATCTCGCCGCGGGGCTCGTGGACTCGGACCGGGTCGCCGCGCTACCGGGGGGCGCCGACACCGAACGTTACCGGCCGCAGCCGCGCGATCCCGAGGTCTATCGAGCGCTGGGCGGCGGGCCCGACGGTCTGCTGGTGGGCATGATTGCCGGACTGCGCGTCATGAAAGGCCACGAGGTCGTGATCGAGGCCGCCGCCCGCCTCAACGCGCGCGGCGTCCGACTTCGCTTCGTCTTCCTCGGTCGTGGGGGTCGCGAGCACGCCCTCCGCGCCAGGATCAGCGGAGCCGGGCTCGAGCCGCAGATCAGCATCGGCGGGTTCGTCGAGAACTTGGCCGCGGCGATGGCCGCGCTCGACGTGGCGCTCTACGTCCCGCTCGAGTCCGACGGGATGTCGCGTGTGGTCTTCGAGTGCCTGGCCGCGGGGCGGCCGTTGATCGCATCGCGAGTGGGCGTCGTGCCCGAGGTCCTGACCGACGGCGAGCACGCGGCGCTGGTGGCGGCTGGCGACGCGGCGGCGCTCGCCGACGTCCTCGGGCGTCTCGCGCGCGATCCCGAAGCGCGCGCGCGGCTGGGCGAGAGCGGGCGCCGACTCGTCGAGGCGCGATACTCGGGCGCCCACGTCGCCGCCGCGCTCGAGGCCCGGTACGCGAGCCTGTTGGCCCTCGGGGCCGCGTGAAGATCTCCGTCCTCGCGCCCGACCTGTCCGACAACGCGACGGGCCGTGCGGACTTGCTCGCCCGCCTGCTGGCGCCTCGCTACGAGGTCGACGTCGTCGGGGCCCAGTTCGGCGACGGCGTCTGGGCGCCGGCCCGCGACGGCGTCGTCAAGTATCGCGGTGTGAGAGCCGGGCGCTACCCGGGGTTCGCGTGGCGCGTCCGTGAGGTGCTCGACCTCGTTGACGGCGACGTTCTCTTCGCCTCCAAGCCGCGGCCGACGAGCTTCGGGCTCGCGCTGCTCGCGCGCCTCCGTCGCCGGAGGCCGCTCGTGCTCGACATCGACGACTGGGAGCTCGGCTTCTTCTATCACTCGGATGCCTGGGGCCGCGTGGGACGCGCCCTCAACCTCGCCGATCCCAACGGGCTCGCGTGGACGTGGTTGGCCGAGAAGCTCGTGGGCTGCGCCGACGCCGTCACCGTGGCCTCGCGCTTCCTCGAGCAGCGCTTCGGCGGGACGTTTTTGCCCCACGTGCGTGACACCGACGCGTGGGACCCCGCCCGCTACGACCCCGCCGCGTCGCGCACCCGGCTGGACGTGAGTGCTCGCAAGGTCGTCATGTTTCTGGGGACGCCGCGCGAGCACAAGGGCGTCAATGATCTGGTGGAGGCGGTCGGGCTCCTGGGACCGGGGGTGGTCCTGGTGCTCGTCGGCGTCGATCCCGCCAGTGCCCAGGCGCGACGCTGGTCCGGGCTCCGGCACGTGCGCATGACCGGCGAGATCCCGTTCGACGACGTGCCCCGCTATCTCGTCGCCGCCGACGTCGTCGCGGTGCCCCAGCGGGCGACGACCGACACTCTGGGTCAGGTGCCCGCTAAGCTCTTCGACGCGATGGCGCTCGCGCGTCCCATCGTCTCGACCACCGTCTCGATGATCCCGGAAATCCTCGATGGCTGCGGATGTCTGGTCCCGCCGGGGAACGTGCCGGCGCTCGCCGGCGCCGTTCGTCGGCTCCTGGAGAACAAGGACGAGGCCGCAGCGCTGGGCCGGAGCGCGCGCGAGCGCTGCGGCGCCCGCTACAGCTTCCGCGCCGCGCGCGCGACCCTGTTCCCGTTGATCGACGGTCTGGCGCCTCGTGCCGGGCTCGCAAACCGAGAGCGCTGAATCTCCAGGGATGAAACGGGCGCCACGGAGCCGGGTCGAATCTTTCTCAGGCCACCCGCGGTCCAAGCCGGCCTCAGGTCACCTCGAGCCGGGCTCGCAAGCCGAGAGCGCTGAAGCGGGCATGCGGAGCCGGGTCGCTTCTCGCTCAGGCCACCCGCGGTCCAAGCC
>Ga0066710_100004291_pt1 | contig 12570 bp, 12 predicted proteins | sample GraSoiAngelo_159_FD_79666 | JGI IMG/M metagenome (GOLD analysis project Ga0066710, IMG submission 79666) | Grasslands soil microbial communities from the Angelo Coastal Reserve, California, USA - 14_1009_16_40cm | ecosystem: Environmental > Terrestrial > Soil > Grasslands | place: USA...
GATCGCCCGGGCCCTGGGGTCGGACCCCAAGCTGCTGCTCCTGGACGAGCCCACCGCAGGGATGAACCCACAGGAGACCCTCGAGCTCACCCGTCAGATCCGGCGGCTTCGGGACGAGACGGGGCTGACGATCGTGTTCATCGAGCACGACATGCGGGTGGTGAAGGGTGTGTCCGACCACGTGGTCGTCCTCGACTACGGCCGGAAGATCGCCGAGGGACCCTACGATGAAGTGGCTCACGACCCTCACGTCATCGAGGCTTACCTGGGACGAAAGGCGGCCGTCTAGTGGACGACACCATGGAAGGCAGCGTGGAGGCTTCCGCACCCAGTCCGAACGGCCAGCCCGTCCTCCAACTCCGGGACGTGAACACCCACTACGGACCGGTCCAGGTGCTGCGCGGCGTCAACATCGAGATCCATCCGGGCGAGATCGTCTGCCTCCTGGGGGGGAACGCCAGCGGGAAGACCACCACGCTGAAGACCATCTTGGGCTACGTCGTCCCCACCACCGGAGACGTCCTGCTGGACGGCGAGCGGATCAACGGCGCCCCCACCCAGCGACTGGTCGAGATGGGCGTGTCGATGGTCCCGGAGAACCGGCGGCTGTTCAAGCGCATGACCGTCCGGGAGAACCTCGAGCTGGGCCGCTACCTCCGTCGAGACGGAAGCGAGGTCGAACAGGACCTCGACAGGGTCTTCACGCTGTTCCCTCGGGTCAAGGAGCGCCTGGGCCAGCGGGCCGGGACCCTCTCCGGCGGCGAGCAGCAGATGGTGGCCATGGCCCGGGCGCTCATGGCCCGCCCGAAGGTGCTGCTGATGGACGAGCCCTCCATGGGTCTGGCCCCCGTGTTGGTGGAGCAGAACTTCGAGATCATCAAGCACGTGAACCAGCAGGGGACGACCATCTTCGTGGTCGAGCAGAACGCGAACATGGCCCTATCCATCGCCGACCGTGGGTACGTGCTCCAGACCGGACAGATCGTGCTGTCCGACTCGGCCCAGAACCTCCTGAACAATCCCCTCATGCGGGAGGCATACCTGGGGGAGCTGTGAGGGAGTCCCCGGAGCAGGCTTGCGACTGATCGACGCCGTCGGGCTGGACCGCGCCCTGCCGATGGAGGCGGCGATCGACGCGCTGGAGGCGGGGTTCAGGGCTCCCCGGCTTCCCCGGTCACCCCTGCGCACGTCCGTGGACGCGGAGGGCGCCGAGCTGTTGCTTATGCCCGCGGTGGGGGAGCCGGGCACCGGGATCAAGCTGGTCACGGTCAATCCCTCGAACCCGAAGCGCGGCCTCCCGCTGATCCACGCCGTGTACGTCTTGTTCGCGCCCGGTACCAGCGAACCCGCCGCGGTCATCGACGGGGCGGCGTTGACGGCGCTTCGCACGGCGGCCGTCTCGGGGCTGGCCACGCGGCACCTGGCCAACCAGGAGGCGGAGCGGCTGGTGATCTTCGGGGCGGGGGTCCAGGCCAACGGACACCTCATGGCGATGCGCGCGGTCCGGCCCGTGTGGCACGTCACCGTGGTCTCCCGGTCTCCCGGCCGGGCTCAGGCCCTGGTCGACCGGGGCCGCTCGCTCGACATGGAGGCCGCGGCCGGGGGGCCCGAGTCCGTGGCCAAGGCCGACCTGGTGTGCACCTGCACCACCAGCCCGGAACCGCTCTTCGACGGCAGTCTGCTCAAGCCGGGAGCCCACGTGTACGCGGTCGGGGCCTACCGGCCGGAGACGAGGGAGCTGGACGACGCCGCGATGGCTCGCTCGAAGATCGTGGTGGAGACCAGGGAAGCAGCGATGGCGGAGGCGGGCGACGTGGTGATCCCCATGGCGTCGGGGGCGATCGGGCCGTCCGCAGTCGTGGCGGACCTTGCGGAAGTGGTCAAGGGAGCATCGGTCCGCACCGGTCCCGATGACATCACGGTGTTCAAGTCGGTCGGGGTGGCCTTCGAGGACCTCATCCTCGCCCGGGCAGCCGTGGATCGGATCGACCGATGACCGACACGGCCGACGTCGTCGTGATCGGTGGTGGAGTGATCGGGGCCAGCGCCGCCTACCACCTCGCCGAGGGGGGAGCGGGCCGGGTGCTCCTCCTGGAACGGGCCGGGGAGCTCGGCACCGGGTCGACAGGGGCGTGCGCGGGCGGATTCCGCCATCAGTTCTCCAGCCGGGTGAACATACTCCTGTCCCTGGCCAGCGTCCCCATGATCACGCGCTTCTCGGAGGAGCACGGTCTTCCCCTCGACGTCGTCCAGGACGGATATCTGTTCCTCGTCCGGACGAACGACGCATGGCGAGCGTTCCTCGCCGGGGTCGAGCTCCAGCGTTCGCTGGGAGTGGAGGTGGAGGTGCTCGAGCCCAACCAGGTGGGAGAACTCCTTCCGGGGATCGCGCTCGAGGGCCTGGTCGGGGCCACGTTCGGCCCGAAGGACGGCATCGCCGATCCCTCCGGGCTCACCAACGGGTACGCGACCCTGGCCCGTCGGTCTGGGGCGGAGATCCGGACGGGCGTGGAAGTGCAGGGTGTCGACACCGAGGGCGGCCGGGTCACCGGCGTCTCGACCGCGGACGGCCTGATCTCCGCAGGGGCGGTCATCGACGCCGCGGGCCCATGGGCAAGCAAGGTCGCTGCCACGGCGGGGGTCGATCTTCCCGTCGAGCCCATCCCTCGCAACGTCGTGGTGACCGGGCCGTTCCCCGGCGCGCCGGCCCGGCGGACGCTGGTCATCGAAGCCGAATCGACCTTCTACTTCCACCGCGAGGGCCCGGGCGTGCTCATGGGGATGGGTGGCCGCGACGAGCACGCCTCGTTCGACACCCGGGTGGACGAACGGTTCGTGGCCGACGAACTCCTGCCCACCGCCGTCCAGTCGTTCCCTCCACTCGAGGCGGCGGATCTCCGGTTCTCCTGGTCGGGGCTGTACGAGATGACCCCGGATCGCCACCCGGTGATCGGGGAAGCCCCAGGGGTCGCGGGCTTCTACCTGGCGAACGGATTCTCCGGTCACGGGTTCCAGCACGGACCGATCGTGGGGAAGCTCCTGGCGGAGCTGATCGTGGACGGCGCCGCCCGGTCGGTCGACATCTCGTCGCTCGGGCTGGGGCGATTCACCTCAGGTCACGTCGTCTCCGAACATCACGTGGTCTGAATCGTTGCGACGCGCCGACGTGGTCGTGGTGGGTGCCGGAGTCATGGGGTCGGCCACGGCGTGGCGGCTGTCGCGATCCGGCCGGTCGGTGATCCTCCTGGAACGCTTCGAGGTCGGCCACGACCGCGGATCCAGTCACGGCTCGGCCAGGGTGTTCCGCTTCTCTTACGACGAGCCGGAGTACGTGGCCATGGCCATGGAGGCGTTGCCGCTGTGGCGCGCGTTGGAGGACGCGTCGGGTGAGGAGCTCCTCGCGGTGACCGGCGGCTTCGACCTGGGATCCGACGAGCGCCTCAAGCGTCATATGGAGGCGCTGGACGCGTGGGGAGCCGTCTGGGATCTCCTGCCGGGACGGGAGGTGGCGGCTCGGTTTCCATCGGTGCGCCCGCCTCCGGACGCCACCCTGCTCTTCCAGCCCGACGCCGGAGTGCTGGCGGCCGACCGCGCCGTTCGGGCCATGGTGACCGTGGCCCGGGCGCTCGGCACCGAGCTCCACGAACGCACGACCGTCACGGAGCTTCGCCCGCGCGACGGGCACGTGGAGGTGGTGACCCGACGAGAGACCTTTGCCGGGGACGTCGCGGTGGTCACCGCTGGCTCGTGGGCGCCGCCCCTGCTCGCCACCGCGGGGCTCGACCTGCCGGTCACCCCCAGCCGCGAGACGGTGGCGTACTTCGAATCCATTGGCGCACATCGGTTTCCGGTGTTCGTGGAATGGGTGGACGGTCGGGGACCCCTCTACGCGCTGCCGGTGCCGGGGGGCGGGTTGAAGACGGGTTGGCACCATACGGGTCCTGCGACGGATCCCGACCGCCGGGGCGGCCCGGACTCGGGCGTCACGGCCCGCATGGCCGCGTGGGTCGACGAGCGGTTCCCCGGAGCCAGGCCGGCCCCGCATCACGCGGAGACCTGCATGTATACGAACACGTCGGACGAGCGCTTCATCATCGACCGAAGAGGTCGGGTGGTCGTCGGTTCGCCGTGCAGCGGCCACGGATTCAAGTTCGCGCCGCTGATCGGCGAGCGGCTGGCTCGCCTGGCGACGGCCTAGCCGCGAGGGGTGGCGGACCCTCTGGGTCCCCGCACCGATGCGCCGCGGGGGCCTGCCCGGACGACCACCTCGTCGCCGGCGCGGATCGCAGCGTGGGCGCGTTCGTCGATCACCACCACCGGCATCCGGCGGTCGTACAGCTCGGAGGCGACCAGCGCCCCGAGGGCCAGGATCGGATCGGCCTCCCGCAGGACCAGTGCCGCGGGGGCCGTGCCGGCCCGGATCGCCTCGGCAAGGACGCTGCTGCTGGAGCTCGATCCTCGCCCGGCCGGCATGACCACGACGCGGCCGGCCAGGCTCTGGCCGGCCTGTGGATGCCTTCGGTCGATGATCCTGCCGGTGGCGGGGTCCATGCCGCCCCACAGGGAGAGTGGCTCGTCCAACCGGAGGACCCGGCCGGTGGCCGATCCGGCGGCCAGGGTGCGACCCTCAACCTCGCCAGAGTCCATCCTCAACCTCGCCAGAGTCCATCCTCAACCCCGCCAGAGCGCATCGTCCCGCCACACCCTTCCCTCGGCGGCCGAGCGGACGCACTCCGCGAGGCTTCCCAAGACGACCTCGACGCCGATGTTTCCGGGCGCGTAGTACGCCCACTTGCCCGAGTTCGTCATGACCACCCGCGTCGACGGCGACAGGATGGGGGCGATGTACGTGCACGTGTCCGTGACGATCTGGATGCCGGCCCGCCGGTAGGCGGACATCCAACCCATCCGCTCGACCTCGGCGAGGATGGCACGGCTCGTCGAGACGTAGAAGTCCACCTCCGGGTTGATGGCCGTCCGCTCGATGAGCGGAGTCAGCGCGCCAAACTCATCGAGCGAGAAGTGCGGCGTCCCCACGCTGACGGCGTCGATGCGACCGGTCGTGGTGGAGAGGCCATCCCGGATCTCGGCCATCAAGGCGGGCGTCACCGTCACTTCCCGCCGGGGGACACGGCCCGCGAAGGCCTGCTCCAGCGACCCCGCTTCCGGCGTGACCCCGACCGCGTGGAACAGGCCCACCGACCCCGAGGATGCCGCGGCCGCTCCGAGCGCCTTGAGCTGGTCCTCGGTGGTCGTCGGAGGGAGCCCGTCGATCACCGGTATCAACGAGCCGGATTCGGCGCCGATCAGGTGTCCCAGCAGGGGGTACAGGATGTCCTCGGAGAGGAGGCGCCCCGGCACGCTCGACAGTCGAAAGAGGATGCCCCCGGCTCGGTTGGCGTCGAGGTGGAGCCCTGCCGCCGGTGCTCGTCCGGTGATCGCGGCACAGATGTCGATGAAGTCGCCGTAGCGATCGGTCCGGGCTCCCAGCACGGAGTTGGCGAAGACAATGGCGTTGGACTCCGCCCAGGCCACGTGCTGGCCGAAGGAGGGCCTGTCCGGAAGCTGATAGGGGGCGCAGGTCCACGTGGGCCGGCACCCCATCCCTTCGTACAGCCCCATCAGCCGGCGGGAACGGGCAGCCCGGTCGGGATCTCCCCGATAGAGGCCGGGGTGGAGGAGGTCGACCCCTCCCACGTTGAGGGTCGTGGGGATGGACACGCGAGCGCCGGCCCGGGCCAGCCGTTCGGCGAAATCGAGGCTGGCCTGGCCCTGATACAGGCAGCCGTCCACGTGGGCGGAGGCGACGTCGATCAGATGATCCGCGTCCAGGACCTCGGCCATCGAGGCGACGATCCGCATGGCGATGCGCGGTCCTTCGCCGGCGTCTCCGTCGAGCATCGCTCGATCGCGGGCGGAGAGCTCGAGGGGCACGGAGGGGACTGTACCGGCTCCGCCGTGTCGGAGGGGCGCTTCATGATCCGATCGAGATGCTCCCGCTCATCGAGTTCGAAGCCGTCCACCGGCTGATCGCAGCGGGATTGAATGACTGCGAGATCGGCCGGCGCACGGGAATCCCCGTTCGGACGATCTGTCGATGGCGAGGGCAATCGGTTTCCGCCCGGCTCAGGAGGGCGGATCCCGATTGCCCCCGTTGCTCCTCGACCATCCTCCCGGGTCCGGCGTATGCCTACCTGCTGGGCCTCTACCTCGGAGATGGGTGTCTCACAACACTTCCCAAGGGGCTGTACCGATTGGAGATCACGCTCGACGCTCGCTATGCGATGGTGATCTTCGAGGCCGCTTTGGCGATGTCTGGCATGCGGCCTTCGGCCTGGAGGCCCGTCGGGCAGCGCCCACGGCCCGGATGTGTGGTGCTGTCGTCCGTTTGGAAGCACTGGCCCTGCCTGTTCCCTCAACACGGACCCGGCCGCAAACACGAGCGGAAGATCGAATTTGCCACATGGCAACAGTCGATCATCAACCGCCACCCCGAGTATCTCTTGCGGGGGTTGCTCCAATCGGATGGGTCCCGCTTCCTAAATCGGGTGAAGCGTCAGGCCTACGCGCGATACCAGTTCACCAACCTGTCGGACGACATCAGAGAGATTTTCTGCCGCGCGTGTGACGACTTCGGGGTGGCGTGGAGAACGATGAACGCGAAGTCGATCTCCATTGCCCGCCGGGCAGATGTGGTCAGGCTCGACACGGTGGTTGGGCCGAAGCGATAGCCGAGCGGACCAGTGCCGGGAGAGGGATTCGAACCCTCACGCCCTTTCGGGCAATGGATTTTGAGTCCATCGAGTCTGCCATGTTCCTCCATCCCGGCTCTGCGTCCGAGTATATGAGGAGGGGCTAGAGGTACCGTGAGTCGGGCTCGTCCCGCTCGGACGGCTCGCGCCTGGCCGGCAGGGGACCGCGCACCCGATCCAGGGCCTGGGCTGCCTGCATCTGGAGGGCCAGCTGAGTTCCCTGGAAGAGCCCCTCCAGCCAGCCGAGGATCTCGGCGTGGGCCAGGGAGAGCTCCTCGAGCGATCCGTCCCGCACCGCCGGCGTCAGCTCGTCGAGCTCCTGGTACAGCGGATCCGGGAGTGAGTCCTTCAGCACCTCGCGGATCTGCGCATGGACGCGCCGAAGGTGATCGACGGCTCCCGGCTCGGGCCGGATCCGCCGGGCCTCGTCGAGGACCTCGCGGGTGACACCGGCGATGCGCAGCAATCGCTGTGGATCGAGGGAGAAACCCGGAGCCGAAACCACATCCTTGGGTTCGGCCGGGCCGGCAGGTCTGGGCGAGCCGCTTGTCTCGTCGTCCATCGAGCCGAGATTACCGCGGATCGGCCGCTCGAAAACCCCGGAGTCATTTGAGCGGGCCCGAGGAGCCTTTGGAGCCGCTCGCGCCTTCCCCATACGCGAGCGTTATCTACTCGGCACCTCGGACCCGCTCAAAAGGCGGTCCCAAGCAACCCATCGGCCATCGGGTCGGCCAGAGCCTCCACCAGACTGCGGGCAGATCGGATACGGCTTGCGCCGCCTCGATCGTCGCCCCGTCCGGGGGGTCCCGGTCATCGATGGGGCTCTCGCCCTGTCGATGTCCGGTTCGCTCCCTTGGGAGGCCCCGGGCCCTCCCTCCGGCCTCGGCCGCTTGGGACCGGCGCGAAACGTAGCAAGGGCGTGCGCGGGTGTCAAACGACGCAAAATTACTGTCCTACAATGCTTTTCGCGGATTTGCGCAGGTAGCGCCCGGTCCGGACCACGACGAAAATCTTCCCAGAGCGACAAAGAAATCCGGCGACGACGCCATGCCGTCGACCCGGTCATTCGTCCCGACGCGGCTCTCGGATGACCAATGTCAGGCGGCCCGCGGCGATCAATCGCGATTCGTCGTCGTGCACCTTCACGTCCCAGACCGCAGTGGACCTGCCCACGTGCAGGGGCATCCCGATGGCCGTGACGTGCCCCTCCTTGACCGCGCCGATGTGATTCACGTTCAGCTCGATGCCCATCACCTGCTTCTCCATCCCGACGGCCAGGGCCGTGCCGATCGACGCGACCGTCTCGCAGAGCATTGCCGTGGCTCCGCCGTGGAGGATCCCGTACGGCTGCGTGTTGCCTTCGACCGGGATGCGGGCAACCACCCTGCTCGGATCCAGCTCCAGGAACTCCAGGCCGATGCGCTCCGCCAGCCGCCCGGCGACCTTCCCTGGAACGGTGCCGTCGCCGGCCGCGCGATGAGCGTCAGCCACCGGCCGCCACGATGACCAGGTCCGTGATAGCGCCGATGACGATCCCCGCCAGGACGCCCCAGACCGTCATGCTCCAGGCCCCCATCTTCCGGCCGGTGTTCAACAGCTCGGCGACCACGTAGAGGATCGCCCCGCCGGCCACCGCCAGGAAAGCGACCGACAGGTAGGTGTTCTGGAACCCGTACCCCACCAGCGTCCCGAGGAACGTGGGCCCGCCCGCCACAAGCCCGGCCACCGCCAGGAACGCCCACGAGGGGCGGACGCCCCCCGCAGCGAGGGGCCCCACGATGCCGAACCCTTCGGTCGAGTTGTGCAGGGCGAACCCGATCACCAGAAGGAGGGCGAGCTGGGTGTCGCCCGACTTGGCGCTCGATCCGATCGCCAGCCCCTCGGAGAGGTTGTGCAGCCCGATCCCCACCGCGATCGACATGCCCAGGCTGAGGACCGTCGAGGCGGAGTCGGCGTGGGCGGCCTGGGCCTCGGCCATCGCCATGGCCCCGGGCCCGATCTGGGGCGACCGGCGCCCGCGCCGCTGGAGCCCGCCCAGGTAGAGGAGGGAGAGGAGTCCGAGGGCGAACCCGACGACCAGCACGGCCCCGTACCCAACAAGCGAGCCCCACGCGTTCTGGCCTTCATGGAGGCGCCTCGCCGCCTCCTCCACCGGATCGAACGCGTCGTGAAAGATCTCGAAAACCAGGAACAGCAAGATCCCGGCAGAGGCGGCGTTCAGGAACGCCTTCGTCCGAGGAGCAGCTCGCCGAATCCGGCCAACCGGGAGTCCCAGGAAGATCGTGGCTCCCGCGATGAACCCGAGCAGCATGGTTTGGGCCAGGCTCATGTGTCTGGTACCGAACGCCTTTCCGAGGAGATGCCCGCAGAAATCCTACGGCCCAGATCGGATTCGCAGCAACCGAGGTCGGTCCGCGCGCGACCCCAGGGACCGTCACGGGCCCCGTCTACAATCGCCGGAGTGCCAGCTTCGACCACCAAGACGGCTGCTCCCGACCCGGCTACCGACCGCCCCAAGCGCTACTTCCTCCTCGACGGGCACAGCATCTCGTATCGAGCCTTCTTCGCCCTGCCGGCCTCCCTGGCCACGACCAGTGGCCAGGTCACCAATGCGGTCTACGGCTTCACTTCCATGCTGATCAAGCTCCTGGCGGAGGAGAAGCCCGACTTCATCGCGGTCGCCTTCGACAAGGGACGGCCCACCGTCCGCCTGGAGCAGTACGCCGACTACAAGGCGGGCCGTCGGGAGGCCCCCGACGAGTTCCGTCAGCAGCTCGGCCTGATCCGGGAGGTCCTGGAGACGCTGCGGATCCCCATCGTCGAGGTCGAGGGCTACGAGGCCGACGACGCCATCGCCACGCTGGCATGCCGGGCGGCGGGGGAAGACATCGAGGCGGTCATCGTCACGGCCGACCGCGACTTCTTCCAGCTCGTCCGTCCCGGCATCCAGGTGATGTTCAACCGGCGCGGGATCTCCGACATCGTGACCTACGACGTCCCCGCCGTGACGGAGCGATTCGGCCTGCCGCCCGAGAAATACCTGGACTACGTGGCGCTGAAGGGCGACACCTCTGACAACATCCCCGGCGTCCCGGGTGTTGGGGAGAAGACCGCTTCGAAGCTGGTCCAGGACTTCGGTAGCGTCGAGTCACTCCTGGAACGGACGGCCGAGCTGAAGGGCCGACTCCGCACCGCCATCGAAGGCGCCGGACACGATCTCGTCCGCAACAAGGAGCTGGCCCGACTCAACTGCGACCTCGAGCTGGAGCTCGATCCCCGGGACTGCGTGATGGGGGAGTGGGACCAGGACGCCGTCCGTCGGCTGTTCAACTCCCTGGAGTTTCGGACGCTGCTGGAACGCCTCGAGGACGTCGAGCGGGCGGCCAAGCCCAAGGTCGAGGCCGCCTCCCTGGACGTGCGGGCGGCCCAGGAGGACGAGCTGGTCCGGGCCATCGAAGGGCCCGGACCGCGCGCCGCGTACCCCTTCTTCGACGGGGGAATCCGCGGGCTGGCCGTGTCTCCAGGGGGTGGGCAGGCCGTGTACGCCCCGTTCGATCGGATGCCCGACGCGGTGATGAAGTGGCTGGCCGACCCCGGGTCGGCGAAGTGGGTCCACGACGCCAAGGACTTCGAAGCCGCCTTGCGGGCCGGGGGCTGCGAGCTCGCCGGGGTCGCGTTCGACACCCTGCTGGCCGGCTACCTCCTGGACCCGGCCGAGGCCAACTATCCCCTCGACGAGCTGTGCCGGCAGTATCTCGGTCTCGACGTGTTGAGCGAGGTCGAGGGAGAGGACGCGGGACAGCTGTTCGCCGATCCCTCGCGCCACATCGGCGGGTCGGCGGCGGCCGTCGGGCTGCTCGCGCCGGTGCTCCACGAGCGGGTGGAGCGAGCCGGTCTGACCCACCTGCTCCAGGCGGTCGAGATGCCCCTCTCCGGGGTGCTGGGCCGGATGCAGGCTGCCGGCATCCGGCTCGACGTCGAGTACCTCGGCGAGATGTCCGAGTCCGTCGGCGACCAGATGGCCACGCTGGAGCAGGACATCTATCGCCACGCGGGGGAGGAGTTCAACATCGGCTCGCCGCCGCAGCTGGCCGTCATCCTCTACGAGAAGCTCCGGCTGCCCATCCTCAAGCGGACGGCCAAGGGCCGGGCGCCCTCCACCGACGCCGACGTCCTGGAGAAGCTGCGGGACCATCATCCGATCGTCGACGCCATGCTCCGGTACCGCGAGCTGTCGAAGCTCAAGTCCACCTACCTCGACGCCCTCCCTCCCCTCGTCAACCCGAAGACAGGCCGGATCCACACGACGTACAACCAGGTCGGCGCGGCCACCGGCCGTCTGTCCAGCGTGAACCCCAACCTCCAGAACATCCCGGTGCGAGGAGAGCTCGGGCGGCAGATCCGCCGGGCGTTCATCCCCGGAGCGGACGATCGCGTGCTGCTGGTCGCGGACTACTCCCAGATCGAGCTGCGGGTGATGGCGCACCTCTCCGGCGACGAGGCCATGGCCGAGGCCTTCGCGGCGGGGAAGGACTTCCACGCCGCCACCGCGGCCAAAGTGTTCGGGGTCCCCGAGGACCAGGTCGACGGGGCCATGCGCGGACGTGTGAAGCAGATCAACTACGGGCTCCCGTACGGGATGAACGCGTTCGGGCTGGCCAGCCGCATCGGGATCGCCCCCGACGAAGCCTCCGAGTTCATCGAGTCCTACTTCGCCCAGTTCCCGAGGATCCGGGACTTCCTGGACCGGCAGGTAGCCCGGGCCAGCGCGGAGGGGTTCACCGAGACGATCCTTGGCCGGCGCCGCTACCTCCCTGAGCTCCAGGCGGCCAACCCTCGCGTGCGCGACATGGGTCGGCGGATGGCCCTGAACGCCCCGATCCAGGGCGGCGCGGCCGACATCCTGAAGCTGGCCATGATCAAGGTCGACGAAACCCTTCGGGCCTCGAGCCTCGACTGCGTCATGGTGCTGACCGTCCACGACGAGCTGGTCTTCGACGTGGCCCAGAAGGACCTCGAAGCGGCGGGGGCCCTGGCCAAGGCCGGGATGGAGCGGGCATATCCGCTCTCGGTGCCGGTCCGGGTGGACCTGGGGTGGGGGAGGAGCTGGGCCGAGGCTGCCCCGGCCGGTCACTGACGCCGAGCAGGTTCTGGCTGGTCTCGCCAAATCGTTGACTCTCGGATCTCCGTTGTTAGCCTGCGGAGGATCCGATGGCTCCTTCCCCAGTCCTCGCCGTGCCGTTCTGGGCCGCGGCGCTCGCCTTGGCCATCTCGGGTCTGTCCAAGCTCAACCGTCCCGGACCCTTGGTACGGATGCTCGCCGCGGCCGACCTGCCGGCCAGCCCCGGCGCCGTTCGGAGCCTCGCGGCCGGCGAACTCGTGCTGGGGTCGGTCGCGCTGATGGCCCCGAGCCGGTGGGCCGCGCTGACCCTCGCGACCGCCTACCTCTGCTTCGCCGCCTTCCTCTGGGCCGTCCTCGCCTGGAGGATCGAGGTCCCCTCCTGCGGGTGCGCGGGCGAACGTGACCTGCCGCCCTCGCCGCTCCATGTCGGGCTCGACCTGGTGGCGGGAGCGTCCGGCATCGTTGCGGCGGCCACCGGCCCCTCCTTCGGCGGCGTGCCGTCTGCCATGCGGACGATGCCCCTGGCCGGGTTGCCCCTGGTGGCCGGGGTCGTCCTGATCGTCTGGCTGGCCTTCCTGTTCGCGGCCTACCTGCCGGGGCTCATGACCGCGTACGGGAGGCAGACGTGATCGACCGGCTGCTCGACCGCGTGGTCTCCGCCTTCGACGGGGAGGTCTCCCGGCGACGGCTCCTCCA
>Ga0066710_100004292_pt1 | contig 12568 bp, 7 predicted proteins | sample GraSoiAngelo_159_FD_79666 | JGI IMG/M metagenome (GOLD analysis project Ga0066710, IMG submission 79666) | Grasslands soil microbial communities from the Angelo Coastal Reserve, California, USA - 14_1009_16_40cm | ecosystem: Environmental > Terrestrial > Soil > Grasslands | place: USA...
CTCGAGCAGGAGGTCACGGACGCGGTCATCCAGCGCTTCGTCCAGGACAACCACCTGCGGATCGTGGACGCGCGCTCGGCGGACGCCGTGATCCAGGGTAAGATCACGACCTACCGGAACTCGGTGTTCGGGATCTCCACCAACCGGGCGCTCTCCTCGGAGTATCGGGTGACGATCGGCGTCTCGGTGGTGTTCAAGGACCAGGTCAAGAATCGCGAGATCTGGAGCGATCCCGAGATCGTCAAGAGCGCCAATTACTACGTGCAGAGCGTGCCCGGTGATTCGGCGCGGACGGAGCTGGATGGACGCAAGCAAGCCATCGCGAAGATCGCCGACGAGATCCTCAGCCGGTCGGTCGAGACCTGGTAGCCGCGGGCCGGGCGCGCCGCCGGCCAGCGAGTCGCGAGCCGAGACGGGCGCGTTCCGCGCTCGCCGGGCCGGCCGGGACCGCACCGGCCTGGAGCTCCTCGAGGCGGCGGGGCGCGGCGAATTCCCCTCGAGTCTCTACGTGGAAGGCCCGTGCGAGGCGCTCAAGACCGCGCTCCTCGGCGGGCTCAAGCACGCCTGGGCCGCACGGCATCCGGTCTCACCGCGGGCGCGCGTCCTGCGGCCCGCCGAGGACGGCGTGGAGCGGATCCTCGACGCCTATCAAGGCGCTTCGCTTTTCGGGGCGGGCGACCTGATCGTGGTGCTGGACGTCGAGGACCTGGGGCGCAGCGAGAAGCGCGTCGCGGCCCTGGCCGAGGGGATGTCGCGAGGGAGCGGCGAGTCCTGCCTGGTGCTGGTCGAATGGGCCGCCGAGTCGCCGCGGAAATCCCTGGACCCGCTGCGCGCGGCCAGCGAGGCGCGCTGGACCGCGCTCTTCCCCGGCCGCCGTGAGCTCCTGGAATGGGGGAGGAGCCGGCTCGGCCGGGAGGGACTCTCCGCCGAGCCGGGAGCGCTCGAGGCGCTGGCCGATGCCAGCGAGGGGGACGCGCTCGCCTTCTTCGGCGAGCTCGAGAAGCTGTGCGCCTGGGTGGGCGCCGGCCGCCTCCGCAAGAACGAGGTCCTCTCGCTGCTCAGGCCGGCGGTGGGCGCGGAGCTTCCGGACTTCCTGGCCGCGGCGGCCGCCGGCCACTCGCCAATGGCGGCCCAGCGCCTCGTCCGGCTGCTCGCGGCCGGAGTCAGCGAGGGGAGCGTGCTGTTCGCGCTCTCGAACCTGGTGGGGGGAGCCCTGGGGGGGTGGTCGCGCCACCGCGAGGCGAGCGAGACCTTGAGGCGGCGACTGCCGCCGCGCTCGCTCGCTCGCGCGCTCGACGCGCTCTACCGGGCCGAGTCTGCCTGGAAGGGCGGCAAGGCCGACCCGGTGGCGGTGCTCGAGCAAGCGACCCGGGAGATCGCCGCGCCGGCGTGAACCCGGGAGATGACGGCGCCGCACCGAGTCGCTATCCTCGCCCGTCCATGACCGCGAGGGCCTTCACAGGGAGCAACTCCGCATGAAACGTTATCCGTTCTCGGAGGTGGAGCCGCGCTGGCAACGCTTCTGGGAGGAGCGCCGGCTGTTCCACGCCACCGAGGCGGCGGGCAAGCCCAAGTTCTACTGCCTCGACATGTTCCCCTATCCATCGGGGGACGGCCTCCATGTCGGGCATGCCGAGGGCTACACCGCGACCGACATCCTGTCGCGCTACCAGCGGATGCGCGGGTTCAACGTGCTCCACCCCATGGGGTGGGACGCCTTCGGCCTGCCGGCCGAGCAGTACGCCGTGCGCACCGGCGTGCATCCGGCCAAGACTACCGCCGAGAACATCGCCACCTTCCGCCGCCAGATGAAGCGCCTCGGCCTGTCCTACGACTGGGAGCGCGAGGTCGACACCACCGATCCGAATTACTACCGGTGGACGCAGTGGATCTTCCTCAAGCTATTCGAGCGCGGGCTCGCCTACGTGGCCGAGGTACCCGTCAACTGGTGCCCGGGGCTCGGCACCGTGCTGGCCGACGAGGAAGTCATCGACGGCAAGAGCGAGGTGGGCGACTTCCCGGTCGTCCGCCGGCCGATGCGCCAGTGGGTGCTCAAGATCACGGCTTACGCCGATCGGCTGCTCGAGGACCTGAAGCGGGTCGACTGGCCGCACAGCACACTCGAGATGCAGAAGAACTGGATCGGCCGCTCGGTCGGGGCCGAGGTGGACTTTCCGCTCGCCGGCATGAAGGGTGCGATCCGGGTCTTCACCACTCGCCCCGACACCCTGTTCGGCGCCACCTACATGGTGCTCGCGCCCGAGCATCCGCTGGTGGACGTGTTGACGACCGACGAACAGCGCGCCGCGGTCGACGCCTACCGCGCCGCCGCCGCGCGCAAGAGCGACCTGCAGCGGCAGGAGGAGGTGAAGGAGAAGACCGGGGTGTTCACGGGGGGCCACGCGATCAATCCGGTGAACGGCGAGCGCATACCGATCTGGATCGCCGACTACGTGCTGATGGGCTACGGCACCGGGGCGATCATGGCGGCCCCCGGTCACGACCGCCGAGACTGGGAGTTCGCGCGCGCCTTCAACCTCCCGATCCACGAGGTGGTCGCCGGGGGAGACGTCGAGAAGGAGCCCTTCGTCGACAACCAGAACGGCGTGGTCGTGAACTCGACCACGCCCGACGGCAGCTTCTCGATCGACGGCCTCCCGCCGCCCGCGGCGATCGAGAAGATCACCGCCTGGCTCGAGGCCACCGGCAAGGGGCGCAAGGCGGTCAACTACAAGCTGCGCGACTGGCTGTTCTCGCGCCAGCGCTACTGGGGCGAGCCCTTCCCGATCGTGTGGGTGGAAGGCGCCCCGGTCGCCCTCCCCGAGGAGATGCTGCCGGTGCGCCTGCCCGAGACCGATCGCTTCAAGCCCGAGGGCACGGGGGAGAACCCCGAGGCGCCGCTGGCGCGGCTCGTCGACTGGGTGCAGACCACCGACCCGAGGAGCGGCAAGCCGGCGCGGCGCGAGACCAACACCATGCCGCAGTGGGCGGGGTCGTGCTGGTACTACCTGCGCTTCCTCGATCCCTCCAACGACCGCGCGCTGGTCGATCCGGCCAAGGAGCGCTACTGGATGCCGGTCGACCTGTACATCGGCGGGGCCGAGCACGCCGTGCTCCATCTTCTCTACGCCCGGTTCTGGCACAAGGTGCTCTTCGACATCGGCGTGGTGAGCACGCCCGAGCCGTTCATGAAGCTCGTCCACCCGGGCACGGTGCTGGGCGACGACAACCAGAAGATGTCCAAGTCGCGCGGCAACGTCGTCAATCCGGACGACGTGATCGAGAGCTACGGCGCCGACGCGGTGCGGCTCTACGAGATGTTCATGGGCCCGCTCGAGGCCACGAAGCTCTGGAGCACGAAGAGCGTGGAGGGCGTGACCCGCTTCCTCGACCGAGTGTGGCGCCTGGTGGTGGACGAAGGCGGCGGCGTGAGCCCGTCGGTGACGGCGGACCGGCCCGCGACCGAGCAGCTCCGGCTGCTCCACCAGACCATCAAGAAAGTCACCGAGGATCTCGAGGCGCTGCGCTTCAACACCGCGATCGCCCAGATGATGGTGTTCACCAACGAGCTCACCAAGCTCGAGCGGCGGCCGCGCGCGCTGCTCGAGCCGTTCGTCCTCATCCTGTCGCCGTTCGCCCCGCATCTCGGCGAGGAGCTGTGGCGGAGGCTCGGGCACACCGAGAGCCTCGCGTACGAGCCGTGGCCCGCCTGGGACCCATCGCGGGTGGTGGAGGAGCGGGTCACGGTCGCCGTGCAGGTCAACGGCAAGCTGCGCGCCACGCTCAGCCTGCCGCGCGACGCCGCGCAGCAGCAGGTCGAGGCGGCGGCCCTGGAGGACCAGCGCGTGCGCCGGCATCTCGACGGGGGACCGGTGCGGAAGGTGATCTACGTGCCGAACAAGCTCCTCAACCTGGTGGTGGGCGGGAGCTGACGCGCGCCGCGGCCGCGCGCCGGTACCCCTCGAGCTCGGACCCGATGCGCCCCATCCGCTCCGGTTCGCCGCGCGAGCGCGCCAGCGCGTACGCCCGCTCGGCCGCCGCGATCGCACCCGGCAGGTCGCCGAGCTTCTCCGAGCACACCGCGTAGTTCTGCCAGAGGTCGGGGTTGTCGGGCATCGTCCGCGAGAGCTGGCGGTAGAGGTCCATCGCCGCCCCGAACTGCTTGTCGATGAGCAGGAGGTAGGCGAGCTCGAGCCGGCTCTCCTGGTCGCCGGGACGGCGGCTCAGCGTGTCGCGGTAGGCGGCGATCCCCTCGCTCAGGAAACGGTCGACGAACGCCCGGCTGCCCACGGGTTCGAACTCGAGCCGCGGCATCCGATGCGCGGCGCTCTCGAGTCCCCGGGGCAACAAGCACACCAGGTAATAGCCATCGCCGACCGAGGCGGCGTAGTAGTCGCCGCCTTCGGTGACCGCCCGGCGAACCGCCGCCAGCAGACAGGTCGAGGTCACGTGGCAGAGGCTGTGCACGCCCTCGACGGCCCAGACGTCCACGCCGCGCTCGCGCGCGTAGTCCAGGGTCGCCATCTTGTCGTGCGCCATGACTCGCACCTTCAGGGGCGGCGAGTGGGCCACGTGGGCGTCGGTGAGGCCCAGCATGTCGAGCGTGCTGAGCTTCGAGTAATAGGGGATCGCCCCCACGCAACTCATGGCGAAATAGGCGTCTCGCGGCAGGATGCCCCGTTCGACCAGAAGTCCGAGCCGCTTTCCCTCCGGGATCACGCTGGCGAGGAACATCCGGTGCTCCTCCTGGCGGACCCCGACGAAAACGAGGCTCATCCGGCGCACCAGGTCGCGATGCCAGGAGGCGAGCGTGCGCAGCACCGGCAGGCGGTAGACCGGATCGCGGTCCGGGCTCAGGAAGCTCCGAGCCTCGGGGAGGCTGGTCGCCTCGACTCCCGGGAACCCCGGCTGGTAGGAGCGGATGAACTGGCGGTGCGACTGGTACGGAATCTCCCAGAGGCCCAGCAGCGCCAGCCCGGAATAGGCCGCCACCGCCGCCGCGCGCGCCGGCGTGCGGGCCAGGTGCCGCGCCCCGGCATGGAGCAGCAGAAAGAGCAGCGGGAAGTAGAGGTCGAGCGGCCGGTACTCGAAGTGGTCGCCGCCGATCGCGGCCACGTAGAGCGCGTGCGGGACGATCATGGTCCCGCAAAGGAGCGGGAAGAATCCGGCGCCCTCGCGCATGTGCCGCACGATCCCCGCGACGAGGAGGGGAACCCACAGGTAGGCGGCGTACTCGATCACGAAGGCGGCGAGATAGGAGAGGCCCGAGCTCCACCACAGACGTCCCCCCACCTTGGCGTAGTAGGTGTTGGGCAGCCACTCGTGATAGTAGAGGCGCCGGAACACGAAATGGCCGACGACGAGGACCATGAAGGGCCAGAGCTCCGAGACGAAGCGGCCCACCCGCGAGCCGCGGCGGCGCGCGAGGTAGAGGCCCGCAGCCCCGAAGGCCGCGAGCGAGAGGAGCAGCCCGTCGGGGCGCGTCAAGGTCGCGAGCGCGAACAGCCACACCGCGAGCAGGCGGCGCCGCGAGCCGTTGACCCTCGCCTCAACCTCGGTCACGAGCCGCAGCGCGCCGGCCACGAGCAGCAGCTCGAACCCGCGAGTCTCGAGCCCGCTCGTGGACCACACCGCGACGCTGCGCGTCGCGGCGAGGAAAACCGCGGGAAGCAGCACCAGCCACTCACGGCCCTTCTCGGGCAGCCGGCGCAGGGTGAAGCCCACCACCAGGCCCCACAGGGCGACCGTGGCCGCGATCGAGAGCCCGTTGGCCGCCAGCTCGGGACGGATCCCGAGCCGGTCGAAACCCGCGAGCATCAGCACCCACAGCAAGTTGCTGTAGCCCTCGACCCGCTCCATCCCGGGGTTGAAGACCAGCCCGTAGCCCTGGCTCAGGTTGCGCGCATAGCGGAACGAGATGAACGCGTCGTCGGTGAGGAAAGCGTAGGCGCGCGCGTGGGCGAGCAGGGCGGCCAAGCTCAGGGCCAGCCCGAGCCCGATCGCCACCCGGGTGCCGAGGGTGAGCGGTGCGCGCGGGGCCCGGGCTGGCTCGGGAACAGGACTCTCGGGTCCGGCCCCGAGGCGCTCGGGACCGCGGCGCGCGCCGGCATCGGTCGGACCTCGACGACCGCCTGCATCTTTCCTCGCCCGCTTGCCGCTCGCCGGGCGCCGGACCGCCGGGGTCCTCATGCCGAGGGCGTTAACGAGACGGCCGGCGCGGGCGCCGAGACCGACCCGCCCGGCTCCAGCCGCACGGCCAGGCAGGTGATGTCGTCGTACTGCCGGGCCCCGGCGGAGAACTGGTCCACCCTCTCGGTCAGGCCTCGGATCGTTGCGGCCGCGCTCTGGCCACGCAGGAAATCGAGTGCCTCGAGCATTCGCTCGTCTCCGTAGGGCTCGTCCGACGGGTTCAAGGCCTCGACCAGTCCGTCCGTGAATACGAACAGCAGGTCGCCGGGCCCGAGGCGCGCGGCTCCCAGCTCGTACTTGGCACCGGGATCGATGCCGAAGGGGAGGCCGCCAGGCTCGAGCCGCTCGGCCCCGCCGGCGGCGCGAAGGAGAACCGGCGGGTTGTGGCCGGAGTTGACGTAATGCAGCGAGCGCCCTTCCAGGTCCAGCTCGGCGAGGAACGACGTGGTGAAACGCCGGCCGCCCAGGCTGCGCGTGCACGCGAACTGATTGAGCCGCTCCGCCAGGTGCCCGGGGCCGTCGCACTCCTGGGCGCACGCGTGCAAGCAGGCCTGGAACGTCGCCATCAAGAGCGCTGCCGGGACGCTCTTGCCCGCCACGTCGGCCACCACCAGCAGGAGTTGTTTCCGCTCGGGATCGCGGAAGAAGGCATCGTAGTAGTCGCCCGCGACGGTGTTGGCCGGGCGGGTGGAGAAGGCGATCTCCACTCCGGGCACCTCGGGCGGGCTCTCGGGCACCAGCCAGCGCTGGATCTCGCGCGCGATCTCGAGGTCCCGCTTCATGGTCACCCGATCCGCCAGCTCGAAGGCGAGCAAGACGATGAGCAGCAGGATGGCCCAGCCACGCAAATCCGCGCTGAACGAGGCGTGCCGGAACCTGAACACGAAGGTTCCGAGGAAGGAGAACACCAGGGCCAGAAGGAGGAGGATGCGTCGCGCCGGCGAGAGCTTCATCAGGACCGTCCAGAACAGATCGCGGGCGACTCTCAGGCCGCGGCGCAAGCCCTTCTCGCTCTCCGCGCCACTGCTGCGGTCCATTTCCTTGCGGTAGAGCTGGTAGCTGGCCCGCGCCTCCGACCGGAACTGCTGCCAGAGCTGGTCCATGGCCAAGCCCTCCGTGACCCGCTGCCAGAATCGACGCAGCGGGCCCCGCGGTTTTCCAGACCGACCGGGGGAGGTCGCTTCCCGGGGCTCGGGATCGGGCGCTTGGACCATGACGCCGGATTATAGGCGGTCGTGGTCGGCGGTGAGCCCGGCAGGATCGATCTGCTTGGCAAGGGAAGGGATGCTGCCCGCCCGGGCCCGAAGCGCGTTGGCTTGAAGTTTACATAATGGAAGTTATGCGACATAGCCCCGTCTGGCGGCCGAAGCCTGGTACCTTTGCGGCCCATGAGCTCGGCGCCTCCCATCCGCTCCATTTCGACCCTGCGCTCCGTCAACCCCGCCACCGGCGAGCCGATCGCCGAATACCCCGAGCACGACCCCGGCGAGGTGCAACGCCGACTCGAGGACGCCGCCGCCGCGTTCGCGAGCTGGCGTCGCACCTCGTTCGCCGAGCGCTCGATCATCATGCGTGCCGTGGCCCGCGCCCTGCGCCAGAGCCGCGATCGCTTCGCCCGCCTCATGACCACCGAGATGGGCAAGCCGATCGTCCAGGCCGAGGGCGAGGTCGAGAAATGCGCCTGGGGCTGCGAGCACTTCGCCGAGAACGCCGAGCGCTACCTCGCTCCCCGCGAGATCTCGACCGACGCCTCTCGCAGCCTGGTCCGGCACGATCCGCTCGGCGTGGTGCTGGCGATCATGCCTTGGAACTTCCCCTTCTGGCAGGCGATCCGCTGCGCCGCACCGGCGCTCATGGCAGGCAACGCGGTGGTGCTGAAGCACGCTTCCAACGTGTCCGGCTGCGCGCTCGCGCTCGAATCGCTGTTCGGCGAAGCCGGGGCCCCGCCGGGGCTCTTCGCCACGCTCCTCGTCTCCTCGGCGCGGGTCGAGGCCCTGATCGAGCATCCCCGGGTCGCCGCGGTCTCGCTCACCGGCAGCGAGACGGCCGGTATCGCGGTGGCGAAGAGCGCCGGGGCGGCGCTCAAGAAGGCGGTCCTCGAGCTCGGCGGGTCGGACCCCTTCATCGTGCTCGCCGACGCCGACCTCGAGGTGGTCGTGCCGCAGGCCGTGGCGGCGCGGGTCCAGAACAACGGCGAGAGCTGCATCGCCGCCAAGCGCTTCATCGTCGAGGAGCCGATCGCGGAGCGGTTCGAGCGCGCCTTCCGCGAGCGCATGGCGGCGCTCCATGTCGGCGATCCCCTCGAGCGGACGAGCGAGGTCGGGCCGCTGGCGCGCGCCGATCTCCGGGACGAGCTCGATCGCCAGGTGCGGGAGTCCATCGAGCGGGGCGCGGTGCTCGAGCTCGGCGGCCGGCGCCTCGATGGCCCCGGCTGGTACTACGCGCCGACCCTGCTCTCCCGCGTCGCTCCCGGCATGCCGGCGTTCGACGAGGAGACCTTCGGTCCGCTCGCCGCGGTGAGCCGCGTGCCCGGCGCGGAGCAGGCGGTCGAGCTGGCCAACCGCTCCCGCTACGGGCTCGGCGCGAGCGTGTGGACCCGCGACCCCGGGCGCGGCGAGGCGCTCACCCGGGAGCTCGAGGCCGGCTCCACGTTCGTGAACGGCATCGTCAAGTCCGACCCGCGCCTGCCCTTCGGCGGCGTCAAGCGCTCGGGCTACGGGCGCGAGCTCTCCGCCGCCGGGATCCAGGAGTTCGTCAACGTGAAGACGGTGTGGGTGCGATAGCGGCGCATCCCGTCGGACACGGATCTCGCCTTCACGCGCTCCACATCGCGGCTTCGAACGTCTCGTCCGGGACGCTGAAGCGGATGATGTCGTCCGCCGGCAGGGTCTCGACCGGCTGGCCGCCCCGGGTCAGCGCCGCCAGGAACTCCACGCGGTCGCCGATCCTGAGCCCGAGGCTCCGGAACGTGACGCCGAGCTCGAGGATGCTCGCGATCCGGCAGGACGCCCCATCGATCGTCTCCCCGGCGACCGGGTCCCCCGCCCAGCGCACCGGGCGGTCACCCGGCTCGAGCCCGCGCACCAGCACGCGCCGCGGCTCGGTGGACAGGAACTCGAGCAGCAAGTCCACCTCGGCCCCCGGTGGACCGCCGGCGGTGAAATCCAGCCGCAGGTAGAAGCGACCGGCGTCGAAGCCGAAGTAGAGGTCGCGGCACAGCCCGGTGCCGCGGTGCATCGAGCCGCCCCCGGCGCCGAGGCGGTAGCGCCCCGCGGCATGCCACTCGTAGAACTCGGTGCGGCGGCCGTCGAGCGTGGGATGGATGAACCCGACGGGCCGGACCTCGGCCTCCCGGCGGCGGTGCGGGTGCGCAATCGGGACCTTGAGCCAGCCGGGCACGGGGATCTTCGACCGCTCGTAGGCGGCCTGCAGATGCTCGCGGAACAGGCGGTCGAAGAGCGCCTTGTCGGTGGTGAAGTGATCTTCTCCGAACCACCAGAACCAGTCGGAGCCCTCGGCGGCCGACAGCGACTCCCACGCGTCGGGGTTGCTCGCCGCGGTGATGCCCGCCTCGACCAGCGCCCGCCGGGCGCGGCTCAGCAGGTCCCACGCCCGGTTCTTCTCCGGATGCCCGATCCAGATGCGGAAATCGGCGTTGATCCAGGAGCCGCTGTGGAGCTGGCTGAGCCGCGGGAGCTCCGTGCCGTCGGACAGCACCTCGGAGGGCGTGCGGGTGCGGACGTCGTCGGCCTTCTCCAGCGCGGCGTAGAGCTCCTCGAGAAACGGACCGCCGTCCTCCGGGTAGTGCTCCCAGCAGTTCTCGCCGTCGAGGATCACCGAGACCACGGGAGTGGCGGCGCCACGGTGGTCGCGCCCGATGCGGCGCAGCCGGTCGAGGAAGTCGGCCACCGCCTGGCGCGCGTCCCAGTGGTGGTAGACGAATCCGATGCGGTCCGAGAGCTCGCGGTCACGGAAGAACAGCGCGACCTCTCCCCCGGCGGTCGCGAATCGCCACGGACGATACAGCGCCTCGCGGCGGCGCTCCTCGGGAGGAAGCGAGGCCCACAGAACTCCCTCGTCGGTCCCGAGCCAGCGGATCGAGGCCCGCGCCGCGATCTCCGCCGCTTCCGGACTCACGCTTCCCTCGGGCGGCCACATGCCGGAGGGACGCTGGCCGAAGGCCCGCCGGTGCCGCTCGAGCGCGCGCTCGACCTGCCGTGCCGCGTCCTCGGGCGCCGCGAAGAGCTCGCTCGGCAGCGCCAGCTCGGGGCGCGCCCGGCGCGCCGACTGGACGTTCACCAGGAGCGGCAGGATCGGATGGTAGTAAGGTGACTCGGAGAGCTCCACCTGGCCGGCCTCGGCGAGGGCGCGGTAGGCGGGGATGACCTTCCCCACCAGGCGGTCGTGCAGCGCCAGCAGCCCGTCGCGGTGAGCCACGCCGAAGCGCCCGGCGGCCGCCAGCGCCGCCGCCGCCTCGGGCTCGGCGTGGAACAGCGGATCGAGCCACGCGAGCAGGAACCAGACCTCCAGCGCCAGGAGCTCCGGGTCTCCGGGCGAGACCGGCTCGCCGTTCTTGCGCCGCGGCCGCGCCACAAGCTCGCACAGACGCTGGTAGGCGGGCCAGCGCTCGAACGCGTGGCGCGGAGCCGAGATCGCGCGCGACGCCACCTGCCGGCGCTCCTCCGCGCCCAGGCTCGCGACCGGGCGCCGCAGCAGATCGAACAGCGCGTCCCCGCCCCCGCCGGCCGCGTCTTCCAGCTGATCGAGCAGCGAGGGAACGAAGTTGAACGTGGCATGGACGGCCGGATGGGGCTCCAGCCTGAGCGCCATGTCCAGGTAGTCCTTGGTGGCGTGGAGCCTCACCCAGGGAAGCAGGGCGCGATTCTCGCTGGGGCTCCGGTAATCGGGCTGGTGGTGATGCCACAGGACCACCAGGTCGATAGGAGCTTGTTCCCCGCTCAAGCCGGATCCCTCCCCGAGCGGTGGTCAACGAGCGGCGTTGGAGAACTCTCCCAGCTCGATCTCGGCGGTGTTCGCGAAGCTGGTGTCGCCGAACTCGTCCACCAGCCGACGCAGGACCTTCGCCGCCTCGGCCGGCTGCCGCGCGGCGCGATAGCAGCGTGCCGCGGCGGCCAGGAACTCGGCCGACGATTCCCGGTCGAAGCGGCCCACGAGCCCGAGGTAGGCCGTGGCCGCCTCGGCGGATTGACCGTTGGCCTCGAGGGCGTAGGCGAGGCTCCTCCTCGCCGCATCGGCCAGGAGCCCGCTCTTCTGGTGCTCGAGATAGGCGCGGTATTCCGCGACCGCCGTCTTGGTGTCGCCGAGCATGTAGGCGTCGTCGCCGACCAGCCGGTGGGCATCCCAGCCGCTGGGGCTCGACGGGTACTGCTGCGCGATCTGGCGCGCCGCCTCGAGCGAGCGCGCGTACTCCCCTTGCCAGTAGAGAACGTTGGCTTCTCCCAGCTTGCCTGCCGCCGTGGTCTCGGTGGTCGCGCGAGCGCGCATGGCCAGGAAGCCGATCGCGGCGATCGCCGCCGCGGCCCCGAGGCCGATCAGCGAGGCCCGCCCGTACGCCTCCCAGGCGGAGCGGGCACGATCGAGAAGCTCGGCACCCGGATCTTCGAGTCGAGCCGACTTCCTTACCTGTAACGGCAATGCACGCCTCCCGTTAGATGGTCCGTCTCGAGCAATTCAAGAAGCCCAGGCAAGCCAGACTGCGCCAAGCTATAAGCGAGGCTCCGGGCATCGTCAAGCCGTTTTCGCAGCGCCTCGCATCGGGCGATCTCGATCGTCGATCGTCACGCACAGCGAGCGCACCTCACGGCGCCCCTCGAGCGCACCAGCATCTCGGCCGGAGACTCGCAGCTCGGACAGGCCGGCAAAGCGGGGCGACCGCGGGCCACGTCCACCCGGCTCGCGAGCCTCAGGCGCACCGCACCCGCCCGGAGCTCCTGCTCGAGGTCGGCGACCGGCCACGACCACTCCTCGAGCCCCCACACCCGCACCTCGGTCCTGACCGCCCATCGCTGGCGAACCTCGGCCGCGCGGCGCTCCCATTCCAGCTTCAGCGAGGTGGCGTCGCCTTGCTCGAACTCGCTCTCGTCTCCGTTGGTGGCGCGCCGGCGCAGGCGCTCCTCTTCCTCCTCGATGCGCGAGGAGAAGAACGCCCCGAGCCGGGCCAGCTCGGCGTCCCGCAGCGCGCCGACCGAGCGCTCCCACTCGAGCTGGCGCTCGTCCAGGATCCGTTCGAGGTGACGGCGCGCCTCCGCCAGCCAGCGCGTGCACTGCTCGGGCACCAGCTCCTGGTTGATCTGGTAGAGCCCCTCGCGGGTCCGGATGTCGGGAAGCTCGGGGGCTCGCGCCCATTCCACGAACTCTC
>Ga0066710_100004293_pt1 | contig 12568 bp, 12 predicted proteins | sample GraSoiAngelo_159_FD_79666 | JGI IMG/M metagenome (GOLD analysis project Ga0066710, IMG submission 79666) | Grasslands soil microbial communities from the Angelo Coastal Reserve, California, USA - 14_1009_16_40cm | ecosystem: Environmental > Terrestrial > Soil > Grasslands | place: USA...
GCCGGCATTGAGGGCTGTCACCTTGTCCGGGTCAATGTCGAAGCCCGTGACAGGAAACCCTGCCGCCGCGACCGCCGCGGACAGCGGGAGGCCGACATAGCCAAGGCCAATCGTGCCCACCCGCGCCTTGCGGGTGGTAATCAGCCTGGCAAGAAGCTTCGCCGGTTCGGCTTGAACCGCAGCTTCCTTCGCATGATGCTCCATATGAGGTCCGTCCGCTCAGGCGGTCTTGCGGATGTCGCCCGGAACCGCGTCCAGCGGAGCGGCGCGATCCATCTGCTTGTGATACGTGTGGATGAACACGGCAGGTTTCATATTTCCGGGGCTCCTGTCCCGCCGATCCTCATAGCGCGCAAGATCATTCTTCACGAGGTGGCTGCCGGCTATGAATGGTGAGTTTTTCACTTTCATACAAGGGGGAGTTGGTGTAGGCATCCACGGAAATTTCCGAGCATGGACGCCCATGCCAGCCAGCCAGAGCACTCGATTTGAATGGCTTAATTAGGGGAAATAGATGTCCTTACTGGATTATGAGAAGCTTAACGCGACGCCTCTGCAGAAAGGGCAGTGTGACTACATAATCGTGCCGGAATTCGTTCGGCCGGAAGCGTTCAAGGATATCAATGCCGACTTCCCGACAATCAGCCAACCCGGCAACTTCCATCTGGACGACGTCAAATACGGGTCGCGCTTCCAGGCCCTGATGGATGAATTGAAGAGCCCCGAAATGCGGCGGCTTTTTGGCGCCAAATTCGGTTTCGATCTTGAAACCTATCCGCCGCAGGTTACGGTTCGGCGCTATATGGCCGGCACCGATGGCAATATTCATAATGATTCACGCACGAAGAAGCTCACCGTGCTGATCTATTTCAACGATGAATGGCACCAGAAGGGCGGGCAGTTGCGGCTGACGCGCACTGAGAGCGATGTGGAAGATTACTATGCCGAAATCCCGCCGGTGCGCGGCAATCTGCTGGCCTTCAGGCGGAATGATGTTTCGTTCCACGGTTTTTCAGGCGCCCAGGGCGAACGCCGGTCCATTCAGATGTGCTATGTCGATCCCAGGCATGCGGGAAAGAAAAAGCCGACTGGCCTGAAGAAAGTCATCAGGAAGGCATTTCGGAAAGCCGTTGGTTTGCGCTGAACAGGCTGCGTCAGCTAGTCTAGAGCGTAGTGATTTCATCATCCTCACCCTGAGGTGCCCGGCGTAGCCGGGCCTCGAAGGGTCTGCATCGACAGCCTCACCCTATCCTGATGGATGCTTCGAGGCTCGCTACGCTCGCACCTCAGCATGAGGGTGTTTTGAGCGGGCGATTTCCCCCTTGCTCAGGGCTTGTGAATATAGCTCTGCGGCAGCTTTTCCAGCTGCGCACGATAATCGGTGATCCATTTCACGGTCTCATCGATGCCGGTTTCGAGCGAGATGCGATCGCTCCATCCGAAATCGGTCCTCAGCTTGCCGCTGTCGAGCATATAGGCCTGGTCCTTGCCGCGCCGTTCGCCGACGATCTCGACGCAGTCCTCGAAACGCAGGGACATGCCGTCGAGAATCAACTTCACCAGATCGCGTATGGCGATCAGGCGTGGCGTGGAGATGTGATAGGTGCTGCCGGGAACGGCGCCTTCGGCAATAGGCTCTGGCGCATCGGCTACATCGCCGCCATGAATGAAGGAGCGCACCGAATGGCCGCCGCCATGCAATTGCAACTTCCGCCCTGTCAGGGCGAAAAAAACCGTGCGCGGAATGATCCGATACAGCGGCTGGCCGGCACCATAGACATTGGCGGCCCGCGTGAAGACGGCCGGGAAGCCATAGGCCTTCACATAGGACATGAGGCTGAAGTCGCCGGCGGCGCGTGAAACGGCATAGGGTGTGGAGGGATCGAAGCGATGGTCTTCCCTCACCCAACCTTGCGTACTGCCATAGACTTCCGGCGTGGTGACATGAACATAGGAATCGAGGAAATCGATCTGACGAAGCCGTTCCTGCAAGCGCACCAGGGAGACGACATTGGTCATCATCCAGTGATCGGGATTGGCCCAGCTTTCGGCGACCATGCTTTGTGCGGCGAAGTTGACGATGCGATTCGGCCGGCGCTCGGCGACCAGCTGCATCAACGCATCGAGGTCATGATTGAGGTCGATACGATGGAAGGTAAAGTGTCCTTTGTGCTGCACCCAGCCATAGCGGCGCAGTGGCAGGGCGATCTCTTGCGAGCGGCTGACGCCGATGACGTCCTGACCAGTTCCCAGAAGATGCTCTATGAAAGCGGTTCCGGTAAACGAATTCGACCCGATGACAAGATAGCCGCTCAAGCCGGTCAACCTTGCACGGTTTCACGGACGCCGTAGAGATATTGCGTCAGCATGTGACAGACGATGCATTGCAGATCCTCGGAAATCTGCATGTCGTCGATGGCGAAATGGAGAGGGTGATCGGCAAGCGCTTTCGCCTTGCCGCCGGAAAAGCCCAGGATGGCGAAGCTCTTGACGCCTCGCGCCCGCGCCTCGATCAGCGCATTCAGAATATTCGGCGAATTGCCGCTGCCGGAAAAGGCAATGAGGATGTCGCCCGGATTCGCCATGGTCGCGAGCTGCAAGGCATATACGTCGTCATAGCCGACATCGTTCGAGAGACAGGTGAGGATGGGCGCATTGGCAGCCAGCGCATGGCAACGGATGCCGGAACCTTTCTGCTTCGATATCGAATAGAAGAAGTCATTGGCCATATGGATGGCATTGCCGGCGCTGCCGCCATTGCCGATCCAAAAGACCTGCGTCTTGTTCTTCCAGCAATCGAGCAAGGCCTGGCCTAAGGGCTCGACGATCGACCAGTCGGTTTGCGCCAGGATACGCGAAAGGCGGCCGGCGTAATCGGCGGCGACAACGCCTGCTTTCTTATTCTGCGGCACGGGGGAACACCACATTCTGCATCCAGCGTAGGTTGTGAAACCTGTCGGCGTCCTTCAATGTGCCCTCCTGATAAAGGGCAATAATCTCCTGAATGGCGTTTGCAACGGTTTTCCGCGGCCGAAAGCCGGTCGCCAACAGCCGATTGGAACTCAGCCTGTAGGAGCGCGGATCATTCGACGGCGTCACGACAATCTCAGCCGGGGCGTATCTGGTGACGGTGCGAGCGATGTCCATAATGGACATGTTCTCGAATCCCGCATTGTAGATGCCGGTAATCTGCGGGTTCTCGGCCAGGAACACATAAAGCCCGGTAATATCGTCGATATGGATATTGGGCCGCGTCTGATCACCGCCGAAAACGGTTATCCGCTTGCGCTCGAGCGCCTGGATGGTGAGCATATTCACTGAAACATCGAACCGCATGCGCGGCGATGGTCCGCAGACCGTCGCCGGACGGACGATCTGAACCGCCATCCGATCGGCATAGGACAGCAGAATGCGCTCGGCGCACATTTTCGTCTTGTTGTATTCGGAAATCGGTTCGAGCCGGAGATCTTCGGTAACCTGGTCTTCTTCCTTGACGCCATAAACGCTGCCCGACGAGGCATAGATGAACTGCTTGACGCCGGCGCGCCCCGCCTCATCTGCCAGCTTCATGGTGGCAAGTGCGCTCACCTCCCAGGTGAGCTTCGGATCCAGGTCCCCGCAAGGATCGTTGGCGATGCTGGCCAGATGTATGATGACATCGATGCCGGCGAGATTGACGCCATAGTGATCACGGACATCGCCCCTGATCACTTCAAGTTGCGGATGCGGCTCCAGGAAGTTGCCGAACCACATGGTGTCGAGAGCAACGACCTGCCAGCCCTTTGCCAGGAGCTGAGGAACAAGTCTTGTGCCTTTATAACCGCAGGCGCCGGTGACCAGGATTTTCATGTTACAGCCTTCAACTGTTTCAAATGCAGCGATCAGGCGGCCGCAAAGAGCGGGCGCTCGGTGAGTGTCGGCGTGCGGGCGATTACATCGAACGCATCATGGCGGACGTGATTTTTGCTCATCTGGTCCTTGATCATGTCCTGCGTGACGATGCCTTTCTCGACGCATTCCTTGAGCAGCGCGAAGAACAGCCGCTCCTGGTTGGCGTCGGGATGCTTCTTGTATTGGCCGAGGAAGGCATATTCGCCGAATAACGACCGGCGGACACGATGCCAGATATTTTTTGGCCTGAGTGAGCCGGCTCTTTCCGGTGCGCGATAATCCACTGGCAGCCCGGTCTTCCAGGGCTGGGTATTGCGATGGGTATTGTGGATGAGGCGCGTATCGGGCGCCAATCGGTCAAAATCGTTCCAAGTCGCCTCAAGAACCCCGATCGTGTTCTCGTCCTCGAGCTTGAGCGAAATCCATTTGGCGTAATCGCGCTTGAACTCGAACATTTCGGCGAAATTCTTCTCGAGCTGCCAGTGCTTGAGCTTGGTATTGTCGAGCAGCATGACGCTCGAGGCGAAATCGCTGTCCTTGGAGCCGCCCTTGCGCCGGCGCGCCATGATCGCCTTGCCGCCCATGTCGCGTTCGAGGAGCGGGATTATGTCCGATACGCAGAACACGTCCGGATCGACGACAATGGAGCGACCCTTGTAGCCCATCAACCCTGGCGGGGAAAACCGCAGCGTAGTGAAGGACTGCAGGTCTTCGTTCTTCCATTCGCGGTGCAGGCCATCGCGCAAATAGATCTTTCCCTCATGGGCCGCAAAGAACGGGAAGTCTCTGGTGTCGACCAAGGTGACATCGAATGCGCCCTTATTCGATGCAAACCGCTCAAAGGAATATTTAGAAACAAGCGCACCAATGATCTGATTCTCGTTGGTGTGGATGAAAATGCGATGCTTCATTTCCTAATGTCCCTTCTGCCGCGCCCGACCGAGCTTGCTTTTATTATCAGGCGGACCTTATTCGTTCAAACCGTTGTCACACGACCCGCGGATCGGGGGATGCATCTCCATAGCCGAAAGCCGGCGATAAGGTCGTTGCCACGAGTTCATCGATCTTGGCGATCTGTTCATCGGTAAAATAGTCACGATAGCCGCCAACCTTGGCGCGGCGCACCTTGTAGCTGTCGGGATTGCTGCTGTCCCGAGGCATCAGACGGTCGCCAACATCCTGAAAAACCTTGCCTTTTTCCATGGCCCGCATGTTCTCGACGGAGGCGAATTCGACGCACTGGGCCAGTTCATCGGCAGTCGGTGTTTCGTTCATGAAACCCAGGACATCGCCCAGCGCTCTGGCCGTGTCCCGCCTGAGCGTTTCGTAGCGAACCACCCGAATGGTCTTCATCGTATCGAACTCGGACGCCCATAGATTCATGAAGCGAATGATCTTTGGAATGCCGGCTTTCTCATCGAACACGAAATCGAAGGGTGGCATGTCGCCGCTGGTTTCCGGATAGCTGTTGATGAATTTCTTGCGGTCGCGCATCCGGTGCTTCCATTGGAAAAACTGGGAGACGGCGGTGTCAGCGGGGTGGCGGACGAGAAGAACGACCTGGTTGTTCGCATAGGGCGCCTTGGAGTTCGGCGTGCCGGTATAGTCTTCCAGATAATTGTCATGCGTGAAGAAGACTCGTGGCACGGCCCGGTTGAGGGCATGCATATTGTCATCCTGCAGCAGACGATTGGCGGGCAGGTTATAGCGCAGCTGATAATAGCGCGACAGCAACACGCGCAACCAGGTGCGGCCGCTTTTCCCATAGGAGACAATAACGACGTCGGATTCCCGCAGTATCCGATCGTCTTCCCAGCCGCGCAAATAGCGTTCCACCCTGAGACTCCGTTCCCGGGGCAGTACGGTGCTCGTCAGGGCTAGTCCCTTGCGCAAGGCAATGCGAATTCTATGGCCTATCGACATTCACTACTTGTGATCGATCTGTTGAGGAAGGTGCGGGGATATAGCCTGAGCCTTCCGATGAGGCAACGAAAGACTACATCTGGTCGAGCTCCAGGCGATATCCCGGATCAAGCAGGGCAAACCAATTCGGTCCAACGATGAAAGCAATTAATTCCAATATGTTAGGTAGAATGTTAGGGCAGCGTTGGCGCTTCCAGCAAGGCGCGCAGCCGGGCGGCGGCAATGGCGGCATCATCGGCAGGCGGCTCGGCGGGCGTGACAAAGGCCTCGCCCAGCCGAACGGCCCAGCCCTTACGATACATGAGATCATGCAGAGCCGAGAAATCGCGGGTCGAGGCATGCCTGCCGATGAGAGGCAGAAATCGATCCATCACCCATTGGCTCATGCCGGCGATGTCATATGCCATCTCGTCGGGAACATGCAGCCGCCGCACCAGATCGGCCACTGTTCGATTGGCCTTCCGCATGGGGGCAATGGCGAGAGGCTTGCCGAGCCTTGCGACCTCGATCAGCATGGATATGCTGTCGCCGGTCACCACAAACCTGTCGCCATGGGCGAGAAGCCCGATATAGGGATTGTCCTTGCCGGCTTTCTCCCAGCGATGAAGCCGGGCCTGCGGCGGCAAGGCCGCGGCAATGGCGTCGGCGGTTCCAGGCGGAGTCCGGCGTGAGGTCGCGACTTCGAGGCTTCCGCCGCCCATTCGGGCGATAGTGGCGAGAATGCCGCGGGCCGTCTGCGGATCAAAACTGTGCGTGCCGATCGAGCCGCCGCATAGGAGCACGGTGAGCGGGCGGGGCAGATGGGCGAATGCCGGTCGCCAGCGCTCGCTCTCGGCCGCGACACGCTTGGGGTCGATGCCCAACAGAGGCAGGCCGATGCGGCAGATATTCGCCTCTTGTCGGGCCCGATAGTGAAACGGCACCACGATCAGATCGAATTGAGCGCTATTGCTCTTTGGCGGGCCGATCAGAGCCAATTTGGTTCGTCCGTCCGATTGCGCCTTGATCCAGAGTGCCACCATCGCCATGCGCCTGCCGATGGTGAGGATGAGATCAGGCCAAGGTGGCGTCAGCGCATCGGATTGGACGAGATCGACATGGTGAAGGGATGCTTCTATGCGCGGCTTGGCAAGGTCATAACCGGGCTTGAGAACAAGGCGCCGGCGCTCGAAGGCAAGGCCCGCGGCCTCGGCCAGGCGTTCAGCCTGCGCATTGTCGCCTTGCTTGGCGCCGGTCAAAAGCCAGGTGCGGGGTGGGGACATTCAGCATGCATTAGAGGTTGACAAGACAGGCGCCTATAATCGATTGGCTTGGCGATGACAAATCCGCGAAATCTGGCATCATGCTCCTGAAATCTCTTTTCGCTGCCGCCATTGCGGCCGCCGATCCGGCCTTGCGGGTTCCGCCATACCTGCCCTCAGCACCGCGAGGGCGCACCATCGTTGTCGGTGCCGGCAAGGCGAGTGCCGCAATGGCGCTGGCGGTCGAGCAGCACTGGAAGAGCCAGCTTACGGGCCTTGTGATCACCCGCTACGGTCATGGCGTACCCTGCAAGAGCATCGAGATCGTCGAAGCCGCACATCCCGTGCCTGACGCCAATGGCCGCGACGCGGCACTGAGGATGGGCGAACTGGTCAAGGGCTTGAGCGAAGATGACCTGGTTCTCTGCCTGATCTCGGGCGGGGGATCGGCGCTCCTCGCGGCCCCTGCGCCCGGCCTGACGCTTGAAGACAAGCAGAATGTGAACCGCCAGCTTCTCAGCTGCGGTGCGCCGATATCGGAAATGAACTGCGTGCGCAAGCATCTCTCGGCTCTCAAGGGCGGGCGGCTCGCGGCGGCGGCCTTCCCGGCGCAAGTTGTCTCGCTCATCATCTCCGATGTGCCGGGCGATGATCCGGCAGTCGTCGCCTCGGGCCCGACGGTTCCCGATCCTTCGACGCGCGAAGACGCTCTGGCCATATTGCGCAAATATGAATTCGACCTGCCGGCGCATGTCTGGGCCTTCCTGGAAACACCGGCGGCCGAGACGCCCAAGCCCGGCGATCCGCGTTTTGTCCGGGTGCGGACCGAAGTGATCGCGGCCCCCGCCCAATCGCTCGCTGCGGCGGCGAAGCTTGCCCAAGAGGCCGGTTACCGGGTGATCGATCTCGGTGATCGGGTGGAAGGCGAAGCGCGCGATGTCGCTCGCGAACAGGCGGCCCGGGCACTCTCCACAAAGGGGCCTGCTGTCATCCTGTCGGGAGGCGAAACGACAGTGACGCTCAAGGGCAAGGGGCGCGGCGGGCGCAATGGCGAATTCGCGCTCGGGCTCGCCATCGCACTCGACGGCAAGGCCAATATATCCGCGATTGCGGGAGATACGGACGGGATCGATGGCTCGGAAGACAATGCCGGTGCTCTGGTCATGCCAGACACTCTGACACGTGCAAGCGCCAAAGGCCTCGATGCAAAGGCCTTTCTCGCCAACAATGATGCCTATGGCTTCTTTTCGGCGCTCGGCGATCTCATCGTCACGGGGCCGACGCGTACGAATGTTAATGACTTCCGGGCCATACTGATCGAAAATTAAGCTGATGCCATGAAGGATTTCGGCTAATAAATTGCAGGATGTCACATAGCTTTTGTTTGGCACGTTGGTTGGCGATTTGGCTTCTGGGCTGCCTTTCCCTTGCCGAGAGCGCGTGCGCGCATATCAAGCCCGACAGGGACCCCCTTGTGCAAGTTTGGGTGGCTCCCAGGCCTCTGGGAATCGTCAGGAGCTGCATCATCAAGGCTCTGGACGAGAACGAGCGCACCTATTCGAAGATATCGCCGAGTATCAGGCATAGTGCGAAGACAATATCGCCCGATGGCACGGTCGAAATTCGCCCCATACACAGGCATGAAGTCGTCGATGTGAACTATTATGTCCGGCTGGAAAAGATCCATGAAGTGATAACCCGGATCGCCTTTCATTCCTCCGAGGATTCGACCGCGAAAAAGGCGACAGCCAAGGCGATATCAAGGTGCGGCACAACCCCCTGAACCATGATGCTGCCTACACTATCTTCCGATAGGCCGGGAGTGTCAGGAAGGTTTCGAAATGCGGCGAGGTCGACATCTTGCGAAAGATATCGATCGCCTCGCGGAAGCGGCCTTTCTTGTAGGTTTCCGCACCGACTTCCTGCGCCACCCGCTCCATCTCTTCCCTGAGGCATTTTTCAAAGAAGGGTTTCGTCACCTTCTGGCCGCCTTCGAGCCTGGCGCCGAATTTGAGCCATTGCCAGATCTGCGAACGTGAGATCTCGGCGGTCGCTGCATCCTCCATGAGATTGTAGATCAGTACGGCACCCCGCCCCCTGAGCCAGGCCTCGATATATTGCACGCCGACGCGGATATTTTCGCGGAAGCCCGCTTCGGTCTTTGTCCCTTCATGAACCTGCAGCAGTTCCTTTTGGCCGACAGCCACGTCTTCGCGCTTGGCATAGAGCTGGTTCGGCGTCGGCATCAGCGCATCGAAGATCTCACGCGCGATGGGCACGAGATCGGGATGCGCCACCCAGGTGCCGTCATGGCCGTTCTTGGCCTCGCGCTCCTTGTCGGCGCGCACCTTGTCGAAGGCGATGCGGTTGGCTTCCTCATCCTTGCGGTTGGGGATCTGGGCCGCCATGCCACCCATGGCGAAAGCACGGCGCTTGTGACAGGTGTGGATGAGGAGAGCCGAATAATTGGCAAGGAAGGCCCGCGACATCACTACTTGCGAACGGTCGGGCAGGACGAAGCGCTTGTTGTTGGCGAAGGTCTTGATGAAGGAGAAGATATAGTCCCAGCGCCCGCAATTGAGACCGACAATGTGGTCGCGCAGTTCAAACAGGATCTCGTCCATCTCGAAGGCGGCCGGCAAGGTCTCGATGAGGACCGTCGCCTTGATGGTGCCGAGCGGCAGCCCGAGTTCGCTCTGCGCCTGGATGAAGACGTCGTTCCAGAGCCTCGCCTCGCGGTGGCTCTCCATTTTCGGCAAATAGAAATAGGGTCCGGATTTGTTGGCAAGTGCCGCCTTGGCATTGTGAAAGACATAGAGGGCGAAATCGAACAGGCTGCCTGAGACAGGCGCCCCGTCCACTTCCATATGCTCTTCGAGAAGATGCCAGCCGCGCGGACGTACCAGCAGGACCGCCGGCTTCTTGCCGAGCTTGTAGGATTTGCCGCTCTGCGGATCGGTGAATTCGAGTTTCCCCGCCCAACGGTCCATCAAGTTGATCTGGCCCTGGATCATATTGTCCCAGGTGGGCGAATTCGAATCCTCGAAATCGGTCATGAAGACCTTGGCGCCCGAATTGAGCGCGTTGATGATCATCTTGCGGTCGGTCGGCCCGGTGATCTCGACACGGCGGTCCTGGAGGTCTGCGGGGATCGCCGCCACCGCCCATTTGCCATCACGGACGGACTTCGTCGCGGCCAGGAAGTCGGGCAGGACCCCATCATCAAAGAATTTCTGGCGCTCGGCCCTGACCTTGATCAGGGCTCGGCGGCGGTCCTCGAAATTGCGATGGAGTCTTGCGATGAAGCCCACGGCTTCCAGGGTGAGCACGCGGTCATAACCCGCTTTGGCCTTTTCGGTGAAGGTCACACCCTTCGGCAATTTCGCCATGCATATTTACCCCTTAGAGGATTCTCTTAAGACCCTGGGTTCATAACCCCCATGCGCCCAGTCAAGCAACTCCACGGTATGGAGGATGGGAATCTCCGTCGCTTGGCCGATCTGGGTGATGCAGCCGATGTTGCCGGTGGCAATGACAGCGGGCGTCACTGAATTGATATTGGCGATCTTGCGGTCTCTCAGCCTCGTTGCGATTTCCGGCTGCAGGATATTATAGGTGCCGGCCGATCCACAGCATAAATGGCCTTCCGGAATATCGGTTACCTCGAAGCCGGCCTGCTCGAGCAGGCGGCGCGGCTCGGTCCTGATCTTCTGGCCGTGCTGCATGGAGCAGGCCGAATGATAGGCGACGCGCAGCGCCCTGGGCGGTACGATTTTGGGCAGGCCGATCTCGATGAGGAATTCGCTAATTTCGCGGGTCATAGCCGAAATCCTTTCGGCCTTCCCAGCATAGGCCGGATCGAGCCTCAGCATATGGCCATAATCCTTGACCGTGGTGCCGCAACCCGAAGCGGTGATGATGACGCGTTCGACATTGGCTTCGCGCCAGCCATCGATCATGCGCCGGGCCCGGGCCAGGGCATCGGCCTCCTTGCCCATATGATGGGTGAGCGAGCCACAGCACGTCTCTCCCTCGCTCACAACCACTTCGATGCCATTGCGGTTCATGAGTCGGATGGCAGCCGCGTTGATGGCCGGATCGAGGATGCTCTGGACGCAGCCGCGCAGCAGCGCCACCCGCATGCGGGTTTTGCCTTGCGCCGGATAGACACCCGGACGGCCCATCGTTTCAGGTTCAGGCGGTACTTTCGGCGCCAGTTCCAGCATGGCCTTGAGGTGCTTTTCGCCAAGCTTTTCAAGGACTGGCGCCAGCGGTTGGGCAAGGCGCGACAGGCCGAGCGCCGTTCGGAAAAGCGCCGGACGGGTCATCAGGAAAGCGAGCAGGTCGCGCAGAAGACGCTCGAACAACGGGCGCCTGTAGGTCTTCTCGACATGGGCGCGCGCATCATCGATGAGATGCATGTAATGCACGCCCGACGGGCACGTGGTCATGCAGGCGAGGCAGGACAGACAGCGGTCGATATGCTTGACCGTTTCACTGGTGGCCGCCTCGCCACGTTCGAGCATGTTCTTGATGAGATAGATGCGGCCGCGCGGGCTGTCGAGCTCATCACCCAGGAGAACATAGGTCGGGCAAGTGGCTGTGCAGAACCCGCAATGCACGCATTTGCGCAAGATCTGATTGGCCACCGCGATATGCGGGTCTTGCAGTTGCTCGGGCGTGAAATTCGTCTGCATCTAATAGCCTTCCTGCATTCGGCCGGGATTGAAGATGCCGAGGGGATCGAAGGCGATCTTGACGCGGCGCGCCAGGGCTGAGAGTGCGGCGGGCTGTGGCTGAAAAATTGGCACCGAATTGCGGGTCGCTTCATCGGCGCGCATCAGCGTGGCGTGGCCCTGAGGGATCGCGGCACGGATGAGAGATGCCGCGGCATCGGCGGTCGGCGGGACTTCGAGCCAGATCAGCCCTCCCGTCCAGTCATAGAACCCGCGCATGTCTAGCTGGCGAGCGAGGCTTGCAGCAACCCGGGCGCCCTCCGCCGGCGGCACCGACAGGCGCCAGACATATCTGTCGCTGGGGCCGGCGAAAGGATGGACGTCTCGGACTGAGATCCACTGGGCCCGCGAATCCTCGGCCTTGAGCTGATGCAACGGTGCCGATGGAGCCAACATCTTGATCAGCTTGTCGCGGCGATAGGCAATCGATGGCGGAACGCCTTCGAGACGAAGCAAGGTCATCGCCACTCCCTTGGCTACCGCCTGCGGCAAATGGGCGGCGGCCGAAACCTCGCAAGGCGACTGCATGGCAAGGCTCATGGCGGCGATGGCTTCCTCATCGCTCAGGCCTTCGATGACCAGCGTTTCCTCGCCTTCCGCCCTGGGCAGTGTCTTGAAAGTGACCATGGTGAGGGCCGCCAGCGTCCCGAAGGATCCAGCCATCAGCTTCGCCAGATCATAGCCTGTCACGTTCTTCACGACCCGGCCACCTGCCTTGAAGGCCTCGCCACGTCCTGACACTCCGGCAACACCCAATATATGATCGCGGACGGCGCC
>Ga0066710_100004294_pt1 | contig 12568 bp, 6 predicted proteins | sample GraSoiAngelo_159_FD_79666 | JGI IMG/M metagenome (GOLD analysis project Ga0066710, IMG submission 79666) | Grasslands soil microbial communities from the Angelo Coastal Reserve, California, USA - 14_1009_16_40cm | ecosystem: Environmental > Terrestrial > Soil > Grasslands | place: USA...
CATGTCGAACAGCTCGAGCATGACCTTGCCGTCGCGGGGCAGCGCGAACGCGACGGTCATCGCGCCGGCCGCGGGATTGGGGCGCACGCCGGCCAGCGACCATTGCGGCGCCAGCGGCACGTCGACCCACACTTCGCCCGCGAACGCCTCGCCCGCGGGGGAGTTCCACTCCAGGCGATAGCCATAGCGATCGCCCGCCTGGACCCCGCGGTCGGTGAACGCGATGCGGCCCTGGCCGTCGGCGTGCACCTCGGCGATCCGAGACCACGGCGTCGCTGCAGTCCGCCGCTGGATGAACAGCGGCTCCGGGGTCGTCACGAACCACGCGAGATCGATCGAGCCCGCGCGCGCCGACGCGGACAGGAGCGAAGCCAGCACCGAGGTCGCGGGGTCGAGCACGCTCTGGGAGCAGTCCGCGTCGTAGCCCTCGCCGCCGGCGAACGACGCCGAGAACGCGAGCACGCCGCCGCCGGCTGCGGCCGAATCCGGAATCGGCACCTGGACCACGAATGGCTTCGTCGTGGATCCGGCCACGACCTCGATCCCCCGCAGCGGGAACTGCGGCCAGCCGCGCGTGCTCGTGAGCTCCCAGCCGATCGCCCGGTCGCTCGGCGCCGGGTTCGTGAGCAGGTAGCGCCCGGTCACGGAACCCGTGCCGCGCACGGTGTCGGGGCACGCCACCGACGGGCGCAGCGGCTGGTTCCATTCCAGCGACCACGTCTCGTCGCCGGTGTAGAAGCCGCCGAACACGACCGCGCGGTCGCGCACCGGGTCATAGATGGTCGAGTGGTCGAACAGCGGCCCGGCCGGCGCTCCGGCCGGCGCGAGCCGGGTCCAGGTTGGGGCCCCGGCAAGCGACAGCGCCCATGCGTCGGCGGAATAGAACGGCGAGCCGGCTCCGCCCAGCACCACCATCCGGTCGCGCACCGGATCGTAGATCGCAGATCCGCGCTCCGCGTCCGGCGCCGCACCCGAGAAATCGAGCTGGATCCAGGCCGAGGCGGTCCCGAGCGGCAACGCCCACAGCTCGGGGATCCAGCGGCCGCCGCCGGCGGGATCCTCCCGGTGCGCGAGGAGCAGCAGCCGCTCCCGGATCGCGTCGAAGATCGGCGAAGCGGTGAAACGGCCGTCCGGCCCGGGCCCCGCGGGAGTGAGGCGCGTCCACTCGGGAGGGTCGGACAGCGAGAGCGCCCATACCTCGGTCGCGTTCTCGTACGGTGACACCGCCCGGGATCCGATGACGATCATGCGGTCGCGCGGCGGATCGTAGATCGCCTTGGGAAGAAACAGGGCCGGGGGAGACCCCCCGGCCGTCACGATGCGCGACCACGCCGGACTCCCCGACAGCGCGAGCGCCCAGGTGTCGTTCAGACCCTCGTCGGCCGCCCCCATGCCGCCAAACACCACCATGCGGTCCCGCACCGGATCGTAGATTGCGGCATGGAACGAGCGCGCCGGCGCAGGCGTGGGGACTGCGATCCCCGACCACTTCATGTCCCCCGACAGCGTGAGCTGGCGCGCGTCGGCGCGCTCGGTGTAGCTGCCGGCGGTCTGGCCGCCGAACACGACCATGCGGTCTCGCAGCGGGTCGTAGATCGCCGTGTGCCCGAGCCGATAGATCGGGGTTCCCAGGTCGATCAGCTCCGACCATGCCGGGGTTCCGTCCAGCGCGAGCGCCCACAGGTCGTTCTCGCGGTTGGGGTCGGATCCGCCGAACACGACGGCGCGCCCGAGCACGGGATCGTAGACCGCGCTGTGGCGGTAGCGCGCGGAGGGTCCCGTCCCCGAGGGATCGAGCTCGGTCCACTGCGGATCGGCGAGCGACAGCGCCCAGGCGTCGGCGAGCAGCGAGTCGCCGTCGCTGCCGCCCAACATCACGATACGATCACCGGCGGGGTCATAGACCGCCGCGTGCCCGTAGCGCGGCTTGGGAGACGCGCCCGCCGGTACCAGCTGCGACCACTCGGGTGTTCCCGACAGCGACAGCGCCCAGACGTCGCCGAGCGGTACTGCGTCCAGGCCTCCGAGCACGATCATCCGGTCCCGCACCGGATCATAGACGGCCGCGTGGCGCTCGCGCGCGGCGGGCGCCACCCCCGAAGCCGCGAGCGCGCTCCAGGCGGAAGGATCGGCGAGCGGCAGGGCCCAGAGCTCGGCGTGCCGAGAGGTGCCGTCCGTCCCTCCGAACACGATCAGACGGTCGCGAACCGGATCATAAATCGCGGTTTGATATTCGAGTCCCGCCGGCAGCGCCCCCGCCGGCGTGAGCAGCGACCATGTGGGATCGCCCGCGAGCGACAGCTCCCAGATGCCGTTCGGGACATCGTTCTCGTCCCCGCCGAACACGACCATGCGGTCGCGCACCGGGTCATAGATCGCACTGTGGCCAAACGTGGGCGCGGGCGGCGTGCCGGCGGGCAGCATCCGCTGCCAGGTCGGCCCCGGATCGAACGACACCACCCAGGTGTCGTTGCGGCGGTGACCATCGTCGCCGCCCAGCACGATCATGCGGTCGCGCGCCGGATCGTAGATGGCGGTGTGGCTGTGCCTCCCCGACGGCGGAGGCACGGAGCGCCACGACCCGTCCGCGTCCAGCGGCGCTGCGGCAGGAAGCGGGAGCGCGGCGCCGGCCGGGGCGACGCCGAGCAGCGCGAGGGAGCCGGCGGCGACGATCGAGCGGATGCGCGGGGCGAACGCGGGGCGTGGATCGGATAAGAGGCGAGGGGCAGGCACGGTCGACCTCGAGATCGAGAACGCGAACACGGCCCCGGAGGGGGGCAGGGACGACTCTATGTATGAATAGTAGTTGGAAAGCATGCGCATTGGTAGTGCGAATGCGCTGTTGAAACCTGGCAAGGGCGGCGGGCCGTGGGGCTGCGGAGAGGCCGTCGTGCGAACGGCGATCGTTTCGAACGGCTTTCGGGTCGGGTTACAGTAGCCGGCATGTTCTTCCGGCGCGCTCTGATCCTGGTCGTGGCACTCCTGCCCGGCGTCCTCGCCCCGCGGGTGAGCGCGGCTCCGCGGGCGCTCGCGCGCCGGGACCTCGCCCGCGACACGCTGGCGTGGGTGGGCGAGCGCGGCATCACCGCGCTCGACCTCGTCGAGCGCATCGAGCTCATGCCCTGGCAGGAGAAGGCCTCGCCGGCCGCCGCCGAGTCGGCGCAGGTGCACGCCCTGCAGTCCCTCGTCGGCGAGAAGCTGCTCGCCGCCGAGGCGGAGCGCGAGGGACTGGGCAGGACCGGCGCGATCGCGCGCATGCGCCGCTCGTTGCTCAAGGCGCTGGCGCGCGATGCGCTGTACCGGGAGGTCACGGCGGGAGCGCCGGCGCCTTCGAGCGGGGATGTGGAGCGGATCGTGGCGCGTCGCCACCCGCGCCCGGCGGAGCTGCCGGCGCTGCGGCGGGCGGTGGCCGACTCGCTCCGCCAATCGAGCCGCGGCCAGCGCGCGGCGGGCTACCTCAAGCGCCTGCTCGCCGGCCAGCGCGCGGTGGTGGACTCGGCCGCGTTCATGGAGCTCGCCGACTCGCTGCGCCGCATCATGCGGGCGGCGCGGGCGCAGCGGGGCGGGGGGAGCGTCGACATCTCGCCCGACGCGCCCGACATGCTCTTGGCCCGGCTCGCGCCCGACCTCGAGCGCCCGCTCGCGCGCTTGCCGGGCGCCCCGTACACGATCGGCGAGGCGCTCGAGGACCTGCGCTTCTATCCGTTCGGCTTCCACTCGCTCGAGCGGCGCAGGTTCGCGCTCGAGATGAACGCGCACCTCCGGCTGATGGTCGAGAACGAGCTGGTGGCGCGCGCGGCGCTGCGCCGGCACTTCGACCAGCGCCCGGAGGTGCGCCACGATCTGGAGATGTGGTCCGACATGTGGTCCGCGCAGCTTGCGCTGGAGCGGGTCGTGGCGCCCTATCACGCCCCGGCGGAGCGCCGGGAGGCGGCGGCAAGGTATGTCGCCGGCCTCGCGCAGCACGGCCGCGTCGAGTTCAACTACGTCGCGGCGCGGAGCGTGAGCATCGCCCCGGTGAGCATGCTCACCCGGCGCTACCTGGGATTCGGCGGAGGCATGCTGGCTGCGCCCGCGCTCACGCCGCTGTGGGACTGGGTGCCGCAGTGGCGCGCCGCGCGCCGGCCGCTGCCGTGACCCGGTGTCACAGGCGCCGCGAGGGCGCGGGCACGCTGGGCTCCGATCCGCGCATCACGGGGTCGGGCCCGCCGCCAGGCGCGCCCGGCGCTTGAGCTCGGTGTCGCTGGTGGCGGAGGCGAAGCGCCCGGCGGCCCGGCGCAAGCGATCGTTCGGCACGCCGCAGGCGGCGTCGAGCGCCAGCCACGCCAGGCGCTCCGGCCGCCCCGGATCGGCCGCGCGGTCCAGGATCGCGGCCAGCGTCTCGGCGGCGGCGGCACTGGTTCCGAACGTCACGGGCGCCTTCCACAGCGCGCGCGGCCTCGGCGCGCACGGACTCGACCGGATCCCCAAGGCACTCGATGAGCCGTGCGCGCACGCTGTCCCGCACCGGACTCGAGGCAAACCGCGACGGCCGGGTGACGGTGGCGTGCTCGATGTCGGCCACGACGATGTTGACGCCCAGCGCGAGCACGGCCTGCTCGCGCAGCACCGGATCGTGATCGCGGCTGACGCCGACGATCTCGAGCACGGTCCCGGGCGTCCGGTAGCTCCAGCGCAGGATCGCGCGCGCCGTGGCGCGTGCCCCGCGCGGCGGGGGCTCGGCGCCCGCGGGCAGCTCGCGCGTGTGTACGGCGAGCGGCAGCGCGGCGAGTCCCAGCGCGAGCGCGAGCGTGCCGCGCCGCTCTCCGGCGGTGACGGCGCGGGGCAGGGCGATCAGCGCCGCGAGTGCCGCACCCCACAACGGAGCCTTGAGCCAGCCGCCGGTGGCGAGCCACGTGCGGAACGCCGCCGCCAAACCGGGTGCGGCGCCGGCGCGGGCGGCGAGCGCGAGCGTCCAGCCCGCGACCGTCACGAGGAACAGCGAAGCCGCGCCCGCGAGCGCGAGCGCGCCCCGCAGCCGCGCCGCGTAACCGCCTTCCGTCACGGTCGCGTCGCCAGCTTCCAGGTCATCCCCACCGCCGCCAGGATCAACGACGCGACGAGCGTGGTGAGGGCGCCATGCACCTCGAATCCGGGGACGAGCTTCGCCGTGAGCCACAGCATGAGCGCGTTCAGCACCAGCAGGAACAGACCCAGCGTCAAGATCGTGAGCGGCAGCGTGATCACGAACAGGATCGGTTTCACGATGGTGTTGACCAGGGCGAGCACCAGCGCCGCCCACAGCGCGGGGACGAAGCCCCGCACCACGACCCCGGGCAGCAGGTGCGACAGCGCGAGCATCGCGAGCGCCATCACGACGAAGTACAGCGCCAGGTTCAGCATGACCCCTCCAGGACTTCGAGGCAGTTCTCGTAGCGTCCGAACGACGGCATCAGGTACACGCCGCTCGCCATGCCGCGGCACTGGGCGAGCAGCTCGCGCGCCAGCTCGACGCCCACCTTTTGGCCCTCGTTGGCGGCGGCGTGCATGCGCGCTCGGATCCGGTCGGGGACGTGGATGCCCGGCACCTCGTTGTGCAGGAACTCGGCGTGCCGGAACGACTGCAGCGGCAGGATCCCGATCAGGATCGGGATGCTCGTGATCCCGGACAGCCGCTCGACGAAGCGCTTCCAGCAGTCGAGCTCGTACACGGGCTGGGTCATCACGAACTGGGGGCCGGCGTCGAGCTTGCGCCGCACTCGCTCGAATTCGCCCTCGAGGTCGTCGGCGGTGGGGTTCACGCCGCAGCCGGCCGCGAACTGCGTCACCGCCCCGATCGAAGTGCCCGCCAGGTCGGTGCCGCGGTTCATCGTGTGCACGATCTTGATCAGCCCCACGGCGTCGGTGTCGTAGACCGCGGTGGCGTTCGGGTAGTCGCCCAGGCTCGGCGGGTCGCCGGTCAGGCACAGGATGTTGCGCAGCCCCAGGGCGTGCGCGCCGAGCAGGTCGCTCTGCAGGCCCATGAGATTGCGGTCCCGGGTGGTGAAATGCAGGATGATCTCGACGCGCGGGAAATGCGAGCGAATCAGGTAGGCGAGCGCCATGTTGCTCATCCGGATGCGCGCCAGCGGCGAGTCGGCGATGTTGATCGCGTCCACGCCGCGCTGCGCCATCAGCCCCGCAGCCTGCATCACCTTGGCGGTGTTGATGCCGCGCGGCGGATCGATCTCGACGCTGACCACGAACTTCTCGCGCAGCAGCCGCAACAGCGCCGGCACCTCGGCCGCGGCCGGGGGCTCGACCGGCGACGGGCCCCGCTCCAGCACCCGCACCTCGGCGCCGGGTGCGAGCTTCTCCGCCGGCAGCTTGGAGGCGATGCGCTCGCGCATCGCGGCGGTGTGGGCGGGCGTCGTGCCGCAGCATCCTCCCACCAGGCGCACGCCGAGGTCGATCGCGCGCGCCGCGAACTCGCCGAAATATTCGGGGCTCGCCAGGTACACGAAGCGGCCGTCGACGAACTGCGGCAGCCCGGCGTTCGGCATGGCGGATACCGGCGTGTCGCCCGCGGCCTGCACCACTTCTTCCAGCACCTCGAGCGTGGGCTGCGGCCCCACGCCGCAGTTGACGCCGATCACGTCGGCGCCGGCCTGCTTGAGCGCGCGCACGACCAGGGACGGGGTGTGCCCGTAGAGCGTCTTGCCGTCCAATCCGAACGTCATCTGCGCGATCGCCGGCAACGTGGCGGAGACGCGGCGGACGGCGCGCAGCGCCGCCAGGATCTCGTTCAGGTCCTGGAACGTCTCGAGGATGAAACAGTCGCAGCCGCCCTCGATCAGTCCCTCGGCGGTGACCGTGAACGCGCGCTCGGCCTCCGTGACCGGAATGTGGCCGAACGGCTCGAGCGGCTTGCCGAGCGGTCCGATCGAGCCGGCGACGAACGCATCGACGCCCACGATCTCTCGCGCCGCGCGCGCCTGCTTGACGCCCTGGCGCGCGATCAGGCGGCTCTTGTCCTCGAGCCCGTGAGTGGCGAGCCGCACCGGGTTCGCGCCGAACGTGTTGGTCTCGATCAGCTCGGCGCCGGCGGCGAGGTAAGCGCGGTGGATGTCCTCGACCCGGGTGGGCTCCGACAGGTTCAGCTCGTCGAAGCAGCGGTCGAACGGCACGCCGCGCTGGAACAGGTACGTTCCCATCGCGCCGTCGGCGAGCAGCGGCGCGCGCGCCAGGCGTTCGAGAAACGGAGTGGCCATGGGCCGGCCACTCTACGGGCTGGTTACGGGGCGTTCAAGACACGCGGCGTTTGGGACTCCGGGCGGCGATCGCCGCGACCCGCGAAGCTCTCCGCTAACGAACGCGGCCCGAGGTGACGAAACCTACGGCAGCGGCCATGCATCCGATTACACAGGCCTTGCTGCCACCGGGATCCCGGCATCGCCCTCTCGCCTCACGGGTGGATCATGTCACGTCATGAAATCGCCACGAACGCCCGGCTCGCGGCGGTCCCGACCGCGCCGCGGGTCACGGAACCGCAAGAAAACGGCGGTCCGATGCGCGTCGCGTTTACATCGGTTGCACGCCTCCCTATAGTGTTTCGCGTGATTCCCCGGAAGTTCGTGATGTTCTCGGGCGCCGCCGCGCTTGTAGTGGCCACGGCCGCCCCCGCCTGGACTGCACCCAAGCCGGCCTCCACCGCCACTCCCCTCACTGCCGCCGCTCCCGCGCCCACGCTGGCGATCGACCAGGTGCACGCCGGCCAGAAGGCCGTGGTCCGCACGGTGTTCCAGGGCTCCAAGGTGGAGCAGTTCGACGCCGAGATCGTGGGCGTGCTGCACAACGGCCGCGCCGAGGGGGACATGATCCTGGCGCGCGCGACGTCGGAGCGGGTGATCCACACCGGGATCGCGCAGGGCATGAGCGGCTCGCCGGTCTACGTCGACGGCAAGATGATCGGCGCGCTGTCCTCAGGCTGGCAGTTCGCGAAGGAGCCGCTGTTCGGCATCACCCCGATCGGCGAGATGCTGCCGCTGCTCGATCAACCCTCCGTGGACCTGACCGGAGCGACCGCGGGCCCGAGCGGCGCCGACGTGGGCGGTCTGAGCACCGGTGTCCGGTTCGGCGAGTTTCGCTGGAGCGACCCGCCCCAAGCTTCGGAGTTGGCCGAGCCCGCGGGCGGCGCCCGGAGTGCCACCCCGGCGCTCGGGCTCGAGCCGCTCGGCATCCCGCTCGCCTGCGACGGACTCTCGAGTGCCGCGTTCGAGTTCGCCCGGCAAGCGCTCGCGCCGCTCAAACTCGCCCCGGTGCCCGGCGGACGCGCGCAGGACGGCGGCCCGCCGGCGGCGTCGCTCGAGCCCGGCTCGGCGGTGGCGGTCGATCTGCTGCGCGGCGACCTCCAGTTCTCGGCGATCGGCACCGCAACGTGGGTGGATCACGGCCGCGTGCTGGCGTTCGGCCACCCGTTCTTCCAGTCGGGCGACGTGCGGCTCCCGCTCGCGACCGCCGAGATCGCGACGATCGTCCCCAGCGAGGCGATCTCGTTCAAGGTCGGCATGCGGGGGGCCACGGTCGGTGCGATCCAGCAGGACCGCCGGTCGGGCATCGCCGGCACGCTGGGCCCGGCGCCGCGCATGCTGCCGCTCGCGGTCACGGTGCGCGAGCGCCCGAAGCCGCAGTCGTTCCGGTTCGAGACCGTCGAGGACCGCAACCTGGCGCCGGTCCTGATCGCGATCGCATCGCTCAACAGCGTGCTGGAGTCGGGCGGCAGCGGCGCCAACCAGACGCTGCGATGGACGCTCACGCTGCACCGCCACGGCGGCTCGCCGCTCGTCATGAGCGACATCGCGACCGGCGATGCGCCGGCCACCGACCTCGCGACCGGCATCCTGTCGCCGGTTCGGTTCCTGTTTGCGAACCCTTACGGCGCGCTCGCGCTCGACAGCGTCACCGTCGCCGTGGACGTGGAGCCGGGACGCGCCCAGTGGACGCTGCGCAACGCGCGCGTGCTCGACGGCAGCGTCAGGCCGGGCGGCTCGGTGCGCGTGGAGTGCGAGCTCGAGCGCTGGCACGGCGGCCGGGAGCTGCGCGTGATCACGACGCAGGTCCCGGAGGAGCTCCCCGACGGCCGCTACGTGCTGTGGGTGGGCGGAGGCCAGGAGCTCATGCATTACGAAGGGCAGCGGCTTCCCGGCCGCTACCGCCCGGTGTCGCTGGAGGACGCATGGAACCGGCTGCGCCAGGTGCGGCCCTCCGACGCGCTGTTCGCGTCGCTGTTCGCGCGCGCCCCCGAAGTGACCACCGAGGGCCGCGACTATCCCGAGCTGCCCGCCTCGGCGCTGCCGCTGCTCGCCAGCGGATCGAGCAGTGGCGACCGCAGCCGGCGCGGCGAGCTGGACAACGTCGACGAGAAACGCTTTCCGCTGGGGGGGCAGGTGCATGGCGAGATCGTGCTCCCCGTCGACGTGGATTCGCAGGCGCCCTGACCCGGTCCGCTCGTGAGCCCGGGGTAGCTCCCCAACGGCAGGAAGGAGACGAGGCCGTGCCCGACCGCAAGCAGGGATGCCGCGTGCCGCAGCCGCCCCCATTCGCCGCCCTGCCGCTGATCCTCGCGATCGCGATCGCGTCGGGTCTCGTGGGGAAGGCCCGGGCCACCGAGACGCAGTGGTGGGTCGTGGACCAGGCGGCGCAGCATGCGGAGTCGGTGCTGCACGGGGCCACGGTCGAGCCCGACGGCGCCTTCGAGCTGGGGCCGCGCGCCTCGAGTGCCCAGTCGGCGGAGAGCCTGGGCACGGTGTGGGCCATCGCGCTGCGCAAGGACGGCTCGGTGGCGCTCGCCGGGGACCGTGGACGCATCGACCGCTGGACCGCGGCGGACGGCATCCGGCCGTGGGTGAAGCTCGCCGCCGGCCAGGTACTGTCGCTCGTGGTCGACGGCGATGCGCTGCTCGCGGGGACCGGCCCCGACGGGACGATCTACCGGATCGGCGCGCGCGGCGACACGAGCGTCGTGGTGCGCACCGGCGAGCGCTACGTGTGGGGGCTCGCTCCGGGCCGAAACGGCGCGTGGTACGCGGCCACCGGGACGCGCGGTCGCGTGCTGCGCATCGAGGGCGGCCGCGCCCGCGTCGTGCTCGATACCGACGAGAGCAACCTGGTGTCGATCATCCCGGACGGGGCGGGGGGAATCTACGCGGGCGGCGATTCCAAGGGTCGCGTCGTGCACGTGCGCGCCGACGGCAGCGCCCGCACCGTGTTCGATGCGCCGGAGGACGAGGTGCGCGCCCTGGCGCTGGGCGCCGACGGCGCGCTGTACGCGGGAGCGCTGAACGCAGCCGCCGTGAGCGGAACGGCCCCGGCAGCGGGCGGGGCGAGCCCGGCGGGCGACGACGCCGACAGCGGCGAGACCGAGGCTCCCGCCGCAGGCTCGGCCCCGGCCCCGAGCCGGGGGGCGGCCGGCCATGCCACGCTGTACCGCATCGTGCCCGACAGCTCGGCGTCGGTCTGGTGGACCGCGCCGCAGGCCCTGATCTACGCGCTGGCGCGCACGCCGGACGGCATCGTGGCCGCGACCGGCAACCGCGCTGGCGTGTACTTCGTGCCGCGCGCGAACGGCGGCATGCCGTGGCTCGCAGCGCCGCAGGGGCAGATCACGGCGCTGGCGGTCGATCGCCAGGGCCGGGTGTTCGCGGCGGCGTCGAACCCGGCGTCGCTGTGGCAGCTCGGTCCGGGGCGCGCCGAGCGCGGCGAGCTCGTGTCGCCGGTGTTCGACGCGAAGCGCATCGCCCGCTGGGGCCGCATCGCCTGGCGCGGCGATGCCCGCGGCGGCAAGGTCGAGCTTGCGACCCGGAGCGGCAACACCGATACGCCCGACACGACCTGGACGCCGTGGGAGCGCGCGGCGAGCGGCGAGCGAGTGGGTTCGCCCGCCGGCCGGTACTTGCAGTGGAGAGCCACGCTCGTGGGCGGGGCGCCGCGCGTGGAGGCCGTGGACGTCGCGTGGCGCGAGCAGAACCTGGCGCCGCGCGTGGACGATGTCGCGGTGGCGCCGCAGGGCCAGGCGTTCCGGGAGGGCGAGCTCGTGCCGCGCTCCGAGCCGGTGACGCAAACGCTGCCCGGGGGACAGAAGGTGGAGTACTCGATCCCGCCCGCCGGGACGCCCCGCCAGCTCCGCGAGCTCCCCGCGTGGGCGCGCGGCATTCGCACGGTGCAGTGGAAGGCCGGCGATCCCAACGGCGATCCGCTGCGTTACCGCGTCGAGGTCGGGAGCTCGGTCGAGGGCCCGTGGATCCAGCTCGGGGACGATCTCGACGTCCCGTCGTTCACGTGGGACACCCACACGCTTGCCGACGGCATCTACCGCATTCGCGTCACCGCGACCGATCTCCCCGGCAACGCGCTGGGCGAGGAGCAAACCGCGAGCGGCTTGTCGGAGCCGTTCCGCGTCGACAACACGCCGCCCGAGGTGACCGCGTTCAGCGCATCGGCCGCGAGCGGCGCCATCCACTGCCAGGGCAGCGCTCGCGACGCCGCGAGCCCGGTGGCGCGCGCGGAGGTGGCGGTGGACAACATGGACTGGCGTCCGCTGACTCCGGACGGTGGATTCGCCGACGACCTCGCGCTCGCGTTCCATTGCACGATCCCGGGGGTCAAGCCCGGCGAGCACGAGGTCGGCGTGCGGTTCGTGGACCTGGCGGGCAACGCGGCCACGCGCGCCACGCGCGTGACGGTGCCCGCGCGCTAGTGTTCACAGTGTTCCCTAGCGGAGCTCGCCGATGGAGCGCCCGCCGCTCGCGGTGATCGAAGGCGGGCCGCGCGCTCCCGGGTTGCGGTGCGCGCTCGAGCTTCTGGGCGCGGGATTCGCGCTCACGCTGGTCGTCACGTGGATGGCGTCGCTACCCGACTGGTACCACCACCTCGGGCGGTTTCAGGGGATGTACGCGGCTGCGTTCGGGATCTACGCGCTGGCCGTGGCCCGGGTGAAGCGCTGGGCGCTGCTGCCGCACGTGGAGTGGGTGGTGTTCGGTGTCGCGCTCGCGACGCGCGCGGCGCTGCTGCCGGTGCCGCCGTCCCTGTCGGGCGATGTCTACCGTTACGTGTGGGAGGGGAACGTCCTCGCCCACGGCCTCGATCCCTACCGTCTGAGCCCGAACGCCGCGGCGCTTGCGTTCCTGCGCGATCCGGCGGTGTACCCGTTCGTGAACCACCGCGAGCTCGCGGCGATCTACCCGCCGCTCGCGTTGCTCGGCTACGCCGCGGTCGCCGCGCTGTCGCCGACCGTGCTCGCGCTCAAGCTGTGGTGCGCGTTGCACGACCTGGCGCTGGTGGGCGTCCTGATCGTGTGGCTGAAACGCCGGGGCGGCAGCGGCGCACACGCCATCGTCTACGCCTGGAATCCGCTCGTGCTCGTCGAGTTCGCGGGCAACGGGCACAACGATCCCACCGGCATGGTGTGGCTGCTGCTGGCGCTCATGTGGGCGGAGGAGCGGCCGGTCGCGTCGGCGCTGGCGCTCGCCGCCGGGGTGCTCACGAAGCTCGCGCCGCTCGTGGCGCTGCCGTTCCTGATCGCGCGCTGGCCATGGCGCGCCCGGCTCGCCGG
>Ga0066710_100004295_pt1 | contig 12567 bp, 11 predicted proteins | sample GraSoiAngelo_159_FD_79666 | JGI IMG/M metagenome (GOLD analysis project Ga0066710, IMG submission 79666) | Grasslands soil microbial communities from the Angelo Coastal Reserve, California, USA - 14_1009_16_40cm | ecosystem: Environmental > Terrestrial > Soil > Grasslands | place: USA...
CGCGTCGCCGCGTTCGGCGAACCACGCCGGTGCGGTCGCCAGCGTGAACGCCGCTGGATCACAGCCGGAGACGTCTTCCCAAGCGAGCGGCATGGAAACGCGCGCGTCGGAGGTGGGGCGCACCGACCACGCCGACGCTACGGTCCGGTCCTTGGCGTTCTGGTTGTAGTCGAGGAAGACGCCGTGGCGTTCCTCCTTCCACCACTTGCTGCTCGCACGGTCGGGCGCGCGCCGTTCCACCTCACGCGCGAGCGCCAGCGCCGCGCGCCGCACCTGATCAAAGCTCCAGTGACGCTGGATGCGCACGTTGACGTGCATGCCGCGCGATCCCGAGGTCTTGGGCCAACCGCGCAGCCCGTGCTCCTCGAGGACGTCGCGGACGAGCAGCGTCACGCGCCGCACATCGTCCCAACTCGCGCCCGGCCCGGGATCGAGATCGACGCGGAGCTCGTCGGGATGCTCGAGGTCGTCGGCGCGCACGGGATGCGGATTCAGGTCGATGCACCCGAGGTTCACGATCCACAGGAGCTGCGCCGCGTCGCGCACGACGATCTCGCGCGCCGTCCGGCCCGATGGAAAGCGCAGCTCCACCGCCTCGATCCACTCGGGACGCTGCTCGGGTGCCCGCTTCTGGAAAAACGGCTCACCCTCGACGCCATCCACGTAGCGCTTCAGCACGATCGGCCGCCCGGCGACGCCCCGGAGCGCGCCCTCGGCAACCGCCACGTAGTATTTCGCCAGGTCGAGCTTCGTGTGGCCGGCCTGGGGGAAGAACGTCTTGCCGGGATTGGTGATGACGACCTCGCGACCGGCGACCTCGAGGGCGGCCTCCCGCGGATTCCCCATAGCGACTGTCTATCACGTCGAGATTCGGCGGGCACGTCGAGCCGGTCCCCCAGGTGTATCGTGGCCGACAGGCTAGGCCGCCGGAGAAGGAGCTCACGACATGGCAGAGGTGTACGTCGAGCGCCGCGACCAGATGTTCCCCCAGCTGACGCCGGCTCAGATCGGCCGGATCTCCAGCGTCGGCGCGCGACGCAGCGTCCGCTCGGGCGAGGTGCTGTACGAGCTCGGCGAGCAAGACACCCGCTTCTTCGTGGTCATCGAGGGCGCCGTCGAGATCGCGCTTCCCGTCGACGGCCGTGAAGAACGGGTGACCGTGCTCGGTCCGGGCGAGTTCACGGGTGAGATCAACATGCTGTCCGCACGCCGCAATCTCGTGCGCGCGCGCGCCCTCGGCGACGGATCGATCGTCGTCGTGGATCGCGAGCACCTGCGTGCCCTCGTGCAGAGGGATTTCGAGCTCAGCGAGATCCTCATGCGCGCCTTCATTCTGCGGCGCGTGGCGCTCATCGCCCATGGCGGCGGCGGCCTGGTCCTCGTCGGCTCCCGGCACTCGGCGCGGACGCTGCACATCAGAGAGTTCTTGAGTCGAAACGGGCAGCCCTTCACGTATCAGGAGGTGGAGAGCGAGCCCGACGTGCAGACGCTCCTCGATCGGTTCCACGTCGGCGTCGATGAAGTGCCCGTGGTCGTCTGCGAATCCGGCGTGGTGCTGCGGAACCCCACCATCGAGGCCCTCGCCTCGGGGCTCGGCCTGAACCGCCAGCTCGATGCGGCGGCGACGAGAGACGTCGTCGTCGTTGGCGGCGGACCGGCGGGTCTCGCGGCCGCGGTCTATGCCGCGTCCGAAGGGCTCGACGTGCTGGTGCTCGAACATACCGCGCCGGGTGGCCAGGCCGGTTCCAGTTCCCGCATCGAGAACTATCTCGGATTCCCCACCGGCATTTCCGGCCAGGACCTGGCCGGACGTGCGCTCACGCAGGCCGAGAAGTTCGGTGCGGAGGTCGCCATCGCTCGGGGAGCCGTCGGTCTGGACTGCACGTCCAAGCCCTACACGGTGCGCCTCGGGACGGGCGAGCTGGTGCGTACGCGGACCGTCGTCATCGCCAGCGGGGCCAAATACCGGAAGCCGGGCCTCGCCGAGCTGCCGCGTTTCGAGGGCGCCGGGGTCATGTACAGCGCGACCCACGTCGAAGCACAGCTCTGCAAGGGCGAGCAGGTGGCCGTTGTCGGAGGCGGGAACTCCGCCGGACAGGCGGCGGTCTTTCTATCGCAGAGCTCGGCCGAAGTCAACGTGCTCGTGCGCGGCCCCGGGCTCGCGGAAAGCATGTCTCGCTACCTCATCCAGCGAATCGAAGACAGTCCGAACGTGCTGCTGCGTGCGCGCACGCAGGTCGAGGCGCTCGAGGGAAACGAGAGCCTCGAGCGGGTTCGATGGCGCCAGCTCGACACCGGGAAATCGGAGACGCGTCCGATCCGCCACCTGTTCTTGATGACCGGCGCCGACCCGAACACGGCCTGGCTGAAGGGTTGCGTGGTGCTGGACGCCAAGGGCTTCGTCAGGACCGGAGCTGACCTCAACCCGGGCGACCTCGAGGACGCAGCCTGGCCGCTCGCTCGCCGACCCGAGTTGCTCGAGACGAGCCGGCCGGGAGTCTTCGCCGTCGGCGACGTCAGATCGGGAAGCGTCAAACGCGTCGCGTCGGCCGTCGGTGAGGGCTCGGTGTGCGTGCAACTCATCCACCGCGCGCTCCGCCAGCTTTGAGGCGCGGCTCGAGGCTGAGGTCGGCGCCAGTCCGAGAAGGAGAACGCACATGCCTACATCGGCGACCCCCGACACCGTCATCCGGCAGATCGTCGACGCCATGAGGACACTGGCGGGACCACGTCCTGGCTTCCGTCCCGTCCACGCCAAGGGTGTGGTCTGCTCGGGCACGTTTCGCGCTTCCGCGGGAGCCGTCGGCATCACGCGGGCGCCCCATTTCGCAGGTCAATCGGTCTCGACCATCATCCGCTTCGCCAACGCCAACGGGAGCCCGGACGTGCACGATGGTGTCCCCAACGTGCGATCGATGGCGGTGAAGTTTCAGCTTTCCGACGGCAAGAACGCCGACATCCTCGCCAACTCCGTCGAAGGGTTCGTCGTGCGAACGCCCGAGGAGCTGCTCGACTTCCTTCGGGCGCAGCTCCCAAACCCCACCACAGGCCGGCCCGACCCCGATGCAGTTCCGCGCTTTCTCGCCGGTCATCCCGCCGGACGGGCGTTCGTCGAGCGCCTGATGAAAAAGCCGGTACCGGCCAGTTACGCGCAGGTCATCTATCATGCGGAGCACGCCTTCCGCTTCACCGCCGCCGATGGCACGACCCGATTCGGCCGCTATCGCTTCATCCCGCTGGCCGGCGAGGCGCTTCTCGACCCTGACGTTGCCGGCAAGCGACACCCGAACTTCCTCCGCGACGAGTTGGAAGGACGGCTGCGGCTCGGACCTGTGGCGTTCCGCCTGCTCCTGCAACTGGCGAAAGAGGGCGACCCGACGGACGACGTCACCGCTCTCTGGCCCGAGGGTCGGCCTCTCGTGGAGATGGGGCGACTCGAGATCACCGGCCTCTCTCCGACGAGCGCGGCTGATGAACGACGCCTGATCTTCGATCCCACCAACAGGACGGACGGTATCGATCTCTCGGACGATCCGATCCTGCTGGCCCGGTCGGCCGCCTATGCCATCTCGTACGATCGACGCAGCAAAGGCGAGTGAGGGTGCTGGGAGACCTTCTTCGCGAAGAGGAGTATCGGAAGAGAGCGGGCGGCCCCCGGCGATCCGACTCGTCGGAACCCTCGCTCGGAGTCGGAGCGTCTTATGGATGGAGCTTCAACGTGAGCATGGGCACGCTGCGCACAGTCGCCTCGACCGCTGCCGCATTGGCAGTGATCTTCCTCGGCGCCGCTGCGAAGGCTCAGTACGGTGCTCCAGCGGGGCCGGGGTTCCATGTCGAGTCGGCACCACGCCCCGCAGGGAGGCCCGCCGTCGAGGGCTACGTCTACAACGAACGGTCCGTCTGGGTGAGCGATGTCCGCCTCAGGGTGGAGGTGCTTGACGCTGATGGAACTACGGTGGAGGAGGCTTTCGGCTGGGTCGTTGGCAACGTTGGCCCTAGGGGCCGTGGATACTTCGCCGTCGCGGTCAAGAGGCTGGGAACAGCCTACCGAGTGAGTGTCGTGTCGTTCGACGTAGTCCCTCAAGGCGGCGCTTGAAATTCGAGGTCGATGGCAGTGCCGTTCTATCGCGATGTGCTCGGCCTCCCGGTGGGTGCTGCATCACCAGGCGCGATCGACGTGGCGAGGGCCGAGCTGCGCTACGGCCGCAACGAAAGGCTCCGGCGCATCGCCCAGGAGATCAGCGTGACCCAGCAGCATGCAGAGTGAGCTGGTCTCCAGATGATCCGCTGGCGCGAGGGCCGGCTCGGCCGGCCCTCGCGTTCTTCGTCAGCGCCTGAGCGCTACTGAGTGCAGCGCACGGTGTCGGCGGCGCAACGGCTGACCTCGGTCAGCAGCGACCGGGCCTGATCGATCAACTCCTTGGCCTGGTGCTCGTCGAGGTGCTGTTCCCTGAAGGCCGCGCCGTCCAGCAGCGCGCGGATACCGGTCGCGATCGCGTCGCGGCGTGCGACCCAGCCCCCGATCTTGCTCTCGAGCGAGGTGTAGGTCGCGTCGTTCGGGGAATTGCTGGCCAGGGCTGCGGTCGAGACCTTCAGGCTGTTGACCCCGAACTCGCCGAAGGGCGCGTTGATCTGCTTGAAGACGGCGACGAGGTTCCGCACGGTGTGCGAGTCTTCGCGCAACCGGTGTGGCACCGCATCGCCCTCGAGATTTTCGATGAGCACGCGGCCGTCGTGGACGTAGCTGTCCTGGAGCCCCACGAGCGGCAGGATGGACGGGCGGACGTCGGTGTGATCGGACCACGTCCGGTCGTCCTGTCCGCGGTGCCGCACCCCGGGACCGACGAACCCGATCCAGGTGTTGGCGATCTCCGGCTGGATGTCGCCGTGGTTCCACGCGAACAGCGGATTGATGCACGTCTCGCAGGTACTCGCCGGAAAGTCGGTGATGAAGTAGTTGGCATCGGCGAAGAAGACGAACGAGGGGTTCCTCACGGGATCGCCCGCCGTGATCATGTGCAGGGCCTTCATGCCGGTCTGGTCGGCCATCTGCACGAGCAGGCGGTCGGTCGCCGCCGTGTAGGGATTGACCGCCGTCAGGTTCGCCATGTTCTGCTCGAACTGGCGGGTGAGGGGATCGGTCTGGGGGAGCTGCCCACCGCCGGCGCCCTTCTCGGCGAGATAGAACGTCGGGGCATCGTCGCCGTGGACGGTAAACGTGTTGGGCGCGGCCGCGCCGAGGAACTTGGCCGTGAGCGCGGGGAGTTGATGGGTCACCAGCGTGTCGATGTTGGCGTTGATCTCGCCGACCTCGTTCACGCCGTAGACGCACGGCGTGTGGACGCCATCGCAGTTCGTCTTGGTCACGCCGACGAAATGGTCGCCCTCGTCCACGGTGAAGACGAACAGCGTGTTGTGCTTGTCGATCCCGGCCGCCCGGAGTCGCGCGAAGAAGGCAGCGAACGCCTCTTCGTACGCCCTGAGCTGCGCGACGTAGCCGGCGTCGCCCGGACCGAAGGCCACGTGCTGGTTGCCGGCCACGCCGTGGAAGTCGTGGGCGTCCGAGATGTAGGCGAACGTCACGGGGATGCCGCGCTCGTGCATCGCGGCCACGTAGGCCAGAGTGACCGCGGCCTCCATGCCGTCGAACCCCGGGAATCCCGGCTGACCGAAGGGGTCGGTGATCGGCTGGCCGAGCAGGTCGATGAGCGGCACCGACGACGGCTGGCCAGTGAGGAACGGGTTGATCTGCTGCGCTCCGAACAGGGCCTTGAACCCGACGTACCCGTTGGGTTCCTGCGGCAGCAGGTCGTCCTGGCCGTTGGCGCAGACGGACGAGCCCTGAGCGCAGTGGATCGCGAAGCCGACGAAGTCGGTCTGGGCTTTCGCGCGGGCGGCCGTGCCGGCCGGCGCGGCGTTCGAAGCGACCGCCTCCTGGAACTGCGGTGAGCCGATCCCGAAGACCTTGGTGACGTCGCCCGTCGCGCCGGTGCCGGTGTTCTCCAGCACGATGTTGGCGGCAGCGATGGCGCCGACGTCGCAGCCCGCCCGCGTGAACGGCACCCACGGAGCCGGAGCGTTCAGCCCCTCGGGTGTGATCATGTTCGGCACAGTCGGGGTGTTGGCCGCCGACACGACGTCGGTCCAGTATCCGAACGAGCTGGGAAACGAAAACGTGCCGGTGGTCGACGTGCGCACGTAGCTGTTCGATACGGTCTGCCCGTGACGATCCGGGTACACGCCGGTGAGCGTGGAGAGGATCCCTCCCGCCGTGTGCGAGATCAGCACCGTGTGGTCGTTGGTCATCAGCGTCCCGTTCTTCTTGATGAAGTTGAGCAGGAACGGCATTTGCTCGAGGTCCGATGGAACGTTCGGGAGGTCGCGCCGGAAGTGGGTGTTGTCGAACTGGATAACGATGACGTGCTGGATCTGACCGTCAGGAGCGTTCAGCCGGCACGGGCCGCGGTTCTCGTTGCGATCGTTCTCGTGGTCCTCCCCGTTGTGGCCGTCCTTTGCGAACGCGGGCCCCGCGGAGAGCGAGATTGACGTTGCGAGCACGAGGCTCAAGAAAATGGACAGCACCCGGGCGATCTTCATGATCGTGTTCCTCCCTCGGCAGCGGTGTGATCGAACGCCGCCGAGGCTGCCGCAGAATGATGACCACCGTGTGTAGGCATCGTGAAGACTCGGTCACGGACGTTCGCTGTGGCGGACCGAGCACCCGCCGCGCACGAGTGCCGAGTACCCGTGCGCGGCGTCGAAGCACATCTGGTGAGCCGTCAGCACAGCGGCGCGTGGCCGCCGCTCCTACTCGGTCACCTGTGCTCCGGCGTCAGGATGTGCCGTCGGACGCAGGACGTGCTCCACCGGACACGAGTGCTGGAATGATGAGATCGGCCGTGGCGAGATTCGTGGCGAGCGGAACGTTGTGGACGTTGCACACGCGAAGCAACGCGCGAATGTCGGGATCGTGAGGTTGCGCGGCCAGAGGATCGACGAAGAAGAACACGCCGTCGACGCCGCCGGTGGCGGCTCGGGCTGCGATCTGAGCGTCACCGCCCTGCGCGCGCGGAAGCAGCTCGGCGACCTCGAGACCCACTTTGTCCCGGAGCAGTCGAGCCGTGTGGTGCGTGGCAACGAGGGCGAATCGGGCAAGCGTGTCGCGGTTGTAGGTCGCCCAGGCGACCAGATCCACCTTCTTGTTGTCGTGTGCGATGAGGGCCAGCGTCCGCATCCCGGGCGGTGCTCCTTCCATTGATTCAGGCGTTCGTGGTGTCTCGACTCATGGGATCGTGCTCCGTTTCGGTCGGGATGCAAGCGACGTCATGGTGACGCTGGTGTGACGGTGAAACGTCGTCAGTAATCCGGCGGGTTACCTCATACGACGGCGGTGGCGTGGAGCACACGGGCGAAAGCGTCGCACATCGTTCGGCCGCCGGCGTCGAGCGGCTGCACGCGGTCGGCGAGGGTGTCATAGACGACGAGCCCGCGCTCGGCGTCTGCGGCCGCGGCCTCGTCGTCGCGCGGATCCTCCCAGAGACTCGCGATGTGACGGAAGACCGACAGGTCGCTAGCCTCGTGCTCGGGGATCGCATCACGGCCATCCCGTGCCGCGAAGCGACGCCGCACCTCCTCGACCGAATCGCATCGGCACCACAGCAGGATGGGCGTGTCGTGATACCGCCAGGCGATCTCGCACATCGTCCGCCGCTTCTCGCGCTCGCCGTGCACGGCGTCAACGATCACGGGACGGGCCGGCGCGCCGAGGGCCGCCTCGAGCCGGCGCGCCATCTCGCCGTACGCGCGGTCGCGCTCATGCTCGTATGCCGCAGTGTCGCGCGTGAAGCCCGCGGTGCGACGGACCCAGTCCGGCAGCGAGATGCCGAGCTCGGCGTACACGTCGCAGCTCCTGATCAGCGCGCCGCCCAGTGCCCGGTGCAAGCGGCCGGCCGTGGTCGTCTTGCCGGAGGCCGGCAGCCCGCACATCAAGATCACGCTCGGGTTCGACGGCGCCATCACGAGGCCGCCATCATCGCACGGCCGCGACAGCGGACACCGGAACGTGACGGCGACGTCATCACAGTGCAATCGTCCGCGCTCGATACTCGCCGTGACCGCAACATCCAGGGAGGTCACGCCATGACGCTGAGCCGCCGCACATTCCTCGGAGGATCGATCGTCGGGGTGGGAGCGTTGGCTGCCGGGCTTCGCCGTCCCGCCTGGGCCCAGGCGCCGGCGATGGTGACGTCGGAGGCGGGTCGGCCGCGTATCACCTACGGCGTCCAGAGCGGCGACGTGACGGCTGATCGTGCGATCGTCTGGAGCCGCGCCGACCGGCCGTCGCGCATGATCGTCGAATGGGCGGCCAACGAGCGGTTGCAGGACGCTCATCGCATCGTCGGGCCCGCGACGCTCGCCGAGAACGACTTCACGGCGCGCGTAGAGTTGAGCGGCCTGCCCTCCGGCCACGACGTCTTTTACCGCGTGCTCTTCCAGGATCTGGCCGACGTCCGAACATTCAGCGCGCCGGCGACCGGCCGGCTGCGCACGCCGCCGGCGGCGCGGCGGACCGTTCGCTTCTGCTTCTCGGGTGACGAGGCGGGGCAGGGTTGGGGCATCAATACCGAATGGCGCGGCATGAAGCTCTACGAGGTCATGCGGAAAGCCGACCCCGACTTCTTCATCCACTGCGGCGATCAGATCTACGCCGACGGCCCGATCAAGGCGGACGTCCAGCTCGAGGACGGCACGCTGTGGAAGAACGTGGTGACCGAGGCGAAGGCGACCGTCGCCCAGACGCTCGCTGACTTCCGCGGCAACTTCGCCTACAACCTCCTCGACGAGAACAAGCGTCGCTTCATCGCCCAGGTCCCGATGCTCGTCCAGTGGGACGACCACGAGACGCGCAACAACTGGTATCCGGGCCAGACGCTCGGCGATCCGCGATATACGGAGCGCAGCGCTTCGCTCCTCGCCGCCTACGCCAAGCGGGCGATGTTCGAGTACAACCCGTTCCGCATCGACCTGGTGGACCCCGAGCGCGTGTATCGCTCCTTCTCGTACGGGCCGTCGCTTGACGTGTTCATGCTCGACGAGCGCAGCTACCGCGGCCCAAACACGCCCAACCGCCAGACCACGCTCGACGCCGAGTCCGCCTTCCTTGGCCCCGAGCAGCTCCGCTGGCTCGAGCGCGCGCTCAAGGACTCGCGAGCGACGTGGAAGGTGATCTCGAGCGACATGCCGATCAGCATCGTCGTCCCCGACCTCAATCCCGACGTGCCCAAGGGCACCTACGAGGCCTGGGCGAACGGTGACGACGGCGGGCCGCTCGGGCGCGAGCTCGAAATTGCCCGTCTGCTTGCCTTCATCAAGAACAACGGCATCAAGAACGTCGTGTGGGTGACCGCCGACGTGCACTACGCGTCGGCCACCCGCTACGATCCCGGGCGCGCCCGGTTCACCGACTTCACGCCGTTCTGGGAATTCGTGGCCGGCCCCATCAACGCCGGGACGTTCGGTCCCGGTGAGATCGACAACACCTTCGGTCCCGACGTCCGCTACCAGAGCGTGCCGCCGGGTATGAAGCAGAACCGCCCGCCGTCGGAGGGCAAGCAGTACTACGGCATGGCTGTGATCGACGGAGCCACCGACGCGATGACGATGTCGCTGCACGATCTCACGGGCGCCGTGCTGTTCAAGGTCGATCTCGCCGCGGAGAGGTGACCGGCGAGACCATCGATCTCCTCCGCACGCTGATCCGCAACGCGTGCGTGAACGACGGCACCGTCGGATCGGGTCAGGAAGTCCGCAACGCCGACGCGCTGGAGGCGTACCTCGCGGGGGTGGGACTGGCCACCGAGCGCTACACATCCGCGCCCGGGCGCGTCAGTCTCGTCATCCGCATCGAAGGCCGCGATCACCGGGCGCCCGCGCTGCTGCTGCTCGGCCACACTGACGTGGTTCCGGCCGGGAACGACGGGTGGCGGCACGATCCGTTCGCCGCCGACCTGGAGGACGGCCTCGTGTGGGGGCGCGGCGCCATCGACATGCTGAATCTCACCGCGACCATGGCCGTCGCGAGCCGACGGCTGGCCGGCGATGGCTTTCGTCCGAAGGGAACGCTGATCTTCGCCGCCGTCGCCGACGAGGAGGCGCCCGGTGCCTTCGGCGTGGCGCACCTGCTCGACCATCACGTCGACGCGATCCGGGCCGACTACGTGATCACGGAAGCCGGCGGCGTGCCGATACCCTCGCGCGGCGGGCCGTTGCTTCCGCTCACGGTCGGTGAAAAGGGTGTGAGTTGGCGCCGTCTGATCGTGCGCGGCACCGCCGGCCATGGCGCGCTGCCCTTCGGCGCCGACAACGCCCTCGTGACGGCGGCGACGGTCGTGCAGCGGCTGGCCGCCCATCGAACGCCCGCCCGCATCCTCGATGTGTGGCGGCGTACGGTCGAGGCCCTCGACCTTCCTCCGCTCGTCACGGCTGCGCTGACTGACCCCGAGCGCGTTCTCGACGCGGCCGCCTGGCTTCACGATCCTGGACTGGCGCGAGTGATTCACGCGTCCACTCACACGACGATTTCGCCGAACGTGGCGCGCGGCGGGACAAACGTCAACGTCATTCCCGACCGGGTCGTCATCGACGTGGACGTCCGGACGTTGCCGGGCGTGACGGCGGCCGACGTCGACGCGATGCTGAAGGACGCGCTCGGTGATCTCGCGGATCGCGTCGAGATCTCGGCGCCCGAGTTCGGCGAAGGTTCGATCAGCCCGACCGAGACGCCTCTCCGCGACGCCCTCGCGAGAACGGCCGCCGCCCTGGTGCCGGGCAGTCGACTCGTGCCTCAGCTCGCGCCGGGCGCGACCGACGCGCGTCACTTTCGCTGGCGCGGGGTGCCCGCCTACGGCTTCGGCCTGCGGCTGTCGTGCCAGCTGTGGGAGCAGGTGGCGCGCGACTTCCTCGGCTGAAGCGAAGCGCGATACCATCGGCGGCGACGCAGGAACGGTGAGGAGGGTGAGCATGGCCGGGCTCGACGTCACCGCGCTGCTTCTGACTCGAGGTGACGCTCATTACGGGGAGGCGGTGACCCAGCGTGACCACGCGCTTCAGTGCGCGGCGCTGGCGTCGCGCGCCGGCGCCGACGACGAGCTGGTGCTGGCCGCGCTCCTGCACGACCTCGCCCATCTGGCATTGCCGGATGGGCGCGATGCGCCACAGCGTCATCACGGTCACGAAGGCGCGACCATCGTCCGGCCCTTCGTGCCGGCGCGCGTCGCCTGGCTCATCGAGCACCACGTTGTCGCCAAGCGTTACCTCTGTGCCGTGGATCCGTCGTACGCGGCGCGGCTGTCGGCGGCATCCGTCGATTCACTCCGCGCTCAGGGTGGCCCGCTCGGCAAGACGGAGCTCACCGCGCTCGAAGCTCATCCGTGGTTCGAAGATGCGTTGCGCCTGCGGCGCTGGGACGAAGAGGCCAAGGATCGCGATGCGCGCGTGGCGCCGCTGGCCTCGTGGGTGCTGCTGCTGGAACAGTACTTCGGGCCTCAGACGACCAGTCTCACCCGCCCGTAATCCACCGGTTCGTCCCCAGCAACGAATATTTCTTGGATGCGTAACACGTCTGCAACCATATATTGCCTAAGATGGGGGCGATGAAGGCCCTCGCTGGAATGTCCCTTGCACGACCACACGATACCGGCCGTGGACAGCAGTGGAGGGCGTGGACGGCGCCCGGAGGAGGCTCGCGGGTGAAGCGAATCGACACCCACACGCACCCGAAAATCTCCAAGCACTTCGCCTTCGATCCCCGGTCGGTGCAGCGGGCGGTGCGTGCGGGCGAACGGGCCGGTCTCGACGCGATCGCGTTGACGGAGCATTTCCACGCCACGGGTTACTGGGAGATCTACGACTACCTGCGCCGATCCCACCCGCACGAGCACGGATTGTTCTGGGCGGATGAGATCGCCCTGGTTCCTGGCGCCGAGGTCAACATCGCCGAAGGTGCGCACATCATCGTGCTCGCCGACGTCGCCGAGCTGGAGCGCCTCGACTCCGCGTTCCCGGCGCGCCTGTCCCAGGGCTACGAGCCGCGCCTCCGGGAGTTTCTCGACGTGACCGACGATTTCGATCTCGTTCGCATCGGCGCTCACATGTTCCGGCCCTGCAAGGAGCTGGGGAAGTTTGCGGCCGCCGATCTGCGCCGGCTCCACGCGCTCGAGATCAACGGCAAGGACTTCGGCACCGAGATCATGCTGCTCGTGCAGGCGCGTGCGCTCGGGTTGCCCATTGTGGGTGGCAGCGATGCGCACCATTGGTTGCAGCTCGGCGTTCGTCACACGCTCGTCCACACCGACGAGCTCACACTTCCCGCCATCAAGAAGTCCATCCGCGAGGGCTTGACAGGGTTTGCTTCAGGCCCCTACACTCCGCTCCGTGTTAAGGCCGCTAAGTCGGTGAAAAACATTACGAAACTGTTACGGAAGTGTTACGGCGGTCTTCCTCCGCGCCGCGTGGCGCTGGCGGTAGAGTAGCCAAAAATTTCCGTACTCCCGGCTGCGGCCGCCGGGC
>Ga0066710_100004296_pt1 | contig 12566 bp, 9 predicted proteins | sample GraSoiAngelo_159_FD_79666 | JGI IMG/M metagenome (GOLD analysis project Ga0066710, IMG submission 79666) | Grasslands soil microbial communities from the Angelo Coastal Reserve, California, USA - 14_1009_16_40cm | ecosystem: Environmental > Terrestrial > Soil > Grasslands | place: USA...
CACGAGCGGCGGCAGCACGCCGCCGAGCGCGCGCCGCACGACGACCTTCGTTTCGCTGCCCTTCCAGCGCTGCGATTCCGGCAGCGCCAGGCCGAACTCGGCGACGCGGCGGTCGTAGAACGGATGCCGCTGATCGACGCCGGCCGCATGGGCGGCGCGATCCTCCTGCTCGTCGCCAATCGCCTGCACGGCGCCGTGGAGGAGGCGATACATGTCGCGCTGCACCAGCGTCGGGAACTCGGGCCCATCGCGCTCGCGCCGCCGATCGCTCAGCGCCACGCGTTCGGCGAACTCCTCGCGGATCCACTCATACCGCGGCGGCGGGGATCCCGCGATCGGACGAAGCGCCGTCTTCAGCGCCGCCGGCAGCAGCGGCGCCACCGCGGTCCGCGCGAGTTGCGCGTACCTGTAGCCGCGCCCTGGCAACCCGCCGTCGCGCGTCCACTGCAGCGCGGCGGCGACGAGGCGTCCGTCGCGCAGCAGATCGGCGGTGTGCGACGGGCTGCCGGTGAAACAATCGTCGCCGCCGTAGCCGGTCAGCACGACGTCGACGCCGCGATCCTTCGCCTTGCGCCGCAGCGGATCGAGGATCGCGCCGTTCGGTTCCGGCGGCACGTCGCGCGACCGGCGGATCCGCTCCACGAACACCGCGCGCGGCACCGGACGGACCGTCTCCTTCTCGAGCGCGAGCCCGTGCGCGGACGCGACCGCGTCCACGTACGCCGATTCGTCGCACGGCTCTCCGGGAAACGCCAGCGACAACGCACGGACGCCGGCTGGGACCATCGCGCTCGCGACGCCCGCGACCGCGGACGAATCGATGCCGCCGCTCAGAAAGACGGCGACGCGCCGCGCGTCGCGCACGCGGCACGCGACCGCCGCTGAAAACAGGTCGCGGAACTGCTCCGCGTACTCGTCGTCGCTCCGGCCGTGGATGTGCGCCGCCGGATCGAAGTCCCAGTAGCGAAACGTCCGAACGCCGGCGGCGTCGGCCACGAGCGCGTGCGCGCGCGGCAGGCGCATGACGCCGCGCCACAGCGTCTCGTCCACCGTGACGGGCATGCCGGTCAGGTGCTCGGCGGCCATGCCCTCGTTGACCACGGCGTCCACGAGCGGGTGCGCGAGGACTTGCGCCACGTCCGACGCGGCGACCGTCACGCCGTTGCGCGTCCAGTAGAACAGCGGACGCTGCCCCATCGCGTCCCGCGCGCAGACGAGTCGTCGCGTGCGCGCGTCCGCGATCGCCAGCGCGAAATCCCCGACGAGGCGCGCGAACGCCTCGCATCCCCACCGCGCGTACGCGGCGAGGGCGACGGCGGCGTCGCCGCCGTGGAGAGGCGCGCCGAGCGCGCCCGACAGATCGTCGGCGTTGTCGAGACGCCCGTCGAACACGACGGCCGTCCGGGAGCGTGAATCGTCGGACGGCCGGCCGCCGGCGCACGCCAGCGCCGCGGCGCCGTCGATGCGCAGGCACGCCGGCGACGCGTCGCGGTGCGGCGCCGCGTTCGCGACGCGCGCGAGTCCGTCGGCGTCGTTCACCGTCACGCCGTCGCGGCGATGGACGGCGGCGATGGCGCTCATCGCGCGGGCGATGCGTCTCCGGCCGCGGGCACGATCAGACGCCGCGCCTGCAGATCGCCGAGCAGCGCCGCCACGTCGCGCTCGACGTCGGCGCGCACCCCGTCGAATTCCTCGGTGACCGCGTCGACGATGAACGCGAACGAGCGTCCTTCGTCGAGCAGACGCCACACGCGGGTCGCAACGGCGTTGAGGCCGAAATAGGTGCCGCTCGCGAGGTCGAGGATCACCGCCTCGCCCTCGAGGTCACGAAAGACGACGTCGGGACTGACACGCACGTCAGGGGGCAAAACGTTCATCATGATTACAGATCCGGGATCGCCCTGTTCAGCTCCGGCACACCACGATCGCGCGGCGGTCGCCCAACCGGTTCATTTCACAAGGGTTTTTGACCGGACGGGTGACCCGGGCGCCGTGGTCGCCCTTTTGCTGTTCAAGTCGCGTTCCGGACAGTTGAGGCGGCGCGGTAAACCTCGGGTACAGTCCCGGCCAGTCATTGTTCTATATGCGCAAGGCTCGTCGTTTCCTGATCGGCCTCGCCGCGCTCGCCCTGCTGGCGGCTCCCTCGCCGGCGTGGACGGCGGCCCTCTCGGACCCCGCCCGCACGCTCGTGAAGCCCACTGCGCGCTCCACGACGATCACCGGCATGGCGTGGGACGCGGACAACAATACGCCGATTCCCGGCGCGCGCGTCCGTCTCCGCGACGTGCAACAGGCGCGGATCGTGGCGGCCGCGATCGCCAACGACATGGGGCGCTTCACGTTCGACAACGTCGAGCCGGGCAGCTACGTCGTCGAGCTCGTGAATGACAAAGGGAAGGTCCTGGGCGTGGGACCGATGTTCAACGCGGCGCCGGGCGATACCATCGCCACATTCGTCCGGCTGGGCAGCCACGTGCCCGGCCTCTCCGGCCTGTTCGGGAACACCGCCGCGGCGATCGTCTCGTCGGCCGCGGGGCTCGGCATCACGGCCGTCTCGGCGAGGGGGCGTGACGTGAGCCCGGAGACGCCCGGGACGACAGGCGCCCGGTAAATGCTCGACGCGGCCTACGCCGATCAGCCGCCGTCGGTTCCCTCCGACGCCGTACCGTTGCCGCCGGTTCCGGACTCGACCCCGCACCTCCTCGATCGGCTGCACGTCCTCTTCCGTCACCGCCGCTTGATCTTCACCGTGCTCCTCGTCGTCGTCAGCATCGGGATGCTGCAGACGTGGCAGACGGTGCCGCTCTACAAGGCACAGACGCGGATCGTCATCAACGACGAGCGTTCCACGGCGGTCGTCGGCTTCAACAACCCCAACGTCGATTACTGGCAGGAAGAAGAACCGTTCTACCAGACGCAGTATCGCGTGCTCGCGAGCCGCGGGCTGGCGCGCAAGGCGGTCCATCGCCTGCGCCTGGACGGCATCCACGCGCTGGATCGGCCGACGCCGCGGTCGCTCAGTTTCAGCAGCGCGATTTCGTCGGCGTCGAGCGCCGTGCGCCAGGTGATCCGCGGATGGGTGCAGCCGGCGGCCGACGTCGCCGTCCGCGAAGCGGCCGCGGCCGACGAGGACGCGGGTGAGAGCGCGCTGATCAACGGCTTTCTCGGCCGGGTGCAGGTGCAGCCGGTCCGGGGCACGCGCCTCGTTGACGTGTTTTTCGTTGACGACGACCCCGGGCTCGCGGCGCACGCGGCGAACGTCCTCTCGGACGAATACGTCCAGCAGAACCTCGATCTGCGACTGGACACCACGCGCAAGAGCCTCGTGTGGCTCAACGACGAGATCGGGAAGCAGGAAAGAAAGGTCCGCGACAGCGAAGCCGCGCTCGCCGAGTACCGCGAGAGACAGAACGCGATGTCGCTCGAGCAGGGGAAGGACATCGTCGGCGCGAAGCTCGGTCAGCTCAACACCGAGGTGACGCGCGCCAAGACGGCGCGCGTCCAGAAGCAGGCGCTCTACGAGCAGGTGAAGTCGCTCAGCCCCGACGATCCGAACGCCGACACGTATCCCGCCGTCGCCCGCAGCCTGCCGATCGCCGGGCTCAAGATCCGCATGACGGATCTCGAGCGGCAGAAGGCGCAGCTCTCGGAGAAGTACGGCGAGAAGTGGCCGGTGGTGCTCGCCGTCAACCGCGATCTGGAGAGCGCGCGCCAGCAGCTCCGTCAGGAAGTCGCCAAGGCGATCGACTCCATCCGCAACGACTACCACACGGCGCTCGCGGAGGAACAGAGCCTCGCGGGACAGCTCGAAGAGCAGAAGCGCGTCGCGATGGACCTGGGGCAGAAGAGCGCCGGCTACAGCGTGCTGGAGAAGGACGCGCAGACGAACCGCGAGGTGTACCAGACGCTGCTGTCGCGCCAGAAGGAGCTCAGCGTCGCGAGCAACAGCCGCGCGAACAACGTCTATGTGATGGACCGCGCGGAGACGCCGAAGACGCCGTTCTCTCCCGACGTCAAGCGCGAGTTCCTGATGGCGCTGGGGCTCGGCGTCGTGATCGCGCTCGGCCTCGCGTTCGGCCTCGACTACATGGACGACACCGTGCGCACGCCCGAGGACATCACGCGGCGCCTCGCGCTGCCGCTGCTCGGCCTCGTGCCCGCCGTCCGCGGCGATCGCCTGCCGGTGCTCTCCGGCGCCGTGCCCCACGACTTTGGCGAGGCCTTTCGATCGCTGCGCACGTCGCTGGTGTTCACCGGCGGCGGGTCGGAGGCGCGGATCATCCTCGTGACGAGCGCGCAGCCGCTCGAGGGCAAGACGACGACCGCGTGCAACATCGCGATCGCGCTGGCGCTCGGCGGCGCGCGCGTCCTGATGATCGACGCCGACATGCGCCGGCCCGGACTGCACAAGACGCTCGGCATCAAGAACGGGATCGGCTTGTCGCACGTGCTCGTCGGTCAGGCGCGCGTACGCGAGGCCGTACAGCGGCTGCCCGAGCAGAACCTCACCGTCATCACCGCGGGCCGCACGCCGCCGAATCCGTCAGAACTGCTGGCGAGCACGAGGATGCAGCAACTGCTCGGCAACCTCGCGCACGGCCCGTTCGACTGGGTCATCGTCGACACGCCGCCCGTGCTCGCGGTGACCGACGCGGTAATCGTCGCGCCATGGGTCTCCGGCGTGGCGTTCGTCGTCGGCGCGGAGATGACGCCGCGCCGTCTCGCGCAGCGCGCCGTTCAGACGCTGCAGACCAGCCGTCCACAGATTCTCGGCGTCGTCCTCAATCGAGTGGACTTCGACCGCAACAAGTATTACTACTCGCGGTATTACGGCTACCACTACAAGAGCTACTACGGTCAGGGAGACTCGGCCCAGGCGTAGCGGCCGCACGTCGCTCGCGGCCTGGCTCGTCTGCGTTCTCCTGGCGTGGACCCTCGTCGCGTACGGCGGCACCATGCCGTGGACGTTGTGGCCCGCGGGACTCCTCGTCCTCGCGATCGCGGCGCTCGTGCGTGTTCGTCCGACGGCCAGCGCCGGTGTGGCGCTCGCGGGCGTGCTCACGATCGCGGCCGGCCTCGTCCAACTCGTGCCGCTGCCGTCGTCGTTGCTCGCCGCCGTGGATCCGCACGCCTGCGAGTACGTGCGCGTCATGCGCCTGGGTTCGGATCCCGGCGCGTGCGCCGCCACACGGATCACCGTCGATCCGCGGGCCACGGCCGTCGGGCTCGCCGTCGCCGCGGGCGCGGTGCTGCTCTTCTGGGCATGCGTGAATCTCTTCGCGGCGTCGGGCATCCGCCGGACGATCCACGCGGTGCTCGTCGTGGGGATCATCGTCGGGATCGCAGCGGCGATCCATCAATCGATGTATGCGGGCCGCGCGTACTGGTGGAAGCCGATTGAACTGGCGGGGAATGCCCGGCTCGAAACGTTCGGCCCCTTCGTGAACCGCAATCATTTCGCGACCTGGCTTATCATGGCGGCGCCGCTGGGGACCGGGTTGCTGCTCACGCAGGCGGCGATGCTGCCCGCGGCGCGGTCGTGGCGCACCGTGGTGACGCGGCTCGACTCGAGCCTGCTGACGCTCGCCGTTTCGTGCGCGCTGCTCGTCGTGCTGTTGATTCTGACCGCGTCGCGATCGGGCCTGACCGGCCTCGGGCTTGCCGTGGTCCTCGCCTGGTTTCCGGCGCGGCGCCGCCTCGAACCGCAGACGGCGTGGGCCGCCGCGGGCGCGCTGGCGCTCGCGGCCGTGCTCGCGATCTTCGCCGGCAACCTCGCGATGATCGTGCATCAGGCGGAGTCGACGCTGCGCGAAGGCGCGGGAGGACGCCTCGCCATCTGGCGCGACACGCTGGGGATAATCCGCGACTTCTGGCCGGCGGGTTCCGGCATCGGCACGTTCAGCGAAGTGATGACGCTCTATCAGACGACCGACCCGCAGGTCCATTTCAATCAGGCGCACAACCACTATCTGCAGATCGCGGCGGAGGGAGGCGTGCTCGTCGGCGTCCCGGCGGCGATCGCGCTCATCTCGCTCGCGCGGGCGGCGATGCGCCGGTTTGCCGACGATCGGAGCGGGCTCTGGTGGACGCGGCTCGGCGCCGCCGTGGGCGTCGGCGCCGTCGCGTTTCAGAGTCTGTGGGAAACGGGGCTCCGCATGCCCGCGAACGCGGCGCTCTTCGCCGTCGTCGCGGCCATCGCGCTGCACCCGCCGCGGACGAGCGCGCCCCGAGAGTCCGCATGGCGCTGAAGATCGGCGTCGACGTGGACGGCGTGCTGGCGGATTTCAAGAGCGGCTTCACGCAGGCGGTGCGCGCCGTCCACGGCCAGGACATCGGCGCCGACGACCCGGCCTCGAGCTGGAGCGATCGCTTGACCAACCGCGAACTCGACGCCGCGTGGAAGCACATCAGCCGGAGCGCGAACTGGTGGACGACGCTGCAGGCGTACGAGAAGCCGCAGGTGAAGCGGCTGTACGAGCTGTCACGCGAGCGGCGGTGGGAGGTGTTCTTCCTGACGAAGCGTCCGGCGACCGCGGGCGAGCCGGTGCAGTATCAGACGCAGTGGTGGCTGGAGCAGCAGGGGTTCGTGATGCCGAGCGTGCTCACCGTCCCCGGCTCGCGCGGGGAACTGTCGAACGCGCTGCGGCTCGACATCGTGCTCGACGATCAGTTGATCAATTGCGTGGAGGTGGTGAGCGCGTCCACCGCGAAGGCGATTCTGGTGCTCCGCTCCGCCGCGGACGCGGCGCAGCGCGATCACGCCACCGCGCGCGGCATCGGGACGGTCGCGCGGCTGGAGGAAGCCGTCGACGTCCTCACGCGCCTCGAGGAAGTGATCGAGCACCGTCGCGGGAAGCTGCTGCGGCTGACCGACTGGTTCAAGAGCGACCGCGAAGACGACGCCCTGCCCCCGCCCCAGCAGCGGCCGTCGTTGGATAGACGGTAGGACGTCTCTCAGATCTGCCGAAACCACCGCTTCACGCCATGTGCGATCCGGTACGCATAGAAGTACGGCAGGCCTCGACCGGGCGGCACGTCGTAGCGGGCCCGCATGTACGACGCGGGCGGGAACAGGTGCTCGCGGACGAGCGTGACGCGGTCGCGCCACGTGTCGAGGACGCGCAGGTCGGACCAGATCACGTCCATCTGCGTGACGCCGCCCGACATGAACCGGCGCCACGCGGCCGGCGTGTCGCGCGAGGCGATGCGGCGTTCGAGCCGTTCGACGGCGGCGCCCGCGAACGCGTCGTGCGCCAGCCGCAGCCCCTGCGCGCAGACGGCGCCGGCGCCGGTGCGCGACACGGTGTCGAGGAACGCGTCGCACTCGACGTCTCGGAGAGACGACGCCAGCAGATGAATGTCGTACAGCCACAAGAGATTTTCGCTGTCGTAGTGGTGCGCGACGCGATGGAGGCAGGCGATGAACAGCGCGTCCGCGGGAGCCGGCGCGCGCGCCGCGTCGCCGAGCGCGGGCAGCGTTACGCTTCTCGACGCCAGCTCGTCGAACGACGCGAGCCGCGCGAACGCCTGCGGATTGAGGATCCGCCAGTGCAGGTCGACCGCATGCTGCGATCCGATCTCGTCCCGACGGATCCACTGGTTCTGCGCAGACACGAGCCGGCCGCTCGTCGTGATCATTGCTTCGTAGCCGAGCCCTCGCAGGACGTCGGTCGCGCGGACCGTGTCGTCGACCCGGATCAGCAGGTCGGTGTCGTGCCGCGGGCGCAGCCATGGCTGCGCGTAGACCTGGTAGGCGACCGCCGCGCCCTTGAACACGAGCGCGGGGATGCGCTCGGCGGCGAACGCCGACGACAGCCGGCGCAGCTCGGCGCGCCGGCCGTGCTCGAGCGCGGACTCCCCCGCCAGCGCGCGGTCCAGCGCCCCGACGACGCGCGGCGGCCAGCCGGACACGTCCGCGACGCGCAGCGCCCGCGCGAGGAGCGGCGCGACGCCGTGCCGCGTGGCGGCGTCGATCACCGCCAGCTCCTGCGTCATCGACGCCGGCCACGCGTACGACCGCCCGCTCAGAACGTCGCAAATGAGTCGGTTGGACACGGATTGAGCGAACCCTAGAACCGTTTGATGATCCGCCTGAACGAGGGATTCCTGAGGAGAGCGAGCGCGGCGCCGCGGTGCCAGTTGAAGTCGGCGTGCTGTTTGACGAGGGGGACGATGCCGTTCAGGCGCGCGAGGCGCACCATGGCGTTGACGGCGCGGTCGTCCAGGCGCGCCGCGACGGCTCGGAACGCGAGGCCGGCGCGGATGTCCGGACCGAGACGCGCGCGCCAGCGCGTTTCGTAGGCCGCGAGCGCGCCGGCGTCGAGGCCGTCGCGCGCGAGCGCCTCGGCGAGGACGTCGGCGGCGATGCGGCCGCTCAACAGGCCGTAGTAGATTCCGCCGCCGGTTGTCGGCTTGACGAGGCCCGCGGCATCGCCGACGGCGAGCACGCGCGACGCATAGGTCCGCCGCACGGGGCCGAGCGGCAGCACCTTGAGGCGCGGCGGCGGGAGCGCGGCGGCGTCAACGCCGTAGCGGTCCGCGATCGACGCGGCGTAGCGGCGGAAGAACGACGCGGCGGACCCGTCGCACATCAGCCCGAGCCGCGCGTACGCGCGCCCCTCCCGCGCGAACGGCACCATCCACGCGAACCCGCGCGGCGCCACGGCGCGGCCGAACTCGATGTCGATGTGGTCGCGCGGCACGAACGGTCCGTCGATCTGCGCCGTCTGCATGAAACTGCGCGGCACGCCCAGGCCCAGCTCGCGGTTGAACCGGTATCGCGCGCCGCAGGCGAGCACGAGCGCGCGCGCGCGGCGCGCGCCGCCGCCGGCGATCCGCACGTGCACGCCCGTCTTCTCAATCGCGATCTGCCGAACGGCGCTGCCCGCTTCGATGGTCGCGCCCGCCCCCCGTGCGCGGCCCGCGAGCATCGCGTCGAAGTCCGCGCGCTCCACCACCGCGGCGCGCACGTCCTCGCTCTCGATGAGCACCGACTGGCCGTCCGGCGCGATGAACCGCGCGGAGCGGCAGATCGATCGAATGGTGGAACGGGGCAGATCGAGCTCGTCGAACGCGTCGAGGCCGAGGAGGCCGGTGCAGTGGACGGGAATGCCGATCGTGTCGTGCTCTTCGAGCACGACCACGTCGTAGCCGCGGGCGGCGAGGCCGGCTGCCGCCATCAGCCCTGCGGGGCCGGCACCGACGATGATGACGTCGCGTGCGTTCGCGGGATGGCGGCTCAGAACTTTCGTCCTCTCGACTCCCACGTGCCGAGCAAAGTAATCCAGAAGGAGAGAATAATCAACCGCACGTTGAGCCACAGCGACGCGTTCCTGACGTAGATCCGATCGTACCGGAACTTGTGGCGGCGCGGCACGTCGCGCGGCGCGAAGATCTGCGCGACGCCCGTCAGTCCCGGCCGCACGCCGCACCGCTCGCGGAATCCGGGGATCTGCTGGATCGGGATCGCGACGTCGCCGGCGCCGCGCTCGATTTCGTCGGGCGCGAGCGGACGCGGTCCGACGAAGCTCATGTCGCCGCGCAGGATGTTCCAGAGCTGCGGCAATTCGTCCATCGCGGTCGCGCGCAGCAGCCGGCCGACCCGCGTCACGCGCGGATCGTCTTCTTCGGCCGCGCGCAGCGGTTCGGCGGAGGCCGACGGCCGCATCGAGCGGAACTTGAGCGCCGCGAAGATGCGCTCCCCCTCGCCGACGCGCGTCTGCCGATAGAAGATCGGTCCGCCGTCCTGGAGTTTCACCGCGAGCGCAATCAGCGCCCAGAGCGGCGCCGAGCAGACGAGCCCCGCCGACGACAGCGCGACGTCGAGCGCGCGCCGCCCGAACGTGATGGGCGCCGGCCGTGGCGCGGCGATTTCTACGGTTGTGGTCATCACGGCGAGGAACCGGCCTTCGAGCCCTTCGCGTGGAATACCGGCGCGTTCGACGGAGCCAGCGACGCGAACACGTCGAAGTACGCCGCGACCTGACGCGGACGATCGTAGGTCGCGGACGCAGCGAACGCGGCGCGGCCGAGCCGCGCCGTCAGCGCACGGTCCGCGTGCAGCCGGCGCACCGCCGCCGCGAGGCCCGCCGCGCGTCCCGGCGGCACGACGATCCCCGACCCTGTTCCGCTCGCGATCGTCGCCACTTCGGTCGTCGGCTCGGCGGCGGCGATGTACGCGCGCCCCGCCGCCAGCACGCCATACAGCTTGCTCGGCACGAGGCAACCCTCAAGGCCGCGCTTCATCGACACAACGTGGACGTCGGCCGACGCCAGCGTGTCCGATAACCGCTGCTCGGGCTGATACGGCAGAAGCCGGACGTTCGTCAGCCCTTCGTCGCGCACGCGCGCCTCGAGCGCCGCGCGCCGCGCGCCGCCGCCGACGATCGCCACGGTGACGTCGCGCAGATCGCGGAGCGACGCGGCGGCGTCGAGCAGCGTGTCGAGGTCCTGCGCGAACCCCATGTTGCCCGAGTGCATCACCACGAAACCGTCCGCCAACCCGAGCTCAATCGCGACCGCGTTGCGCCGCGGCGCGGGCGTCACCTGCGCCCGGTCGCACCAGTTGTGGATGACGATCACGTTCGCTTCGTCGATGCCGCGCGTCGCGACAACTTTCTCCTTCATCGCCTCCCCGACGACGACGACGCGGTCGGCGCGCCGCATCAGGAACCGGTTGATCCAGAACAGCACGCGGTCAACGATCCGGCTGTGGAAGTCGTCGAGCAGGATCGTGACCTCGGGAAACAGATCCTGGCAGACGAGCACGAATCGCCCGCCGGACCGGCGTGAGGCCAGCAGCGCGGCGAACCCGACGATGGGTGGATCGCTCAGCGCGATCGCGACGTCCGGCGGCGGGACGCGCAGCGCTGACAGGCACGCGGACGCGAAGTAGGTCAGGTAATTCAGCGCACGCCCCGCAAAACGGCGGCGGTTGAACGTCGTCCCGCCGGCGCGGACGATGCGCACGCCGCGGTGGATTTCGGCTGATGTCGCCTTCCGCCTGAAGGCGGAAGCCACGAGACCCCCGGGAGAATCCGCGGCCCCCCCCTTTGATTCTGTGGCTTCCGCCTTCAGGCGGAAGGACTCCTGCTGCGCGGCGATCTCGACGGGACGTCCGGCGACGACCGTGACGTCGCAGCCGTGCACGCCGACGAGATCTTCCGCGAGCTGCGCGAGGAGGCGGCCCGTCGCCCCCGCCTCGGGCCAGTACGACCGGTTGAAGAAGCAGATGTTCACGCGAGCGGCTTTTCGATGACGGTCCGGCCGAGCGCGATGGCGTCCATCCGCGTCCGGAGGAAACAGTCGAGCGCCTCGGCCGGCGTCAGCACGATCGGCTCGTTTTCGTTGAAGGAGGTGTTCAGCACGATCGGCACGCCGCTCCGGCGGCCGAACGCGTCGATCAACGTCCAATAGAGCGGGTTGCCGTCGCGGCTGACGGTCTGGAGCCTGCCGGATCCATCCACGTGCGTGACGGCGGGAATCACGGACCGCTTGTCGGGCCGGACCGGGTAGACCTGGATCATGAACGGGTCGGCGACGGCGTCAACGAAGTACTCCCCCACGGCCTCTTCGAGGATCGACGGCGCGAACGGGCGGAAGCGTTCGCGGAACTTGATCTTCGTGTTGATGATCTCGCGCATGTCCGCGCGCCGCGGGTCGGCCAGGATGCTGCGGTTGCCGAGCGCGCGCGCGCCCCATTCCATGCGTCCCTGAAACCAGCCGAGGATCCGGCCGCTCTCGAGCAGCCCCGCCGCCCACGCGCAGAGCTGGTCGTCGCCGTCGAAGCAGCGGATCGTCGCGGCGTGCGCGGCAACGTCCGCCGCGCGCGCGTCGATGGCGCGCTTGATCTCGCCCGCGCCAAAGGCGGGACCCCAGTAACCGTGTCGCATTACGAAGCCGCGCGGCCGGCTCCGCGTTTCGTGCCACGCGTAAAGCGCCGCGCCGAGCGCCGTGCCGTTGTCGCCCGCCGCCGGCTGGATGTAGACGTCGGTGAACGGCGTGCGCGCCCGGATCTTTCCGTTCATCACGCTGTTCATCGCGCAGCCGCCGGCGAGGCACAGGTTCGTCGCGCGCGTCCGCCGCTGGAGGTCGGTCAGGACGTGGACCGCGGCGTCCTCGAACACGATCTGTACGGACGCGGCGATCGCTTCGTGACGCGCGGTCAGCGGCTCGTCGGCGCGGCGCGCCGGCCCCAGCAGTTTCTCCAGCGCGCCGCTGAACACCGGCCCCAGCGTCGGCTCACCGTCATCCCACGTCATCGGGACGTCGCCGCGGTGATGGAGGAAGTACGAGAGGTCGAGCTCGAACCCGCCGTCGCGCGTCAGGCGCACGAGCCGGCGCAGCTCGTCGACGAATTCCGGCGCGCCGTACGGCGCGAGCCCCATCACCTTGTACTCGTCGCCGTACTTTGGAAAGCCGAGATACTGCGTGACCGCGAGGTACAACAGACCCAGCGAGTGCGGAAAGTGGACGCGGCCGAGGTCCCGCATGTGCGTCCCCTCGCCCATCGCGCGCGACGTGCTGACGAAGTCGCCGAACCCGTCGATCGCGCAGACGGCGGCGGA
>Ga0066710_100004297_pt1 | contig 12562 bp, 10 predicted proteins | sample GraSoiAngelo_159_FD_79666 | JGI IMG/M metagenome (GOLD analysis project Ga0066710, IMG submission 79666) | Grasslands soil microbial communities from the Angelo Coastal Reserve, California, USA - 14_1009_16_40cm | ecosystem: Environmental > Terrestrial > Soil > Grasslands | place: USA...
GTGCCTTCCCAGATCTGATAGATCTTGGCGTCGCGGTGCCACTTCTCGACGGGGAAGTCGCGGATGTAGCCGTAGCCGCCGAGGATCTGGATGGCGTCGTCCGTTACGCGCATGGCGACGTCGCCGGCTTTGAGCTTGGCCATGCTCGCCTCGCGCGCAAACGGGCGGCCTTGACTGGCGGTCCACGCCGCGCGCCAGATCAGCAGCCGCACCGCATCGATCTCGGTGGCCATGTCGGCCAGCTTGAAGGCGATCGCCTGGTGGGCCGCGATCGGTTTGCCGAAGGTCCGCCGCTGCAGCGCGTACTCCAGCGCGTACTCGTGCGCCGCGCGGGCGATGCCGAGCGCGCCGGCGCCGACGCCCGGTCGGGTCGATTCCAGTGTTTTGAGCACGCCGATTCCACCGCGACCGCGCTCGCCACCCAACAGGTTTTCAATCGGCACGAAGCAATCCTCGAGGATCACTTCGCCCGTGTGCGACGCGCGGACGCCCATCTTGCGCTCTTTCTTGCCAGCCTTCAATCCAGGATTGCCTTTATCGACCACGAAGGCCTGAATACCACCCCAGCCGGCGCTCGGATCTGTCGTGGCGAAGATCACGTGGATATCCGCGATGCCGCCGTTGGTGATGAACCGCTTGGCGCCGTTCAGCAGATAGCCGCCCTCGACACGTTTGGCGGTCGTCCGCAGCGCGGAAACGTCGGAGCCGGCCTCAGCCTCAGTTAACCCCATGGCGCCCAGCACGATCTGCTTCGGGTCACAGAACATGGGCATGTACTTGTTCTTCTGTTCCGGTGTCCCGCATTGCTGGATCGCCGTGGCGCACAAGGCACTCGCGCTGATCGCAATGGCGATGCCCGCGCAGCCCCAGGTCAGCTCCTCGGTGACAACCATCTGCGTCACCATATCGCTGACACCGCCGCCGCCGTACTCCTCCGGGTAGGAGTACGTGTCCAGACCCAGCTCGTGGGCCTGCTGCATGATCGGCCACGGCGTCTCTTCTCGTTCATCCCAGTCCGGCGCGGCCGGTCGAATCACGTCGCGCGCGAACTCATGGACCGTATCGCACAGATCTTTCTGTTCCTGGCTCAGCTCGAATCCGATCATCCCGCAGACCCTCCAGAGGCCCTCAAATAATGCGCGCTTCGTTCGCGGCATCGAACAGGTGCGCGCGCCGCAGGTCCGGCCGCACCCACACGCGTGTGCCCACATCGGGCTCGAAATTCGCGTCGGCGCGCGCCACCAGGTCCTGGCCATTCACCTGCAGTCGGACGAGCGTCTCGTTGCCAAGCGCTTCGGAGACGTACACCTCCGCGGGCAGGCTGGCCTCGTCCGGCTGGTCGACGAAGGCGACATTCTCGGGTCGCACCCCAAGGTATACCTCCGCCGGAGCCGAGGCCGGCGCGGCCTGAACCGCGGAGGTCCACTCCGATGGCAGCTGAAGCGAGTACCCATTAGAGGACCAACCGAGTCGGCCGCCGTCGGCGCGGAGCACACCCTTGAGAAAATTCATCCCCGGACTGCCGAGAAAGCGCGCAACGAACATGTTCGAGGGCTGGTCGTAGATCGCGCGCGGTGGACCGACCTGCTGGAGCAGCCCGTCGCGCATAATCGCCACGCGGTCTGCCAGCGTCATGGCCTCCGCCTGATCGTGCGTGACGTAGATGGTGGTCACGCCGAGCTCACTTTGCAGCCGCTTCAGCTCACCGCGCGTATGTACGCGGAGCTGCGCATCCAGGTTCGACAAAGGCTCGTCCATCAGGAACACCGCCGGGCGACGCACGATGGCGCGGCCGAGCGCGACGCGCTGGCGCTGGCCACCCGAGAGCTGCTTCGGTCGCCGTTCCAGCAAACTGTCGATCTGCAGCAGGCTGGCGACTTCGCGGACGCGGGGTCCGATGCTGGCTTTCGGCAGACCGCGAATGCGCAACGGATACGCGAGATTTTCGTACACCGACAGGTGTGGATACAGGGCGTAGCTCTGGAACACCATAGCGACGTTGCGCGAACGGGGTGGCAGCTCGTTGACGATCGTCCCGCCAATACGGATGGTGCCGCTGCTGATGCGCTCGAGACCGGCCAGCATCCGCAAGCTGGTGGTCTTGCCGCAGCCGGATGGACCCAGCAGCACCAGCAACTCACCCTGAGCGACTTCAAGGTTCAGCTTGTTGACAGCCAGCACGTGGCCGAACGTCTTGCTCACCTCCTGGAAGGCAACCGTCGCGTTGCTCGTCTGGACTTCGTCCGTCATCCGGTGACACCTCCCAGTGTCAGTCCACGGATGATGTAGCGCTGGACCAGCAGCGCGAAGATCACCACCGGCACGGCCGCGAACACGCCACCCGCCATCAGGTTGCCGTACAGGATGTCGAACTGGGTGATCTGACCCGCGACGGCAATCGGCAACGTCTGCGAGCGTTGGGTGAGCACCAGCGCAAACAGGAACTCGTTCCACGATGAGATGGCGACCAGAATCGCCGTGGCGGCCAGACCCGGCGCGGCCAGCGGCAGAATCTGACGACGGAACGCGCCCAGCCAGCTATCGCCGTCGACCAGCGCGGCTTCTTCGATATCGCGTGGGATTTCGCGGAAGAACCCCAGCATGATCCACACGACGAGCGGAATGTCGAGAAAGGCGTGCGCCAGGCCGAGCCCGAATTGTGTGTCGTAGAGTTTCACGCCGAGGATTTCGCGATTGAAGAGGATGTAGATGGGGATGACCGTAACGGAGGGCGGAAACATACGCACCGTCAACACGGTGAACAGCAACTGATAATTCATGTTCTTCGGCAAAGTGAAGCGCGATAAACCGTAGGCGGCGAGTGAGCCAGCGACCGTAGCGATCAGCGTGGCGGTCACCGCCACCTGCACACTGTTCAACGCGTATTGAAAGAAGTTCTGGGTGACCAGTACGTTGTAGAAGTTCTGCAGCGTAAAATTCTGCACGATCATCGTCGGCGGTCGCGCAGACAGCTCGCGCGTGCTCTTAACCGACATGCTCGCCAGCCAGTACACCGGGAACAGGACCACCAACAGGATCACCGCGAGCAGCAGGTGTTTGAACACGAATCCGACGCGACTTCCGCCGACCACGTCTCTACGAATTGCTTCCTGCTAAGACTTGCGTGTCATGGCAAGAACACCTGGGAAGCATTCAGCCCTCCTTCAGGACGTTTCGGACGTAGATCGTGCCGAGGATCACGAGGAGGATCTGGAACAGGAACGACAGACCGGCGGCGTAGCCGAAATCGAACTGGATGAAGGCCGTCTTGTAGATGCTCATCGTCAGCGTTTCGGTCGCCGTGCCAGGCCCGCCACCGTTCGTCATGACGAAGATCTTGTCGAAGATGCGCGCGGCGTCGATGGTCCGTAGCAGCAAGACCACCAGCAGCGTTGGGCGAAGGAGTGGCAGGGTGATGGTTCGAAACACCTGCCAGGGAGTGGCGCCGTCTATCGCCGCGGCCTCGAATGGGTCGGACGGCATCGCCTGGAGTCCGGCTAACAGCAGCAGGAACACAAACGGAGTCGCCTGCCAGATGTCGGTCGCCATGACGCTGAACAGGGCGATGTTGCGGTCCGACAGCCAGCGCACGGGGCCCAGGTGGAGGAACGTGAGTAGGTAGTTGTACACGCCGAATTGCTCCTGGTAGCTGAAGCGCCACGCCAGCGAAACGGCCACCGGTGGCAGGACGATGGGAATCATCAGCACCGAGATGACAACGCTGCGCAAGCGGATGCCGGAGCTCACCAGCAGCGCCAGTCCGAGGCCAAACAGCATCTCCACCAGGGTGACGACGATCACCCACTCCAGCGTCTGTCGCGCGGCCGTCGCGATGAGTGGATCGCGGAAGGCGCGGGCGTAGTTGTCGAGCCCGGTGAAGCGCATGCTCAGGCCTTCGCCGGTGATCGTCACGTGGTTCAAGCTGAACTGGATTGCAACGATGGTCGGGTAGACCACGAACAGCGCCAGCAACAGCACCGTTGGCAGCGGGAGCAGGTACTGAATGTTGCGTTCCCACCACGGCGCCCGCGCGGAGCCTATGCCTTGCCTCCAGGGCGCGGGCGTCTCGCGGGCGCCGGGTGCGACGGTTGTCAGGCTATCGCTCCGTTGCGGACCAGAAAGTCGCGGACCTCAGTATCCGCCTGCTCCAGTCCCTGGTCCGGCTCCACCTGGCCGGCGATGGCCTGCGACAGGTAGCGGCCGATGATGTCCTCCACACCCGAATAGAACTGAGTCCTCGGGCGCGGTACCGCCTGGCCCGCGGCATCGAGCAGTCCAGGCAGGAAGGGGAACTTGGCCACGGCTTCGGGATCGTTGAACAGCGGCACCAGTACGGGCGGGTTGTTGAACTGCATCAGCAGCTTCTTCTGCTGATCGAGCTGGGTGAACCACACCATGTAATCGAAGGCGCGGTCTTTGTTCTTGCTGCCCTCCGGAATGCCCAGCAGCCACGTGCCGGTCATGTTGGCCGGCTGGACTCCGGCCTGGGACGGCTCGGGTCCGATGCTGATGAGTCCGACCACACTCGAAACGGCCGGATCGAACATGTTGAGCAGCTGATCGGGCCAGATGTCGCCGCTCATCGCCGTGGCGCCGGTGTACATGAAGCGCCCGACATCGGCGTGCTGAACGTTCTCGGCGCCTGGAGGCGCCGTATCGCGCAACTTGAGCGCCGTCTGGAGCGCCGACCTGGCTTCAGGCGTGTTGAGCTGTGGCTCGAACGTTGGACCCAGCACGTCCTTGCCATAGCCGCGCGTGATCGGTAAGAAGCTGGTGGTCGCCGGATTGCCGGCTGCGCCGCGAATGGCGTAGCCGAACACGCCCGTCGGGCCACTCTGGATCTGCTGCGCGGTGGTTACCACCTCGTCCCAGGTGTTAGGTCGGTTGTCGATCAGGTCGTTGCGCCAGGCAAACACCTGTACGTTGCCGAGCCACGGCAGCGCCCGCAGGCCCGAGCCTTTGGGCCAATCGCCGAGACCGAACAGCTGCGGTTGGAAATCCGAGCTCGGCTGCGTGCCTGCCTTGGCGTACATGTCGTCGAGGTTGACGAGGAACTTGTTGCCCGCAAACTGCGGGATCCACGGATCGTCGAGCGACGCCAGGTCGTAGGCGTCGGTTTTCTGCGACAGGGCGATCTGGAGTTTCTGGAACGATTGGTCGTAGGGCAGCTCGAGCACTTCGATCGTCGTGCCCGTGCTGGCGGTATAGGCGGCCGAGACATTGCGTATGCGATCGCCGTCGCCCGAGTTGACCAGGAACGTGATCTTGCTGGCTTGCAATAGTGGAGCGGCGAGCACCGTTTCGTTGGCGGCGCTCGCGCCCGATGCTCCGAGCAGGCTCGCGGCTCCAACCCCCAATGCTCCGGCCGCGCTGAGCTTGAGCAAATGCCGGCGGGTCACCGTTCGCGTCTGCCGGATCTGCTGCGTCTGCTGATCGTTCCCTGCAGGACGTTCGTCCATCGAGTCTTCTCCTCTCACCTTGGCCCGTCATCCGACCGGTTCGACGTTCGGTACGCTCACCTCCTCCGCACCCGGCTCCGTCCCCCGCAGAGCGGCGATGCCGCGATAGTAGACCGGATCTGAAGCATCCAGCGGAAGTGCCACGGTGCGTTTCCGGGAAGCGGATGCGTAGGCGCCGAGAACCGCCTCGAGCGTCGCGCAACCCTGCTCGGCCGGCGCGATTGGCTCGCGTCCGCGCTCAACACTCTCCGCGAAATCGCGCCAGATGGGCTGCATTCCCAGCGGCGTGGTGCGATCTGGCTGAAACTCAACCGGCACGCGCTCCTTTCCGCGGAACACGTGCAGCTGCTCGGGCGGCTCGAACGCTCCGGTGCCGAACGAACGATAGAACAGTAGCAGCCGCCCCTCGGAGGCCATGACCTCGACGCCACCCGGGCCATCGCCCCACGCCAGGTTCACCAGACCAAAGCCCTTGTCGAACTCGAAACGGCACAGCGCCACATCCTCGACTTCGCTGACGTCGCTCAGGGTTCCGATGCGACGATCGACGGCGGCGCTGACGGCTCGGATTGGCTGGCTGCTCGACAGCCAGGCCACCACGTACACCGCGTGCAGGATGTCCATGAGCACGCCGCCGCCACCCATCGACGCGTCGTGTCGCCAGATCGGTCGGTATTCGGCGGCCCCCGGCCGGTCTTCGACGCTGAGCAAGTTCAGGATCACCAGATAGGGCTCGCCGATGGCGCCGCTGTCGAGAACGCGTTTTACCGCCGCCAGGTCGGGCATGAAGTAGTAGTTGTGGACCATCGCCAGGCGCCGATCGAAGGAGCGCGCGGCCCGAGCCATCTCCCAACCTTCGGCGGGGGTGAGCGCGATCGGCTTCTCGCTCAACACGTGCTTGCAGGCGGCCAGCGCGGCCAACACGATCGGTGGGCGATAGCGCGGCGGCGTGGCTACCAGCACTGCCTCGACGTCCGGCCGCGCCAGGACATCCGCGGCGTCCGGGCTGCAAGCATCGGCGTCCAGTCCGGCGCGTTGGCGGAACAGCTCCAGGCGGGCGGGCGTCGGATCAGCCGCGGCGACGACATGGATGTTCGGCTCGGCCGCGATCGCGGGCAGGTGGAGATTCAGACTGACGTTGCCGCAGCCAATAATCCCCACGCGCATCAGATGGCGGTTGCGCCTCCGTCGACGGCGATGACCTGGCCAGTGATGTACGCCGACGCTGGTGAGGCGAACAGGACGACGATCCCCTTGAGGTCCCGATCGTTGCCGACCCTTCCCAGCGGGATACCGGCGACGATGCGATCGCCTGCGCGCTCCAGCGTGACGGCGGACATTCTGGTCGGAAAGAAGCCGGGGCAGATGCAATTGACGGTGATGTTGTGCTCGGCCAGGGTGGCCGCCAGCGCGCGCGTGAAGTTGACCACAGCGCCCTTGCTGGTGTTGTACGGCAGCGCCGGCAACACTGACGGATCGGTACCGCGCAACCCGGCGACCGACGCGATGTTGATGATCCGCCCGCCCTGGCCGCGTTTGATCATATGCAGGCCGACGGCGCGGCTGACGAAAAACGTCCCATCCACGTTGGTACGCACGACCTTGTCCCAGGCTTCGAGGGGCAGGTCCTCGAAGCGAGCGCCCCATGTCGCGCCCGCGTTGTTGACCAGAATATCGATGTGGTCGAAACGCCCGAGGACCTGATCGACGGCCGCTTCCACCTGGTCGTTCTTCGAGATATCGCACACGACTGATAGCGTCTTGATGCCGCGCTCCTCAAGATGCCGTGCCGCTTCGTGCAGTCCCGACTCGCGGCGTGCAGTGATGGCCACCGCGGCACCCGCCTCGCCGAGCGCTTCGGCGATCTGCAACCCCAGGCCGCGACTACCGCCGGTGACCAGGGCGACTTTGCCGTCCAACCCAAACGTGTCGAGAACGCCCATGGGCTGTCCAGTCTAAACGCTTGGTTTTGTCCCGCGTATTTCCGTAGGCTCCGTTGCCAGCTCGCTCGCGGCAGGTAGGACAGATGAGCTTCACACTCGGCATACGTTCAAAGCTGCTGGCCAGCTTCCTTGGCCTCGGCCTGTTCACCGCTGCGCTGGGTGTGTATGCCCTGGTCACGATGGGGCGCCTCAACGACGCCGAGCGAACGATGTATGGCGACGTGTTCGGCGGCACACACCTGCTCGCGAGCTACGTGGATCAATCGTGGGATGCCCGTTCTGCAACGCTGCAATACCTGCTCTCCGATGATCGCGCGGTGCACGCCGCGCTGCGCCAGGAGATAACCGCATCGGACGTCAGGCTGCGTGATCTGATCCGTCAGATGGACGAGGCGGATACGGACCGCGAGGATGTCCAGCCGCTCGCTGGCCTTCAGGCCGTCTGGCAAGCCTACACCACGTGGCGTGACGCCGCGCTGCAGAAACTGGACGCGGGCGATCGCGGCGGGGCACTCGCATCGTACGCCACGGACGGGGTGCGCTTGGAAGCAGCCGCGGACCAGGCGATTGATGCATTTCTGGAAAAAAAGCGCGAGGCCGCCGATCGCATCGCCGCCGACGACGAAGCAACCTACGACACCACGCGGCGCATCGCGCTCCTCCTCTCGGGCGCCGCGGCCATCTTCGCGTTGCTCGTCGGCTCTTTTCTGTCTCGCGGCATCGCCGGCGCGGTCCGTGAGATCGCCTTCGCCGCCCGCGAGCTGGCCGTCGGCAAACTGAATCAACGGATTGCCGTGCGATCGCGCGACGAGCTTGGCCAGATGGCCACCGCCTTCCGCGAGATGGTCGCCTACCAGCAGCAGATGGCGGCCGTCGCGAATGCCATCGCCAAACACGATCTCACCCAGGAGGTCGAACCCAAGAGCGATGAAGACGTGCTTGGCACCGCCTTCCATCGCATGTCGGTCAACTTGCGGGCCCTGATCAGCCAGCTCGAGGATCGCGAGGGGCGCGTACGGGCCGTCCTGGACAGCGTCGCCGACGGGATCATCACCATCGACGAACAAGGAACGATCGAATCGCTCAACCCGGCCGCCGAACGCATCTTCGGCTACGCGGACAGTGAAGCCACCGGCCGGCCCGTCGAATCGCTCATCGCCGACGGGCTTGGGCCGACCGAAGTGCACGAAGGCAGCGGTCGCCGCAAGGACGGATCGCTGTTCCCGCTGGATATGGCCGAGAGCCGGCTGGTGCACGGGGCGCAGCAGCTGACGATTCTGACCGTCCACGACGCGACGGAACGCAAGCAAGCCGAGCAGCGCGCCGAGCTAATGGCGCGCAGCGAAAAGCTGCGTGCGCTTGGCCAGATGGCCAGCGGCGTGGCGCACGACCTGAATCAGTCGCTGGCGCTCATCGCCGGCTATGGCGGACTGGCCCGCCAATCGCTCGAAGCACAGGGTGACCCGCGCGCCGCTCGAGAGCACCTGGCCACAGTGGTACAGGCGGCACTCGACGGCGGTGAGACGGTCAAGCGCCTGCTGAACTTCAGCCAGCAGCGCAGCGAGTCCCCGAGCGAGCGAATCGACCTGGGTAACGTGCTGCAGGAGGTCGTCCGGCTGACTGCCCCACAGTGGCGCGACGCGTCGCAGGCCGAGGGACGCCTGATCGAAGCACGCATCGATCAGGCCGGCATGGTGGTGATCGAAGGTTGGGCGCACACGCTACGCGAAGCACTGACCAACCTGGTATTCAACGCGGTGGACGCGATGCCACAGGGTGGCGTCATGCGGCTATCGGCAAGGGCGGTCGACAAGCGGGTCATCGTCGAGGTGTCCGACACTGGCGTGGGAATGCCGGCGGACGTTCGGACGCGGATCTTCGAGCCGTTCTTCACCACTAAGGGCGAGCGCGGCACCGGCCTGGGTCTGGCTCAGGTGTACGGAATCGTCCAACAACACCGGGGCGAGATCAGCGTCCAGACGGCCCACGGCAAAGGCACGACCTTTCGCCTCGTGTTCTCCGCGGCGGTGCCAGTGCCGCCATCGACGCGCGCCGTCGACAGCCCACCCGACTCGGCACCGCTGCCATTACGCATTCTGGCGGTAGACGACGAGCCGGCTCTTGCACGCATGATCAGCCTCATGCTGGGCAAGCACGGCCACCAGGTCGCGGTCCGCACGTCAGGTGAGGCGGCGCTGGAGTGCATCGAGCAGCAGGAGTTCGATCTGCTGATCACCGATCTGGGTCTGGGTAGTGGCATCAACGGCTGGCAAGTCGTCGAGCACGTGAGGCGGCGCTGTCCGGAGATGCCGGTACTGCTGGCGACGGGCTGGGGGGCAGGCATCGACCCCGCCGAAGCCGAGGCGCGTGGGGCGAGTGCGATCATCTCGAAACCCTACGCCGCCGAGCATCTGCGCGGTGTCGTCGCCCGCATCAGCGGCGAGATCGCGACACGGCGAGCAGTACAGACCCCAGCCTGACGAACTGACGCGCGCTCAGCCGAGGAGCGTGTACGTAAATCCCGTATGCAGGCTCTGTGTAGACCGAGAGCAATCAGTCGTCGGTCGATTTGGCATTGGGGATGTTCGTGGATCACCACGCGCGCGCGCAGCTCGCGGCTGAGGCATGGTCTCGCGGGCTGGACGCCGCCGAACGCGAGATCCCGAATGCCGAGGGCGCCTGCCCGATCGATTACCTGGTCGCACCGGGCGGAGGGGTGTTCTGCATCACCGACGCACCCGACGCAGGCGCCGTTGAGCGCCTCCATACCGAGCTGGGGCTGCCGCCTCCGACCGTCATCATCGTGGACGGCGCCGAGGGCGGCCGGCCTCTCTCTGAACACGATCTGGAGCTCATCATCCGCCTGATCGGCTAACGGTCGCCTGGTCAGGCGGGTTGAAGACGGGCCACGGGCGCGAGCTGCGCCTCCAGTGCGCGCCCGATTGCCGTTTTGAAGGCTGCAACGTCGACTGGCCGGCCGAGGATGGATGCGGCGGACGTCACACCGAGCTGGCCGATGCCACACGGGTTGATCAGGTTGAAGTGCGACAGGTCTGGCTGCAAGTTTACCGCGAACCCATGCAGCGTCACGCCATGCCGCTGGGCGACGCCGATGGCGGCGATCTTGCCTGCCGCCGTCCAGACGCCAACGTGCTGTTCTTCGATGTGCGCCTCGACGCCGATCTCGGCCAGCGCGACGATGATCGCCTGCTCGATCGCGCGGACGTAGCACGGCACCGACAACCCACGCACCCGCAGCTTCACGACGGGGTAGCCCACCAGCTGACCTGGCCCGTGATATGTGACGAGCCCACCCCGCGTGGTTGGGTGTACTTCAATTCCCATGCGCGCGAGCGTCGCTTCGGGCACCAGGATGTCCTGGGCCGAGCCGCGGCGGCCAACCGTGATCACCGGCGGGTGCTCGAGCAGCAGCAGCATATCCGAGATCTCCTCGCGCAGCCGCGCATCCACGAGCGAATCCTGAAGATGCATGGCCTCGGCGTAGCCGATGCGCCCGAGGTCGATGACCTCCACGTTCAGCGAGCGAGCGCGGGTTGCGGCGTCGGGGCGGCCGCGCGACGCGAGGGGCCGACGTGGACCGGCAAGCCGAGCGCAACCATGGCTGCCTCCATCGAGCCCTCGCCCAGCGTCGGGTGGGCGTGGATCGTATTGGCGATGTCCTCGAGCGTGGCTTCGAGCTGCAAGGCCAGCACACCTTCGGGGATCAGATCGCTCGCGCTGGGACCGATGATGTGTACGCCGAGCACCTCGCCATACTTCTTGTCCGCCACGATCTTGATCAGGCCGTCGGTGTTTCCGTAGGTCTGCGCGCGGCCCAGCGCGGCAAATGGGAACTTGCCGACGACCACGTCGTGGCCCGCTTCGCGCGCCTTCTGTTCAGTCAAGCCAACGCTGGCGACCTCAGGATGGGTGAAGGTGGCGGCGGGCACGGCCTTATAGTCCATCTTCTCATCGTGGCCGGCGATCACCCCGGCGGTCACCAGGCCCTGATGCGTGGCCACGTGGGCCAGCAAGACCTTGCCGACCACGTCGCCGATCGCAAATACATTCTTGACGTTTGTCCGCATCCGATCGTCGACCGTGATGTAGCCGCGCTTGTCGGTCTGCACGCCGGTCACTTCGAGGTTCATGTCGATCGTATTCGGACGCCGCGAGACGCCGATCAACACGTTTTCCACTTCGGAGGTCTGCTCGTTCTTGCCGTCTTTGTCGGTGATCGTCACGCGCAGCGTCTTCGCGCGTTTTTCCGATCCCTCTTCGATCTTCGCGACGGTTGAGCTCGTCAGGATCTTGATGCCGCGCTTCTGAAACGAGCGGGCCAGCGTGCGCCCCATGTCCTCGTCCTCGAACGGCAACAGGTTCGGCAGGAGCTCGACCAACGTCACCTCCGAGCCAAATGCCGAGAAGAGCGTGGCCCATTCGGTGCCCACCGCGCCACCGCCGACGATGACGATGCGCCTGGGCACCTCCTTGAGCAAGAACGCGCCATCCGAGTTGATCACACCCGGCAACTCGACACCCGGTATGGGCAGCTGGGCGGGCGTGGAGCCGGTGGCGATGATGACGTTCTTGCCCGCTACGCGCGCCGTCGGCTGACCGACATGGTCAGACGGGGCGTTGTACAGCGGCCCGCCTGCCCCGAGCGGTGACTTGCCCACACCAACGACGTCGATCGCGTTGGCACTGGTGAAGCGAGCATGACCCGAGTAGACCGTCACTCCGTTGGCCCTGAGCAACTGACCAACACCATCGGTGAGTCCCTTGACGATCGTGTCCTTGCGCTTGAGCACGGCCGGGTAATCGAGGCGGACGTTGTCGGCCAGGACGCCGAAATCGGCGCTGTGCTGCATGGTCTCCAGCACGTCGGCGGTGCGCAGCATGGCCTTGGTGGGAATGCAGCCCCAGTTCAAGCACACGCCGCCCGCGCGCTCCTTCTCGACGAGCGCCACGCGAAACCCGTACTGTGCGGCCCGAATCGCCGCGGGGTAGCCGCCCGGCCCACCGCCGACGATGACGACGTCGAATGCGCTCTGCTCGGCCATTTGAGCTATCAGCTTTCAGCAATCAGCTTTCAGGTGTCAGTCTATGAGATTGCACGCGGCAGCGCGGCCAGATTGCGAGCGGCTGAGAGCTTGCTGA
>Ga0066710_100004298_pt1 | contig 12562 bp, 5 predicted proteins | sample GraSoiAngelo_159_FD_79666 | JGI IMG/M metagenome (GOLD analysis project Ga0066710, IMG submission 79666) | Grasslands soil microbial communities from the Angelo Coastal Reserve, California, USA - 14_1009_16_40cm | ecosystem: Environmental > Terrestrial > Soil > Grasslands | place: USA...
AGCTACGACTTCGACTGGAGCTTCGGGGATGGCGGCACCGCCCACGGGCCGCACCCCACCCACACCTACACCTCGGCGGGCAACTTCGACGCGGTGGTCAGAGTCACGAGCGGCACGCAGGTCCGCCAATGCGACCGGACGATCGGCGTCGGGTCGGCCCCCCCGACCAGCTTCTCGCTCCGCGTGAGTCTCGCCGGCAGCGGCACCGGGACCGTGACCGACGACCACGGCAAGATCAACTGCGGGCCGACCTGCAGCGCCACCTACGTCAGCGGCACCCAGGTCGCCCTCACTCCCGCGGCGGCCTCCGGCTCCGCCTTCGGCGCCTGGAGCGGCGACTGCTCGGGGGCGGGCAGCTGCGTCGTCAACATCGACGGCCCCAAGGCGGTCACCGCCCGATTCGACATCGCCCCGTCTCCGACGCCCACGCCCACCCCGACACCGTCGCCGAAGATCTCGCCGATGGCCACGCTCACCTTCAAGGCGATCGCGACGTTCGGCCGCTTCGAAGAGACGGTCTCGGGCAACGTCAACTTCCAGCCGTCGGACAACGACTGCTCCGTGAACACGCCCGCCACGCCGACGACATGCACGGAGGTCCACCCCGTGCCCACCACGGTCACGCTCACCGCCGACGCGTCCGCCTTCTGCGAATGCACGCTCTTCGTCTGCTGGGGGGGCGCCTGTGCGGGCACCGATACGGCCAACGGCTCGGTCTGCACCCTGGTCCTGGACAGCGACAAGTCGGCGAGCGCCACGTTCCAGGACAGCCCCTGCGTCGTGGGATCGTCGCGACCCGGACTCCTCTGGCTGAGCCAGCTCGACGTCGCCGGAGCGATGGGGCAGATCACGGTGAACGGCGGAACAGAATTCGCGGCCGGCGGGAGATCGCTGCACGCGTTGACCATGCCCGCCGCCGACAACCGGTTCGAGGCCATGCTCGTCCAGGCCGAAGGGAAGCCGGGGAGCTGGCGATTCGATCTCCAGGATCCCGACGCCATCGTGCCGGGGAGCCTGAAGGTCCTGCGGGGTGACGTGGAGCTGATCACACCGGCGTCCGTCGTCTTCCGCCTGAAGGGGGAGGTCGGCGAGCAGGTGGCGTTCAGCTTCCATCTGCGGCGCTGAGCCGGGCCCGCGCCCCGATGAATCCCTCCCGCTACCGCTGGGCCGCGCCGGGCGACGTCAACGCGTTCTTCGGGCTCATGCTCGACAACGTGATGAACCTCGTCATCCTGGCCGGCATCCTGATCCTCGTCTACGGGTTCCCCGAGCGCCTGGTCTACACGCGGATGTTCCCCGGCACGGCGCTGGGCGTGATGTTCGGCGACCTCGTCTACACGTGGCTCGCCTTCCGGCTCGCCCGCAAGGAGGGACGCAGCGACGTGACCGCGATGCCGCTGGGTCTCGACGCCCCCAGCACGATCGGCATGGCCTTCACCGTCCTCGGCCCCGCCTTCGTGGCGGCCAAGATGCGGCTGCCGGAGGCGGAGGCCGGCGTGCTCGCGTGGCAGGTCGGCATGGCCTGCATGATGCTCATCGGCCTCTTCAAGCTCGCCATGTCCTTCCTGGGCGGCGCCATCCAGAAGGCGGTGCCCCAGGCCGGCCTGCTCGGCTCGCTGGCCGGGGTGGGCATCGCGCTCATGGGTTGCCTGCAGCTCGGCGACATCCTGGCCGAGCCGGTGGTCGGCCTGCTCTCGCTGGGCCTCATCTTCTGGGCGCTGGTGGCGCGGCTGCGCCTGCCCTTCCGCGTGCCGGGCGTGCTGGCCTCGGTCGCGGCCGGCGCCGCCGTCTACTACGGCTTCGGCGCGCTCGGCCTCCTCAGCCGGCCGCTCGCCCGGCCCCTCATCGATTTCTCCGTCGGCCTGCCCGTGCCGACCCTCGGCTTCATCCAGGGGATGCCGCTCGCCCTGGCGCAGTACCTGCCGATGGCGGTGCCGTTCGCCATCCTGACCGTGGTGGGCGGCATCAACGTCACCGAGAGCGCGCGGCTGGCCGGGGACGACTACAAGACGCGGTCGATCCTCCTCACCGAAGCCGCGGCGACCCTGCTCGCCGGGCTGTGCGGCGGCGTCTCGCAGACCACCCCGTACATCGGGCACCCGGCGTACAAGGCGATGGGTGGGCGGGCCGCCTACACGCTGGCCTGCGGCCTCTTCGTGGGCCTGGGGGGAATGCTCGGCTACATCCCGCTGCTGGCCCGGGTGCTGCCGCTCGCCTGCCTGGCGCCGATCCTCGTCTTCGTGGGCTTCGACATCGTCTCCCAGGCCTTCCACGAGACGCCACCCGACCACGCGCCCGCCGTCTGCTTCGCGATCCTGCCCTCGATCGCCCAGCTCCTCCTCATCGTGCTCGGCAAGGCCAACCCGCTGTTCCCGGCCGCGGCGCTGGAGCCGGGGCGGGTCGCTTCCGCGACCCAGATCCCGGTCGCCTTCGCGGAGAACTTCGGCGTGTTCGTCCTGCTCGCCCACGGCTTCATCCTCACCGCGATGCTGTGGGGCGCGGCGCTGGCCTTCCTCATCGACCGCCGCATCGCCCGCGCGGCGGCCGTGCTCGGCATCGCGGCGGTGCTCGCCGCCTTCGGCCTCATCCACTCGGTGCTGCCGACCGGCGGCATCTACCTTCCCTGGAGCCCGTCGCTGCTCGGATCGCGGACCCCGTATCACTGGGCGGCGGCCTACGTCCTGCTGGCGGGGACGGTGGTGGGGCTGGCCCGCACGCGCGCCTTCGCCGAGTCGGAGGCCCCCGGCCGCAAGGTCGCGTGACGTGAGGGCGCCGCGTCTGGCGATCGCCGCCGGGTCGGCCCTTCTCGCCACGCCCCTCGCGGCCGCTTCGCCGCCCATCATCCTGACCGACCACGCCGGCTACGAGCCGGCCGGCCCCAAGGGCGCCGTGGTCCAGGGACACCGCGGCGACGTCGTGCGCTCCTGCGTCATGGAAGACCTGGCCGGCGCGGCGCGCGTCGCAACGCCGTCGCCGCGCCGGGTGGGAGCGGTCGATCGGTGGCGTGACTGGCGGTACTGGACGGTGGACTTCTCGAGTTTCCGCCGCGAGGGCACGTTCCGGCTCGCCTGCGCGACCGCCGCGGGCGTCGTCCGCTCGCTCCCGTTCCGCATCGAGAAGAACGTCCTCGAGCGGCACACGCTCTCCGACGTCGTCTACTACTTCAAGGGCCAGCGCTCTTCGGGAGCGAGCGACCAGGCCGACCGCTCGCTCAGCCTCGAGGGCCGCGACGAGACTCTCGACGCGCACGGCGGCTGGCACGACGCCACCGGAGATTACGGCAAGCACCTCTCGCACCTGTCGTCCTCGACCTATTTCAATCCTCAGCAGCTCCCGCTGACCGCGTGGGCGCTCCTGAAGGCCCACGAGCTGCTACAGCGGCGCGGCGCGCCGGACATCCGGCAGTACTTGCGCCGCCTGATGGACGAGGGCGCGTGGGGCGCCGACTACCTCGTGCGGGTCAAGGCGCCGGGAGGCTCCTTCTATCGCTCCGTGTCGGCGCCGGGGCCGGAGAAGCGTTCCCGCGACCGCCGCGTGGGCCGGGACACGGGGGCCGGGGGGGAGGCCGCCTACCAGAGCAGCCTCCGCGCCGGGGGCGGGATGGCGATCGCCGCCCTGGCCCGCGCGGCGGCGATGGAAGCGGCCGGCGAGCGCAGCGCGGACTACCTGCGGGCCGCGGAAGAGGCCTGGGCCTTCCTGGCCGCGAGCAACGCCAGGCTCACGAACGACGGCCGGGAGAACATCGTCGACGATTACTGCGCGCTGCTGGCCGCCACCGAGCTGTTCCAGGCCACCCGCAAGCCGGACTACAAGTCGGCGGCCGACGAGCGGGCGCGGCGTCTGATGGCCCGCCTGGCCCCGGCGCCGCAGGCCTACTGGCGCGCGGATCCTCTGGGGGGTGCGGAGCGCCCCCCAGCTCAAAGAGCGAGCGAGGGATTCACTCCCGAGCGAGCGAAGGACGACCGTCCCTTTTTCCACGCCGCCGACGCCGGCCTGCCGGTCGTAAGCCTGCTGTGCTATCTCGACATCGCGGACCCGGACGCGAAGGCCGCGGTGCTGGACGCGGTCCGCGCTTCGCTCGAGTGGGAGATGGCGGTCAGCGGCGAGGTGGCCAACCCCTTCGGCTATGCCCGCCAGCTCGTCCAGACCACGGCCGGCGTCCGCGAGACGCGCTTCTTCTATCCCCACGACACCGAGACCGCTCCCTGGTGGCAGGGCGAGAACGCGCGGCTGGCCTCGCTGGCCTTCGCCGCCCGCCTGGCCATTCCCCGCTTCGCGCGGGACGCGCCGCTCGTGGACCGCCTCCGCCGCTACGCGCAAGACCAGCTCGACTGGATCCTGGGCCGGAACCCCTTCGACGCCTGCATGCTGCAAGGCCAGGGGCACAACAACCCCGAGTACCTGTACTTCGGCTCGCCCGAGTACACGAACGCTCCGGGCGGCATCGTCAACGGCATCACGGCCGGCTTCTCCGACCCTCACGGCATCGACTTCAACCTGCCCCACGCGGTCACCGGGGCCGACAACGACTGGCGCTGGGGCGAGCAGTGGCTGCCCCACGCGAGCTGGTACCTGCTGGCGGTGGCCGCGGGCAGCCACTTCGCGCCAGCAGTCGCCGGCGGGCCGGCGATCATCGCCTACCTGTTCCCGAAGGACGGGGTCGTCGACCCGGCCACGATCGCCGCCGACGATCTCACCCACATCAACTACGCGTTCGCCAACGTCGCCGACGGTCGGGTCGTCGAGGGGTTCGCCCACGACGCCGAGAACTTCCGCGTGCTGGCCGCCCTGCGCCGCCCGCACCCGCACCTGAAGGTCCTGGTCTCGGTGGGAGGCTGGACGTGGTCGGGCGCGTTCTCCGACGCCGCGCTGACGCCCGAGAGCCGGCGGCGGTTCGTGCAGAGCGCGGTGGAGTTCGTCCGCCGCCACGACCTCGACGGACTCGACGTCGACTGGGAATACCCGGGGCTGCCCGGCAACGGCAACGTCCATCGCCCGGAGGACAAGCAGGGCTTCACCTCCCTCATGGCCGAGCTGCGCGCCGCCCTCGACGCCGAAGGCCGGCCGCGGGGCCGCCACTATCTCCTGAGCTTCGCGGCCGGCGCCTTCCCGGACTTCCTGCTCCACACCGAGATGGACAAGGTCCAGTCCTCGGTGGACTTCGTGAACCTGATGGCGTACGACTTCCGTGAGTCGGGCGGGGACCGGGCCGGTCACCACGCCAACCTCTACGTGCACCCGGCCGATGACAAGCAGCTCTCGGCCGACCGCGCGGTCCGCGACTTCCTGGCCGCCGGAGTCCCGCCGGCCAAGCTCGTCCTCGGCGTGCCTTTCTACGGCCGCGCGTGGGGCTCGGTCGAGGGAAGCGATGCCGACGGCGGGCTCTACCGGCCGGCCAAACGCCTGGCGGAGCGGATCGACACCCACTACGCCGGCCTGGCCGCCCTCGTCGACCGCGACGGCTACCGCCGCCGCTGGGACCGCGCCGCGCAGGCGCCCTTCCTGTGGAACGGCGACAAGAAGGTCTTCGTCAGCTACGAGGACCCGGAATCGCTGCAGGTCAAGAGCCGCTACATCGTCGAGCACGGCCTGGGCGGCGCGATGTTCTGGGAGTACTACGCGGACCCGACCGGCGCGCTGCTGGGCACGCTCTTCGCCGAGCTGCGAGGGGCGCCGGCGGTCGTTGTCACCCCCGAGCCTTCGCGGTAGGCTCCGCCCATGCGGTTCGCCGTCCTCATCGGGCTCGTGGCGCCGCTGGCCGCGCCGGTCGCCGCCCCTTCGCCGCAGGTGGCGCCCGGGGTCCGGGCCGAGCTGGTGCGTTTGGACGCCGTCGTCACGGACGCCCACGGGAAGCTCGTCACGGATCTCAGCCGTGAGGACTTCGAGGTTCTCGAGGACGGCAAGCCGCAGCGCATCGCGCAGTTCGTGGTCGCCGTCCACCGGCGGGGCGCGGCGCCGGCCGGGACGGCGGCGGCGTCCGTCCCGAGCCCCGACACGGTCGTGGCGGAGCCGGCAGCGGGCGCGAGCGAGGCCGGCCGCCAGATCGTGCTGCTCGTCGACGACCTCCACGTCGCCCGCGGCAACCTGGATTACGTGAAGGCGGCCCTGAAGCGCGCGGTGGACGAGGTCGTCGCGCCCGAGGACAACGTCGCCCTGATCACGACCGCCGCCCCCGGGGTCGTCCAGCAGCCGACGCGGGACCGCGCCGTCCTGAAGCAGGCCATCGACCGCCTGGTGCTCCGGCAGCCCGTCGTCCCGCCGGCCCGCGGCTCACGCATGACGCCGGCCCAGGCCGAGATGATCCTGAGCGGGGACAGCGTCGCCCTGCAGCTCGCCACGCGGATGCTGATCGCGGAGCCGGGGAGCATCTACGAAGGGCCCAGCCCGCAGGTGGCGGTCGAGGCCGCCTCCGGCAGCGGCGGCACCGTCGCCGCGCTCACGGGTCCCGACGCCAAGGAAAGGGCCGCGGCCAAGGAGGCCGAGCGCCAGGCTCGGGGCATCCTCGACGAGGCGCTCCGCTTCTCCGCCGCCTCCCTGAACATGGTCGAAGGCGTGCTCCGCGGCCTCTCGGTCCTGCCGGGGCGCAAGCTCTGCCTGCTCGTCTCGGACGGCTTCCTCGTCGGCAAGGGCACGAGCGCCGAGCGGACCTACGACCTGCAAGCCATCATCGATGCGGCGACCCGCTCGGGGGCCGTCGTCTACGCGCTGGACAGCCAGGGGCTGATGCCCACCGGAGGCGACGCCAGCGTCGTCGGCGCCTCCGTGCCGCCCGGCCTGCAGACACCCGTCGATCGCAGGAGCGAGCAGCTCTTCCGGGAGACGCTGAGGACGGTGGCCGAGACGACGGGCGGCTTCCTCATCCACGGCACGAACGATCTCGCCGGGGGCCTGCGCCGGATGATCGAGGACAACGACGCCTACTACCTGCTGGCCTACGAGCCGGCCAATACCAGGCACGACGGCCGCTTCCGCCGGATCGAGCTCCGGCTGCCGGCGCATCGTGACTACACGGTGCGGACCCGGAAGGGCTACTTCGCGCTGGACGATCGCAAGGCGGGCAAGCCAGGACCGGCCGGGGCCGGGCCATCGGCGCCGACCGGGCCGGCCGCGGTCAGCGCGCCCGCCGCCGGCGCGATCGAGGAAGCCGACGCGAGGGCGGCGCTCTCGGCGCCGATTCCCGCCGGCGGCATCCCCGTGCAGCTCGTGGCCGATTACGTCGAGCTGCCTCCCGCCGGGCCGCAGGGCGTCATCCGCGCCCAGGTCGACCTCGGGCGCCTCCGCTGGCAGGACGCGGAGGGGCGGCGCCAGGCGACCGTCGAGTTGGTGGGTGGCGTGTACGACGCCGAGGGACACGCGGTTGGCCCGCCCTTCGGCCGGATCGCCCCCCTCGACCTCGGCCCGGCGGAGTACAAGCGGGCCGCCGAAGCGGGGCTGCAGTACCAGCAGAGCCTGGCCCTCCGGCCCGGCCGGTACCAGGTCCGGCTGGTCGCCCGCGAGCTGAAGCTCGCCCAGTCGGGCGGAGCGGCGACCTGGCTGGAGATCCCGGACCTGGCCGACCGGAAGCTCGCGATGAGTAGCGTCTTCCTCTCTTCTTCGCCGACGGCCGCCGCGGGAGCCGGAGGCGCGGTGGGCGGGAACGACGCGCCGCGCGACGTGAGCGCCCGGCGCCGGTTCCAGCGCGGCGAGAGCCTGTACTTCCAGATCTACGTCTACAATCCCGCCGCCGACGAGAAGGGGAGCAGGGACGTGGTGCTCCAGGCCCAGGTCTGGTCGGGGGGAAGCGCCATCGCCGCCTCCAAGCCCCAGCCGGTCGCGTTCCGCACGCGCGACGGCGTCCCCCTTCCCGAGACCAACGAGATCGGCCTCCAGGGGCTCGGCCCCGGCCATTACGACCTGCGGGTCGTCGTCGTGGACCGCAAAGCCAACGCGACCGTGTTCCGCAAGGTGGACTTCACGGTCGAGTGAGCGGAGGGAGTGGACACCTGGGCCCTCGATCTGGGCACGACCAACACCGGCGTCTCCCGGTGGGACGACGCGCGCGGCCATTATCGCGCCGGGCGTTGAGTGGTTCGAGCCACGGGGTCTACGCCGGATTCAAGCTGCTTGGGCGGTCGAAATTCGCGACAAGGAGGCTCCATGCACCGCAGGCTCGCCGTCACGTGCGTCGGCGCGCTCGTCCTCGCCGCCTTCGCCGTCCCCCGTCTCACCGGCGCCACGCCCATCTCGGTCTACGGGGCGTGGCACTGCGGCAACGACTATTGCACCTGGTCCACCGTCCGCAGCATCACGGAGTTCGACCAGAAGAACCACTGGCTCATCGACCGCGGGGACGGCCGCCCCTCGGTCAACCTCGTCATCCTCAGCTTCGTCCATCCGCTGCGGCTGCTGAACCGGACGAACGACTCCCAGACCGCCGACGGGGTGCCCATCGGGATGACGGCCGACGTGGTGAACTACTTCAAGAGCCGCAACGTCCGCGTGATGCTGTCGATCGGCGGCATCACCTACGTCGACGCCTGGAACCAGGCCCTGGCCGCCGACGCGACCCAGCTCGGCCTCAACGCGGCCGACGTCGCTACGCGGCTCGGCGTCGGCATCGAGATCGACTACGAGGAGAGCAGCAGCCCCAACATCGCCGGCGTCCAGGCGTTCATCGACGCCTACCGCTCGGTCCATCCCTACGACGCGACCGGCAGCGATCCCGCCGCCCGCCTGACGATCGACCTCGCGGCCGGCGACCGTTGGCTCATCGGGCTCACCCGCAAGGCCACCGCGGACTGGCTCGACACGTCGCTCCCCGTCCTCGACTACGCCAACGCCATGGTCCCGAACCGCCAGCCGAACAGCGCCTCGGCCGCCACGTCGAACTGGCAGGAGCACGTCGACGGCAAGCCACAGTACAGCCCTCCCATCCCGCCCCTGGCCCCGGCCAAGTTCGCGGGCAGCCTGTACATCGTCACCGGCAACAAGCCCGCGCCCGAGTGCGTGAACTTCGGCGCCTCGCTCGAGAAGAGCACGGGGAGCTACGTCCAGACCGTGGCTCCCAACGGGGCGGGAGCGACGAGCGGGATGCTCGGCTACATGTTCTGGGCCGCCGAGTGCCAGGGGACGCGGTCGATCTGCACCACACCGCCCAACACGTGCGAGGGCGGAGTGGGAGTCGGCGCGACCACGTACAACGTCCCGATTCCCATGCCGGCCCTTCGGCAGAACTGACGAGGCCGCGGGCGATGGTCGGCCAGCGACCAGCCCGCCCGCCGGGCCACCCGCGTCGATCCGCTCATCGCGCTCCGGAGCGAGTAGCGGTGTCGACGCTGGCCTTCAGCGCCGACCATGCCGCCAGCGTGGCGTCCAGGGCGGACGGGAGCTGGCTGAAGCCCGCCTCCGCTTCCGGCGTCGGCTCGGCGTCCGCGCCGTCGACGGCGCTGGCGAGGGCGGACAGCGAGCCCGCCAGCACGCGCAAGCTGCGGAGCCCGGCCGGCGGCATGCGACCCGGGATCTCGCCGAACTGCGGGCCGGTCAGGGCCAGCACCTGGGCGTCCAGCTCGCCCCGTCCCTGCTCGAGGAGCGCGCGGTGCGCCCGCTCGGCCTCGGCGATCGCCGAGGACACCCTCGCGCGCTGCTCCTCGATGCGGCGGGCCAGGGCGAACTGCCGCTCGTAGGCCGCCGCCGGAAGCGAGACCCGCGGATCGGGCGCGACGGTGAGCGGCTGGGCGAGGCGCTGGCCGTCGACGCTCAGCTCGACCGTGTAGCACCCGGGCGGAGCCCACACGCCGTCGGGGACGACGTCGCCCTCGGGCTGCACCGCCAGCGCGGCGGGCGCCGGATAGCGCAGCGGCCAGACGAACCGGTGCATGCCCGGCGCGGTCGACAACGCTCCCGGCGGCCTCACCCACTCCGGCGCCACGCGGATGCGGCCGAGGTCGGGAGAGGGTGGCTTTTCGGCGCTGCCGTAGCGGCGCACGAGGCCGCCGCGGCCGTCCAGGACGCTCAGCACCACCGGCGTCGACGCGGCGCTCTTCAGGACGTAGTCGACGACCGCGCCGGGAGGAGGATTGGACGCCATCGGCTCGTCCCTGGGGATGGGCGTCCCGGTGAAGCCGGCCGGGCGCAAGCGCACGGCGACCGCCGGCGCAAAGAGCATCGCGCCGGCCGGCTGGCCCACCTTCGCCTGCCGGAGCGGCGTCACGTCGTCGAGGATCCAGAACGCCCGGCCGTGGGTGGCGGCGACCAGGTCGTCGCCGTGGACGTCGAGGTCACGGACGGAGCTCACCGGCAGGTTGAGCTGGAGGTTCTGCCAGTGGTCGCCGTCGTCGAAGGAGACGTAGACGCCCTTCTCGGTGCCGGCATAGAGCAGCCCCTTGCGCACGGGATCCTCCCGGACCGCGTTCACGAAGCTGCCCGCGGCAATCCCTTCCGCGGCCAGCGTCCAGCTCTTCCCGCCGTCGTGGGTGCGGTACACGTAGGGCTTGAAGTCGTCCAGCCGGTGGCGGTCCACCGCGGCGTAGGCGGTCTCGGCGTCGAAGTGCGACGGCTCGATGATCCCGACCTTGGACCACGGCGTCAGCGCGGCGGGGGTCACGTCCTCCCAGCGGGCCCCTTCGTCCCGGGTGCGCCAGATGCGGCCGTCGTCGGTGCCCAGCCACAGGTCGCGGTCGGCCAGCCGTGACGGCGCGATGGCGTAGATCACGCCGTGGCGGCGGCCCGGCCGGGGAGCGTCGGCCGCGGTGGCGGGATCGAGCGTCGCCGGCACGCCCGGGTCCTCGCGTGAGAGGTCGGGGCTGATCACCGTCCAGTGCCGCCCGCCGTCCTCGGTGCGGAAGAGCCGCTCGCGCGAGAAATAGAGGACGCGCGGGTCGCGGCGGGAGAAGGCGAGGGGCAAGGTCCAGGCGGCGCGGTCGACGTCGCGGTGGGCCAGGGTGGGGTCGATCGACTGCGTCTGCTGCGTGCGCAGGTCGAGCCGGTCCACCCGGCCGCCGTAGATCACGTCGGGATCCTTCGGGTCGGGGGCGATCATGTCGCTCTCGTAGCCCGCCGTCATCTCACGGAACTGCATCATGGTGATGCCGTCGATGGTCGTCGTTCGGCTCGGAACGCCCGCCGAGCCCGAGTCCTGCTGGGCGCCGTACACCCAGTACGGGAAACGGTTGTCGGTGATCACGTGGTACATCTGGCCCGTCGGCTGGTTGTGCCAGGAGCTCCAGCTCTCGCCGCCGTTGAGGGAGACGACCACGCCCTGATCGGTGCCCAGGATGCGTCGCTCCGGATGCTCGGGGTCGATCCACAGCTCGTGGTAATCGTCGCCGCCCGGCGCCCCCTTGACGGGAACGAAGGTCTTGCCGCCGTCGCGCGATCGATAGAGGGCGGTGTTGCACGCGTAGACGACCTCCGGATCGCGCGGCTCGACGGCGATCCCGCCGAAGTACCAGCCGCGGCCCCAGATCCGTCGATCGCCGCTCGTCCTCGTCCAGCTCGCGCCGCCGTCCTCGGAGCGATACAGGCCGCCTTCCGGCGCGTCGACCATCGCGTACAAGCGGTCCGGACGGGTCGGCGCCACCGCGAGGCCGATGCGTCCCGGTCGGGCCGGGAAGCCATTGCCGCTCAGCGCCGTCCACGTGGTGCCGCCGTCGCTGGACTTGTAGAGGCCGCTGCCGGGACCGTTCGACGGCGGGTAGACGCTCCACGGCGGCCGGCGCGTCTGCCAGAGCGAGGCATAGACGATGGCGGGGTCACCCGGCTTGAAGGCGAGGTCGATGGCGCCGGTGTTCTCGTCCTTGAAGAGGACCCTCTGCCACGTGCTTCCGCCGTCGGTCGAGCGGAACACGCCGCGCTCGGCGTTGGGACCGTAGGGATGGCCGAGGGCGGCCACGAAGACCCGTTCCGGGTTGCGCGGGTCGACGAGGATGCGGGCGATCTGCTGCGTGTCGGCGAGACCGATCTTCGTCCACGTCTGGCCGCCGTCGCTGGTCCGGTAGGCGCCGTCCCCCTGGGCGATGTCGGAGCGCATGTCCGCCTCGCCGCTGCCGACGTAGATCACCCTGGGGTTCGAAGGCGCCACCGCCAGCGCGCCGATCGAGCCGATCGGCTGGCCGTCGAAGATCGGCGTCCACGTGCGGCCGGCGTCGCTCGTCTCCCATACGCCGCCGTTCACGCTGCCGAAGTAGAAGTGGTTCGGCTCGCCCGGCACGCCGCTCACCGCCAGCGCCCGCCCGCCCCGGAAGGGGCCGATGAGCCGCCAGCGCAGCTCCTGGAACACGGCCGGATCGACTCCGGCGGATGCGGACGCCACCCCGGCCGGCAGCAAGCGGGCGACGAGCAAGAGGACCCGGCCGATCCGCACGAAGCAGGCATCCATGCCGCGGCTTCCTTTCTGGACGGACGCAGGTCGTCGAGAGGACCGACGGCCGGCTCAAGCCCCCGCGGACACGGACCCCGTCGGCACGTCGCGGTCGGAGCCGCGGCGAGCCAGCCGGCGGATCCCCACCGCCAGCGCACCGAAGAGCAGGCCGCCGACGACGGTCAGGTAGATCCAGATCGACATCTGGGGCAGCAGCGCCGTCCA
>Ga0066710_100004299_pt1 | contig 12562 bp, 14 predicted proteins | sample GraSoiAngelo_159_FD_79666 | JGI IMG/M metagenome (GOLD analysis project Ga0066710, IMG submission 79666) | Grasslands soil microbial communities from the Angelo Coastal Reserve, California, USA - 14_1009_16_40cm | ecosystem: Environmental > Terrestrial > Soil > Grasslands | place: USA...
GACGGCGTGCGGATGATTCGCAACAACAAGGTTTATCTGCGGAAGGCTTGCCCGCGTGATGGAATCTCGGAAGCGTTGATCTCCGGCGACGCCGACTGGTTCCTCCAGTCGTTGACCTACATCACAAAAGGCTCAGTCCCTCTTAAGCACTCGATGCCCGTCAAGGACGGCTGCCCGACCGATTGCGGCCTCTGCGCGGACCACGAGCAACACAGTTGTCTTCCCATTATCGAGATCACCAACCACTGCAATCTCGAGTGCCCGATCTGCATCGTTCAGAACAAAAACAACTACATGATGTCGCGTGAGGAATTCGGCCGCATCATCGACGGCCTGATCGAAAAGGAAGGCACGCTGGACACGATCAACATCTCCGGAGGCGAGCCGACCATCCATCCGCAGTTCCTCGAGTTCTGCGACATGGCGAAGAGGCCCCAGATCGCACGCTTATCCGTTTCGACCAACGGCTTGCGCATCGCCACCGATCCCGATTTCTGCCGCGAACTGGCGCGCCGCCACGTCTACGTGAACCTACAGTTGGACGCATTGCGAAATCCGGAACTGCGAATCCTCCGGGGTGGCGGCGACCATGCGGCCGTCAAGCGTCGCGCGCTCGATAATCTGGAAGCGGCCAGCGTTCCGACCACCATCGTCTCCACCGTCGCAAAGGACGTCAACGATAGCGAGATCGGTAATTGCATCGAGCTGCTCTTCGAGCGCGATTTCATTCTCTCGTTGATGTTTCAGCCGGCGGCCTACACCGGCTATGGCGGATGGCACTTCGGCCCGCACGATCCGTTGAATGTCATCACGATTCCAGACATCGTTCGCTGCGCCGAAGAACAGACGAGCGGAAAACTCAAACGCAGCGACTTCCTCCCGCTTCCCTGCTCGCACCCGGGATGTTTCGGCCTGACCTATCTATTGAAGGCCGACGACGGCTTTATTCCCTTCCCGCGATTCATCGATCTCGACAGCTACCTCCGCATCATCGCCAATCGCGGAACGATCCGGCCCGATGAGAATTTCGAGCATGCCATCAAACAGACGATCGATCAGCTCTGGTCCAGTGCCGGCCAGATTCCGGACAGCCGGCGGATCCTGGGCATTCTCAAGAAGGCGCTCCGTCTGATGTATCCGGAAGAGCGCGCGCTGGCGCTCGAGGAACGATTGCGGATTGGTGAAGGCATGGTGAAGACGATCTTCATCCATGCCTTCATGGACGAGCATACGTTCGAAGTCGATCGCATCAAGAAATGCTGCACACATTACGCGATGCCGGACGGACGATTGATGCCCGGTTGTGCCTACAACATGTTCTACCGCCAGCGCGACGCGCGCTTCGCTGCGGCTCCGGGCGATGCCGTCATCTGGGGCAAGGCGTGATGGCGGTCGATCCGGTTCTGCGCGAAACGATCGACGCGCTGGAAATGCCTCGCGAAGGAGTCAAACGGTGGATTCGAAAATCGATGCAGGCGTATTGCCTGGATCACGGCGGCCGGCAGTATTACGCGGAGCTGATGGATCTCTTCGAGGAGATTCTCAAGGAGGCTGAAGATTCTTCCTAATGGTCATCTAGCGGTCATCGATATGGCGGTTCGCGCGCTGAATCATCCACTCGCGACGCGTTATCGCAACGCGCTCGTTCTCGGTGCGCTGCGCGAAGATGTCTGGTATTTGCCGATTCCTGGAACGACGTGGGAGCATCTCTCGATCAGCCATTTCCACAAAGCCGGCGCCGGACGATCCATCGAGCGTTTGTTCAAGAACGCTGTTCGCGAATACCGGTCGGGTCGCATCGCATCTGCCTTCGTCCAACTCGGCCGCGGGAATCACGTGCTCGCGGACATGCTGTGTCCCGTTCATGCTCAACACGTGATTCATGAGACGGATCCGTTCGAGTGGTACATCGAAACTCACATGTCCGAATTGCGGCTGCTTCCCGTGCCGGACATTGTGGTCTGCAATCGGCCCGCCCAACTCGTCGACGGGCTGGCGGGATATGCGCGAGCCTTTCCGGCGGATCGAACCAACTATTCCTTTGGACGACTTCTCTATCGGCTAGGCCGGCGGCATAAACCCGACGCCAGCGTGAACGCGGATTGTGCCCGGGCGCTTCTACCGGCAGGCGCAGGTTACACGGCGGCACATCTTCGACTCTTTCTTCACACGGTGGGAGCGACATGAGGCTTCAGGGCAAGAGGGTTCTGATCACCGGGGGGTCGCGTGGACTGGGAGCTGCGATCGTGCGCACATTCGCCGCGGAAGGCGCGCACGTCGCTTTCACGTATACACGGGATGAGCCCGCTGCAACGCCGGCTCGCTCCTTCAAGGTTTCAGTTCTGGATGCCGCCGCGACGGAAGCCATGACCGATGAGTTAGAGCGTGATTGGAAAGGTATCGACATCCTCGTCAACAATGCCGGCCTCAGTCAGAATCTCCCGCTCGCGTTGATGGAAGAAGAAGACTGGGACAAGGTCCTCGACACGAATGTGAAGGGCATGTTCATCACGAGCCGGGCGGTCGTTCGCGGCATGATACGCCAGCGCTCGGGCAGCATCTTGAACATCGGCTCGCTCGCCGGCGAGCGCATGCTCGATGCGCCGATCCATTACTGCGCCAGCAAATCCGCCGTGCGCGGGTTGACCGAATCACTGGCAAAGGAACTGGCGCGATACTCGATCCGGGTCAATTGTCTCGCGCCCGGATTGCTCGAAGACGGAGTCGGCCGGAATCTTCCCGAGCATCGCCTCGGGGACTACATGAAACACTGCGCACTGGGACGCATCGGCACCTTTGATGAGGTCGCTCGATTCGCGGCATTTCTGGTATCGGACGCGAACAGTTATATGAGCGGTGAAACGATCATCATGGACGGCGGAGTATAGGAATGAAACTCGCTCGCCGCTGCCTGGTCTTCGGCGGTTCGGGAACGCTTGGCCGCGTCGTGTGTCGATCGCTTGCGGCTGAAGGCGCGCGCGTTGCGTTCACATACTGCACGGGACAACACGTCGCGGATGAGTTGAGACGCGAGATTCCGGCCAGCGTGGCGTTTCATCTCGATGCACGATCCGTCGAGAACACGGTCGCGACCGTCGATGCGGCTGCGCACGCGATGGACGGGATCGATGCGTTCGTCCAATGTATCGGCGCGCCGATGCCGATGCATCCATTCCTGACCGACATCGACGAGAAGGCGTGGGACGACATGATGGACGTGAATGTGAAGAGCACGTTTTTCGCGGTGCGGCATCTGGTGGACATCATGCGCGCGGCCGGTGGCGGCAACATCGTGCTGCTCGGGTCTGTCGACAGCGAAAAGTTGCTGCCGGCGCCGGTGCACTACGGCGTCTCGAAGAGCGCGTTGAGCGGAATGGTGAAGACGGTGGCGAAAGAGGTCGGCGCGCACAACATCCGGGTGAACCTGGTGGCTCCCGGTGTGATCGAGGCGGGCTTGTCGAGAAGCATTCCACCCGATCGCCTCGCCGATTATCTGAAGCACTGCGGTATGAAGCGCGTCGGCAAAGTGAGTGAGATTGCGAACGTCGTCGTCTGGTTTGCGCTCCACAACGAATATGTCACGGGTCAAAGCATCGTCGTGGACGGCGCTCTATAAACTCGGGAGCCTGGTTTTGGCAGCACTGGCACTCTTGTTCTTTTTCATCCAGGCAGGATTGCACATTTACCGGGGACACCCGGGTCACGTGTTGTGGGTTTGCACCGTCGGCGTAGCGATGGTCGGATTCGGCCAGCTTCGAGGTTCGGCAATCCTGAACGGCATTGGGACATTTTGGCTGACCGTCGGTTTGCTGACGTGGCTTCTCGATTTGACGTTGGGCGGCGAATTCATACCGACATCTATATTGACGCACATCGGCGGCCTCATCATTGGGTATTTGGGAATGCGACGGCTTGGCCTGCCGCCACAAACGTGGTGGACGGCGATCGTGAGCATGGCCGCGCTTCTTGTGGTCAGCCGACTGGTCACGCCACCTGAGCTGAATGTGAATCTGGTGTACGGAGCATACTGGGGAACATCAACCATCGTGTCCTCGCATTGGTGGAACCTGGCGATCGTGTTCGCCATCTTCAGCACGTCGTTTTTGACGCTGCAGCTCGGTCTGCCGCGAATCGGCTGGGTGCGGTCATGACGACGGCAATGGAGCAATACGTTCGGCACGTCAATCCGGAATTCGTCCGGCTGCTCGGCATTCTCGGATACGGTCGGGTCTTTGTCCGCGCGCAGGATGTGTGGGTTTGGGATGATCAGGGCCGGCGATACCTCGACTTCGTCGCCGGCTTTGGCGCCGTCAACATCGGTCACAATCATCCGCGAATCGCAAAGCGTCTTCATGACTTTCTCGAGAGCGGCGCAATCGTGTTGAATCACGTCGGCCTCAGCGTTGAAGCGTCCGAACTGGCTGCGGCCTTAGCGGAGCTGACACCGCCACTCGAGATGGCGAGTTTTGCCAACAGCGGCTCTGAAGCCGTCGAGAACGGAATGAAGCTGGCGCGCGCCGCGACGCGGCGCGAACGCTTCGTTTTCTGCGATGGCGCGTATCACGGAACAACCTTTGGGGCCCTTTCGCTGATGGGCCGGTCGCGACTGCGAAAGCCGTTCGAACCGTTGCTGGCCGATTGTCTCCGCGTGCCGTTCGGCGACATCGATGCTCTCAAGAGTGCGCTCGAAACGCCGACGGCAGGGTTTATCATCGAGCCGATTCAATGTGAAGGCGGTGTGCGGATTCCACCATCCGGCTACCTTCGCGACGCGCAGGATCTGTGCCGTCGTCGCGGCACGGTCATGATTCTGGATGAGGTGCAGACCGGGCTCGGCCGCACAGGGACGATGTTTGCTTATCAGGCGGAAGGATTCGTTCCCGACGTTCTGGTGTTGGCAAAGTCGCTCGGCGCGGCGATTTCCCCGATCAGTGCAACCATCACGCGCCGTGACATTCGCGAGAAGGCGTTCGGATCGATCGATCGATTCGACGGGCACAGCTCGACGTTCGGCGGAAATGCATTCTCGGCAGTAGCTGCGCTGGAGACGCTGCGCGTCATCACTGATGAAAAGTTGATTGAGAATAGCGCGCAACGCGGAGCGCAGTTGCTCGCAGGTCTGCAGTCGCGGCTGTCCGGTCATCCCATGGTGCGCGATATTCGAGGACGGGGACTGCTGGTTGGAATTCAGCTGGGTCCGGCGGATCCGAGTTGGTGGAAGGGCGTGTCGGAGAAGATTTCCGACTCGGTGTTCGGGCACTGGGTCGCGTTGAAGCTGCTGGAGCGCGGGATTCTGTGTCAGCCATCGGCGAATCGGCATGATGTGCTGCGGCTGGAGCCTCCGCTGACCGTGAAGCCTGGGGAAGTGGAGTGTGTCATCGACGCCGTCGCTGAAGTGTTGGCCGAATACGGCGGAGTATCCGCGCTGGTGAAGGATGTCGTGGTCCGGATGGGAGAACAATTCCTTCGCGGAGGGGAATTTCGATGAGTGACCACCCCGGCGAAGCGCCGGGGTGGTCAGGAAAATCATGACTCTTGATTTGTTGCGCCGAGAGATCGGTTTCAGCACGGCCATCCTGAAGCGGAAGCCGCACCATCTTCTGGTCCAGGTGACGAACCGGTGCAATATGACTTGCGCGTTCTGCACATTTCCGCAAAATGCAGTCGCGCCGTCTGAAGAACTCACGCTCGACGAGTTTCGGAAGCTGGCGACAGAACTGACCGGGCTTGGACGATTCCTCATCTCGATTGAAGGCGGAGAACCATTCGTTCGGCCGGACCTCATCGATATCGTCCGCGAGTTATCGCGGAATCACCTGACGGTGCTCTACACCAACGGATGGTACGTCACTCCGGACAAGGTGGCTGCTCTCTTCGATGCGGGTCTCACACAGGTTGGCATATCGATCGATTTTCCGGATCGGCGTCACGATGTGAAACGCGGCCTCGCCGGCGCCTTCGATCGTGCGCTCCAGGCGGTGAAGTTGTTCCGCGATGCGGTGCCGCATGGCGGCAGGCAGGTCCACATCATGACGGTCTTGATGAAGGAAAACCTTCATGACATGGAGTCATTGCTGCAATTGAGTGCATCGCAGGGTGTGGGTCACGCCGTGACGTTGATTTCAGATCACGGTCCACGGCGAGGCAAGGACCGAGGTTCGCTGCCCGAGGGACGCGTCACACCCCAGCTTCTCGATTTGTGGAAGAGATATCCGCACTGGCGGTTCTGGAGTGAATACCTGGAACGCATGGATGATTTTATCAGCGGCGGGCCGATGCCGGCGTGCCGCGCGGGACTCGAGAGTTTCAATATCGATCATGTCGGCAATGTCGCGGTCTGTATTGAGAAGATCGATCGGCCGGTGGGGAACATCCGCCGGCAATCGTTGAGTCAACTTCACGCGCAATTGATCGGGGCGCGAGATCAGGTGGAGGGTTGCCAGTCGTGCTGGACCGCCTGTCGCGCATTTGGACAATTCACGTCGGGAGGCGGCAGTCTGCGAAGCTGGTGGGAACTCGGCCGTCGCATGAGGTCGCAGTGAAGCCGCGGAGCGGGGCGTCAGATTGTAGCCCTGGGCTTTAGCCCGAGGGTTTTGTGAACAAAACGGACTAGCCCCGGAGGGGCGGCAGATCTGTCGCCCCTCCGGGGCTAACAATCTAAATCGATACCTTACCCCAGGCTAAAGTCCGGGGCTACATTCTTGCGCGCCTCCGGCGCTTAAGAGGTATGCGTTACTACTTGATTGATAAGGTCACAGAGTTGGTGCCGGGAGAGCGGGCAAGTGGCGTGAAGAACATCACGCTATCCGACGAGATCCTGCACGACCATTTTCCGGATTATCCCGTCATGCCGGGCGCGCTCGTGATCGAGGCGATGGCGCAATTGGGCGGCTTCCTTCTCGAGATGACATTGAATCGGCCCGAAGAACCGATCCGCCGCGCCCTGCTCGTCCAGATCCAGATCGCCAAATTCCATGAGATGGCTAAACCCGGAGACCGGCTGGACATCACCGTGCGCCTGGAATCCACACTGTCCGGCGCTGCACAGATCGACGCCGAGGCAAGAGCCGGCGACAAGCGCGTAGCGCGAGCGACGCTCACGTTTGTGTTGCGGGAAATCCAATCCGAACGCGTTCACGATCAACGACGCTACATCTATAAACTATGGACCGAAGGACTCCACCCCTCACCGACGATTCTATAGTCGTCACCGGACTCGGCCACATCGTCGACTCGCCGTGCGATCCTACGCCGTACCTCAAGGTGCGCAAGAATCGGAAGTTCATGGGCGTGCAGGATGACCTCGCGGTGGTCGCGACCGGTATCGCACTGGAGAATGCGGCGCTGCCGCAGGATCTCGGTGAGCAGGCAGGAGTGTTCCTGGCGGTCGGCTACATTCCTTTTGAGCGGTCCGACATCGATCAATTGCTGGATGGTTCGATCGTAAATAAGGAATTCTCGATGCTGAGAATGTCGACCGTCGGCTACCACAGCCTGAATCCCTTGCTGACGTTCCGTTGCCTTTCGAACATGCCCGCGTTCCACATTTCCGCAAACTTCAATGTTCAAGGACCATACTTCGTCACGTATCCCGGTGCCGGTCAGTTCTACATCGCGCTCGATCAGGCATACCACGCTCTTTCTACCGGCACGGTGGACATCGCCATTGTTGGAGGTGTTGCTCATCAGCGGAATTTCCTCGTTCACCATCACTTTGGTCGCGTGGAACCGCCGGTTCATGCGCTGAGCGATGCAGGAGCCTGCCTGATCCTCGAGTCCGCCGCTCACGCGAGAAGGCGCGGCGCCACGGTGCGAGCCCATCTTTCGCAGTACGATCTCCACTACGAACCGCACGATCCCTTCGAAACGTCGATCGTCCCGCACGAAACAGGCGCCGACAGCGGTATGGGACCGGCGTCCCTACCGGTGGCGCTGAATCGCAATCGCCAGCCTGTGCTGTCGCATGATCTCGTCGCAGCGGACGGCATTCGCGCATCGAGCGTTTGGGAGTTGTTGTGATGCGTCGTCGCGTTGCGGTGACCGGAATGGGCGTCGTGTGCCCGATCGGCCATTCGACGGAGCAATTCAAAGCCAACCTGCTCGCAGGCCAATCGGGCGTCGGTCCCATCACTTTGTTCGATCCAGCGGAACTGCCGACACGTATCGCGGCCGAAGTGCATTGGGATGGCGCGAACCGTCTTCGCGATCGCAAGATTGCGTTTGCGCTCGAAGCCGCGCGTCAAGCGATGGATTCAGGACGGCCGCATGGTGAAGGAGGACTGAGTCTCGGCATTGGGCTCGAGCTCTTCTCGATGCCGGATCTGTGCGCGATGCGCCGTCCCGATTTCGCGATGCCGGCGGGTCTTCGAGACCGGCTCACGTTTCTTCAGACGCCATCGGACCTATGCGTTCATATGATCTCGAATGAACACGGGTTAAGACGGCCGCCGTTGACTCACGTGTCCGCCTGCGCTGCGGGAACGGATGCGCTCGGAACGGCGTTTCGAATGGTCGCGGACGGCCGCTACGACTGGATGCTTGCGGGCGGCACCGACTCGATGATCAATCCGCTTGGCGTCGGCGGCTTCTGCCGCATCGGAGCGACCTCCGTCGTCAACGATCAACCGGAGCGGGCATCGCGCCCTTTCGATGCGAACCGCAGCGGCTTTGTTTTGGGTGAGGGCGCCGGCATGTTGTTGCTGGAGCCGTTGGACCGTGCATTTGATCGCGGTGCCACGGTCGTCGCCGAGATCGCGGGCTATGGCAATTCATTCGATGCCTGGGGCATCAGCGAGCCGCATCCGGAAGGACGCGGAGCTTACCAGGCCATGGCCCGTGCGGTGAAAGATGCCGGGATAACGGTTGATGAAATCGACTGCATCAACGCGCATGGCACATCGACACCGAAAAATGATTCTGTCGAAACGCTCGCAATCAAGCGGTTGCTCGGCGATCGCGCCTACCGCGTACCCGTGTGTGCCACGAAGTCGATGATCGGCCATCTTATTTCTGCGGCGGGCGCGGTCGAAGCGATTGCCGCGATCCTGAGCCTGCAATCGCACTGCATCCACCCGACAATCAATCTTGAAAACCTCGATCCACTATGCGACCTCGATTATGTTCCGCTGCGGGCTCGTCGCTACGTGCATCACGTGACATTATCGAATTCGTTCGGCTTTGGTGGTCAAAACGCGTCGATTGTCTTGAAGGCAGTCCATGCTTGAAGGAAAGAGAATCGTCGTTACAGGAGCGGGACGGGGCATCGGACGCGCGATTGCGACGGCATGTCTGCGCGACGGTGCGATTGTCGGCGCGAATTATCGGGATTCTTTTTCCGACAAGCCGGCGGACAATCTGATTCTTCTCCAGTTCGACATTCGTGACGCCGATGCGGCCGCGCTCGCGCTCGGGCAGTTTGTTGAACGCTTTGGAGGGATCGATGGCTGGGTAAACAATGCGGCCGTCAATCGGCCGGACCTGCTGATTTCGACGACTCGTGAAAAGATACGAGAACAGATCGAGACCAATCTCATCGGCCCGATTGTTTGTTCGCAACTGGTATTGCCGTTCATGGTGAAGCAACGCGGTGGCGTGATCGTCAACATCAGCTCGGTGGCAGCCGTCAGACCCGCGCGCGGACAGTCGGTGTACGCCGTGACGAAGGGCGGCGTCGAAGCGCTGACGCGAGCGATTGCCGTCGAGTACGCACGCAAAGGCATCCGTGCCCATACGATTCGGCTCGGACCGATCGAAACGGAGATGATCGAGCCCACTCGGGCGCTGGCTGAAGAAGAGATTCTGGCGCACGTTCCGATGCGACGGTTCGGACGGCCCGAAGAAGTTGCGAACCTCGCAGTGTTTTTGCTGAGCGATCAGGCCACGTTCATGACAGGGTCGGTTCATACCATCGACGGAGGATATCTCGACGCATGATCTATGAGCTGATGCAGACGCGACGCAGCGTGCGGCGCTTCCGTTCGGAATGTCCGTCCCGGCAGCAGGTGATGAAGCTGATCGAAGCCGCGATCACTGCGCCTTCCGCCAGCAACAAACAGCCGTGGCGGTTTTTGATCATCACGAATCGGCAGCTGATCGAGTCGCTCGCGGTGCGCGTGCGCGAGGCGGTGGATCGCATTGCGCGACACATTGAACCGCAGTCGGTTGAAGCATTCCGCAGTTACGGCGATTATTTCACGCGATTCGAGAATGCTCCGGTTGTTATCGTGACACTCTTCCGAAGACTGACCGTGCTGAGTCATTTGGTCGATGCGAGTCTGTCCAGCGACGATCGCGAACGCATCGGCCGGATGGAACGCGATTCCGGTCTGATCGGTGTTGCGATGGCGATGCAGAATCTGCTGCTGATGGCCCATGAATGCGGCCTCGGAGCATCGGGGTTGACGGGCCCGCTGGTGGCAGACGATCACATTCGACGAATTCTCGACGTTCAACCATCCTTGGAAGTCGCGGCGTTGATCGCTGTAGGCTTTGCGGCAGAGGATCCACCGGCGCCCGACAGAAAGCCGTCGGGGAAAGTCGTCACGTGGATTGAATGACCATGCAAAAGACAGAAATCTTCGAGCAGATGCGGCCGCTGATCGCCGATAGCCTGGCGATCAAGGCGTCGGATATCATTTTGGAAAGCCGGTTGATCAACGATCTTGGCGCCGACTCGCTCGACTTCATCGACATTATTTTCGGACTGGAAAAGAAGTTCGGCATCAAGATGCGCGACGGCGAGTTGGATTTTCTGTCGCGGCTGGATTTTTCCTCGCCTCAGGTCATGCGCGAAGGTTTCCTCACCGAAGCGACGCTGCAGCAATTACAGTCGTGGCTTCCCGAATTGAACCATGTTCCCGACCGCTCGAAGGTCACGCCCGCGCACGTCTTTTCGTTCATCACTATCGATACTCTGTGCACCCTGATCGAAAGACGAATGCGTCCAAAATGATTACACCATCACCAAAAGCTGCGTTCGGGTGATGTCCAAAGTGTCGCGAAGTTATTCAACTATCGACACGGCGATGCCGGTTTTCCAACGCGACTTTCACCTTAACGCAGGCGAAGGAAGCTGCAAGCGCATTCGAAGCAGCGAATGAAAAGATTGCTGCGAAGAATAACTTTTGAGCGCTGTGGTATGCACTCTGGGACTTCATTAAGGATGTTGGGCGCGTACTGCATTCCGTTTTAGATAGGAATCCCTGGTGATCATTGGTTCAAGTTGGTGGCGCAACAAACTGTTCGAATTCCCCTCCACCAGGAGGGGTGGCCGCGCCCATAAAAGTCGTCCGCCGGGCCCTGAGTTACCACAACCTGCATTTCTAGAGATCGGCCGCGGCTTGACCCGCGGCGACACCCCCGCTTATCCTTCCCAGCGCGGCCGGTGGCCGCAACCAAAGTAGAGGATTCGGCTGGCCGCACGCTATCAGCTTTCAGCGATCAGTGGTCAGCTTCTGAACCAACACCGTCAGCATCCGCTTGATTTCGATAATTGCTTGAGACAGTTCCTCATATCGGCCGGATGGGATCAGCTTTAGGTCGTGAGCGAGCAGAATCTGGTATTCCAACTCGCTGGCGGAACCACGGGCGATCAGACAGAAGCGGGCTAACTCAGCATCCCCATCTCGCCCACAACCTTCCGCTTATGTTGGATGGAGTCGACGATGCAGAACGGTGAATCTGCGCCGTGAGGCCATAGGTTTCGTCTCGAGGAAAAGATGCCGTCGTCTGATAAAGGGCCAAGACCAATTCGTGCGCTCCTTCCCATACCTTCAGTTGGCGAAAGTCCTTCATAGCGGCTTCATTGGGTATTAATCGTTCCGAGCCGGTCACGCTGCTTCGACCACCTCGGAGGACGAGAGCGATGAAAGAATTCGTCGACAAGCACAAGGATCGGATTCATGGCGTACTTTCCTGTTTCGATCGGATGTTGTTTCGCGGCTATCTCCCGATTATGAGCGGTTGGCAGATGGCTCAGTTCTTCAACAGCTCCGGCATTCGATTTCGGGAACTGAAAACGTTTCTTGTTCAAAACGCCGAGCGCGTGAAGCGTCACGCCATGATCATCGCCGAACAAGAAGGACGCCCCTACGTGTATCTTCATGAAAAGCTCAGGAAAGAAGATCTTGCCAAAGAGATTGCCGAACGCGATCACATCGAGCAGGGATTAATTTGTGTTCTTTCGGTGCTGGAGCCCTGCCGTACGTTCTCATTCCGGAGTGAAAAAGGGAAACCGTTCGTTGCTTCGGCGCGTCGTAAGTGTCTGTTCCTATATTTCTATTTCATCCATCGGGACTATGTCGGGAACCCGACATAGTGCTGTCTATGTCGTCGGCGACATAGACAGCACTGGCTCAAGATGTACGACAAGGCCGGTTCGGTCCTCCGATTGGAAATGGTGATCAACGAACCGGAGGGATTTACTGTCCGCAAGCAAGTGGATCACGATGTCGAAGAAGAGCTCCAGGCGTTGAAAAGAGAACTACAGCGATAAGGAGGAGGTTATGAACTTATTCAGAAGGCTCAGACGTCTCGTCAGCGGCTTGGCGGGGCTATTGATCAC
>Ga0066710_100004300_pt1 | contig 12561 bp, 11 predicted proteins | sample GraSoiAngelo_159_FD_79666 | JGI IMG/M metagenome (GOLD analysis project Ga0066710, IMG submission 79666) | Grasslands soil microbial communities from the Angelo Coastal Reserve, California, USA - 14_1009_16_40cm | ecosystem: Environmental > Terrestrial > Soil > Grasslands | place: USA...
GTGTGCGCGGTGGTGATGCCGAAGGCCCGGCACAGCAGACCCGGCCCGGACAGTCGCTCGACCTGGTCGAAGCCGTCGAGCGGCTCGGCTCCGCGCACGAGGATCGCCGCGCCGAAGCCCTTTGGCTCCGTCGTGAGATTCAGACAGTCGTATACGCCGTAGATGCGGTAGACGTAGCTGAAGCCGGGCGGACCGAACATCGGGAAGTTTCGTCCGGTCTGTCCGAACCGGGCGTGCGAGGCCGGGTCGTCACCGACGTACGCCTCGACCTCGACGAGGCGCGCGGCCTTGCCGTCGAAGACAAGGATTCGGCCGAGCAGATCACGCGCCACGGTCAGGGTCGGTCGGGCGAAGAAGGAGCGCGACAGACGCCGGCCCGACAAGGTCAATCGCGGAACGTCGCCGACAGGTTCCGTTCGAGTCGAGCCCGCACGCGCCGGATGAGACGCTCGATCTCGTCCTCGGAGAGGGTGGCCTGCGGCGACTGGAACGTCAGCCGCATTGCGAACGACTTCTTGCCTGCGCCGAGCTGCGAGCCGCGATACAGGTCGAGGAGCGCGAGGTCGGCCAGCAGCTTGCCGCCGGCGGAGCGAGCCTCGTCGCGAACGGCGGACCAGGCCAGGTCCTCGTCCACGACCACGGCGACATCGCGATACGCGGACGGATAGCGCGGCGGCAGCTCCGCCACGACCGGTACCTGCCGTGAGGCCAGAAACGCCAGGTCGAGAAAGGCCACGAAGGTCTCACGCGGCAGCTCCCACTGCTCGGCCACCAGCGGATGCAGCTGTCCGAGTCGAACGACGACGCGCTCGTCCTGCCGCGCGATCGCCGAACGTCCCGGATGCAGTGCGGCGTCGCCCGGCTCCAGCTCGGGAAGCGTCAGCCGCAGCGCCTCGGCGAGGCCTTCGACGATGCCCTTGAGGTCAACGAAGTCGTACGCTCTCGTCTCGCCGTCGCTCCAGGTGCGCGGCGCGTCGTGCCGCTTGCCCGCGAGCAGGATGGCGATGGTCCAGCGCTCGTCCGGCAGATCCCGCGCCCGCGGCAGGTAGACCGGATCGATCTCGAAGAGCGCCAGGCCGTTGACCGAGTTGACGTTGCGCCGGGCTGTGTCCAGGAGGCTTGGTTCGAGGGTGTTGCGCACGATCGACTGCTCCGCGCTGGTCGGATTCGCGACTCGGAGCGGCTCGGGGCCGACCTGGGCGCCATCTGGAGTCAGCCGCGAGAGCCACGCCGGGTCGATGAGTGCATGGCTGATGACCTCCTGCAGGCCGAAACCGACCAGCGCATCCCGAGCGCGCTCGCGGAACTCCACGTCCGGATGCCGCTCGTGCAGCATCAGCTGGCCATTCGGGATGTGCAGCGGGATGTGGTCGTAGCCGACGATCCGCGCCGCCTCCTCGACGACGTCCTCGGGGATGTTGATGTCCATGCGCCACGGCGGGGGCGTCACCACCAGCAGATCGCCGTCGACCGCGTAGCGGCAGCCGATCCGGCGGAGCGCGTCCGTGACGAGGTCGCGAGGCAACTCCACACCGAGCAACCGGCGGAACGTGGTGAACGGCAGTCGGATGTTGGGCGTCCGTCTGCGTTCGGGGTAGACATCGATCGTCGCGTACGTCTCGGCGCCCGCGATCTCCCGCAGCAGTCGCGTGGCGCGACGCAGCGCGAACGGCACGAGCTCTGGCGAGAGATCCCAGGAGAACCGCCGGGCAGCGTCGGTCAACAGGTTCAGTCGCATCGCCGTCCGACCGATGCCGCGGTTCTCGAACTTCGCCACCTCGAGCACCACGTCTGTGGTGTCGCGCGCGATCTCGGAGTCGGCGCCACCGATCACGCCGGCGATGGCTACGGCCCGCTCGGCGTCGGCGATGAGCAGTACCGTCGGATCGAGGATGCGCTCGACGCCGTCGAGTGTCCGCAGACGCTCGCCCTTCCCCGCGCGCCGCACCACGATCGTCTCGCCGCGCAGGTGTCGGCGGTCGAACGCGTGCAATGGCTGCCCGGTCTCGAGCATCACGTAGTTGGTGACGTCGACGACGTTGTTGATCGGTCGGAGCCCCGCAGCCACGAGCCGCTGGGAGAGCCAGTCGGGCGACGGCCCGACGCGGACGCCGCGCACGAGCGCCGCGTCGTAGCGAGGACAGCCAGCCGGATCCTCGACCTGAGCGCGGAAATCGGCGCGCTCGGAGCCGACCGCCGGCTCGAGCGGCGGCTCGCGCACGTCGGCGCCGAGGATGGCCGCGACCTCGCGCGCGATTCCGAGCACGCCGAGGCAATCGGCCCGGTTCGGCTGCAGCTCGCACACCAGCACGCTCTCCCCGAGCGCCTCCGCGAGCGGCGTCCCGACCTCGTGCTCGCCATTGAGATGAAGGATGCCCTCGTGGTCCGGACCGAGGCCAAGCTCCTTCTCCGACAGGACCATGCCCTCGCTCTTGATGCCGCGGATCTTCGTTGGCCTGAGCGTCGATCGCTCGCCGGTGTGGCCATCGATGTAGCCGGCGCCCACCTCGGCGTACGGGACGACGTCGCCCGGTTTGATATTCGAGGCGCCGGTAACGACTTGCTTCGTCCCATGTCCGAAGTTGACGGTGGCGAGCTGAAGACGATCGGTGTCGCGGACGCGCTCGAGCGCGGTGATCGTCGCGACCCACATCTGCCGCCAGGCTTCGGCCTTGTCGTTCGCGACTTCGGTCTCGATCCCGGCCATCGTCAGCAGGCGCGCCAGCTCCTCCAGTGGCACGACGACATCGACGTACTCCCGGAGCCACTTCACCGGCACCCGCACCTGCATCTCAGCTCACCTGCCCGAACGCCGAGAGCCACCGCACGTCGTTCTGCTGGAACGCGCGGAGGTCGGGCACGCCCTGGCGCAGCTGGGAGAGCCGTTCCACGCCGCCGCCGAAGGCAAAGCCCTGGTAGCGATCAGGGTCGTAGCCGACAGCGCGCAGCACGTTCGGATGGACCATCCCCGCGCCGAGCAGCTCGATCCAACCGCTGTGGCCGCAGGTGCGGCACCCTTTGCCGTCGCAGACAAAACAGTCCACGGCGACGTCGGCGCCGGGCTCGACGAAGGGGAAGTAATCGTTGCGGAAGCGGATCTTGCGATCGCCACCGAACATCTGACGAGCGAACGAATACAGCACGCCCTTGAGGTCGGCCATCGTGAGCCGATCGTCGATGGCCAAGCCTTCGAATTGGAAGAAGATCGACTCGTGCGTCGGGTCCGTGGCTTCGTAGCGGAAACACCGACCGGGAACGATCACGCGCACGGGCGGCTTTCGACGCTCCATGATCCGCGCCTGCATCGGTGAGGTGTGCGTGCGCAGCAGCATCGGTCGCTGCGGGTCGTCTCCGAGAGGATTCGACACCCACAGCGACGCGTACTTCTCGCGGGCCGGATGATCGCGCGGGATGTTCAACACCTCGAAGTTGTAGTAATCCCACTCGACCTCAGGTCCTTCGACAGCCTCGAACCCCATGCCGGTGAAGACACGGGTCAGCTCGCGGATCGTCGCCGTGATCGGATGGTGCCGGCCGACACGCAGCGGCCGGCCGGGAAGGGTGACGTCGACGCGCTCGCGTTCGAGCGCCGTATCGAGCTGTCCGGCCGCGAGCGCCCGCTCTCGCTCGTCGAACGCGGCCTCGAGCTCCCGTTTGCGGCGATTGAGGCGCTCGCCCTCGGCCCGCCGCTGATCCGGTGGGAGCTTGCTGAGTCCGGCGAGATCGTGCGACAGCCGGCTCTTCTTGCCGAGCAGCTTGGTGCGAAGCTCTCGGAGCTGCTCGACGGTCTTGGTCGCTGCGATCTCTTCCACGTCGCTCCCAACAAACAAATAGCCCTCTCCGTGTTGGGGACGGAGGAGGGCCTCCGCGGTACCACCCGCATTTCCGCGGATGCGTCTCCGCGGCTCTTCGTTCCTCGGTATCGGGAGGACCCGGTGCCGGCTACTTCATTCGCCGGCGCGGCTCAGGAGCGAACTTCGGGAGCGAGTGCGGCGGACCTCTCAGCGCTGGTCCGCTCTCTGTGCGCCTCTGGACCTTCCCTACTTCTCTCCGTCTTCGCGTTCAGGACTTCGAGGTCGTGTTCTTCAATTTGCCCGAACGAATCAGCTCGACGTACTCGCGGAAGACCTTGGGGTCGCGGACGGCCATGTCCGCGAGGATCTTGCGGTCGAGGCCCACGCCCGCGAGCTTCGCGGCGTGCATGAGGCTGCTGTAGGAGATGCCCTCGGCTCGGGCGGCGGCGTTGATCCGCGAGATCCAGAGGGCCCGGAATTCACGCTTCCGCGCGCGCCGATCGCGGTACGCATATGCGAGCGCATGAAGTGCGGCTTCCCGGGCCGGCCGGACGAGACGAGACTTCGTCCCCATGCGGCCCTCGGCGGCCTTGAGCAATCGCTTGTGGCGCTTGTGTGCGGCGACGCCGCGCTTTATGCGTGCCATCTGGTCACTCCTTCGCTAGAGGTTCGGCAGGAGTTTGCGGACGAGCGCCAGGTCAGCCTTCGAGACGAGTGCCTTCCCCTGGTGGGCACGCTTCCGAGAGTGCGTCTTGTGCTCGTTGTTGTGGCCCTTCCAGGCCTTGTTGCGCCGAAGCTTGCCACGCCCGCTGGGCTCGAACCGCTTCTTGGCGCCGCTATGCGACTTCAGTTTGGGCATGGAGCCTCCTGGAAGATGTCGAAGATCTGAGTCTAGCAGGGACAGTCCGCGATCAGGCCGGTTTCGCGGCCTCCGTCTTCGGGGCCTCGGCCTTCGGCACGGTGGCGCGATGCGTCGGGTTCATCACCATCGACATCTGCCTGCCGTCGAGCAGCGGCGAACGCTCCATGAGGCCGAACTCCTTGAGGCGATCGCCCATCTTCAGCAGCAGGCCCCGCCCGATATCCGGATGCGCCAGCTCGCGGCCGCGGAATCGCACCGTCACTTTCAGCTTGTCGCCTTCAGCCAAGAAACGCTCGCCGGCGCGGGCTTTGGTCTCGAAGTCGTGGCCGTCGATCTTCGGTGACAGACGGATCTCCTTGAACGTGATCGCGCGCTGCTTCTTCTTCGCTTCCTTTTCGCGCTGCTGCTCCTCGTAGCGGTACTTGCCGTAGTCCATGACCCTTGCCACCGGCGGCTGCGCGTTCGGTGCGACCTCGACGAGATCCAGTCCGGAATCCTGGGCCAGCTGCAGCGCGCGAGGTGTCGGCACTACGCCGAGCTGTTCGCCGTTCGGCCCGATCAGGCGAACGGAGGGTATGCGGATCTGCTCATTGATCCGGAGCTCTTTCGTTAGGACGAAACCTCGATGAGCTCAGTCAAAAGCAAAAGCGCTCCGGGCCGAAAGCCCGAAGCCGCTCCGCCGGAAGCTGGTGCGACGCAACAAACCGGCCTCAGCCTAGCAAACGGCTTCGGGCCAGGGCAAGAGATCACGTGCCTGCGCGCTGCTCGGCCACGGCCTCGGCGACGCTCGGGCCTGCGCCGTGGAAATCCGGTGGCAATGCCTTGCTCCTCCGCTCCTCCTCGATGCGTGTCAGAAAATCGCGCAAGGGCACGCCTTGCTCTTGGGCGCCGTGCCGCGGGCGTATCGAGACGGTACCGGCCTCAGCTTCCCGCGCGCCGATGACGAGCATGTAGTTCGCCTTCCGCTCCTGCGCCTGCTTGATCTTGGTGCGCATGTCGGCGTCGCGGTGGTCGACCTCGGCGCGGAACCCTCGACCGCGCAGCGCCGCCAGCACCTCGTCGGCGTATTCGCTCGTACGCGCCGCGGCGCCGGATCCGTCGCCGGCCTTTGCCGGTTTGAGCGGGATCACGGCGACTTGGAGCCACGACAGCCACAGCGGGAAGTTGCCGGCGTAGTGCTCGATCAGCCCGCCGACGAAGCGCTCCAGGCTGCCGTACAGCACGCGGTGGATCATCACGGCCCGCTCCCGCTCGCCCTTCTCGTTCACGTACGTCACGTCGAATCGCTCAGGCAGATTGAGGTCGACCTGGATCGTCGGGCCCTGCCACTCGCGGCCGATGGCGTCCCGCATCTTGATGTCGATCTTTGGCGCGTAGAAGACACCGCCGCCCTCATCGATCCTGTACGCCACCTTGCGACACTCGAGCGCCTCCTTTAAAGCACCTTCCGCTTTGTCCCACATCTCGTCCGTGCCGAGCCGTTTGGCCGGCCGCGTGGAGAGGTAGATCACCGGGTCGGAGTAGCCGAAGACGTTCATGAACTCCATCGCAAGGTCGAAGACGCCGCCGATCTCGGCCTGGGCGTCGGCCCAGGAGCAGAAGATGTGCGAGTCATCCTGGGTGAAGCCGCGCACGCGGAGCATGCCGTGCAGCGTCCCGCTGCGCTCGTAGCGGTAGACGGTACCGAGCTCACCGATACGCAGCGGTAGCTCCCGATAGGAGCGCACCCGCGACTGGAAGACCTTGACGTGACCGGGGCAGTTCATCGGCTTGATCCAGAAGCGTTGGCGGCGCTCCGCGCTCAGGGGCCCCTCCCCCTGTTCGAGCTCGAGCGGTCCGTACATGTTCTCGCCGTACTTGTCGATGTGTCCCGAGCGTTGATAGATCCGCTCGCTGGCGATGTGCGGCGTGTACACGAGCGTGTAGCCGCGCTCGTGGTGGATGCGCCGCCACCAGGACTCGAGCTCTTCCCGCACCACTGACAGATTCGGGAGCCACAGCACGAGGCCGGAGCCGAGCTCGTCGTCGATGCTGAACAGGTCGAGGTCCCGTCCGAGCTTGCGGTGATCGCGTCGCTCGACCTCTGCGAGCTGCGCGAGGTATCGGTCAAGATCCGCCTGCGACGGCCAGGCCGTTCCATAGATGCGCTGCAACATCGGCTTGTGCTCGTCGCCGCGCCAGTACGCGCCGGCGATGCTCATCAGCTTGAACGCCTTGATCTCCCCGGTGCGCTCGAGATGCGGCCCCTTGCACAGATCGACGAAGTTCGCGTGCTTGTAGATCGAGACGCTGCCGCCCGCGGCGCCCTCATCGGGATCGAACCCTTTGATGAGCTCGACCTTGTACGGCTGCTGGCGCTCCGCGAAAAACCGCAGTCCCTCTTCACGCGTCATGGACTCGCGCACAAACGGAACGTTCTGCTTGACGACCTCACGCATACGCACCTCGATCCGCTGCAGGTCATCGGGCGTGAGCGGGCGCGGCAGATCGAAGTCGTAATAGAAGCCGTCCCTGATCGCCGGACCGATTCCCAGCTTGGCGTCCGGGAAGACGTCGAGCACGGCGCCGGCCATCACGTGGGCGGTCGAGTGGCGGAGCGGGATGAGCTCCTCTTCGCTGCGACCGCGTTCGACCTTCGGCATTTTGCTGACCTCCCGAAAAAACAAAGATCGACCTGCTCGTTTTTGGGACGAGAGGTCGACTCGTGGTTCCACCCAAGTTCCCCGCTGTCGCGGGCTCGAATCCGCTGTAACGGGCGGTCCCGTGCGCTTGCACCTCGGCGGTGGTGACCGCTGCTACGCCGGCCGGGTCTCACCTTGTTCCGGCTCTCTTCTCGACGTTCGCCAGCGGGTCGTGTCCGCGTCGTCGGTGTGCGGTGAGTATGGGTGAAATCAAAGCCGCCGACCAGACCGGCTTGGAGCCGGCGGTCGGCGGCGCTCCCCTCGAATCAGTGGGAGCGGCAAGATACACCGTCGCTTGGTCGCCGTGTCAAGAGGCGGACACGTGGTGTGCTGGAGCGCGTGAAAATGCAGCCAAATCGCAGGTTCATGACCTTTGCCGTCTGAACAGCCTGGTCGCGAATCCGTGGGTACGCGAGCGGGAGAAGCTTCGCGCGCTAGGGCTGTGCCGTGGCCTGGATCGTGAGGACACCCGGTCGCGCGACGATCGAGGTCAATCGCAACTTCGCAGGCACCAGCGAGGCGATGGCCTGGTCGATGCTCGCCGCGATCGACGCCCGCGTCTGATCCGGCAGGGGCACACCGGCCACCGTCGCGCTCTCGAGAGTGACCGACGCGCGTCCGCTGCTCACCATCGGCCGGCCCATCACCAGCAACGGGCCGCCGAGCGGACCCATCATCGCCTGCGCGTTCAGCGTCAGCGTCCCGGTCTCAATGCGCACCGCGGGATTCGTGATCGTGAAACCGCTGTAGGACGAGGGCAGATCCTCACGAGCGGTGGCGGTCAGTTCCGCGTCGCTGAAGGTTAATGTCACCGGGACCGATTTACCCGACTGCTGCGCCTGCGCCAGCGCGCGCTCGGCGTTTGCGAGCTGCGCGGTCGGCGGCGACGCCGAGTCCGTGGCGAGCGGCTGCAGGGGGAAGGAGGTCCACTGCCCATAGGCCCATCCGGCCCCGATCGCGATCAGGCCGGCGAGGGCCACTCGGCCCAGCGGCGACGAGCCACGCCGGTGTGTCGCGACGGCGCCCGCCATCAGACCAGCACGTTGTCGCCGTAGCGGATGTAGCGGCGGTCGTTTCGTTTGGCGTGGTGCAGTGCCGCTTCGGCTCGTCGCAGGAGTTGCTCCGCATCCTCTGCGTCCTCCGGATACATCGCGAAGCCAAGCCGGAGGTCGGCATGGATCCGCTGGCTATCGATGGCGAAACCGTCGGCGACGGCAGTGAGAAGCTTCTCGACCATCTCCGCGGTGCCGGCGGCGCCTCGTCGCGCGACCGCGAGCGCGAACTGCGCTCGGCCGATCCGTGCCAGCGTATCGGCGTCGGACAGCCCTGACGCGACGCGACGAGCCAGCTCCCGCAGGATCGTGTCGGCGGCAGGCCGTCCGAGACGTTGCGAGATCGCGCCGAGGTTTACGACGTCGAACGCGACGAGGCCGAGGCGCTGCTTCTCCGCGGTCATCTTGGCGATCGACTGTTCCAGCTGTTCGTCGAAGGCGACGCGATTTGGGAGATCGGTCGTGGGGTCGTGGCGGGAGTAGTGGGTCGCGATCTGCTCGTCGTGGGCGCGGCCGGACGCATCTTTCAACATGAGGATCTCGTACAGCGGATGGCCGCCGACGTCCCGCAGCACGGTGGCGGTCGCGTCGAACGCCATGATCTCGCCGTCCTTGCGGATCAGCCTCTTCGCGCCGCGGTACGCCGGAATCTCCCCGCGCATCAGACGCTCGTGGATGGCGCGGTCCGCCTCAGCCTCATCGGGATGGCTCAGCGCGCCGAGCGTCAGCGAGCTGAGCTGTTTCGCATCCAGGCCCACCGCCTCACTGAACGGCCGATTCGCAAGCAGGATGCGATCGTCGACGCCGACGAACGCCGCGGCCAGCGGCATCTCCTCGAAGATCCGCCGTGCCCGCTCGTCGCTTTCTCGCAGCGCGTGCTCGAGGCGGTCCCGTTCACGCAGATCCATCGAGATCGCGAGCACGCCGGACACGGCAGTGCCGTCTCGCAGCGGGATGTACCGCGTCTCGACGCGCAGGTCGGGCAATTGCTCGATCGCGGTGAATTCCTCGCCAGCCACCGCGCGACGGAAATTCCACTCGGCGTTGCCGTGCCGCGCCTTCAACTCCTGGACCGTCCGTCCCACGATCGACTCGCCGGGGAACAGCGCCGCCAGTGCAGTGCCATCGGCCGCGGCGACGACCCCGCTCTTCTCGTACCAGATGACCGCGCCGGGAATGCCGCGGATCAACGATGCCAGGCGCTTCTCGATCAGCGCACGCTGCTCTTGCGCGTCACGAAGGCGTTGGTCCGAGTGCGTGCGCTCGCTGGTGAGCGTCTTTCGCTCGCCTTCCAGCAGCCCGGTCACGCCCGTGACTTCGCCAGAGAGGTCGTGGCTTCGTCGGGTCAGAGCCCGCACCAGCACGACGACGATGAGTGCGGCCAGGGCGAGTCCCCCGGCCGCGACGGCCGGCAGCGTGGGCGCCGAAAGGGACGTCTGCACGAGCGGCAGTGCCGCGCCGAACGCGATCACGAAGGCGACGGCGACGAAGAGGAATGGCGCGCGGGTCAGGAGGCCCGAGCGACCGAACACGACGGCAACGATGACGCGATTGACTCCGGGCGGCGCTCCCCACAGCGGGGGAAGGCGCCCTGGCCGTGCCCGCTGTGGTCTAGCTTTGGTTGCTAGACGCGCTGTAGGAGGCCGCAGCGGCACGAGATCCCGTCACGCGGACGTCGCGCGCCGGGATATCGCCGGCGACGAAGGCGAGGAGCCGCTTGGCTTCGGCGGCGACGAGCGCGCGCTCTCGCGCGTTCAAGGGACGGAGGGGCTCGACGATCAGCGTCGCGGCACGTGGAGAGCGCTGGATGCTCCAGGTGGCGCGGACGAACCCATCGACGAGCACCGTGGGCTTGCCGATGCCCCCGCGTCTGCGGTCTTCGTCGCTGATGATGCGCGCGCGATCCGCGTGCGCCAGCAGAACGTTGTCGTACTCGGGCAGGAAGCGAGGCGGCGCGGGCGTTCTGGCGGACGGTCGCGGCGCGGCCGCCACATCGAACAGCTCCCGCCCGCGCCAGTCGCGAAAGGTCAGCAGGCGCGAGCGCAGGCGCTCGAGGGTATTGCGGAGCCCTGGCACGCCGGACCAGGCCTGTACATCGGCAACGGTGGCAGGTCCGTAGGCCCGCAGATAACGCAGGACCATGATGTCCGTCTGGATCTCGGACTCCAGCGCGCGACCGAGCCAGCTGTCGGCGGTCGTGTGCGTCGAGGCGCCCTTCCCTTCCCACGTTCCGCGCGGTGGCACCTGCACGAGCGGCAGCAGCGCCCGAATCGCATACGCCAGAGAAGTCGCGTCCGTGTCCGGCCAGCGCCGCTGTAACAGCTTCCCCAGCGCCGCCGTGGTGCGTGGCTTTTCCTCGAGGAAACCTCGCGCGGTCGCGCGAAGCTCGTTGGTGTCAATTCCCGCGACCGCGCGCGCGAAGGGGCTGGCTTTGAACGAACGATCCAAAGCCGGCTGCACGGCTGGACGCAGCGTCAAGGCGTCCGCTGCGGTAACGAGATGGATCGTCGAGCGCATCAAGGCGATGCGCACTGCTCGCCGCTCCGTGATCAGGCGGCTCAGCTCTTCAGGCCGAAAGCCAGCCAGTCGCGTCCAGAGCGCGACATAGGGATTGTTCGGGATCTGCGCCTGCATGCCGACGAGCCGCGCGATGGTCTTGAACGCACTGAGCCTGTGCCGTCGAAGCAATAACTGCCTTGCGAGCAGCGCGCGATTCAGCGCGCGTTCGTCAAGCACTATCTGGCCGCCACGAGTCACTGGGACAACCGCTAGCGCGGCAGGACGATGTGAAAGGCGGACCCTTGGCCGGCTCCTCTGGACTCGGCCCAGATCCGTCCTCCGTGAGCCTCCACGATGACACGGCTGGCGTAGAGGCCGAGGCCCGTTCCGGCAACTTCGACGACACGTTCGGAGCGGTAGGAGGGCCGGAACAGGTTTTGGAGCTCACTCAGCGTGAGACCCACGCCACAGTCCTGCACCGTCAGGGCCACTTCGCCGTTGGATTCGATCTCGATCCGGACCTGGGATCCCTCGGGGCTGTACTTGAACGCGTTCTCGACAAGCTCCCGAATGACCTGCGCGATGCGGTCGCCATCCCAATATCCCTCCAGCACGCGCTCGTGTCCGGTCAGGATGATGCGCTCGCGCTCACCGGGGTCGAATTGTTTGATCACGCCGTTGATGATCGCCGTGAAATCGCACCTCGTGACGTGAACCACGTACGCCGACGAGCCGTCGCGACGTGCCTGGATCGCGCTGCGAAGCTGAGCCGCGAGCGTCGACGTCCGTCGGCTCATGATCAGCAGTGTCTCCAAGACAGCCTCGGTCGAGATCTCGCCCTTCTGAAGTTTGCGTGCGAGGAGGTCTAGCTGGAGCTTGATCGAATGCAGCGGCTGTATCGCGTCGTGGGCCGCGATCTCGAGAAGATCGGCGGGCGCGGGTTCGGTCCGCGGGTCTGTCTCGGTCACCGATCTCTCTCCTTGCTCCTGCTTCCTGAAGACGCCGTGACCACAGAGATTGTGGCAGTCGGCTCTCGCGGGCCACTTCGTCGGGTTCGGGCATGCGGCGAGGTGCGGACGGGGGGACGCTTGGCTGCGCGACCCACAGCAGTCCGTGGCGAAGGAATTTACGAATTTTCTAGGGAATTCGGCACAGATGGCATACGGCGTGTAGGTATGTCTGCGTGACGCAACTTCATGCGGGCCCAGGTCGCGTCCTGGTCGTCGAGGACGACCCGACCATCCGTGACCTCCTGTGTGACGTCGTGCGCAGTCACCACATCGAGGTAAAGCCAGTCGAAAACGGACGCGACGCGCTCGATGCGGCCGCCGCGGAGCCTCCCGACCTGGTCCTCCTCGACCTGCATATGCCCGTGATGGATGGCGCGACCTTCGCCCGGGAGTACCGCCATCGAGGTGGCACCGCGGCGATCGTCGTGCTGTCGAGCTGTGCCCGTCCGGCGGATGATCTGGCAGGCGTCGATGTCGACCGCGTCATCGAAAAGCCGGTCCGCGTCGAGGACGTCGACGCGGTGCTCCAGGGCTCGTCTCGCTAGCTCGGGCTTTTCAGCGAGCGCCGGCGCCGGCCGGGAACACCTGGATGTGCGGATGCGCCCGTGGTCTGCCGCGCGGCCGCGTCGGACGCCAGCGCCACAGTCAGACGGCAGACGCCGA
>Ga0066710_100004302_pt1 | contig 12558 bp, 7 predicted proteins | sample GraSoiAngelo_159_FD_79666 | JGI IMG/M metagenome (GOLD analysis project Ga0066710, IMG submission 79666) | Grasslands soil microbial communities from the Angelo Coastal Reserve, California, USA - 14_1009_16_40cm | ecosystem: Environmental > Terrestrial > Soil > Grasslands | place: USA...
CAGGAAGTGGCGGTCGTCCACCAGGACGTAGCGCACGCCGGCATCGGCGAGGTCCGCGGCGAGGTCCGGCTCCCACACCCGCTCGGTGAGCCACAATCCCGTCGCTTGGGCCCCGAACCGCCGCCGGATGGCCTCGCGCATCCAGCCGATCTGCTCGATTCGGTCGGGGCGCGGCAGAGACGCGAGCACCGGCTCGTAGAAGCCCGCGAGCAACAGCTCGACGTGGCCATCCGCCGCCAGCCGTCCCAGCTGGTCGAGGTACGCCGCGTCGTGCGCCTCGAGCCATTCGAGCAGCGGCCCCGAGATGTGCAGGGTGAACGGGAAGAACCGGTGTTGCACGAGCCGCTCGACCAGCGGCCGGTACACATCCCGCAGGTGTTGCTCGAAGACGTGATCGAAGTTCCCCACCGGCTGGTGGAGGTGGACGCCGAACACGAAGCGGACCGGGTCCATTTCAGCGCTTCACGCGCTGCAAATACAACTCCCGCCCCGAGCCTACCGCCGGATCGTTGCTCGGCGCCAGGGCGAGCCGCTCGAGCAGGCCCGCCTCCAGGCGCGGGGCCTCGGAGGGGCCCGCAAACTCGATCGCCCGCGCGGCGGAGCGGAGCACGATCACCGACTCGATCCCGGCGATGTCGTCGAAGAACCAGCCGCACGACGTGAACATGCGCAGCAGCTGGTGCTCGAGCGCGGTGGGCAGGGCGCGGCCCTCCCGCTCGAAGATCGCGCGCACTTCTGCAGACAGCCATTCGAGAGCCGCGCGCAGCGGCGCCCGCCAGCGCTGCTGTGTGGGGCGCTCGGGCGCCGCGCGGCACCCGCACTCGGCCCGCCAGCGCTCCACGCCGTGGGGGCAGCTCCAGGAGCTCGGCGCCACGAGCCCCACCTCTTGCCGCGGCGGGTGCCGGGCGAGCACCGCCGCGAAGTTCTCGACCCGCACATCGCTCCGCCTCGCCAGGGCCTGGAACAGTCGCGCGAGTGTGACGTCGCCGCCCTTATGATGATGCCCGTAGGTCTCGCCGTCGGTCGCGATCGCCACGACGTCCGCCGTCGCGGACGTCAGGCGCCCGGTCCACGCGGCGGCATCGTTCACCAGCGGGCCGAACGCCACATCGTGCGAGAGGGGCCCATCATAGATGAAAAGCGCGATGCGGCGGCCGGCGGCGGTGCGATACCAGCCGGGAAGCCCGCCGGCGGGCGCGCGCTCCACCTGGTGCGGGGCGAGGATCGTGAAGCGAATGCCCTCTTCGGCCAGCACGTCGAGTGTCTCATCGTCCACCGCGGTCTCCGGCAGCCACATCCCCTCCGGCTCGCGCCCGAACCGGCGCCGGAAGTCGGCGATCCCCCAGCGGACGTCGGTTGTCTTGTCGCGGCGTGGACTGAGGGGCAGGATGAGATGGTGATAGGGCATGGCGATTGCGTTGCCGCTGGCGCGGTCGGCGGCGAGGACGGCCGCGTAGGTCTCGGGCGCCGCGTCCTCCATCCACTCGAACAGGGTGGGCCCGAAGTCGAAGCTCAGGGAAACGAGTGAGCCCGCGCGGGCTAAGGGGCCGTAGCATTCCTGCTCGATGCGCTCGTTCCAATCGTGAAACGGCGCGGCGTTTGCCTCGCGCGGGATGGTCCCCGTCCAGGGATCGTCGCGCGGCGGCTGGTAGAAATGCCCGTGGATCACGATCGACCGCGTCAACCCCATTAACTGCCGACAGCCTCTGCCACCTGTGCGAGCACATCGGGGAAGAGGTCGTCCCGCCTCTTCAGCGCGTCGACGACCGCGCCATCCATCGTGGCCCCGGCGGCGAGCGCGCCGACGAGCCGCTCAGTGTCGTCGGCGTGCAGGGTGAAGCGGCGCTCCGCGTAGTCGACCACGGCACCGGTCGAGATGATGAACTGCCAGTCGGACGACTGCGCCAAGAGCAGCTCGCGCGCCGCCTGCGCAAGGACGGGGCGCGCGGTGGGTGATGCGAGCGCCGCCGGTGCCACCTTCCAAAACGCCGTTTCCAGGCGGCTCAGGCGATCCCACGTCCACGCCGTGCGCTCGTTCAGCCACATGCTGTGATCGCCGTTCGCCCCCCACGAGCCTTCCGCCAGTTGCAGCCCCACGCGAGGCGGATGCGCTTCGAGGTGCTGCGAGGCCGTCACCGCTCGGACTTCCTGGGGGCCGCGACGCAATTCGCGGTAGGTCGCGGCCAGGAAGTCCGCGCCCTCGAACCACCAGTGCCCGAACAGCTCGGTGTCGAACGGTGCCACGATGACGCCGTCCCGCTCCTTGGGCTTGCCATCCGGGAGGCCTTGCAACAGGTGTGTGAAATGCGCCGCATGATCGGCCGCCCGCTGGGACGCGACCGGCGGCTCGTAGGGACGCTTCCCGCCGAGGTCCACGTTCGCACCGCTGACCCGCCACAGCTTCAGGCCGCCGGGCCAGCGGATCTTGTGGAACTCGAGGTACCACTCGTCGCCCGGGTAGCCCTGATGGCGGCTCCAGATCTGCATCGAGGAGCGGGGGTCCCGCACCAGCGCCGCGACCGACCCGCGCCCGGCGCGACGCGAGACGCGGTACGCCAGGTACGGCGACTTCGTCGTCTTCCCGTGCCACTCCGTCTGGGGGGCGAGGGCCGGACCATCGCTGTACGCGCGCAGCGGCGTGCCGGCGTGCGCGAGGTGCGCGTCCGTGAAGAAGTAGCGGAAGCCCGCGTCGGCCAGGTGCTTTTCCAGGCCGGGGCGATAGGCGCATTCGGGTAGCCAGCATCCCCGCGGCGCCACCCCGAACAGGCGAGTGTGCTCCGCCCTGCCCACCGCCAGCTGCAGCCGGATGCTCTCCTCCCGCTTGAGGAGCGGCAGGTAGCCGTGTGTGGCCGCGGATCCGATGATCTCTAGGCGGCCGCGCTCCTCGAGGCGCCGAAAGGCGGCGATCAAGTCGCCGTCGATCGAGCGGAACAGCGCCCGCAGGCGCGTGAGGCGCTCCTTCCAGAAGGCCACGAGCGGCACGAGGCCCGCATCGCCGGTCTCCGCCAGCGACGCGGGCGCCTGGTCGCACATCGCGAGGCGTTGGGCGAAGAACGCTTCCATCTCCTGGACGAACGCCGGGCTCGCCAGCTGGTTCGCGAGCACCGGGGTGAAACCGATCGTCACCGGCGCGGGCGTCGCCTCGGCCTCCAGCTCCGCGAATCGCTCGAGCAGCGGGAGATAGGTGTCCAGCGCGGCCTCGCACAGCCAGTCGCTGCCGTGCGGCCAGCGACCGTGGTGCAGGACGTACGGGAGATGACTGTGCAGCGCGAGGACGAAGTCCATCACCGCAGCGCCAGCGCCCGGCGATATAGGGCGAGGTACTGCTCGGCGGAGCGGTCCCAACCGAACTGCCGGCCCATCGCCGCACGCACGAGCTTCCGCCAGGCGGTGCGGTCGGCATAGGCCTCCACGGCGCGGCGGATCGTCTGGGCGAGCGCCGCGGGCTCGTAGGGATCGAACAGGAACCCCGTCACGCCGTCGTCGATGCTGTCGCTCAAGCCGCCTACCCGGCGGGCCACGGGAATCGCGCCGTAGTGCTGCGCCCGCATCTGCGTCAGGCCGCAGGGCTCGTACAGGGACGGCATGAGCAGCGCGTCAGACCCCGCCAGCACGCGATGCTCGATGTGATCGGTGAACATGAACTCGACCGCGACGCGGGTCGGGGCCGCCGCGGCGAGGTTCGTCAGCGCCTCGTGGTAGCGGTGCTCGCCGGCTCCGAGGAAAATGAACTGCGCGTCCGACGTCGCGAGCAGATCGGCGCCGAGCACCAGATCCAGGCCCTTCTGCGACACCATGCGCGCGCTCATCCCGAAGAGCGGCGTGTGCGGCTCGACGGCCAGGCCGTACGCCTTTTGCAGCGCCGCCTTGCAGCGCCGTTTCCCCGCGAGGTCGTCGCGCGAGTAATTGCCCGTGATCTCGGGGTCCGTGGCGGGATTCCACAGTGCGGGGTCGATGCCGTTCAGGATCCCGTTCAGGCGGTCGCCCATGCCGGTGAACGTCTCTTGCAAGCCGAAGCTACCTTCGGGCGTGCGCAGCTCGCGCGCATGCGTCGGGCTCACCGTCACAGCCACGTCGGAGAACGCCAGCCCTCCCTTGAGCATGTTCATGCGCCCATACCACTCGAACACGTCGAGGTTGTACAGCTCAGCGGGAAAGCCGAGCTGGGAGACGGTCTCGGGGGGGAAGTGCCCTTGAAACCCGGCGTTGTGCACCGACAGCACCGTCGCCAGGCGGTCGTGGAACGGCTGCCCCGCGAACACGGTCCGCAAGTACACGGGCGCCAGGGCCGTGTGCCAGTCGTGCGCGTGCAGCAGCCGCGTCTCGGGCGCGATCTCCGGGAGCGCCGTGAGCGCGGCAACGCAAAAGAAGGCGAACCGCTGAGCGTTGTCGGGATAGTCGGCCCCGCTGTCGCCGTAGATGCCGGCGCGATCGAAGAAGTCGGGATGCTCGATGAAGAACACCCGCGGACCCGCGGCGGTAGCCGGGACGCGGTAGAGCCAGGCGTGCTCCGTGTGGTCGCCGAGCGTGACCACAAGCGGCTGTCCGGTCCGCTCGAGCGAGGGCGTGGTCTCGCGCACCAGCTGGTACAGCGGCATGATGACGGTGGCGGGGTGGCCGGCGGCCGCCTGCACCGTCGCGAGGCCGCTCACCGCCTCCCCCAGGCCGCCCGTGCGGGCGAAGGGCCAATACTCGGCCGTCAGGTGGGTGACGCCGACGCGCTCGGATGCGGCAACCGGGGCGACCGGGGCGACCGGGGGATCCGCGGTCGCCGCGGCACCCGCCGTGCGTCGCGGCCGGGCCACGCCCCGTCGCTGCGGCTTCGAGGCGGGCGTCGTCACGCCGTCGGCGGATCGTCGGGCATCTGGCCTCTGATCGCGGGCTCGTAGTACTCGGTCAGGTAGTGCCGCACCATCCGCTGCGCCGTGAAGCGCTCACCCGCCGTATGCATCGCGTGCTTCATTTTCTCCACCCAGCCGCGCGGGACGCCCTGCGCATCGCGGTCGTAGAACAGTGGAACGACTTCCTGCTCCAGCAAACGATACAGCTGTTCGGCGTCGGTCGCGTCGCCGTCCTGCCCCACGGGCGCGGCCGGGATCGCCCAGCCGTTCGAGCCATCGTAACCTTCGCTCCACCAGCCGTCCAGCGTGCTGAGCTGCGGCACGCCGTTCAGGCCCGCCTTCATGCCGCTGGTGCCGCACGCCTCGAGCGGCGCCCGCGGCACGTTGAGCCACAGGTCCACACCCTGCACCAGCCGGTGGGCGAAGTGCATCTCGTAGTCCTCGATGAACGCGATGCGGCCCTCGAAGCGCGCTTCCCGGGTGTACGCGTACACGCGCTGGAGCACCTGCTTCCCGGGCTCGTCCGCCGGGTGCGCCTTGCCGGCGAACACGATCTGCACCGGGCGCCAGGGGTTGACGAGCAGGCGCTGCAACCGGTCGGCGTCGCGGAAGATCAGGTCGGCCCGCTTGTAGGTGGCGAAGCGGCGGGCGAAGCCGATGGTCAGGGCTTCCTGGTCGAGCAAGGTCCCGGCGCCGACGAGGTGCAGGGCCTCCTTCCACTGGTCCGCCCAGCGCCGCCGCGCCTGCTCCCGAATGCTGCGCATCAGATGCGACTTGAGCTGGTTGTGCACCGCCCAGAGGGCGGCGCCGTCCACCTCCAGCGCCTTGCTCCACACCGCCGGGTCGTCGAGCTGCAGCAGCCAGTCCTGACCGAGGTGCGCGGTGAGCAGCGTCACGAGCGGGTTCGCCATCCAGGTCGCGACGTGCACGCCGTTCGTGACGTGCCCGATCGGCACCCGCGCGACCTCGCGGCCCGGCCAGAGGGGCGCCCAGATGCGGCGGGACTCTTCCCCGTGGCGTCGCGACACACCGTTGACGCCACCCGAGAGCCGGATGGCGGCGACCGGCATGTGGAAGCGGTCGTGGTCCTGGACGGGGTGATGGCCGAGGCGGAACAGCTGTTCCCGGCTCACCCCCATCTCTTGCCACACCGGTCCGGTGCATTGCTCGAGCTGCTCGAGGGAGAACGTATCGTGCCCCGCGGGCACCGGCGTGTGCGTCGTGAAGACGCTGGTCGAGCGCACGCGGCGGACGGCGTCCGCGAACGGCGTCCCGCGCGTCACCAGCTCACGCACGCGCTCGACCAGCATGAACGCGGCGTGTCCCTCGTTGGCGTGCCAGACCGTCGGGTCGTAGCCGAGGGTGCGCAACACGCGGACCCCGGCGACGCCCAAGATCCATTCCTGCCGCAGCCGCAGCTCCGGTCCGCCGGCGTAGAGGCGGTTGGACAGGCTGCGGTCCGCCGGGTCGTTCTGCTCGAGGCCCGTGTCGAGCAGGAAGATCGGCACGCGGCCCACCGTCACGCGCCAGGCTCCGACACTGACCGGGCGCCCCGACACCCGCACGGTCGCGAGGCAGGGGTCGCCCTTGGGCCCCCGCACCGGCTCGAGCGGTGTGGCCGCCACGTCGAACCGCTCCTCGGCGTCCTCTTGCCAGCCGTCGAGCCGCAGCCGCTGGTCCGAGTAGCCCTTGGTATAGAACAGCCCGACGCCCACGAGCGGCACGCCCAGATCCGAGGCGGCCTTGCAGTGGTCGCCGGCGAGGAGGCCGAGCCCGCCGGAATAGATCGGCACCGAGTTGTGCAGCCCGAACTCGGCGCAGAAGTATGCGATGCGGTGCTGGGCCAAGTTCGGGTACGACGTTTCGAACCAGGTATCGTGGGTGGCGGCCACCCACGCGTTCCACTCGACGATGGCGTCGTAGCGTTGCAGGAAGGCGGGGTCCTGCGCGCAGGCCGCGAGCCGCGCCGGGTCCACCCGTCGCAGCAGCTCGATGGGATTGTGGCGGGTGAGGTGCCAGAGCGCCTGATCGACCGAGCGGAACAGCGCGCGGGCGTCGCGGTTCCAGCTCCACGACAGATTCCTGGCGACGTCCGAAAGCCCTTTGATCCGCTGGGGAAGGGGTTGTGTCATGACCCACCAAGCTAGCAGGTTCTTCAAGCCCTGATGACCGCGCCCCCCTCCCCGGCCCCGCGCACCGGCAAACCGCTCGATCGGTCGATCGTCGAGGGGCCGATCGCGCGCGCCGTCTGGATGATCGCGTGGCCCACGATGGTGCAGAATCTCATCGGAGGGCTGCAGGGCATCATCGATCATGCGCTGGTGGGACACCTCGTCGGCTTCGCCGGCAACGCCGCGATCGGCGTCGCGTTTCAGATCTTCCTCGTGGTCATGGTGTTCATCACGTCGATCTTCAGTGGGATGGGCGTGCTGGTGGCGCGGTTCGCGGGCGCGGGCGACGTCGAGAAGGTGAACCGCACCGTGTACCAGGCGTTCCTCGCCGCCATCGGACTCTGGCTCGCCGTCCTCGCGCCTCTCGGGTTCGTGCTGGCGCCCTCGCTGCTCGGCCTGGTGCACGCGACCGACGCGGTGCGCGCCGAGGCCCTGCCGTATCTCCGCGTGATGTTCGTCTTCAGCATCGGGATGCTGCTCTTCTTCATGGTCGGCGGCGCCTTACGCTCAGCGGGAGATGCGCACACGGGGTTGCGGCTCGGCGTGTTGCTCACCGTGCTCAACATCGTGTTCAACGTGATCTGCATCCGCGGGCTCGGCCCCGTCCCCCGCATGGGCACGGCGGGCGCGGCGGTGGGCACGGCGGTCGCCGGCGGGTTGGTGAGCGTGATCGCCGTGTATCTCCTCTGCTCCGGGCGGCTGGTCGTGCATTGGCACCGAGGGATGAATTGGCGGCCCGACTGGGGGATCATCCGGTCGTTGTTCCGGTTCGGGCTGCCGACCGGCTTCCAGGGCATCGCGATGAACATCGCGGGGGTCCTGTTGCTGCGCTTCATCGGCTCGCTCGAGCGCAGCGCCGAGGCGCAGGCGGTGTACGCGGTGGGGTACTCCGAGCTGTTCTCGCTCATCACGTGGACATCGGTGGGGCTCATGGGCGCGGCCGCCGCGGTCGCGGGGCAGAATCTGGGCGCCGGCCATCCCGAGCGCTCCCTACGCGGTGTGCACGTCGCCGCGGGGATCGGCGTGTGCGTCGCGGCGATCGTCGGCCTGCTCTTCATCACGATCCCCGGCCGACTGCTCGCGCTGTTCGGGATGTACGACCCCGTGGTCGTCGGCCTCGGCACGCAGCTGCTCGCGTTCTTGAGCGTGTCGGGGTTCTTCATCACCGTCGCGCTCACGTACACGGGCGGGCTCCAGGGGACGGGCGACACCCGGTCGCCACTCTATATCTCGATCGTCTCCCAGATCGTCGTGCCACTGGGCCTGTGCGCCGTCCTGCAGGCGACGCGGGGCCTCGCGCCCGCCGACATCTGGCTGGCCATCCTGCTGGGCCACGCCACCCGGTGCGCGCTCAGCGTGCTGCGGTTCCGGCAGGGCAAGTGGCGGGGGGTCATGGTGGAGTAGTCCTCACGCCCCGGGGAGAGGGTGTCTACGCGTCCGCGAGGATTTCGTCGAAGAAGTCGCGGAGGTCCAGCTCAAACGGGGCCGCCGTAAGATCGGGTCGCCAGGTCAGGGCGCCCGCGACGATCTCCGGGCGCTCGTCGCCCGCGCGCCACCGCTCGACGACGCGCGCATCCAGGTCGATGATCCAGTACTCGCCCACCCGCTCCTCCTGGTAGAGGCGGCGCTTCACCTGTCGATCGGCACGCGCGGTGGAAGGTGAGAGAACCTCGACAGCGAGCAGGAGGCCGCGGATCTCGGACCATTGCCGGGGCTTCCGGCCTCCCGGGCCCAACGGTGCGACGAAGACATCGGGCTGCACCAGCCGGTCCTCGCTGAAGGAGATGTCGGCCGGGGAGCTCATGACCTCACCCCAGGCCGTGCCGCGCAAGTAGTTCCAGAGGCGGGCTGAGATCCCGGTGACGGCGCGTTGGTGGCGCGCGCTCGGCGCCGGCGTCACGAACAGCTCCCCGTCGATGACCTCGTACCGGTTGCCGTCGTCGGGAAGCGCGCGGACCATGTCTGCGGTCCAGCGGTCGGCGATGTGGGGCATACCCATATTGTGCTCGGCTCGACGTGAGGGGGGCAAGTGGGCACCCCGGCACGATGCGCCGCCCCGGCCGAAGCGCGGCATCAAACCGTCGCGAGCCGGACCGAATTCGCGCGGGTCAGGACGGGAACAAGAGCGCCACGATCGTGGCGATCAACCCCCGCGCCGCTCCGCGCCGCGCTGCGGCGGAATCGGCAACGCCAGCGTGAACGTGCTGCCCACGCCCGGCTCGGACTCCACCGTCACCGTCCCGCCGAACATGCTGGCGGTAATCTCCTTCACGACGGCGAGCCCGATCCCGCTGCCTGCGCCACTCTGCTTGGTGGTAAACCCGGCTTCGAAGATCCGGTCGCGATTCTCGGGCGCGATGCCCACGCCGCGATCGCGAACGGTCAGCGTCAGCGTCGCACCGGCCTGGTCCATCGTGACCACGACGGGGGCCTCGCGCCCCCGCGACGCATCGACGGCGTTGCGGATCAGATTCGTGATCACCTGGTACAGCGCGTTCGAGTCCCCGAAGAGATACACAGACTCGACGGACGTTTGCCACTTGAGCGGGACGCCATGCTTGCGCGCGAGCGGCCGCTCGAGTGTGACACATGATCGGAGCACCGGCGTGACGTCGAACCGGGCGATCCGCCCGGAGGCGCCGAAGGGCGGCGACTGGATGGAGCGCAGGTAATCGGCGGCCTGCTCGATCCCCTGCGCCACGTTGGCCAGATCGTCGAGCACCGCCGAGCGGAAGGCCGGGTCCAGCGACGTGGCCTCCCGTACCGCGTCGATGCTCAAGTCCAGGTTGCCCAGGGCCACCGCCAACGGGTTCCCGACTTCGTGGGCGATGACGCTCGGCTGGCGCGCCAGCTCCCACAGCTGCTCGGCGGGCGGCAGGCGGCGTTTGCCCGCGTCGGCGGCGACGTCGATGCTGCCGACGCAGAGCCCCGCCAGCTCCAGGATGAGCCGCTCGCGGCTGCGGCGCTCGATGCCGCTGGGCGGCGGGCCGGCGGGCCGTGCGCGGACGGGGGCGACGCACCAGTGTCCGCGCATCGCCCGGCCGTCGTCCAGCCGGCAGCCCACCCAGCGGCTCCCCTGGATGATCGGCGCGCCCCAGCGGCGCAGGGTGGCGTCGAGGTCGAGCTTGGTGGCGGCGCGCGGCGGGTTGGTCACGCTGCTCACGACCGGGGCCACGTCGGTGGCGGGCGAGATCTCCCACAACGTCACCACACGGCCGTACAGGGCGGCGCTCGCCTGCCGGAGGACTTCGCGCTCCTGCTCTTGTGGGGTGGTCACGCTAGTGGCTGAAGATGCGCAGCGCCGGAACGGCGGGCTAGGGCGTTTTTGCGGCATCCGGGGGGCGGTTTTGCGGTACCCGAACCCCGAACCACCCTATAATTCCCCCCATGGACTTCGACCCGCTTCCCCAGCAGCGTCTCGCCATCGAAGCGCCGCTCGGGCCCGTCCTCGTGGTCGCGGGGCCCGGCGCGGGGAAGACATTCTGCCTCATCGCCCGCATCAACCATCTGATCACGGCGCACGGCATCGCGCCGGCGCGCATCTGCGCGGTCACGTTCACGAACCGGGCCGCCGAAGAGATCGCGCTGCGCCTGCACCACACCTTGGGGGACCGTGCCGAAAGCATCACGCGGGGCACGATCCACGCGCTGTGCCTGGCCCTGCTGCGCGAGCACGCCGAGGCCGCGGGCGTGCGCAAGGGATTCGGCGTCGCCGACGAGCAGTACCAGAAGGTGATCCTGGGCCGGCTGCACGTGCCCGCGGACCGGCGAGGTTCGCTGCTGAACCTGTTCGGCCGCCACCGCTTCCAGGGCTACCACCTCACGGATGGTGACGCGCAGCTCTATCGTGAGTACGCCGCCTGGCTGGCGCACCGCAACATGCTGGACTTCGACGACCTCGTCATCAAAGCCGAGCTGCTGCTGCGCACGCACGGCGAGGTCGCCGACGCGATCGCCGGGCGCTGGGACTACCTCCTGGTGGACGAGTTCCAGGACGTGAACGCGGTGCAGTACGACTTCCTGAAACGCTTGGCGGCGCCGCACGGCAACTTCTTCGTGGTCGGCGACGACGAGCAGTCGATCTTCACCTGGACGGGCGCGGACCCCTACGTGCTTGTGCGCTTCGGTCGGGATTACGGGATCGACCGGCCCATCGTGCTGGACAAGAACTGCCGCTGCTCGCGCCAGATTTTCGAGACCGCGCGGCGGGTGCTCGCGCACAATCCCCAGCTGTTCGAGAAGCGGCTCAGCGCGGAGACGGAGTCGCCGCACGAGGTGGGCGCCTTCGCCTTCCGTGACGAGGAAGAGGAGGCCTCGTGGCTGCTCGAGGACTTGGCCGGCGACCGCGCGGCGTCCGGCCTGGGATGGGGCGACTACGCGATTCTTTACCGCAAGCACAAGGTCGGCGAGTACCTCGAGGGCCGGATGCTGCGCGCGGGGATCCCCTGCCGACTGGCGCGCGGCCGCTCGCTGATCGAGGACGACGTCGTCAAGTACGTGATCGCGGCGCTGCGGGTGGTGCGCGCGCCGGACGACGCCGTCGCGCTCGAGGCGTTTTCCCGGTGCGTGCTGTCGGCGCACTTCCTCCAGGAGGTGGAGGCCGCGATCGGCAAGGGCGGCGAGTTCCTGGCCGCGATCCGCACGCTCGCCCGCCACCGCCCGGCCCAGGATCCCGATACGAAAAAGTTGTGGCGGCTCGTCTATCAGCTGGAGAACCTGCGCGCCCTGCCCCGCTCGCACGGCTCCGTGGCGGCGGTGATCGACGAGATCCTGTCGCAGAGCATCGGTCCCTACCGCAACGCCCTGGAAGAGCGGCACGACGAGCTCAGCGACCCGGCCGAGCTCCCGGACGCCGTCCGGCTCGCCGGGCGGCTCGAGGGGGCGATGGCGGCGGAGCGGGACATCGTCATCGAGCCGCTGGGCGGGGTCGAAATCGCGCTCCGGGGGATGCTCGCCGCCGCGGGCGCCCGCCACCTGCCGTCCCCGACCGGCTCGACGGCCCCGACCGCCGAGGTGTTACGCCCGGGGGACGGCGGCGCCCAGGGGCTCCCGCTCACCCTGTTCAAGGCGCTCCAGCTGATCCATGCCAAGGAGCTCAACGCCGCGCTCGAGCGGTACGTCACGTTCGACCTGGAGACGACGGACACGGACGTCGAGCTGTGCGGGGTCGTGGAGGTCGGCGCGGCGCGCGTCGTGAGGGGCGAGATCGTCGATCGCTTCCACACGCTGGTCAATCCGTTCCGGCCGATCACGCCCGGCGCCAGCAAGGTGCATGGCTACACCGATGCCGAGGTGCAGACCGCCCCGCCGTTCAGCGCCGTTTGGCCGGAGTTCCGCGCCTTTGTAGGCGACGACGTGCTCATCGCGCACAACGGCCAGCGGTTCGACATTCCCGTGCTGCGCCGGCTCGCGGCCGGGAGGGACGGCGTCGACAGCCTGGTGTTCTACGACACGCTGCCGCTCGTGCGCTCGCTGTCGCGGGACAGCGGCAAGCTGGAGGACCTCGCGCTGCGCTTCGGCATCGACGGCGGCCGGGCGCATCACGC
>Ga0066710_100004303_pt1 | contig 12557 bp, 5 predicted proteins | sample GraSoiAngelo_159_FD_79666 | JGI IMG/M metagenome (GOLD analysis project Ga0066710, IMG submission 79666) | Grasslands soil microbial communities from the Angelo Coastal Reserve, California, USA - 14_1009_16_40cm | ecosystem: Environmental > Terrestrial > Soil > Grasslands | place: USA...
AATCCTATCATTGGATCAGGAACGGGCCGAGCAGAAGTATTTGAATGAACCGGCGACGGATGAGACGCCCGAGAAAATTTTTGAGCGGCGATGGGCTCTGGCAGTGTTGGAGCAGGCTTTGGAGCGGTTGCGCCGCGAAGTCGAAGCGGCTGGAAAATCGCAATTGTTTGCGGCGCTGCATCCATTCATTTCGCGCGAAGCAGCGGCGGGCGAATATGCCGAGGTGGGCAAAGGGCTCGGGATCGCAGCGGGAGCGGTGGCGGTGGCGGTCCATCGTTTGCGCACACGTTATCGTGAAATGGTGCGCCAGGAAATTTCCAACACGTTGATGAACGCCGCCGAAGTAGACCAGGAGATGCGGCATCTGTTTGCGATGCTCCGCGGCTGAGACAATTTGTAAACGCGCGCGGCGTTTTCTTAGGAAATGAAACGATGACCAATCGATGCCCGCAATGCGGGATGACATTCCCGGGCGAAAATCTTCAGGGGCATTGTCCTCGATGTCTGGCGGGCGTGGCGTTGGACATCGAGGTTGATTTCTGCGACCGCAGCATGGCTTTTCCACGTGCATTCGGGGATTACGAATTGTTGGAGGAAGTGGGACGCGGAGGAATGGGCGTGGTGTATCGGGCACGGCAAAAGAGTTTGAAGCGCGAAGTGGCCTTGAAGATGATCCTGGCAGGAGAATTTGCGAGCGCGGAGTTCGTGTCCCGGTTCCGTCATGAAGCCACGGCCGCTGCGAGCTTGCAGCACCCGAATATCGTGGCCATCCATGAAGTGGGCGAAGTTGAGGGCCAGCAATACTTCTCAATGGATCTGGTGGAGGGCCAAAGCTTGACGGAATTGGCCCGGAGCGAACCGCTGGATGCGCGCCGTGCCGCTGAGTATGTCAAAGCGATCGCCGAAGCGATTTATTACGCGCATACCAGGGGGATATTGCATCGCGACCTTAAACCCTCCAACGTTTTGATCGATCCGTTTGGTCAGCCGCGGGTGATGGATTTTGGTTTGGCGAAGGAATTCCGATCCAGCAGCGAACTGACACGGCACGGGCAGATGATCGGTTCACCGGCGTACATGGCGCCTGAACAGGCGAGTGGCCGGGCGGATGCCATTGGTCCGGCGAGCGATGTCTATTCGTTAGGCGCGATGCTCTATCATTTACTGACGACGCGGCCCCCGTTTCAGGGTGCAACGCTGCACCAGGTGTTGCTGCAGGTGCAGACGGCTGAACCGATTGGACCGAGGCGTCTGAATCCGGGTGTGCCTGAGGACTTACAAAACATTTGCCTGAAGTGCCTGGAAAAAGAACTGCAGAGACGTTACGCGAGCGCAATGGATTTAGCGCAGGACCTCGGGCGATTCATCGCAGGTGAGCCCGTGAAGGCACGGCCGGTGGGGCCTCCCGGACGAGTATGGCGCTGGTGCAAACGCGAGCCCGTCATAGCCGCGCTTAGCGCTTTCGCTGTTGTGTTGTTGCTGGCGATGGCATTGGGGGCCGGCTTTGCGGCCTGGCGAATCGAGGCGGCGCGGCGCGGCGAACATCATGAGCGTGAAAAGGCCGTCCTGGCGAACGCCGGCTTGGAGCGGGCAAACTCGCAACTCGGGGAGAGCGTCAGTTTCCTGGCGCTGCAACGGGCTGAAGGTTTCTTCCGGGCTGGCGATGCCAGCATGGGCCTGGCGCAATTGGCGGCGGTGCTTCGGCGCGATCCTTCCAACCACGTGGCGGCCGAACGGATTCTTTCAGCTTTGTTGCATCGCAACTGGGTGCTCCCGACAGGCCCTGCACTGGAGCATCACGACTTTGTGAGCTCAGTGGTCTTCAGCCTACAGGGAGAGTACGTCGTGACAGGCTGCGCCGATGGGTTCGCCAGAGTTTGGAGCGTCGGTACTCGGCAGGAAATCGGACATCGGCTGGCGCATGGCAGACGCGTGCGTGGCGCATGTTTCAGTCCGGATGAAAGCACAATCGCGACAACCTGCGACGATGGGAAACTTCGGATTTGGGACTGGCGCGCGAATCGACTGACTCTGGAAATACCGGCGCATAGTGCCTGGGCCCTGGCGGTCTCCTATAGTCCTGATGGCAAACGGATTCTCACATCTTCGGCGGACGGAACTGCAAAAGTTTGGGATGCTCAAACTGGTGCTCTGTTGCTGACTCTTTCAGGCCATTCCAAGTGGGTGTGGCAAGCGGTGTTCAGCCCGGATGGGAACCTGATCGCGACGGCAGGTTATGACGGCTCAGTCCGACTATGGAATAGTCTAAGCGGACAGTCGATCGGCGCTCCCTTTCGGCATAAGGCGACCGACCCAGTGCTTGGAGTGGCGTTCAGTCCTGACGGCGCTTTGTTAGCGACTTCCTCGCGCGATCGTACGGCCACTATCTGGGACATCCAAAATGGCGCTCGACCGATAATCTCACTCCAACATCCGGACGGTCTGAACGATATACAGTTCGACCCCAATGGACAGCTCCTCGCGACAACGAGTTTTGATAATAGTGTTCGACTTTGGGATCTCGAAACCGGTCGCGTTCTCTCTCAGCCGTTCCGGCATCGTGAGCAGGCCGAAAAAGCCGCATTCAGTCCCAATGGCGGGCTTCTGGCGACGGCTTCAGACGATGGGACAGTTAAGTTTTGGGAGGTCAGGCCTGGCGCGGCGATCACAACCGTGATGCGGCACACCAAACAAGGTCCTGGAGTGAAATCTCTGGACTTGAGCAGGGATGGCAAGTGGCTCGCCACGGTTTCCGCCGGAGTGCGGATATGGGATACGCAGACCGGAAAAGAGACTGAGAGTATCGATGTTGGCGCTCCAGTCCAAAGTGCTTCCTTCAGCCACGATGGAGAGCTTTTAGCAATTGCGACGACAAACGGCTTCGCGACGGTATGGGAGCGGAAGACTGCAAAAAAAATTGGCGGCCCTTTTTTTCATGATTCGACGATTTGGTCGGTTTGCTTCAGTCCCGACGGCCAGAGATTACTTACCGCATCAAGCGATCACAGGGCGCGAATGTGGGATATCAAGGCAAGCGAGCGAGCGCTCTTCTCGGTCAGGCACAAGCGGGATATCATGGCAGCGCGCTTCAGCCGCGACGGAACGCGAATCGTAACTGCTTCTGTGGACCACACCGCACGAGTTTGGGATGCCGCAACAGGCGCGCCTGTCACCGAAAGCCTGGTTCACACAGACGAATGTCTGGATGCATGTTTTAGTCCGGACGGAAAGTTTGTGGCCACCGCATCGAAGGATAATGCCGCGCGAATTTGGAACGCGAGCACGGGCGAGTTCGTTGGAAAAGCTATGCAGCATCTTCGGTCGGTTGAAGCGATTGCTTTCAGCCCGGACGGGCTACGCGTGGTCACCGCGTCATTGGATCACACCGCGCGAATCTGGGATGCTCGCACCGGAGTGCCGTTATCACCGCCATTGGAGCATGAAGAAGCTGTTCTGTCCGCCTGTTTCAGTCCCAATGGCAAACGCGTGCTCACGACATCGTTAGACCGCATGGCGCGCCTGTGGGACGCGCAGACCGGCTTGCCCGCCAGCGATCCGTTGCCCCACGAAGGACCGGTCCATACGGGATGTTTCAGTCGTGACGGTGAAGCCGTGATCACAGGAGCGATGTCGCCGGAAAACGGCGCGCGAATTTGGCACGTGCCGTCCGCTTCCACGCCCGTTCCAGACTGGCTGCCCGAGCTGGCCGAAGCGGTGGCAGGCTTGGCGGTCGGACCACTAGGTGCGCCGCATATGAGTGTTGAGGACCGATTGGAGCAGGTGAAGCGCCGGGTAAATGATTCGAAAGCGGGCGACAACTTCACTCGCGTAGCTCGCTGGTTTTTCGCCGATCGTGGCGCGCGAACGATTTCGGCATCTGATCGGGCAACAGTCCGGGAGTATGTGCAGCAGCGGATCGCGGAAAATACTATTGCCAGCTTGCAAGAAGCCATTCGATTCGAGCCGACCAACGCATTGGCGCTAGGACGCCTTGCGCTGGCAAAGCTTGCAACCAAACGCGATGAGGCAGAGCACCTAGCTAAGCGTGCGTTACGATTCAGCCCGAGCCAGCACGAAGCGCGAGATGTTCTCGACCGCATTTCGCGAGCAGCGACAGCAAGTGCCGCAAAATAGAGCGTTTTGGCTCGTAATCTTTTTGTAATCTCTCGGCTCCTTTTCTTAGGTATGAGAGTGTGAAGAACTCTCGCTTTTCCCGGTCGGCTCGCTTGCTGGCCGCCACTCTGGTGGTCCTTCTCCCGGCTCTGGCCCAAGCGCAAAGCTGTGTCCAGTGGGTGCGCCGCACGGATGTGGGCACACCAGGGCAACGCTACGGCCATGCGATGGCATACGATTCCCAACGTGGTGTGACGGTTTTCTTTGGAGGGGCGTACAGTGATGTAAGCGGCTCGGAGGAGTTCTACGACGACACATGGGAATATGATGGGACACACTGGCGAAAAATCACCCTTGTCACCGGATCAGCCCCGCCTCCGCGGGCCAATCACGGGATGTGCTATTACAACAGTGGCGGCTATCAGTACATGGTGATGTCCGGGGGGCGCAATGGCCTTGGAACGTTCGCGGACACTTGGCTTTATACAGGGCTGGGAGACGGCAAGGGATTTTGGTCTCAGGCTTCTTATCATGGTGAGCCATATGTATCCTATTTTGGACTGGTGTTCGACGAGTGGCGCGGAGTCGCGACACAAGTTGGAGGCTTCAATAGCAACGGCGAGTCGATCTGGGAGGTGTGGAACTGGAGCAACAGTGGATGGGGTCCCGACGTTCATCTGCCAAGCGACAGCAGTCATATGGCGGTCGCTTACGATTCACTTCGAGGATTGGTTTGTGTGCAAGGAGGTTTTGAGACGCGACTGGGTTTCGATACAGTAGATTCTGGGATAATCACATTTTCCAGCACCGCAACGGATTGGGGCGCGGCGTATCCGCAGCTCGGGACGACCGAGAACGCAGCGCGTATGGAGCATGCAATGGTCTACGATATCTCGCGTGACCGGCTCGTGATCTTCGGAGGAGCTAACATTCACAGCGCCTTACACCTTGAAGGCAACTTCACTGAAGGCTGGCGCTCGATGGCGATTGCTACCCCAGCCGAACGCGCACAGCCCGGGATGGTGTACGACAGCCAACGAGGCGTGACGGTGCTCTTTGGCGGCGTAGGTGGAACCCGCTATGACGACACTTGGGAACTGGTGCCGGTTCCACCCGTGGTTGGACTGCTGGATGGTGACCAGCAGGTGCGATGCGAATTCGAGGGCATCACGATTCGCGCGTCGGTGAATCGATCCGGGTTGACGTTTCAATGGATACACGACGGAATTCCCGTCCCGGGTGGGACCGCGCAGTACCTCACACTCAATAGCCTTCATCCGGAGGACGCTGGAAGGTACGCGCTGGTGGCAACAGATGCCTGCGGCAATGCCGCTGCGGGTCCGGCAACGACGCTCGTCGTGAACAGCGCCCCGCGAATTACCGCCTTTGATGCTGCGAGGCGGAACAGGTGTCCGGGCGAATCCGTCACGTTCGTAGTCACGGCGACTTCGACGCTTTCCATGGGTTTTCAATGGTACAAGGGTTTCAGCCCGATCCCGGGCGCAACTGCGAGCACGCTGACACTTAATAATCTTACCGCTGGGCAAACGGGAGACTATTGGGTGTACGTTAGAAATGATTGCCGCGGAACAACTAGCGATATTTTGCATCTGCAGGTGGGACCTTCAATTCTCAAGCAACCAATCAACCAGGTGAGCAACCCTTGCCGAATGATGAGCAACTTCGTGGTACACGCCGACGGCGTCGGAACTCTAAAGTATCAGTGGCGGCTCGATGGTGCGGCGCTGAGCAATGACGTTTACTTTGCGGGCGTGGACACCGAGTTATTGCGGATCAACCCGGTTCTTTACGCCCATGAAGGCAATTACGATGTCGTGGTGACTGACACATGCGGTCCGATGAACGCTGTGACCAGTTCAGTCGCCAAGCTCAAAGTACTCCCCGGACCGGAATGGGTTTTGCGAGCGACCAATGGTCCATCGGCTCGCTCCGGGCACGCGATGGCTTACGATAGCGCGCGGGGTGTGACGGTGCTGTTTGGCGGATGGCGAACAAACGAAACTGGTGAGGTCGTGACATTCAATGATCTATGGGAATGGGACGGTACGCGATGGACTTTGCGAATGCCGCATTCCGAAACCAACGGTTGGGCGGTATATCGCTACACACCCTCCTATGTAGATCGTCCCGTTCATCGGGCTCAGCACAATCTGGTGTATGACAGCGCGCGCGGCCGAATGGTTCTCTTCGGCGGCCAATCCAGATCCCGGGGCGGCTACCAAACATTCCTCAATGATACCTGGGAATGGGATGCCGGGGCGGGGCAGTGGTATTTCAGAAGTACAAACGGACCCGCGCGGCGGTCCAGTGCAAGCATGGCCTATGATAGTTCCCGCGGGGTTACCGTTATGTCCGGGGGATTTATCACTGACGCTAATCCCAACCGACCCGCGGTATGGGAGTGGGACGGGATTCAATGGACGATGAAGTTGGCTCCCAATGGCCCCGCTTCGAATTACTCTCAGGATATTGGCGCGATGGTGTATGATAGCTTCCGCAACGTGACGGTGTTCGGTCCAACCGTGAATCCCGACACAATCAGTCGCTTTGAGTTTTGGAATTGGGACGGGACCAACTGGGCTCGTTTCTATGAATATGTGGACCAATTATGGGGCCATCAATATGGAGCGCTGGCCTTTGATAGCTATCGTCGCCGGAGTGTTTGGTTTGGCGGCCAGTATGGTGTGGGCGACAATCCGACGGCCTTCTTCGACGGCCACCATTGGGAGGTGCTCACGACCAGCCCGACTGTTCCGCCTGGGCGATATCACCAGGCCATGGCCTACGATTCCGCGCGGCATGCGACAGTGATGTTTGGCGGCGAAAAATCGAACTGGGCTTTCCTTGGCGACACGTGGGAGCTGATAGCCTTGGACGCGCCCCTGATCAACGAACAGCCTGCCAGCCAATATAGCCCGGCCGGAGGCACCGCGACCTTCTCGATCACTGCCGCCGGTCCCGCAGCACTGAGTTATCAATGGTTTCACGACGGCGTGAGACTTGCAAACAGCGGGCACATTTCCGGTTCGGACACGCCAACGCTGAACATTGAAAATGTGAATGCCTCGGATGCTGGCCGCTATAGCACAGTGGTGGCAAACGATTGTGGGAGTACGCTAAGTCAGACCGCTATGCTCACGCTCAACCCCAGCTTGCAAATTCACCTCATCGACAACGTCGTAACGCTCACCTGGTACGCGCCCGGCTTTGTGCTCGAGCAAGCCGAAACGCCGACAGGTTCCTGGACCGAACTGCCGTCCGCGACCAGCCCATATCATCCCTCGGCTCTACGGCCCGCACGGTTCTACCGCCTGAAAATGTGAAAAGCTAACCGCGTTTATTCTTCCCCCGGCTGTGGATGGAAGCCTTGTTGGAGTGCATCTTCCAATGCTGCCAATTGTGAATGATCCAGCACAGGGCGGGCGGCTTGGAGAGCTTTCTCACGCCACTCGTCGCGGCTGGAGGGCCCCACATTGCGAATGAATCGGGCTTCGATTAACTGCTGAAATTCATTTCGCAGGCGCTTGGTTTGATCGTCGGTGATTAAGGTCTTGTGTTGAACTCGGCGCAGCATTCGGTCGGCAATGATTCTTGCTTCTTCCATGCTAAGTTGATCCACCTGGGCTCCGCGCAGCCAGCCGCCGCGAGCCTTGAAGCCTTGCACGATCTGTTCACGTTCTGCGGCAGTGATTTCGTTGGCGGGGTGGTTGTGAGATTTCAACACACGCGCGACCGATCGCGTGCTCTCTTTCGGATTCGTCTTCTCCTGTGGCACGACTGCGATGACTGTGCCTTCCCGATTCAACCACGCCTCGCGAATTGCGGGCTGTTTCTCCAGTTCCAGTAGAATTGGCTTGGCCGCGCTTCCACATCCGATTTTTGGGGCGGCGGGACACTCGAGGGCGACGCAATAAAAGCGGACCTCAGGCTCACGCGACGCGGTGAGGACACCGCGCCCTACCTTGCTGCTGACCTCGGCTGATCCCCTTGGCTGCTGCGTGGTGCATGCGACAAAGATCAGTGGAATAGAAGTGATAAAAATTGAACAGAAGAGTCTTTGCATATCGGAAATCTTGACCATCCACCTCTCGCTGTCACGCTCGGAGCGGGCAATTCCATTTTCTATGCCAGCGAGGGTTGAGCGTTTGCTGGCAGGAGCGTTTCGCGGTTGAAGCGAGGGCTCAGGAGCATGACGACGATGAAGACAGCTCGCGAATTATTTAGCATATGGACTGCCACGTGCTCTTATGGCCTGAACACTGGTTTGAAGGCATTGACGAATGCAACTGATGCGTAAGCACCACGCAGAATGCGTCGGTTTCGCGCAATGGGGACGGCGTTACGCGAACGAACGGTCGCGGCGGCCCCCTCACCCCGGCCCTCTCCCGCGAGGGGGAGAGGGAGAAAAGAAAGGCGCCTCACGGCAGTTCGGCGAAGTGGAAGAATCGCTGCGGACTGAAAGCTGCCGACGTACGAGGACGATTGAGAAAGGAAACCGATTACCAGTTGCGCTGAGGAAGGGCAGTTTGTATTTATGAAAAGCATGGCGAGTCGCAAGCAGCCGGGTTCCAAGGAGAAAAAGCCTACTTCGGTGGTGACAGGCGGGGCTGGGTTTTTGGGATCGCATCTGGTGGATTTGTTAATTGAGCGGGGGCACCGGGTCATTGCGATCGATAATTTCGTGACGGGCAATGTGGAGAATATCGATCATCTCGGAGGTCATCCGAATTTCAGATTTATCGAGCAAGATGTGTCCGAGTTCGTTTTTCTTCACGGGCCGGTAGATTACGTGTGGCATTTTGCTTCGCCAGCGAGCCCTATAGATTATTTGGAATTGCCGATTCAGACGCTGAAGGTTGGCTCGCTTGGGACGCACAAGGCGCTCGGGTTGGCGCGGAATAAGGGAGCGAGATTTTTGCTCGCGTCGACCTCGGAGGTCTATGGCGATCCGCTGGTCCATCCGCAGTCCGAAGATTACTGGGGCAATGTAAATCCGATCGGCCCGCGTGGATGCTACGATGAATCGAAGCGTTTTGCCGAGGCGATGACCATGGCGTATCACCGCGAGCATGGAATGGAAACGCGCATCGTGCGAATTTTTAACACGTACGGTCCTCGGATGCGGTTGAACGATGGGCGCGTCGTGCCTGCGTTTCTGTGGCAGGCGCTGAATAACAAGCCGATTACCGTGTTCGGCGATGGGAAGCAAACGCGCAGCTTCTGCTATTGTTCGGATTTGATCGAAGGGATTTACCGCCTGATGATGAGCAAGCATCCCGAGCCGGTGAATATCGGCAATCCGCAGGAGCGCACGATGATCGAGTTTGCCGAAGAAATCATTCGGCTGACAGGTTCCCGGAGCAAAATGGTTTTCAAACCGCTGCCTCAGGACGATCCCAGGCAACGCAAGCCTGACATCACGCGAGCGCGTAAATGGCTGCGCTGGGAACCTCAGATTTCAATCAGGGAAGGCTTGAAGAAGACCATAGGATGGTTTGAGACCAAACTGTAGGCAGAAGTTACATGGTTAAACGGTTACATCGTTACATGAGATTGTATTAGCGACGTGAAGCGTGAAAGATGATTGAAAGTTTCGGAAGCCGGAAGCATCTTGTTTTTCAGAGAAAGCTTTTGTATTTGACCCAATTAGTGAATCCTTGTACCAGCACGGGTTTCCGCGGGTTGGCCAGCCGGTGAAGAAAGTTCTGTGATCCTGCGGAGCCGTAAGTAAATGCTAAATTCCAAATCATTCCTGGCCGTCGATTTTGGGGCGACGAACCTGAAAGTGGCCGAATTCGAACTGAACGAGACCGGGGGACTATTGTTGCGGCAATATGGTTTTCGCTCCCTGGGGCAGGAAGGCACACAGGAAACGGCGCGAGAGCAGGCGATCCGCAAAGGCCTGCAGGACTTGCTAGCGCAGAACGGCTTCAGATCCAGGCTCGTGAATGTCTGTGCGCCGGGCTTTAACACCTTTTCGAAATTCGTAAAGCTGCCGCCGGTCGATACTTCGAAGGTTACTCAAATCATTCAGTACGAAGCGCAGCAGAACGTCCCTTTTCCTTTGGAGGAGGTCGTTTGGGATTACCAGATCTTAGGCGCGGCACCCAGCGGAGAGCTGGAGGTGCTGCTGGTAGCGATTAAGACCGAAGTGGTCGAAGGATTGTTTCGCCTGTCGGAATCGGCAGGCCTGCGCACCCAATTGGTGGATGTATCTACGGCCGCGCTGTGCAATGCGTTCCGATATAATTATCCGGATCTGGAAGGATGCTCGATGCTATTGGATATCGGCGCGAAGACGAGCAACCTGCTGTTTTTCGAAGGCACCAACGTTTATTCGCGCGGCATCAACATCGGCGCCAACGCCATTACGCAGGACTTTGCGCGCGAGACGCGGCTCTCGTTTGATGAGGCCGAGCACATGAAGATCGAACAAGGTTTCGTGAGTCTTGGCGGAGCGTACGAGGAGCCGGACAACCCGCAGCAAGCGGCTATTTCCAAAATCGCGCGCCAAGTGATGACACGTCTACACATCCAGGTAAACCAGACCGTTCAGTTTTACACCAAGCAGCAGGGCGGAACGGCGCCGCAGAGGCTGTTCCTTGCGGGGGGAGCGTCCTTGATGCCTTATACGGCGGAGTTTTTTTCGGAGAAATTGAATCTTACACCGGAATCCGTGGAGTACTTCAACCCGTTCCGAAATGTGCAACTGGATCCGGAATTGAACCGCGAGGAACTGGCCAAAGTGGCGCATGGCCTGGGAGAGGTCGTGGGATTGGGGCTGCGCAACGTGGCGCACTGTCCGGTCGAGCTGAACCTGATGCCGAAGAGTTCGCTGAAACGGCAGGAGTTCAATCAAAAGAAGCCGTTCCTGATCGCGGCTGTGTTTTGCCTGATCACGATCATTTTTGCATTTGGTTATTTCAACGACAAGGTGGCTAAAGAAAAAGACAAGGCGTTGGAGACGCTCAAGGGGAAATTGCAGCCACTGGAGGCGAGCGGACAGGCCCTGGACCGCAGCATGCGCGATCTGAAACAAACCGAAGAGGAGGCGGCGCAATACGCGATGTGGATGGAAGAGCGTTTTTACTGGGCAGGCTTGTTGAGCCAGCTTCGGCAGGTGCTCCAAAGCGTCGAGGCCAAAAAGGAAGGGGATCTAAAGGTGAAGACGGGGTTCTGGGTAGAGAGCTTTATTCCGGTGATTTGCGACGCGACCAACGCACCTGCTGCAGGAGACGCCAGAAAAGGCATGCGTGCTGCCGCAGGCCGGCCTGGCGCGAGTACAAAAGAGATTTGCTCTGTGACACTGAAATGCCGCGGAAAGAACCTGAAAGACGCCAACCCGGCAGCAAACGGGGATGCGGCATACTCGGTGCAGGAAGCTCTTAAGAAGGCCGAGTACTTCGATCCGGCCGGGGTTGCGCTGGGAACTCTATCCGAGGAGGAATTGACTTTCTTGTTCGAACTGACCTGCAAACTAAAGCGCCCGATTAAACTGTGACATGGTCTGGCTCAAACGAAATTTATTTCTGGTGATTTTCGGTGTGATTGCGTTGGGACTCCTTGGGTATTCGGTGATGTATTTCCTGGGGAACAGCAGCCGAAACAAGGAACTGACTACTCAGCTCGACGAAACCAAGACGAAGCTGGATCAGATGTATAAAAAAACGCCTTTCCCGAATAAATCGAATATCGCGCTGGCTCGCGCAGAATTGGATCGAGTGCGCAAGGAGGTCACCGCGTCGAAGGAGTTTTTCAAGCCGATCCCATATGAGAAGGTCGCGGACAAAGATTTTCGCGGGTTGCTGGACAACACGATTTTCGAATTGCAGGAAAAAGCGAAGCAGGTTGGAGCAGAATTGCCCGAAAAGGATTATGCATTCTCATTCAAGGCGCAGAGGACACTGCTGACCTTTGCGCCCGGCAGCTTCCCGGCCCTTCCGGAGCAACTGGCTGAGATCAAGACGATCTGCGACATGTTGTTCGACGCGAAGATCAACCGGCTGGAGGGGGTCAAGCGCATACGAGTAACTGTGGATGATCCGACCAGTGCGGCCGATTACCTCGATATGTCCTACCAGACGGCGACGAACGCTTTGACGGGAACGGTAGCCAATCCGTACGAAGTGACCTTCCGCAGTTTTAGCGCTGAACTTGCCGCAGCCCTGCAAGCCTTTTACAAAACGTCCTTCGGCATCGTAGTCAAATCCCTGGAAGTGGAACCGGCGCCGGAGGTCCAGGCGCAGCCCGGCCAGCCCCAACCTATTCGCGTTCCAATACCGCAGCCGCCGCGGACCAACGCGGTGCCGCAAGCACCCATCCCCAGACCGCCGCCCGGTGCTCAACCGAAAGGGCCGCTGCTGCAGACCGTGTTAAATGAAAAGGTATTGAAAATCACTTTGTTCATCGAAGTGATCAAGCCG
>Ga0066710_100004304_pt1 | contig 12557 bp, 9 predicted proteins | sample GraSoiAngelo_159_FD_79666 | JGI IMG/M metagenome (GOLD analysis project Ga0066710, IMG submission 79666) | Grasslands soil microbial communities from the Angelo Coastal Reserve, California, USA - 14_1009_16_40cm | ecosystem: Environmental > Terrestrial > Soil > Grasslands | place: USA...
CGCAAGAAGAAGAGCGGCAGCGGATCGCACGCGGCCTCCACGACGAGGTCGGCCAAACGATGACCGGCGTACTCCTCCTGCTCAAGCGGCTCGCTCAAGACGCGACCTCGGAGCAACACGCCGCACTCAGCGACGCGCAAGCGGCCGTCAAGGCGAGCCTCGAGGACGTCCGCCGAACCGCGCAGGAGCTGCGCCCTGAGATCCTCGACCATCTCGGCCTCCCCAGCGCGCTCACAAACCTCGCGCGCACGTTCTCGGTCCGGACGGGTATCCCGGTGCAACGGCAATTCGCTCTCCAGCTCCCCAAGCTCGATCCGAAGATCGAACTCGTTCTCTATCGGGTTGCGCAGGAGGGATTGACCAACGCGGCACGACACAGCGGCGCCAACGAGGTCACGCTCACCCTCGAGCACGACGCCGACAGCGTCGTGCTCCGCGTCCTTGACGACGGGCGCGGCTTCGAGGGCAACCACGCCGAAGGTGGCGGCCTGCGCGGCATCCGCGAGCGCGCGCTGATCGTCGGCGCCGCCGTCGCGATCAAACCCGCACCCTCCGGCGGTGTCGAGATCCGACTCCAGGTTCCGGTCGCGGCGGAGAGCTAGCGTGCCGATCCCCACTGTCACCCGCGTGCTCGTCGCCGACGACCACGAAATCGTCCGCAAAGGACTGAAGCTCGTCCTGACCGCCGAACCAGACCTGGACGTCGTCGCCGAAGCCGCCGACGGCGAGGAAGCTGTCAAACGGGCGCTTCAGGACGACGTCGACCTGGCAATCCTCGATATCAGCATGCCGCGCAAGACGGGACTCCAGGCGGCACACGAGCTCGGGCAGCGACGGCCCGAGCTGCGCATCCTGATTCTTTCGATGTACGACAACGAGCAGTTCCTCTTCGAAGCCCTCAAGGCAGGCGCCTCCGGCTACGTCCTGAAGTCCGGAGCGGACGACGACATCGTCACCGCCTGTCGGGCAGCGATGCGCGGTGAGCCGTTTCTCTACCCCGCCGCCGTCCACGCGCTCATCCGCGACGTCATCACGCGCGCCGGCGAGCGCAGCGAGGAGCTCGAGCTGCTGACGCCACGCGAGCTCGAGGTGCTCAAGCTGATAGCCGAAGGTCACACCTCGAAGGAGATCGCAACGATGCTCGTTCTCAGCATCAAAACCGTCGAAAGCCACCGCGCGAACATCCTCGGCAAGCTCGGCATGCGCGACCGCGTCGACCTCACCCGCTACGCGATCCGCCGCGGCCTGATCGAGCCCTAGGACGGCGTCTCCTAGAAGCGGAAGCTCAGATCCACGGCGGCTCCGTCGAGCTTGCCGGTCGCATGGCCGCGGCCGCTCGCCGTGAGCGACACTCGCAGCCGTCCACTAGGTACCGCGGCGCCGGCGAGCCGTAGCGTCCCGGTCACGCCGCCCTCGTCGCTCGCGACGAGAACTCCAGATACATGTGCGTCGCGCACGACGCGGATCGCGTCCAGCCGCACGCCTGTTGGCGTCATGACGTAATGGCCGCCTCGTAGACCATTGGCGCCGTTCCACGTGCCGAGTGACTGCGACTGGTCGTCCAGATCGGCTGCAGTGGCGACGACGAGCGCGAGTGCCCGACGCACCGCAGGCGTCGCGCGGCTTTGGACGCGCGCGAGCTCCGCGGCAACGCGTGGCGCCCGGCCGGCGACCGGTGGGGACGCGCCCGTGCCTGCGCACACCCGCGCGTCCACTTTCAGCGTCGCGACGAACCGAAGGGCGGCGGCCACCGCGCAGGGGCTGCTCTCGGGCGTGTGGCCGACGTTCGGGATCTCGACAAAGCTCGCATGAGGGAACTGCGCAGCCGCCTCTCGACCCGAGGGCGCGGGCGTGTTGGTGTCGAGATCGCCGGAAAGCACGAGCACCGGGACGTCGGGCAACCGCGTGCCCGTGGGAAACGGCCTTGCGGCCGCGCGATCGTTCGGCCAGTGCAGGCACGAGTCGACCGCTTCGAGCTGCGTGGCTGTCCAGGCTCGAGCGGAGAAGGGCGCAAGCGCGCGGGAGCTGAGCGCGCCACGTGCATCCAGGTACGCGGCACTTCGGAGCGCCGGCGAATCGGCGAACGAGAAGAGACGTGGATACTCGTGACATTGCTGCGCGAACGTCTGGCCGAAGCTTTCGTCGATCGGCTGCACCGTCAGCTCGACGAGCCGGCGCAACGGCGCGAGATCGCCTGCCGCTGCACTGGCGGCGGCCGCCGGGAGGCGCCCGAAACCTGCGACGTTCCCCGACCCGTAGAGCACGCGCGCCAGTGCGGTCTCGTCGAGACGCACCGTCATGCTGCGACCGCCGGGCGCAGGGACGGTGAACGAGGACGGGTGAACGCGAAGTCGCGCGGCCACGCGCGCGAGGTCGCGCAGGACCGCCTCAGCGCGACAGGCGTGCGTGCGTGCACAGACCAGGTTGATCGAGCGGCGCGCCGCAACGAGTCGATCGAGTGCCCACGGGTCGAAGTCGATCGGATAAGCGCCGTTCAGGACGAGCGAGCGGACGTGCGCCGGATGCCGCGCGGCATAGACCGTCATCAGGTAGGTGCCGTAGGACGCGCCCCACAGGTCGAGCCGCTGCAGCCCGAGCGCGGCGCGCACGGCGTCGATGTCGTCGGCGGCCGCGGCGGTGCCGTAGAAGCCGATTCGTGGGCCGAGCTGTCGACCGCACGCGCCGATCCGCGACAGGAGCAGTTCGCGCGGCATCGCCGCGGGCACAACCCCGCGCAGCGCGGCACAGGTGAGCACGCCCGAACGGCCGGTCCCCCGCTGGTCGACGAACAGCAAGTCACGGCGCGCGCGCAGGGGCGCGAGCCCCTGGGCGTACTCGGCGCCGGCGGCGATGATCGGCCCGCTCGAGATGACGAGCGTCCCGAGCGACGGCCGCGACTTCGCCCTGCGTGGAACGAGTGCGAAGACGATGTTCGTCGTCCCTACACTCGGGCTCGTGCGGTCGAGTGGAACACGGATGCTGCCGCAGCGTGCGCCCAGGGCACCGAGCGCACCGGCGCAGGCGGTCAACCGGGGGCCGCCGTCGGGCCGCGCAGGCGAGGCTCCGGGCACGACAAGTGCGACGACGAGAGACGCGAGCATCGCGTACTTCATGTCCAGACTCCCTTCATCTCTCGACGGCCACGGCACCCCTCCGGCGGGAGGGGTGCCGTGTCGGCGGTCATTCGTACTGCAGCGCCTCGAGCACGTTCAGCCGTGAGGCCCGGCGCGCCGGAAGCACAGCCGCGAGCATGCCGGCGAGGATCGTTCCGATCACGAAGACCGCGATGGTGCGCCACGGAATCGCGAGCACGATGCCCTCGTCGGAGAGCGCCTGTGTCGTGAGCACCGCGAGGAAGACACCGACCGCGATCCCCAGCGCACCTCCGATCAGCGCCGTGACGATGCTTTCGTGCCGGATCATCCGCCGCACGTCGCGACGGGTCATCCCGACCGCTCTCAACATCCCGATCTCGCGTGTCCGCTCGAACACGGACAGCACGAGTGTGTTGACGACGCCGAACAGGCTGATGATGACCGAGAGGCCGAGCAGCCCGTAGAGGACGTTCAGGGTGAGGTTGATGTCGTTCTCCTGGTTCTTCTTGAACTGGCTCGCCGTCTGGATCTTCGCGTCCGGGAAGGCGCCCAGCGACGCGTCCAGCCGGGCGGTGTTCGCGTCGGTGACACCACCACGGATGTTGATGAGGGTCATGAAGTTCCGCGGCTTCGGGTAGTTGGCATCAAACGTCGCCGTCGACATCGTCACGGTGCCGAACGGCGAGCCGCCCTTCGGCGGATCAAAGATCCCCTTCAGGCGCAGATGCAGCACCTTCGCCGTGGGAGTCTCGACCGCGATCGGCGACCCGATCAGGAGATGGTGGTCCTTCGCGTAGTCCTTGTCGACGAACGCCCCATCCCTTCCGAGCTGCGACGGGACACTGACGCTGCCCTTCGACCAGTCGATGCGGACGGTCTTCGCGAGGTTGGGCGGGACTGCCGTCACCTGTGTGTTCTTGCCGAAGACGCGAGCATCTCCACCCCGGATTCCGGAGACGGCCGTCACGCCCGCCGCCTTGGCCACCGCGGCGTCCGTATGGCTCGTGAACGGATCGAACCCGTTCTCGGCCGTCACCGCGTAGTCGGCGACGAACAGCTTGTTGACGGCGTCACCGAAGGACGAACGAAGACCCGCGCCGAGGATCGCCACGAACGTGATCAGCGCGAGGCCGATCATCAGCGCCGACGCGGTTGCCGCCGTCCGGCTGGGGTTTCGCATCGCGTTCTCGCGGGCGAGCGTTCCCGCGGTGCCGCCGAAGTGTGCGCCGGGCCAGCCGAGCACACTCGCCAGCGGGCGGACGGCGCGCTTCGCATTCAACGACACGCCCACGAACAGGATCAGCGTCCCGAAGCCGAGGGCCACAAGGCGGGTCGCGATCGTCAGACCGCTTCCGAAGATCCCGTAGACGAGGAGCAGAATCCCGACCGCCAGCGTCAGGATCGAGACGATCGGTCCGAAGCGGGACAGGCGGGACACAGGCAGAGTCGCACCCTCGCGAACGGCTGCGATCGGCGGCACACGAGTTGCCTTGATCGCGGGGCGAAGGCTTGCGACCAGAGTCACGCCGACCCCCACCACGATGCTGACGATGATCGTCCGCGCGGCGAACACGGTGTCACCCTTCGGGAACTGGACCCCGACCGCGCTGAACAGCGCGTTCAGGCCCTTCGCGATCCCGAGCCCGAGGAAGAGCCCGAGCAGCGAGGCGACGAGCCCGACGACGAGCGCCTCGAGCATGACGCTGCGCAGGACCTGCCGTCGTGAGCTGCCGATCGTCCGTAGGGTGGCGAACTCCCGCACGCGTTGCGCGATCGTGATCGAGAGCGTGTTGGCGATGACGAACGCTCCCACGAAGAGCGCGAGGATGCCGAAGCCGAGCAGGACCTTCTGGAAGATGCCGATCGCGCTCTTGACGTCGTCGACGCTCTCCTTGGTCTGGGCCTCGGCGGTCTTGACCTTCGCGGTCGGCGGCAGAAGCGGCCGGATCTCGCTGACGAGCTTCTCGGGTGTCACGCCGTTCTTTGCCGCAACCTGGATCCCGTCGAACTTGCCAACCTTGTTGAACAGGTGCTGAGCGGTCGGGAGGTCGAAGACGGCGATCGTCGAGGCGCCGACCGACGAAGAGGAGCCGAACGTCGCAACGCCGGTGATGCGGAAACGACGGACGCCCTCGTCGGCCGCGAGGCCGATCGTGTCGCCGACGGCATAGTGCTTCGTGTCGGCCGTCCTCTTGTCGATGGCGATCTGTCGGCTGCCGACCGGCCACTGACCCGAGGAGAGCTTCAACGGAGTGAATCGGAGGTCGTTGCGCCGGTCGACGCTGACGGCGATGGGCGAGCCGTCCGCGGTGGAGATGACCTTGCCGTCGCGCCCGATCAGCTTCGCCTGGTCCGCGATCGTGCCGGCGGCGGCCGCAACGTCGGGAAGCTGCTTGACCTTCGCGAGCACGGCCGCGGGAAACGCCGGCGCCCCCGCCGTATCGCTGTTGTTGTTCTTGTACGCGACCTTGCCGCTGATCACGGCGTCCGAGTTCACGAACGAATCGTCGACGATGCTCGTGTAGGACTTCGTAATCGTGTCCGTCAGCACGTAGGTGCCGCTGATCATCGAGACGCCGAGGACGATCGCGAGAGCAGTCAGGAGGGTGCGGAGTTTGCGGCCGAGCAGGCCTTTGAGGGCTACGCCGATCATTGCGCCAGCTCCTCCATCACCGAGATCACTTCGTGGGCATCGGAGCGGCCGAGGTCTCTGACGATGAGACCGTCCGCCAGGAACAGGACACGATCGGCGATCGCTGCAGCACGAGGATCGTGGGTCACCATCACGGTCGTCTGCTTGTAGGTGTCCACCGAGCTGCGCAGGAGCTCGAGGATCTCGCCGCTCGTCTTCGAGTCGAGGTTGCCGGTCGGCTCGTCGGCGAAGACGATCGTCGGCCGGCTGATCAGGGCGCGGCCGATCGCCACGCGCTGCTGCTGGCCTCCCGACAGCTCGGACGGGCGGTGAGTGCTCCGGCTCTCGAGGCCGATTCTCTTCATGAGCTCTGCGACCCACGCCTGGTCGGGCTTCTCGCCCGCGATCGAGAGCGGCAGGACGACGTTCTCCCGCGCGGTCAGCATCGGCAGCAGGTTGAAGAACTGGAAGATGAAGCCGATGTGCTCGCGACGGAGCTTCGTCAGGTTCGTGTCGTTCAGCTCCCCGATGCTCGTGCCGGCGATCGTGACCTCTCCCGAGGTCGGCTTGTCGAGTCCGGCGAGGATGTGCATCAGGGTGGACTTGCCGGAGCCGGACGGGCCCATGACCGCGGTGAGTCGACCCCTGGTGACGTCGAGAGAGACGCCGCCGAGAGCGTCGACCGCGGTCTCACCCTCGCCGTAGCGGCGGGTGAGGGCTTGCGCGGAGACGACGGGCCCTGTCTGGGGAACCTCGACGACTCCCGGTACGGGAAGTGCGACGGCTTCCATAATCAGCTCCTTCTCTGTGCGGTTGGATCGGCGGTGACGCGCTCGGCCTCGGCCTTCAGGTGCCGAAGGCCGTTCTCGAGCGCGCTGTCGAGCGTCTTGCGGAGCTGGCCGCTGAACAGACGGGCGACGAGCCCGTCGTACGACTCCTCCGTCGTCACGAACGTCTTTCCGTCTCGAGCCTCGAGCGCGTAGACGTGCATCGCGTCGATGCCGAACGCCTTCCCCGTCCAGGAGATCAGCCGAGGAGGCCGGAGCTGCCGGATCGTGGACGTGATCGTCCCGGGGCCCGCCTTCCAGCGAAACTCGGATCCTTCGGCGAGGCGACCGCGCATCGACGTCGACTTCACGTCGGGATTCCAGCTCGACCAGTGCTCGATCGCGGTCAGCACCTCCCAGACGACGTCCGGGGCGGCGGCGATTTCCGTCTCGCACATTCCGACGACCGGTGCCTGCCGATTGACCGCATCCGTGGCCGGTTCGGAATCGTCCTGGATGACGCGGGTCTTCATCGCTGCTCCACCGTCCCAGGTGGCAGGAGTCCGCATAAGGCGGGAAACTGGCGATTTGGAGGCCGGTTTTCTGGCGGGTTCTCGCCGGCGTTCAGTTACGCAGGAAGAGCAGCACCGCGAGCACCCGCCGCGATTCGGTTCCGGTCGCGGGCAGCTGAAGCTTCGTGAAGATGCTCGAGACGTACTTTTCGACGGCTCGGAGAGTGAGCACGAGCTTGTCCGCAATCCCCTGGTTCGAGTTCCCCTGCGCCATCAGATCGAGCACCTCGCGCTCGCGCCGAGTCAGGCGCTCGAGCGGGTCGTCCGTTCGCCGCCGGGAGAGGAGCGTCGAGACGATGATCGGATCGATGGCCGAGCCGCCGGCGGCGACCCGCCGTACCGCGGCGAGAAACTCCTTGACGTCGCTGATGCGGTCCTTCAGCAGGTAGCCGACACCTTCCGCAGAGTCCGCGAGGAGCTTCATCGCCAGCCCAAGCTCGACGTACTGCGACAGTACGAGGACACCCGTCGAGGGGAAGCGGGCGCGGATCTCGAGCGCCGCGCGCAAGCCCTCGTCGCTGTGCGTCGGCGGCAGGCGGATGTCGACGACGACGACATCCACCGGTTCGCTTCCGAGCTCGGCGAGCAGTTGCTCGGCATCGCCGCATTGAGCAACGACGTCCATTCCGGACTCGGCGAGAAGCCGTGCTACTCCCTCCCGGAGCAGGACGCTGTCTTCGGCGATCGCTACACGCACGGAATCTCCGCCTTGACCCGCGTCCCACCGCCGTGAGGCGTCCAGACGCGTAGCCTTCCTCCGAGCGCCTCCACGCGATCGGCGAGACCGCGGAGACCCGAGCCGCGTTCCGTGTCGGCGCCGCCGATTCCATCATCGACGATCTCCACGACGACGTGCCCGTTGGCGCGCGCGACGTCAATGGTCGCGCTCGTCGCATGGGCGTGCTTGGCGATATTCACGAGGCTCTCCGAAACCACGTAATACGCGGCGACTTCGAGCCGCTCCTGGAGGCGGCCGTCGAGCTTCACGGTCAGGCGAACGGGGACCGAAGCCCGAGCGGCGACCGATTCGAGGGCGACCTGGAGACCGTGTCCCGTCAGGACGGCCGGGTGGAGCCCGTGTGCGACGTCGCGGAGCTCTTCCAGCGAGATGGCGATCTCCCGCTTGGCCCGATCGAGACTCGTCGTGGCTTCCGAGTCTCCGGCCAGACGCTCCTCGAGCAGGCTCAGGTCCAGCGACAGCGCGATGAGCCGCTGCTGCGCACCGTCGTGAAGATCGCGTTCCAGTCGCTGACGTTCCTTCTGTCCTGCATCGATCAGACGCGCGCGCGAACCCCGCAGCTCGTCCAGCCGGGCTCGCAGCTCAGCCTGCAGACGGCCGTTCTCGACGGCGATTCCGGCAGCCGCCGTTGCTGCAGCGAGCAGCTCCGGCTCATCCTGCAGCGACGTGTCGTGCAGCAGCGCGGCCACGGGCTCTCCGTTCCGGTCGATCAGCGTCGTCACGCGGCTGCGGCCCAGATCGGAGAGGTCGAGAGGCCGGCCGTCGACGTCTGCGTAGGTGTCGAACTCGGGCAACCAGTACGCGAGATCGAGTGACGGATCGCGGAGAGCGCGAGCAAGAGCGTCGCGGAGGTCGGACGGCGCCAGATCGGCGCGCAGCTCGACGACGAGGTCACCGAGGGCCGAGCGTGCGAGACGAGCCTGAAGGAGTCCTGTCAGAAAGACGATCGGCGCGAGCGCAAGCGTTACGAACGTCGCCCACCTGATCTGCGCGACCCACGGGCCGTCGAAGGCAGACGAGACGAAGAGGAACGCAAGCATGACGAGCGAGAACGCGAACGCATCGATGAGCAGGGCCAGCGAGCGGCGCAGCGGCCTGCCCGCTTGCCGTCTGCGGGAGGCGAGCACGCCGACGCCGGCCAGGCAGAAGACGCTCACCAGCGTGAGCTGAACCTGTCGCACCGTCTCGGCCGTTGCGGGATTCGCGTGGCCCTCGAGCAGGTTGCGCGGCCCGAAGTCACCGAAATGCATTCGAACCAACTCCAGTGCGATCGCCGTGACATACGACGCCGCGACCAGGCCCTGCACGGACCGTCCCCTCAGCCGTCCGTCCGGGAAGGCGAGGAAGACATGCAAGAAGAGCACCGGCGGCAGCAGGTCGAGCGCTTGTCCGAGTGTGTAGGGGACATCGCGCGTTGCCCACACGAGCGTCGACGCGAAGTTGATGAAGCCCGCGGCGATCATCAACGAGCCGAAACGGCTCGCAGGTCGATGCCGCCATGCAAGCAAACCACACAGGACGTACGAGAGGGTCAGGCAGGCGGTGAGGATGGCGAGCACCAGCGGCTCGCCCATCTCGACGCCGACACCCTCGCCGGCAACCGCAAGCGCGAACGAGACCCCGGCGCCCCCAACGCCGGCAATCGCGATCACCGACGATCGCGTTGCCCTCGGCGGGGCGCGCGCCTCGCGCCGGTCCACACCGGCGGGAAGTGCAGAGCTGGCCACGCGTCTCCCTTCTCAGTCGCGGTTACGCGTGACGGAACCTCTCAGGGGGATGAAAGGAGGCGTCAGCGACGACCATACTCCTCTCGCATCTGAACTGGAACGTGAAAACCTGACCCGGGCCAATCCGCCGCCGACTGGAAAACGGCGACCCGAAGTTCACCTGGCACATCACGTACGTGGTCACGTACTCCGACTGACTGACTCGGTCAGCGGGCCGAGCCAGCTGCGAGGGCGAAATCGACGGCCTCGCGTGATGCCAAGGATTGCCCCACGGCGCGCAACCTTTCAAACTCCGCCGGACCCATCGTGTCGGTGAGCTTGGCCACCGTCCGCTCGTAGTGCGGTCGCTCGTCGGGCGGCCAGCTTGCGCCTTGGTCCTCGATCATCGCCTCGGCCGCCCCGACGATCGTTGCTGCGCGCTCACACTCGCCGCGCTCGGTGGCGACCGCTGCGAGACCGCTGAGCACATACGGGAAGAGCCACTCGTCCTCGCGCTGTTGGGCGATTTCCAGAGCCTCCCGGGCCAACGCGTCGGCCCGCTCGAGGTTTCCGAGTTGACGCTCGACGACGCTGAGGTTGGCAGCTTCTGAAGCGACTCCCGCGTAGCTTCCAAGCTCTCGCGCGAGCGCCATTCGCTCGGTCATCAACCCGCGCGCTTCGAGAAGGTCGCCGGCCATCTGCGCGGCGACTCCGAGCACGTGGATGGCATTCGCGCGACCCAACGGATCGGCCGTGCCCTCTGTCACCACGAGAGCTTCTTGACAGAGCCTCCGCGCCTCGCCGACATTCGACCGGAGCGCGATTCGCGCCAAACCAGTCAAGGCCAACGCCGTGACAGTCGGATCGCCAATCCGGCGACCAATCTCGAGGGCTCGACCGTGCAGCATGGACGCGTGGTCGTCGGCACCCTTCCAGAACGCGAGGAGACCCGCTTCGACGCAGGCGCGTGCCCGATCACCGTCTTCGCCACCGGCTGAGCTGAGAACGCGATCGAACCATTCGCACCCCTCATCGATGCGCCGAGTCGCAGTCCAGAAAGCGGCGAGCGACCTCGCAAGGCGGATGCCCTCGTCGGTGCGCCCCTCGTCGAGAAACCACTGCATCGCCGCCAGCAGATCGTCGTACTGCTCCTCGAGTTGCGCGAACAGTGCCTTGCGGTCGAGACCCTTCAACCCCGGGCCGGCGAATTCCGCGAGATCGAGAAGCGATTCCGCCGCTCGCGCATCCACAAGGCGATCATACGCACCCTTCAGCGCGGAACTGTCACGCCGGAGGTCGCGGCTTCGAGTCTCGTCGCTACCGCTGCGGACAGAGGACGAGCTTCGTGCCGGGACCGGAAGGGCGATCGTCGCCAGAACCGTGCCCGGGGGCGACGTGGAGAACGTGCGTGCCGGCGCCGGCCTGGGCGTACGCCACAGCGCCGCAGACGATTTCGTACCTCAGCGGCTGCGCCTAGCCGCGAGGCCCGAGAGCCTGGTTTTGAAGCAAGGTCTTTCCGCGGCCGAACTCGGCCAAGTTCGGATCGCTCTGGACGCCGCTACTGCCCGAGACTGCCGGCGATCGTGAAGATCGTGTCGGGCGTCGCTGCTTGACCGCCCGGCGGCCGGAACCGACCGTCGGCCCAGACCATCGCGAAGGTGCCGAAACCGAGCAGGTCGCTCGACATGTAGTCGCCGAAGTTCGGTTCCGCATCCGAGCGGACGGACCAACCCGTCGCCACATCCGACTCGATCCGGTTGCCCCCGAAGCTCTGGCCGTTGTCTTTGGAGACGCTCGCCCACGTATCGGTCAGGACGTTGTAGGTCGGATCGTTGCGGCGGTCGAGCCAGCCCACGAAGACAGACCCGTTCTTGTTGACCTGGACCGTCGGGAAGACGTGGCTCGTCGTGCCCGGATCGTCGTTCACCTTGACCGGCGGTCCGAACGTCGTGCCGTTGTCGGTCGACCTGCTGACGAAGATGTCGGCCTGCTGTGCCCGGGCCGGCAGGGCGTACTTCCCGCTGAAGTAGGTGACGTACACGGTGCCGAAGCCGGTCGGGGATGTCTCGCCCGAGGTGAACACGCCGTCGTCCGCGCCCTTGTCGACCGCGATGGACGGCACGTCCGCGATCCCCGAGGTTCGCCCGCGGTTGTAGCCGGGCGGCTCCAGCTGCGGATTGACGACGGCGATCGTCTTGGCACCGCGCCACGTCCTGCCGTCGTCGTCCGAGTATGCGTACCCGATTCGCTGTTGCGTCTCGGTCCGGTTGCCGGCCTGCCCGGTCGTGCCGGCCGCGGCCAGGACGAAGGTCCGCGCGAACCACGTCACGACCACACGCGGCGGTCCCAGCGGCAGTCCCGGTCTCGTCGTGGTGGCCGCCACGGCCCCCTGGTTGAGGGTGTCGGGGTCATTCGGCACGATCGTGTAAGGCCCGTCCCAGTCCGTGCTCGTGACCGTGCCCTTCAGGGCGCAGCCCTTGCAGCGCGTCAGCTCGAGCGAGGTCTCGCCGTCGAGCGCAAAGCGCGTATAGGTCAGGTAGAGCGTGCCCGTCGTCTGATCGACGTAGAGTCACGGCTTGTCGAGGAAATCCTGACTCTGCGCAACGTCGACGATGACGCCGCCGACAGCTTGCGTTGGTCTCACGGCCACCACCGGGAGTTCCCAGACGATCCGCTCCTGGGCCTGCTGCGGCGGATCGGGTACTCCGGTCTGCGTCGGATCGTTGAGACAGCGGGTGTTCGCCACGCTCTCGACGCCCTGGGCGGAGGCAAGCCGGAAGCTGCCCCGGTTCACGCTCAGGGTGTAGGAGCCGTCCGGCAGCTTGTAGATCGAAGCGTAGAAGAACCTCTGCGTCGCGTGGTCCACGACAACCGAGGGATCTCCGTAGTACGCGTCCTTCCCGTCGGCGTCGGCGGTTCCGCTTCCCGGGACGAGCGGCGGGAGCCCGCCGCCGTCGATCCAGGTGCCGCCGCCGTCCGTCGAGTAGGCGAATCCGCTCAGGCCTCGATTCCTGTCGTAGAAGCCCGCCGAGTTGTTGTAGCCGAC
>Ga0066710_100004305_pt1 | contig 12556 bp, 15 predicted proteins | sample GraSoiAngelo_159_FD_79666 | JGI IMG/M metagenome (GOLD analysis project Ga0066710, IMG submission 79666) | Grasslands soil microbial communities from the Angelo Coastal Reserve, California, USA - 14_1009_16_40cm | ecosystem: Environmental > Terrestrial > Soil > Grasslands | place: USA...
ATGGTGAAGATCTTGGCGATATTTCTTCGGCGTGCATTCGGCCTCAGCCCGGATCGAGTTCGGGTCACATGCAACCTCTTCGCGGATCACGAGGCGCGGCAACACGAGATCGAAGAATTCTGGCTCCAGACCGTGCGGTTGCCTCGAGCATCACTGTGCAAGTCGACGGTCAACCACTACTCGCGATACAGCCAGAAGAAGCGCAAGAACAAACTCCCGTTTGGCACCTGCCGGATCGTCGTGCACAGCACGGAGATCGCCCAAACGATCTATGGCTCGATTCAAGAGCTGGCCGGCTTCGACCGCCCGGAGTGGCTCGACATGCCTCCCTAACGAGGCTGATCCGCCAGCGGCTCCAGCGCCCCGGCGGTCGGCTCGAGCTTGCCCGACTCGAGGCCGGCGACGATCTCGCGGGCGAGGGCCCGTGCCTCGCTGACCTGCTTGACCTCGAGCACGGTGTTGACGGCCGCGAGGTGATTGCCGTCGACCAGGGACAGTTCGATGTCGACGGTGTCGAGATCTCGTTTTGCGATGTAGGAATCCTCGGGAACACCGATCCACACGCGCACCGACCGGCCGTCCGGCATCGTCGCGACCGCCTCGATCGGTTCACCGCGCAGGCTCACGCGCTCCGCATTCTCGCGCAGCGGGCCATCTAAACGTCCGATGTCGCCGCGATCCTTATCGCGTGGTGCCCGAGCGGCTCGTCCGCTTTCCCGTGCGCACGATCCTGACCGTGCTCGGCACGATCATCGCCGTCGCGGTCGCGCTCGAGGTGATCTGGATCGCGCGGCACGTGATCGTTTGGATCCTGATCTCACTCTTCCTCGCACTCGCAATGAACCCCGCGGTCGAGTTCTTCCAAAGGCACGGAATCCGCCGGCGCGGCCTCGCCGCCGGTGTCACCTACATCCTCGTGCTCGCCGCTCTCGCCGCGATTGGAGCGCTATTCGTGCCGACGGTCGTTCACCAGGTGAGCGATTTCGTGGGCAAGGTCCCCGACTACGTCCACGACATCAGCCACGGCAAGGGCCGATTTGGCTTCCTCGAGACCAAGTACCACCTGCCGGAGAAGATCCGGGACGCGATCCATAAGGGCGGCGCCGCGAAGGTGCTCGGCCTCTCCGGCGCGGCGCTCTCGATCACGAAGAGCGTGATCACGATCGTCGTCGGGACGCTCACGATCGCGTTTCTGACCTTCTTCATGCTGCTCGAGGGCCCGACGTGGATGGAGCGCTTCTATGGGCTGCTCCCATCCGAGGCGCGGCCCCGTTGGGAGAACGTGTGCCGCCAGATCTACCGCACTGTCGGCGGCTACGTGACGGGGAACCTCCTGATCAGCCTGATCGCGGGCAGCTCGACGACGCTCGTGCTGATCATCATGGGCGTGCCTTACGCGGTCGCGCTTGGCCTGCTGGTCGCTATTCTCGATCTGATCCCGCTCGCCGGGGCCACGATCGCGGCGATCGTAATCGGTGCCGTCGCCTTCATTCACTCGATCGTGGCCGGCATCGTCGTGATCGTCTTCTTCATCGTCTACCAGCAGGTCGAGAACCACTTCCTGCAGCCGGTCGTCTATGGACGGACGGTGCAACTCTCGCCGCTGATGGTTCTGATCTCGGTGCTGATCGGCGCGGAGCTGGCCGGCATCCTCGGCGCGCTCGGCGCCATCCCCGTCGCGGGCGCCATCCAGGTGCTCATCGTCGACTGGCTGCGCCACCGGCGCGAGCGCAATGTGCCCGCGGCCGCCGCTATCCCCCAAACGGGGGAGACGTGACCTCAAAGCACGGCCGATGTCTGGACCGTGCACCCCGTCTTTGCAAGCCTGGCGGCCGCCGCGATCAGCTTTGCACCGGCGAATTACGCTACGTCCGGCCGCGAGGGCGTGCAGAAGGCAACCCCGGCTTCTGCGACTTCCTCGCGCGTGCAGCTTTCCGCGCTCGAGTCGCAGCTGCTCGGGAAGATCAACCTGACGCGCGGGCGGCGCGGCCTACGGCCGCTTCGACTCTCCGCGAGGCTGACCGCGGCGGCGAACCAGCATTCGGCCTCGATGGCCGCGAAGGGCTACTTCAGCCACGACTCTGCGAACGGCGGCTCGTTCTTCAAGCGCATCGCGAGCTTCTACACCTATCACGGCTACAGCAATTGGTCGGCCGGCGAGAACATCCTGTGGTCGTCGCCGGACATCGACCCGGGTGGTGCGCTGAGGCTGTGGATGAACAGCCCCGAGCACCGGGCGAACCTGCTCAACCGCAGCTGGCGCGAGATCGGCCTCAGCGCCGTCCACGCCGCGAACGCCCCGGGCGTCTACGGCGGCGACGAAGTCACGATCGTCACGGCCGATTTCGGCTTCCGCTACTGAGTCTCAGCGCTACGCTTCAAACCGCGCGCCTGTAGCTCAGCGGAAGAGCAACGGCCTTCTAAGCCGTGGGTCGGAGGTTCGAATCCTCCCAGGCGCATCACGGGCGTTTCCGATGGCGAGGCTCGGGAAAGAGCGAGCGGATGGGAATCATCCTCAGCCTGATCCTGATGGCGGTCGGCGCCATCCTCACCTGGGGCGTCAACTCGAGCGGCGGCAGCGTCGACGTCGACGTCGTCGGCGTCGTCCTGATGGTCGTCGGGTTCATCCTCTTCCTGATCTCGCTCGTCCTCTGGCGGACGTGGTGGGGCGCCGGCTTCTGGGGCTGGGGCCCGGAGCCGTACGCGGACGGTCCCGTCGTGCGGCGCCGCGCGTACTGGCCGACCCGGCGGCGGACGACCTACGTCGACGAAGAGCCGCCGGCCGGGCCGCCTTACTGATCCGGAAAACAACCCGAAGGGAGATCGTCATGGCTGACGAGCTGCAGGGGAAGAAGATCGCCTTCATCGCGACGGAGGGCGTCGAGCAGGTCGAGCTGACCGAGCCGTGGAAGGCCGTCGAGCGGGCCGGCGGGCAGCCGGAGCTGATCTCGATCGAGCACGACGAGTTCCACGCCTGGAAGCACTTCGACAAGGCAGACACGTTCAAGCCGGACAAGACGGCGGAGGAGGCTCAGGTCGGCGACTACGACGGGCTCGTCCTCCCGGGAGGCGTCGCCAATCCGGACCAGCTCCGGACGGACGAGAACGTCGTCGGCTTCATCCGCGACTTCGCTGCGGCCGGCAAACCGATCGGCGTCATCTGCCACGGGCCGTGGACGCTGATCGAGGCCGGCGTCGTCAAAGGCCGGAAGATCACCTCCTGGCCAAGCCTGCAGACGGATCTCCGCAACGCCGGCGCTGCGTGGGTCGACGAGGAGGTCGTCGTCGACGCCGGACTGGTCTCGAGCCGGAAACCCGACGATCTGCCCGCGTTCAACGCAAAGATCGTCGAGGAGTTCGCGGAAGGGACGCACGAAGAGTCCGCGGAGAAGACCGAGCAGGCGATTCACGCGGAGGCGACACCGTCGTAGTCCGTGCTAAACCCGGCTTAGAGGAAGCTCGGGTTCATGCCTCAACCGACCTCGCGCCAAGGCGTCGCTTGCGACGGCGACCCAAAAGGCCGTGGCGGCTTTGCCGCCGCGGCCGGCTTAACCCGGCTTAGAGGAAGCTCGGGTTCATGCCTCAAGCGACCTCGCGCCAAGGCGTCGCTTGCGACGCCGACCCAAAAGGCCGTGGCGGCTTTGCCGCCGCGGCCGGCTTAACCCGGCTTAGAGGAAGTGCGCTCGACGGCGCTCGGGACCTGATCGTCGACCTGAAGGAGCGCGGCTTCACCGTGGTGCTCGCCAGCTCGTCGCCGGAGAAGGAGATCGACCACTGGCTCGATCTGCTCGATGCCCGCGAGCTCGCGGACGATTGGACGATGAACGACGACGTCGAGGCGACGAAGCCCGACCCCGATCTCGTTCGGGCGGCGCTCGACAAGGCCGGCGCGGACGAGGCGGTTATTCAGGGACACCCCGTGGGACATCGAAGCTGCGCGCCAGCTCGGAATCGCGACCGCGACCGTGATCACGGGCGGCTTCTCGGAACAGGAGCTACATGAGGCCGGCGCCGCGGCAGTCTTCGACTCGCTGCTCGAGCTCCGTCGCCATCTAGACGACCCGCCGTTCGTCTAACTTCCTGTGAACCGCCTGCTCCCGCTTGCCGCGCTGATCGTCGCGGCGGGTTGCGGCGGTGGCCACACCCGTGCGGTTTCCCAGGGCGGCCCAAGCGGCGCGGTCTCCGAGCACGGCCCGCTGGGGCAAGGCGCCGACGCCGTCTGGTACTACCCCGCCGCCGGGAAGGCGCACTCGATCGTGATCTTCCTGCACGGCTACAGCGGCGAGGCGCGCGAGGAAACCCCGGTCAACCATGTGCCGTGGCTCCGCCACCTCGCGAAGCAGGGCGACGACGTCATCTACCCGCGCTACGAGCGCGGCGGTGGCCCGAATCCGTTCCCGCACCTCGATGCTGGTGTGAGCGCAGCGCTGGCGAGGCTCGGTGACCCGAAGCTGCCCACCGTCGTGATTGGCTACTCGCGCGGAGCGAGGATCGCAGTCGACTACGCCGCCTTCGAGGCCGCGCGCGGGCACGAGCCACGCGCCGTCCTCGCCGTGTTCCCGGCGGTCAACGCACCGTTCGAGGTACTCGGCCCGCTCGACGAGCTCGATGCGAAGACGGAGATCGTGATGATGATCGGCGACCGCGACACCGGCGTCGCCGGCAGCGGCGCGCATCTACTTCTCGAGAGGCTCGCACGGGTCGGCTTCCCGCCTGACCGGATCAAGATCCTCGGCGCCAAATCAACAAAGGGCTTCGTCGCGAACCACACGTCGCCCCTCGAGACGACCCCTGGCGCGCGGAACGCCTTCTGGAAACCCGCCGACAGGCTCATCAACTCCGTGCGCTAAGCCGCGGCTGCGAAGGAGCCGGAACCTCGGTGCGGTAAGTCGCCGCGCCCGACCTGCGCGGGCGCGGCTCGCGAACGTTTGACCTCAGACGAAACCGCGAAAAGTCGTCATGGCCCGCTTCGCGGGCCGGACTTTTCGCGGTGAGGTGGCGCGTCGGCGTCGCTTGCGACGCCGACTTGGAGGACGTCCCGGCTTTGCCGGGGCGTCCGTCTAATGCCGGTTAGCAAAGCCGCTGCCGGTGGGCCTCCGGCGAGGGTGGCGGACGGGACTCGAACCCGCGACCACCGGGACCACAACCCGGGGCTCTACCAACTGAGCTACCGCCACCGCGCAGCGGAGACAGAATAGCCGCGTCTTGAAGACGCTTGCCTCTCGCCGCTTCCCCGGGCCGGCCTGGGACGAGCTCGACGACGTCGAATATCTGACCGCGGCGCTCCCGGACGGCGCGGGTGGGCGCCGCGACGACGTGCTGGCGCTCGCCGTTGTCGGCGAACGGATCGACGGCGAGACGCTCGACCTGTTCCCGAACCTCAGAATCGTCGCGAACTACGGCGTCGGCTACGACTCGATCGATTCGGCCGCGTGCGCGGCGCACGGAGTCGCGCTGACGAATACGCCCGGCGTGTTGACGGCGGCGACTGCCGATCTCGCGTTCGCGCTGTTGCTCGCGGTCAGGCGGCGGCTCGTCGTCTCCGATGGTGCTGTCCGTGAGGGCCGCTGGCGTGGCGGTTGGGCCGAGCCGGACTTCCTCGGCCGCGACGTCGCGGGGTCGACGCTTGGGATCGTCGGCTTGGGCAGGATCGGCCGAGCCGTTGCGACGCGTGCCGCGGCCTTCGACATGCGCGTGCTCCACCACTCCCGCCGGCAGGGTCAAGAAGGTTGGCGCGAGCTCGACGACCTGCTCACCGAGGCCGACGCCGTCACGCTGCATCTGCCGCTGACCCACGAGACGCGCGGCCTGCTGGACGCCCGGCGGTTGGGGCTCCTCCGCGACGGTGCCTCCCTCGTCAACACGGCCCGCGGCGCGATCGTCGACGAGGAGGCACTGGTGCGAGAGCTCGTCTCCGGCCGGATCGAAGCGGGCCTCGACGTCTTCGCACATGAGCCGGAGGCGCCGCGCGAGCTGCTGGCGCTACCGAACGTCGTCCTGACTCCCCACGTCGGCAGCGCGACGACGGAGACTCGCGAGGCGATGACACGCGTCCTCGTCGACAACCTGCTCGCCGCTGCTCGAGGGGAAAGGCCGCCGAACCTCGTCTACCCTGATGCCGAGGCCCCGTAGCTCAGTGGATAGAGCGGCGGACTTCGAATCCGCGTGCGCAAGTTCGATTCTTGCCGGGGCCATCGCCGACACGAGTCCGGCCCTCGCTGCGCGAGGGCGATGACGACTCGCGTCGGCTCTGCTTCTTCGGCAGACCGCTGTGCGCCGCGGCCGCGCAGGTCGGCCGCGGCAGCGTTAGGTCGAAAGCTCTCTCGACAGGACCGACTGGACTGCCCGCAGGGCCACGCGGGTGTCTTCGAGGCGCGGCTCTCTCGTCGTGATTCTTTGCAAGCCGAGGCCGGGGAGGAGAAAAGCCCTTGCGAATCGCCGCGTCGAGCTCTCGACGGCGAGCCACAGCTCCATTGTCAGCGCCAGCGAGAGGAGGACGACGGCGGCTGACGCATAGATCGTCGGCCCGAAGGGCCAGACGCGCTCGAGGAGGACGGCCACCGGGAACACCAGTGCTGCGAAGTTCGTGCCGCAGCGTGCCGCGAAGCGGGTTGGGCGAGCCGCGCCGCGCCAGGTCTCGGCGAGACGGCGCTCCTCCGCGGCTGCGATCGCTCGATGCTCGGCACCGTGCAGCGCCAGCGTGCGGCCGCGCAGGAGCCAGAGGACGAGAGCGAGGGTGACCGAGAGACCCGCGATCAGAGAAACGCGATGCGGGAGGAATGCGAACAGAAGCGGAGCGGCGACCGCGGTTGCGAGCAGCAAGCGTTCCCGCGGCTTCGCGACGCCACCGCGGCGGAAGAGCGGCGACAGGGAGAGCCCTAGCCGAACGAGGCCTCGCAAGAGCGGAACGTTCCGAAGCCGCCTGCGCGGTGCCGGCATCGCGCCCTCGCGCAGGGTCCCGTCGACGCCGGCGAAGGCCCAAAAGCGCTCGCTGACGATCGCGACGCCGTCAGGCCTTGCCATACCACCGAGGCGTGGGAGGGCTTGCGCACCGTCGATGCCGGCAAGGACGAACTCCACCAAGCAAACCTTGCCTGGGTCGAGGCCGCCCGGCAATGGGTCGGGCGGCCTACTTCACGAACGAGTGGGGCCTACCACCTACCGCGCGAGAAGAAGCCGAGCAGCGCAAGCACGAGAACGATGATCAGGATGATCCAGAGAATGCTCAATTGGGGTCACCTCCTCCCGGGCGTCGTCGTTTCCCTACAACGGGATTCCGACCGCGAAGGTTTCGCAAGCGGTCCGGCTCTGGTTAGCGCGAAATGCAGCCGGTCGCTGCCGGCGCGGCGGGGCACGACGCGCCCCTCGAGCACCGTCACGCGTGTCGAAGAGGTTCCCCACGTGCAAGTGTCGCCGGCACGGCGGGTCTTCGCTCCGGTTGCCTGCGAAGCGCTGAGACCGAGCACCGTCACCAGAGCAAGCGCGAGCATGAGCAGACGAACGAGCAGATAGGCGCGAGCGGCCACAGCCTTGCCGGTTACCGGCCGAGTGCGTTTTTCCTGCCCCGGTGCAGGGCAAAGAGAGGCGGTGCCGAGGGCGATTTGGAGCGGCTCGATCAGCTTCGGGCTCGTCAACGTGCCCGTGCGCATGTACAGCGCGATCTCCGAGCACAAGCTCCACTTCCACTTCGTGCACGAACCGGACGAGAGCCCGATCGGCTACCAGAAGGTCTGCAAGCTCGAGGACAGGCCGGTCCCCGACGACGAGATCGTCAAGGCGTTCGAGTTCGAGCCCGGCGAGTACGTCTTCATGGACGACGAGGACTTCGAGGCCGCGCGCGCCGAGGGCTACAAGACGATCGAGATCACCGACTTCGTCCCGTACGAGCAGATCGACCCGATCTACTTCGCGCGCACCTACTACCTCGGCCCCGAGGAAGGCGGCGAGAAGGTCTACACGCTCCTGCTGCGCGCGCTGGAGGATTCGGGGTTCGCCGGAATCTCGAAGTTCGTCATGCGCGACCGGCAATTTCTCGGCGCGCTACGGGTCCGGGACGGGATGCTCACCCTCGAGCAGATGTACTTCGCCGACGAGATCCGCTCGCTCGACGAGATCAAGCCGCAGCGGACGGAGGTTTCGAAGGAAGAGCTCGCGATGGCCGAGCAGCTGATCGACAACTTCGCCGGTGACTTCAAGCCGCAGAAGTACACGGACACCTATCGCGACGCCCTCTGCGAGATCATCCGCGACAAACGCGCCGGCAAGGAGGTCCATCACGCCCCCGAAACCGAGGAGGCGGCGCCGCCCGATCTGCTCGAGGCTCTCCGCGCGAGCATCGCGGCAGCGGACCGGGGCCGCGGCCGACCCCCTCGGCGAGCGAGCCGCTCGCGCAACGGATCTCGCGGCGATCTCTCCGGTCTCTCGAAGGCAGAGCTCGACCACCGAGCCCGCAAGGCGAAGATTCCCGGGCGCTCGAAGATGTCGAAGGACGAGCTGATCGAAGCGTTGAGCTAGTGGATGGGGCGTTCGGCTGCCTGAGCAGAAGCACCTCAGCGTTGTCCCGGATGTCGAGGAAGAGCTGGATCGGTTGTACGCCCTTCCGCTCGAGGAGTTCACGAAGGCGCGGAACGACCTCGCCCGGCGCCTGAGCAAGGCGGGGCGCGGCGATGCGGCGGAGGAGGTCAAGAAACTCGTCAAGCCGAGCATTCCGGTCTGGACGGCGAACCAGCTTGCGCGCCGCGAGCCGGGCGAGGTGCGGGCCCTGTTGCGGTCGGCGGAGGAGCTGCGCAAGGCGCAGCAGCGAGCGCTCGGGGGCAAGGGCGGTTCCGACCTGCAGGATCGGCTCGCGGAGCAGCGCCGGTCGGTGCGGGCGCTGGCGCGCCTCGGTCGCGACATCCTCGCCAACGAAGGTCGCTCGGTCAGCGACGCGATCGTCGGGCGGATCGCGAAGACGCTCGACGCGGCCGCGCTCGACGAAGGGTGGCGGTTTCAGCTTCGCGCCGGTCGTCTGACCGAAGAGCTCGAGCCGCCGGGCTTCGAGGCCCTCGCCGGCATGGCTTCGGCGCGGCGGGCGCGGAAGGGCGCCGCAGCCGCGAAACCGAAGCCCGAAAGGATCGGCGAGGCCCGCCGCCGAGTTCAGGAGGCGCAGCGCGAGGCGCGCGCGCGTGCGCGCGAGGCCGACCAGGCCGAAGCCGAGGCCCAGCGCGCCGAGAGGGCAGCCGGCGAAGCGCACCAGACCGCTCGGGCCGCGCGCAAACGCGCCGACGAGGCGCAGCGCGCGCTCGCCGAGGCCGAGGCCGCCCTGCGGAAGACGCAGCGGAGCTAGCTCTCCGAGGCCGCGCTGCCGTAGGCGTAGTGGAGCTAGTTCTCGTCCGCCGGAGGCTCGTTGACGACCGGGTCGGTTGCGAGCCGCTCGGCAGCCTGCCGAGTCTCGTCCGCGACCTCGTCGGTCATCTCCACGAACTTGTTCTCGTCCGTGAGCCGGCTCTCTCGCTCTCGGTCTTGCTCGTCGGTCATCCCCTGCTCGTTCCCGCGCGCTCTACTCTGTAACCCCGTAATGCGGGCGTGGCGGAATTGGCAAACGCGACGGGTTTAGGACCCGTTGGGCGAAAGCCCTTGGAGGTTCGAGTCCTCTCGCCCGCACTCGCGCTCGTGCTCTTGGCGCTGGCGACCTCGGCGGCCGCCGCCTTGAGCTCTGGGTGGGAGGCCGCGAGGCCTCTGCCGCTCGCACGCACCGAGGTGGCGGCCGCGCGGCTCGGGAGCGAGATCGCTGTGATCGGCGGCTTTCTCGCCGATGGGACAAGTACGGGTCGCGTCGATGCTTTCTCGCCGCGCAGCGAGCGGTGGCGGCGCCTGCTCGACCTGCCGGCCCAGGTGAATCACGCGATGGCGGCATCCGCTTCCGGACGCCTTTACGTCGCCGGCGGCTACGGGGCGGAACGGCGTGCCTTCGTGTTCTTCCGCGGGCGCTGGCGAGCCCTCCGCAAGCTCCCAGCACCGCGGGCGGCGGGCGGCGCCGCAATCGTCGGCAGCAAGCTCTACGTCGTGGGCGGCGTGCTGGCGCCGGGGAGGCTGGCGCAGCGAATGCTCGTCCTCGACCTCCGCACGGGCCGCTGGCTCTTCGCGCCGGGGCCGAGCCCACGCGAGCATCTTGCAGTGACCGCCGCCGCTGGCATCGTCTACGCGCTCGCCGGTCGCTCGGGTGGGACGAACTTCACGACCTTCGAGGCCTACTCGCCGAAGCGGCGCACGTGGCGCCGACTCGCGCCGGTTCCCTACCCCCGCGGAGGAACGGGGGCAGCGGTCGTCCGGGGAAGAATCGTCTCCTTGGGTGGGGAGGAGCCTGGCGGCACGATCTCGTCCGTCTTCGCCTACGACATCGCGACCTCGCACTGGATGCGCCTGCCTGACATGCGCACGCCGAGGCACGGGCTCGGCGTGGTTGCATTTGGTGCCCGTGTCTACGGGATCGGAGGCGGCCCGCAACCCGGTCTGCACGTCAGCGCGGCGAACGAGTTCCTGACGCTCCCGAAGTGAGGCGCTCGATCCCGGCTACGGCCGCGGCGAGCGCGTCCTCATCGAACAGGAATGGTGCTGCGTTCGGGATTCCATGTACAGGAGCGTCGAGCTCGTCCGAGCCCGCGGCCGCGTTGAGCGCGTAGCGGATCGGGATCTCGTGGCAGACGACGAGCACGCACTCGTACGGGGCGGCGAGCAGCCGGCCGAAGCCGTGCGCGTAGCGATGAGCAGCCTCGTCAAGGCTCTCGCCGCCGGGAAAGCGGTCGGCACGGACGTGCTCGCGCTTCCAGGCGCGGTAGTCCTCGATGGTCAAGCCCTCTAGCTCCCCGATCCGCACGTCGTCGAAGAGCTCCTCCTCCGCGACCGCTACGTCGCGGCCCTGCATCGCGATCCGCGCCGTCTCGATCGTCCGCCCGAAGCGCGTGTGCAGACAGACGTCGAGCGGCAGCGACCGGACCTGGAGACCCAGCAGCGCCGCCTCCTGGCGGCCGCGCTCCGTCAGCGGGGCCGGCCGGCCTGGGTCGCCGTTGACACGGTTTTCGTGGTTCAGGACCGACTCGGCGTGTCGGCTGAACACGAACAGGCGCATGCGCGTGACCCTACCGCCCTGACCGCGCCGTGACGGCAGGCGAAACCTCTTTGCTTGAATGGACGGGTGGCCGTCCAAGTCGAAGAGCTCGCTGACAACAAGGTCCGACTCAAGGTCGACGTGGCTCGCGAGGACATGCGCCACGCGGTCGAGCACGCGACCTCGGATCTCGCCGGCAGCGTCAAGATCCCCGGCTTCCGCCCCGGCAAGGTGCCGGCACAGGTATTGCGGGCCCGGCTCGGCGAGGAACGGCTGCTGACCGAGGCGGTCGAGAGCCACATCGGCGGCTGGTTCTGGAACGCCGCGGCCAGCACGCGCATCCGGCCGATCGCGCAGCCGCAGTACGACTACGACCTCCCGTCGTCCGATGACGACGCCTGGAGCTTCACTGCGACCGTCGACGTTCAGCCGAAGCCTGAGGTCGCCGACTGGTCGGCGCTGGAGGTTCCCTATGCCGAGGCCGAGGTCCCACCCGAGCTCCTCGACCGTGAGGTCGAGCTTCTGCGGGAGAGCGTCGCCGATCTCGCCCCGGTGGAGGGCCGCCCCGCTCAGACCGGCGACGTCGTGGTCGTCGACGCGGTCGAGGAATCGGGCGAGGCGCAGCGCGACCTCGTGCTCGAGCTCGGCTCCGGCAGGCTGCTCGAAGACGTCGAGCGCGCGCTGATCGGCGCCTCGCCTGGAGACACCCGCGCGGTCGAGTACACGCTCCCGGACGGCTCCTCCCGCACGACCCAGGTGACGGTCAAGGAGATCAAGGAGAAGGTGCTGCCGCCGGCCGACGACGAATTCGCGCGGGCCGCCAGCGAGTTCGACACCTACGCCGAGCTCCAGAACGAGATCGAGTCGAGCCTTCGCGAGCAGCTTGAGGACGAGCTGGACGCAGCCTTTCGCGCCGAGGCCGTTGACCGGCTGGTCGAGGCTTCGAACGCGACCGCTTCGGGGCCGCTCGTCGAGGCCCGCTCGCGTGAGCTGCTCAACCAGCTCGGCCGCTCGCTTGACCGCCGCGGGATCAGCGCCGACCTCTACCTCCAGCTGACCGGCCAGACGCCGGAGCAGCTCGCCGAGGGCGTTCGTGCTGAGGCCGCGCAGTCGGTCGCCCGTGAGCTGGTCCTCGAGGCCGTCGCCGACAAGCTCGGGATCGAGGTCTCCGACGACGAGGTCGAAGAGCTGATTCGCGAGCAGGCGGAGGCTGCGGGCGAGGACCCGGCGGACGTTCTCTCCCAGCTCCGCGAGGCGGGCCGATTCGAGACGCTCCGCGCCGACCTGCGCCTCAAGGACACCCTCGACCGGATCGTTTCCGAGGTGAAGAGGATCTCGCCCGACCTTGCCCAGGCGCGCGACAAGCTTTGGACTCCCGACAAGGAAACCGCCCCGACCGAAACGAAACTCTGGACCCCCGCTAGCAAGGAGCCTGCATGAGCCCGTTGATTCCCATGGTCGTCGAGCAGA
>Ga0066710_100004307_pt1 | contig 12552 bp, 11 predicted proteins | sample GraSoiAngelo_159_FD_79666 | JGI IMG/M metagenome (GOLD analysis project Ga0066710, IMG submission 79666) | Grasslands soil microbial communities from the Angelo Coastal Reserve, California, USA - 14_1009_16_40cm | ecosystem: Environmental > Terrestrial > Soil > Grasslands | place: USA...
CGCAGGATGTGAGCCTGGTTCCTCAAACGGCGGTGAGCCCGCCGTCAACCGTGAAGATCCCACCTACGCAGTAGCTGGAATCCTCCGAGGCCAGGAACAGGGCTATACCAGCCAGATCCTCCGGCGTTCCGAGCCGGTGCGCGGGGGCGATATCAGCAAAATGCTGGCGCCTCTTCGGATCGGAGAACTCGGCGGCGTTCATGGGCGTGTCGATGGTGCCGGGCACAATGGCATTCACGCGAATCTTGTCGGGCGCGTAGTCCGCGGCCATGGCCCGCATCAGCCCTACAACACCGCCCTTGCTGGTGCTATAAGCGGTGAGGCGCGCAAAGCCGAACAGGCCAGTCGGAGAGGCGACGTGAATGATGGATCCTCCGCCCTGCCCCAGCATTGCGGGAATCACGTATTTCGAGCACAGCCAGTAGCCACGCAGGTTCACCGCCATGGTGCGGTCCCAGGTCTCATTGGTCAGCTCGTGCGCGCGCGCTTCTTCGCCGTGAAACAACACCGCGGCGTTGTTGCACAGGACATCGATCCGGCCGTATTGATCGAGCGCTTTTTTCACCATAGCCGCCACCTGCGATTCATCGGACACATCGGTGGGCGCGAATATCGCTTTCCCACCCGCATCACGGATGGCGCGCGTGGCGGATTCCCCGCTCTTAGCGTCGATCTCGGCGATTACTACCAATGCTCCTTCACGGCCGAAGCGTTCGGCGATCCCGCGGCCGATGCCCGCACCTGCGCCGGTGACGATGGCGACCTTGTTTTTCAATCGCATGCTTCTCTCAGTTCCATGCTTTTCTCAATTTAATGCTCAATGGTAAAGATCCGCTCGACTTCGCTGTTGCGCATACCGTACATCTGTCGGTGTAGGTTGATGGTCCCGTCGTGATAATGGACGGCGATCTCGATCTTGTCCCCGACCTCGACATTCACAGCTGCTTCCTGGATCTCGATGGGCGCATGCTCGGCATGCAGCGCTTTGAGTTTCAGCCCGGCGATGCCCTTCACCGATGGCAGCCCGCGCTCGCCGCTGATCACTTTGCAGCCGCCATCCACCACCAGCCGCTCGCCCGCGCTCTTGCTGATAACCGTGACGAGCACGCTGAGCGCGACTTTGAAATCCGGAGCGAAGGGGGAATACCACGTGTCCATCAGCATGTATGAACCAGCCTGGTTTTCGGTGACCCCTGGGTAGGCCCCCGCGATCGAGTAATCGCCGGTGCCCCCGCAGCTGACGATGCCGACCGCAATGCCGGCTGACTCGATCATCTTCCTGGTTTGAAGAAGTGCATGCATCGCGTCGGTGACGGCGCGCTCCTTCTCCGCGCCGGGCACCAGAGGCTGGAGGTGTCCCTCGTATCCCATCAGCCCCCTGAATTTCAAGCCGGACTCGACGACCGCTCTGGCCAGCTCAACGGCAGGCTCCCCGGGCGGTATACCACAACGTTTGAGGCCCAGATCAACGTCCACCAGGACATTGACCTCAGCTTTGCGATCGCGCGCCAGCCGGGCCAGATCGGCGACTACGTTTGGATTATCGACCGCCACCAGCACGGGAGCTTCGCGCGCAAGCTCGACAAAGCGGGCAACTGGGGCTTCCCCAGCGATTTCATTGGCGATCAGAATATCGCGAATCCCGAAGCTCACCAGCCGCTCGGCCTGCCAGAGCCTGGCGCAGGTGATTCCGATCGCGCCGTGATCCATCTGGCGCGACGCCAGTTCGAGGACACGGTGGTTCTTGAAATGTGGACGCAGCTTTGCCGGCCGGTTGCAGAAGAAACGCGCCATGGTTTCCAGGTTTCGCTCCATGACGTCGAGGTCCACAAGGAGAGCGGGCGTTTCAATGTCAGCTCTCTTGAGCCTGATCGCATCAGGCATTGCACTTTCTCCTGAAACCACTGGAGCGAAAGCTTTCATGCCAGCTCAAAGCTACTGTCTTAGTTTCCAGCAATCGCATGCTCCGTAGCGGAGGTTCGTTGACGCTCCACCTCGCTCTGGATGAACGCAATCGTCTCTTCCGCGATATCGAGCATGCGCTCGAAGTCCGCCTGCGGCGTTGTCAGCGGCGGCTTAAACTTGAGCACGTTGCCTCCCATGCCGCCAAATTGCGTAATCAGACCGTGTTCCAGCGCGAACTCCCAGGCTTTCCCGCAGGCAGCGGTAGCGGGCTTCTTCGTCGCGTGGTTTTCCACAAAGTCGACGCCAACGAACAAGCCCGGGCCACGAACGTCGCCGATGACATCGAAGCGGCGGGACAATTGCCGGAATCGCTCTGTCGCTTGCGCACCCAGAGAGCGGGCGCGCTCGGCCAGGTTCTCTTTTTCCACGATTTCCAGCACGGCGAGACCGGCCGCCGCTGACAGTGGCTGGTTCATGAATGTCAGCATGTGCCAGGGTTGCAGTTCCAGACCGTCCGGGATCAAATTCTTGCGTGCGATGAAGGCGCCGATCGGCACGCCGCCGCCCAGCGCTTTGCCCACCACCAGGATGTCCGGCCGCACGTCGAATAAATCGCAGGCCCATGTCGTGCCGCAGCGGCACAGTCCGGTCTGAATCTCGTCGACCATGAGCAGCACGCCGCGTTCACGGCAGACCTGCTGGATGCCGCGATAATATTCCGCCGGAAAGACGGTGTGGCCGTTCGGACCTTGGACGACCTCGATCAGAAGCGCGGCTACCTGCCCGGAACTGGCGCCATCGAGATCGGCTTCGAGCGCATGCACCGCCGCCCGCCAGTTTTCCGTGCCCTCGCCGAGAGGCGGCCGGTAAGCGTCGGCGGAAGGAATCTGGCGAAAGGTCGGCCAGCGCACCGCGCCGGGCAACCAGTTGCGCAAGGCCGGCATGCCCGTCAGGCCCATGGTAGCCAGCGACATTCCGTGAAAGGCGCCCGTCAGCGAGAGCACTTCGGTGCGTCCGGTAATCCGGATAGCGAACTTGATGGCGGCCTCGATCGCTTCACCGCCGCCGACGCACAGGAAGGTCTTGGTCAAACCTTGCGGCGCGATGGCCGCCAAGCGGGCGCAAAACTCGATCACAGGCACGCTATCGTGCAGGACGTTCGTGGAGGGTAGTTTCGCCATCTGGCGCGCGACTGCCTCCGCCACGGCCGGGTGCGCATGGCCGACCATGGCCGGTCCAGCTGAACCCGACATTGTGTCCAGATAGAGTTTCCCGTGGACATCCCACATGCGGGATCCTTCGGCCCGTTCGAAGATCAGCGATTTCTCCCGCCTGACGCCGTGGAGCACGTACTCGTTCGATAAGGCTTCGTAATCCATGCCGGTTCCTGACTGCACTTTTGTATCGCAGATGGAAGCAGAATATCTATCAGGAAATCACAAATTTCTGTTGTAACGCCGTGATGACCGGCCGGCGGCGCCGTTTCGAGCTTTTCCAACAAAATGGAAGTGGAAGCTGATAGACTGACGGCCGGCGGCCCTCTAGCGTTGGTATTCTGGCTCGAAATCCATGGTCCGATCTCACTGTTTGACCCTATGCGCGACGCTAGCGTACGTCTCCGTAGCGCTTGCGGCCGGTCCGTACCCTCTCCGCGTCAGCCCGGATCATCGCCATGTGGTCGATCAAAGTGGCGCGCCGTTCCTGATCCATGGCGACACACCTTGGTCCCTCATCTCCGGTCTCACCAAGGAAGAAGCCGAGCAATATCTCGAGAATCGCCACCAGAAAGGATTCAATTCGATCATCGTCAACCTGATCGAGCACAAGTTCCGTGGCCCGGTGAATCGATATGGCGACGGGCCTTTTACCACTCCCGGAGATTTCTCCACGCCGAACGAGAAGTATTTCGAACACGCCGATTGGGTCATCCGCAAGGCAGGCGAGAAGAGGATGCAAGTTTTTCTGGCGCCCATCTATCTGGGCTACATCGGCACCGATGAGGGGTGGATTGCGGAAGCGCTGGCTAACGGTCCGGAAAAGTGCCGCGCCTGGGGGCAATATGTGGGGAAGCGTTACCGCGACTACGACAGCCTGGTGTGGCTGATTGGCGGCGATCGCAATCCCGTTAAAGCCCGTGAAGATGTGGACGCGGTCGTGCGCGGCATCAAGGAATTCGACAACCGGCACCTGTTTACCGCGCATTGCCATCCCGAAAACTCCGCCGTCGACCAGTACAAAGACGATGGCTGGCTCGACTTGAACGACACCTATACCTACGGAATCGTTCATAAGAAACTGCTCGCCGACTACAACCGCACACCCGCGATGCCCTATTTTCTGATTGAGACCAGCTACGAAGGCGAGCACAACGCGTCACCGGTGCAGATCCGCCGGCAGGCTTACTGGGCGCTGCTGTGCGGCGCCACTGGACAGTTCCTGGGGAATCGCCCGATCTGGCTCTTCGATCCCGGATGGGAGCGAGCGTTGGACTCGACGGGTTCGCAGGATATGGCGCGTCTCAGGGCGCTGTTCCTGTCGCGCCCCTGGTACGCACTGGTGCCGGATGACAAGCATCAGGTGGTGATTGACGGTTTGGGCGAGTTCAATGGTCTGGATTATCTTGCGGCCGCGCGCTCTGCCGACGGGGGCTTGGTCATGGCCTATATGCCTTCCGGCCGCATGTTCATCGTGGACATGACAAAAGTAGCCGGCAAGGCAGCCAAGGCGTGGTGGTTTAACCCGCGCACCGGCCATTCCACCGCCGCGGGCCAGTTCCCCACAACCGGCAAGCGGCAATTTATTCCGCCGGGAGAAGGCGACTGGGTGCTCGTGCTGGACGATGCCTCGCGGAACCTCGGGGCTCCGGGACAAAGTTAACCAGGCGCATCAGGCCCCGTAAGGTTCATGACGGCCGTTGCGACCTGCCTGTCCGGCGCCTACTTCTGCTTCAACGCCTCCACGTCAATATCGATGAACACCTCGTCGCCCACGACGATGCCACCACGGTCAAGCACGGAGTTCCAGCTGACGCCGAAGTCATGGCGGTTGATGCTGGTGGTGGCGTGAAAGCCGGCGCGGGTGACAGGTCCTTTATCGACTCCGTCTTCCCAGTAGGGCGTCTCCCACTGGCCGAGATACGTGACGTCCAGGGTGACGGGGCGCGCCACTCCGCGAATCGTTACGTTCCCCGAAGCTTTATAGTGATTGGCTCCGTCCTGACGCACCGATGAGCTGTCAAACACAATCTGCGGATGATGCACCTCATCGAGAAAGTCGGCGCTCTTCAGGTGTGCGTCGCGGTCGGGCTCGCCAGTCCACAACTGAGTCGCATCGATCACCACGTGGATCGAGCTCCGGATGGGATCGTCGGGGTCAAATTCCATGCTCCCTTTGACATTCTTGAAGTGCCCACGCACCCACGTGACCATCATGTGGCGCGCTCGGAACCCGGCGGCGGTGTGTCCCGGTTCGAAAATCCATTTCGTCATGAGTTCGATCAGCCTTTCGAAACTTGGATGCTGGACCTTGCCTCGGCGCTGCGAGTTTCTTGCAGAATCCGTTGCCGTTTCGACTCGGGAAACCGCTCGATGGCATAACGTACGGTAGTCCTGGGGATCGCGGGCCCGTGTTCCAGAAGATATCGCTCCAGCTGCACCGCATCTGATTTGTCGGCCTCGCGCAGGAGCCAGCCGCAGGCTTTGTGGATCAAGTCGTGGGAATCGGGCTGCAGAACGGTCGCAATGCGATACGCGTGTTCGAGGGACCGGCCTTTCCCGGCGGGCTTGACGAAGGAAACGGCACTGGCCCGGCGCAGCCAGAGGCTCGAGGAGGTGCTCCATGACTCCATAGTATCCGCCAGCCTCGGGAATTTATCGATCAAAGTGCTCACGATCTGGGTCGAGAGCTGGTCCGTGACGGCCCAGTTGTCGCAGAAATTCCTGGCGAGCCAGCCCTTCACATGACGCAGTAGAGCTTCCGGATACTGCCGGCGGTAGCGCGCGAGCAGCATCACGCCGATCGACTTGGATTCGATGTAACGATCACGCATCAGCAGGTCGCAGAAGGCGACGGCGTCGGCGTAATCCCACTCCTTGTGCACCAGTTGATACAAGCCGCGCTCGATGCCGCTGACCTCCGGCGTGGCGACGCCGTAAATGCTCACTTTTTCCCACGGCTTGAAGAACGATCGCTGTCGCGTTTTGACGTGCGCGTCGGCAGCTTTCCGTAGATCCGCGCGGGCTCGTGGAGCGAGTTGCCGAGGAGTCATCCCCCGCACTTTATACTAATTCGATGGGACGGGCATTTTCGTGTCCGTCCAGTTTGCGCACATGGAGACTGGACAGGCGGGAATGCCTGCCCTGCAACTCGTGGACAACCTTCTGCAGCTAAATGCCAACGGTTTGTATTGCGCCCCGGGTGATTTCTACATCGATCCGTGGAACCCGGTCGAGCGTGCGGTGATTACCCACGCGCATGCGGACCACCTGTGCGCCGGCTCGAAAAGTTATCTGTGCGCGCGGCCGTGCGAACCACTGTTGCGCGTGGGCGTGGACGCAGCGATCGAGTCGCTCGCTTACGGTGAGGCGCGGAACATCAACGGCGTGCGCGTCTCGTTCCATCCCGCAGGCCACATCCTGGGATCGGCGCAAGTGCGCATAGAATATCAAGGACAAATCTGGGTGGTATCGGGCGATTACAAACTCGCACCCGATCCGACTTGCGCCGGCTTCGAGCCGGTGCAGTGCCATACCTTCATCACGGAATCCACTTTCGGATTGCCAATATTCCGCTGGCCGGAGCCGGGCGAGACGCTGGATGAAATCAACGCCTGGTGGCGCGCGAATCAGCAAGCGGCCAAAGCCAGCGTGCTGTTCGCTTATCCGCTCGGAAAAGCCCAGCGGGTACTCGCCGGCATCGATAGCTCGATCGGGCCCATCTACACGCACGGCGCGGTTGAACAGTTCAACGGCATCTATCGCGATGGCGGCATCGCCTTGCCCCTGGCACAGTACGCGCGGTCCGCGCCGCCGAAAACCGATTGGACGCGCACGCTGATCTTAGCGCCGCCGATGGCCAAGACTGCCCCCTGGCTGCGGCCATTCGGTGATTTTTCAACTGGCATGGCATCGGGCTGGATGCGCATCCGTGGCACTCGGAGGCGGCGGTCGATCGATCGCGGCTTCGTCCTGTCGGATCACGCCGACTGGCCCGCGCTGCTGAGCGCGATCCGCGGCTCAGGCGCGCAGCGGGTCTGGGTGACGCACGGCTATCGCGCACCGCTGGCACGGTGGCTTGCGGAGAACGGCGTGGATGCTGATGCAGTCGAGACGCGCTTCACAGGCGAGCAGGAAGCAGAGGTTGCGGGCGAGGCCGAGGCATGAGAGCCTTCGCCGATCTCTACGCCGCACTCGACGAAACCACGAAAACCAACGCAAAAATCACGGCCATGTCGCGCTACTTCAGCTCCTCGCCTCCCGAGGACGTCGCCTGGGCGGTTCACTTCCTCATCGGGCGGCGCCCCAAACGGCTCATTCCCACGCGAGACCTAGTGGACTGGGCCATCGAAGAAGCTGGCGTTCCAGAGTGGCTTTTCGGCGAATCCTATCAGGCTGTCGGCGATCTCGCCGAGACCATTGCGTTGCTGCTGCCTCCGGCCAGCACCACGAGCGACCGGCCGCTCCGTTACTGGGTGGAGGAGCGCCTGCTGCCGATGCGCGACTGGGACGATGCCGCGCGCCGTGAATCGATGATCGAGGCCTGGCGCGCCATGAGCGATCGTCAGCGCTTCGCCTGGAACAAGCTGATCACGGGAGAATTTCGCGTGGGTGTTTCGCAGAGCCTCGTCGTGCGCGCACTGGCAGAGGCCAGCGGCGTCGACGCGAACGTGCTGGCGCACCGGCTGATGGGCGACTGGCAGCCAACGGCGGATTTCGCGACGCAGATCCTGGCCAAGGAAACGGCCGACGCGGATGTGAGCCGGCCCTACCCGTTCTGCCTGGCGTATCCGCTCGAAGGCGAAGTCGAGGGTTGGGGAAGTGTGGATGACTGGCAGATCGAGTGGAAGTGGGATGGAATCCGCTCGCAGCTGATCCGGCGTGAGTGGCGGACATTTCTCTGGTCACGCGGCGAAGAGCTGATTACGGATCGGTTTCCCGAACTGGCGGCGGCTGGCGCGTTGTTGCCGGAAGGCACAGTGCTCGATGGCGAAGTGCTGCCGTGGAAAGATGGCGCTCCGCTGCCCTTCACGCAGATGCAGCGGCGGATCGGGCGCAAGGAACTGGGGGCCAAGATTCTCGCTGAAGTACCGGTGGTGCTGCTGGCGTTCGATCTGCTTGAACACAATCGCGAAGATGTTCGCGAAAGGCCGCTCGCATGGCGGCGCGCGGAACTGGAGCGAATCGTGGCTGCCGCCGGGCCGGAAAGCCACTTGGTGGCGTCACCGCTGGTCGTGGGGGCGTCGTGGGAAGAACTCAAGAGCACGCGCGAACAGGCGCGGTCTCGCGGCGTCGAAGGCTTCATGCTGAAACGGCTCGGCTCGCCGTACCGCGTAGGGAGACGCCGAGGTGATTGGTGGAAATGGAAGATCAATCCGTACTCCGTGGACGCCGTACTCATCTACGCGCAGCCAGGCAACGGGCGCCGGGCCAGCCTGTTTACCGATTACACGTTTGGTGTCTGGGGTCAAGGCGAGTTGGTGCCCTTCGCCAAAGCGTATTCCGGGCTGACCGATGACGAAATCCGCCAGGTGGACGCTTTCGTTCGCAACAACACCATCGAACAATTCGGCCCCGTGCGGCGCGTGAAGCCCGAACTGGTGTTCGAACTGGCTTTTGAAGCCATCCAGCGGTCGCCGCGGCACCGGTCCGGAATCGCTGTGCGCTTTCCGCGGATGGCTCGCTGGCGCACCGATAAGAAGGCGGAAGATGCTGACACCATCGAAACCATTCGCGCATTATTGCCGCCGGAACCGTAAACGCGCTATGTTCGGCGGGAATGCCCTCGGTAAACATTGTTGGTGGAGGACTGGCGGGGCTCGCGGCGGCGGCGGCTTTGGGCTCGGCCGGGTTCAGGGTGGACCTGTTCGAATCGCGGGCGTTTCTCGGCGGCCGCGCGACTTCTTTTCCGGTTTCGCCAAGCGACGACGATTCCGAGCTGATCGATAATTGCCAGCATGTGCTGCTCCGGTGCTGCGTCAACCTGCTCGATTTCTACGCGCGGCTGGGCGTGGCGGATCGCATCCATTTCTATCGCGAGTATTATTTTCTCGAGCCGGGCGGGCGTCTTTCGACCTTGTCATGCGGCATGATGCCGGCGCCGCTGCATCTCAGCTATTCGTTTCTGCGCATGCGCTGCCTGGGCGCGGCCGACAAGCTAGCCATCGTGCGCGGCATGCTGGCCCTGATGCGTGAACGCGGACGGCGGAAGGATCTGGACCGCATCACCATGCTTGACTGGCTGCGCGAAAAAAAGCAGACACCCCGCGCCATCGAACGCTTCTGGCGGCAGGTGCTGGTCAGCGCGGTGAACGAAGAGCTGGATCGCATGGCCGCGCTGCACGGCTTCCAGGTCTTCTGGCTGGGCATGCTGGCCCGCGCAGACTCTTACGAGATGGGGGTTCCCGAAGTACCGCTGGGCGAACTGTACAGTGTGGACGCATGGAGCAAACTGAGTGGCGTGCGGTTCCGTTTGCGTACTCCGGTGGAGCGTGTGATTTTCCGCGAAGGCACTGCATGCGGCGTGCACATCTCGGGCGGCAGCGTACACCCGGCCGACTTCCAAGTTTGCGCGGTGCCCTTCGAGCGGCTGAGTGCGCTGGCGCCGGAACTGGGCATCGATACCACGCGCTTGGAGCACTCGCCCATCACCGGCATCCACGTCTGGTTTGACCGGCCGGTGACGGAGTTGCCGCATGCGGCGCTCGTCGACCGCACGATTCAGTGGATGTTCAACAAAAGCGAAGGCCGCTACCTGCAGTTCGTGGTGAGCGCATCCCGCACCTTAGTGGAGATGCCTCGCGTGGAAGTCATCGAGCTCGCGCTGCGCGAAGCCGCTGAATTTTTTCCACGGACGCGAGAGGCCAAGGTGGAGCGCGCTCACGTCATAAAAGAGGTGCGTGCCACGTACTCAGCGCGGCCGGGAACGGAATCCGCGCGGCCCGAAGCGCGCACCAGCGCGCCCAACGTCTTCCTGGCGGGAGACTGGACGCGTTCCGGCTGGCCGGCAACCATGGAGGGAGCCGTACGCAGCGGCTACCGGGCGGCCGAGGCCGTGACCGCCGCCGCCGGATGTCCCGCTCGTTTTCTGCTGCCGGACATTGCTTGAACGCAGGCCGAACTTTGGGATAATCAAAACATGCCGATTCGTTTTCTTCTGCCGGCAGGCTTCATCGCCTTAGCCATCACTCTTCTTGCGGCCTCAAACATGACCACGCTCACGATCGAGGTCAAATCATTGAGCGACCGCCCTGTTGAGCGCGCCAGCGTCATTGTGAAATTCGTGAAGGGCCGCGCCAAAATGAAGCTGGGCAAGAAGATCCTGACGACATGGGAAACTCGCACCAACCAGGAAGGGGTGGCCAAGATTCCACCTGTCCCGCAAGGAACCATCCGGGTGCAGGTGATCGCCAAAGGGTACCAGACCTTCGGCCAGGTCTTCGACGTCGACGACGAAGCCAAAACCATCGAGGTAAAGCTCAATCCTCCGCAGGCGCAGTATTCCTCGCATCAGTAGCCGCAAACACGCCCGCCTTGGCAAAAAGGTGCAGTCGTCGAGTTGGGCAAGCCACTTCCTTGCACATCGCAAGTTGACGGCATCTGGGGGTTTGCCCGCGTGCCTCGCTGCATGGTATAGAGAGGAGCTGCCACTTCATGCTCTCAGAGGGCTCGGGCCATGTCCTACCGCGTACTGATCGTTGAGGATCACAAGATCATGCGCGAGGGGATTAGAGCCCTGCTCGATCGTGGCGGCGAATTTACCGTCGTCGGCGACGTAGAAACCGGCACCGAGGCGATCCAAATCTGCACCGACCTCCGCCCGGATATTGTTCTGATGGACATCGGTCTTCCGGGATTGAATGGCGTCGACAGTACCGTCGAGCTGCTGCGCCACTGTCCTTCCACGCGGGTTATCATGCTTTCGATGTACGACGACGAGGACTCGGTTGTCAGTTCCATCCGCGCAGGCGCCCGCGGCTACGTAGTCAAGCAGGCCTCGTCCGCGGAGTTGCTCGACGCGCTGAGGGCTGTGGCCCGGGGCAGTTCGTACCTGAGCCCGCATGTGTCGGAACGGCTGTTATCGCGGATTCGCCGTGGCGAGGTGGAGACGATAGGACGCCATCCGTTGCTCGCGCAACTCACTCCCCGCGAATTTCAGGTGCTCGGGTTGATCATCGAGGGCAAAGCCAGCAAGGAAATTGCTGTGATCCTGAATCTCGGCGTGGAAACCGTGCGCAGCTACCGCAAGACGATGATGAAGAAGCTGAACGTCAATAACGTAGCGGGTCTCATCCGCGTGGCCCTGGCGGCCGGACTTGCCGGCAAGATTCAGCAGAGCGTACCTGGATCCTGACAAAGGTTACGTGCCTGGTCAAACAACATGGCCCAAGCGGACCATCATTCCTTCGAAAATAGGCGCTAAACAGTGAGAACTACAAGCCGAGCGAGAGCACACCGGCAGGTAGTGGGGTCATACTAAAGCCCCACTACCCGCCGGCAGCCCGCTCAACGGCATCTGCGGTAACATGCATAAACGGGAGCCTTCATGAACCGACGACACTTTCTGATGGGCACGGCAGCGGCCGCAGCCATGCGTTCCAGCAGCCTTGCCAGCGCCAATGACACCGTGCGCGTAGCTTGCGTAGGCGTGCGCGGCCAGGGCCGCTCACACATTGGGCATTACGCCAGGATGGACAACGTCGAGATCGCTGCGATTTGCGATGTGGACGAGTCTATCCTCAATCAGCGCATCAACGACGTAGAGAAGCTGGGCAAGAAACGGCCTGCCGCCTTCACGGACCTGAGAAAGTTACTGGAAGACAAATCCATCGACGCGATTTCCATCGCCACGCCCAACCATAACCACACGCTCCAGACGGTTTGGGGTTGTCAGGCGGGCAAAGACGTATATGTCGAGAAGCCCTGCTCGCATGACATGTTCGAGGCCAAGCAGATTGTGGCCGCGGCACAGAAGTACAACCGCATCGTGCAGCACGGCACCAATTGCCGGTCGGGAGTGGCGCGCGAGGCCGTCGACAAGATCCGCGAAGGGCTGATCGGCGATGTGTACATGTCACGCGGCTTGTGCATCAAGTGGCGCGACACCATCGGCCGCAAGCCCGTCGAGCCAGTGCCGGCTGGCGTGCATTACGACCTATGGCAGGGGCCCGCCCAGGAGCATCCGTTCACGCGCAACCGTTTCCATTACAACTTCCACTTTTTCTGGGATTACGGCAACGGAGACCTTGGCAATCAGGGCATTCACCAGGTGGACATGGCGCGCTGGGGCTTGGGCGTGAAGTATCCGACAAAGGTCAGCGCCATGGGCGGGCACTTCATGTTCGACGACGACCAGGAGACGCCCAACGACATCACCTGCATGTTCGAGTTCGACGACGCCGGCAAGAAAAAGTTCATGAACTTCGAAGTGCGC
>Ga0066710_100004308_pt1 | contig 12552 bp, 13 predicted proteins | sample GraSoiAngelo_159_FD_79666 | JGI IMG/M metagenome (GOLD analysis project Ga0066710, IMG submission 79666) | Grasslands soil microbial communities from the Angelo Coastal Reserve, California, USA - 14_1009_16_40cm | ecosystem: Environmental > Terrestrial > Soil > Grasslands | place: USA...
CACGAGCCCGGCGTGGCTTCGCGGCGACGGCGCGCGGCGCGCCGCCGGTCTGCTCTTCGGCGGCGTCTCACGCGTCGTCACGACGCTCGGCATCCTCGGGTTCGACCCCGAATCGAAGCGCATGCGGATCGAGGCGACGCACCCGGGCGTCACCGCCGACACGATCAAGCAGAACACGGGCTTTCCCCTGCTCGAAGCGCCGCAGGTCCAGGTGACCGAGCCGCCGTCGGACGACGAGCTCGAGACGCTCCGGTCGCTCGACCCCGAGCGCCGGTTCCTCGGCTAGGCCGTGACGACGTTCGGGCTCGCCATCAAGAACTTCGTCGGTCCGGCCGAGACGCCCGACGTCGACGCGCTCTATGCATACGCCGAGCGCGCCGAGGCGCTGGGCTTCGAGTCGCTGTGGGCGTGGGACCACGTGCTGCTCGGCGTCGAGCAGGCGTTCCCGATCCTCGACGCCGTTGGCATCCTTACCGCGATCGCGGCTCGGACCAGCCGGATCAAGCTCGGGACCGGGATCCTGGTCCTCCCGCTGCGAAATCCTACCGTGGCCGCGAAGGCCCTCGGCACGCTCGACGTGATCTCGAAGGGGCGCCTGATCGTCGGCGCCGCCGCCGGCTGGTATGCCCGCGAGTTCGACGCCGTCGGCGTGGCGTTCAAGCAGCGCGGCCGGCTCTTCGAGCGCAATCTCGAAATCCTGACGCGCCTGTGGACCGAGGCGCGCGTCACGCTGCAGACCGACGAGTTCAACCTGCGCGAGGCGGTCATGGTGCCGCGGACCTTCCAGCGGCCGCGCCCGCCGATCCTCATCGGCGGCTATGTCGACGCCGTGCTCCGGCGCGTCGCCACGAAGGGCGACGGCTGGCTGACCTACTTCTACACGCCCGAGAGCTACCGGAAGTCGTGGATGAAAATCGGCGGGTTCGCGCGCGAGGCCGGGCGCGATCCGGCGACGCTCACCGGCACCAACCAGCTCGCGATCTACGTCGGGCGCTCGCGCGAGGCGACCGAGGCGCCGATGCGCCGCTGGCTCGAGACCGAGTGGGACGTGGCCGCCTGGAGCGAGTCGACGATCGAGCACGCCGTCCGCGGCAGCGCCGACGAGTGCGTCGAGCAGCTGCGCGCCCACGTCCGGACGGGCGTCGATCGAATCGTTCTCATCCCCTATCGGTACGAGCCGGAGCAGGTCGAGCTCATCGCCCGCGAGATCCTCCCGAAGCTGCGCTGACGGAGCCGCGAGATGAGCGATCGCCGCGAGATGTTCGAGCCCGTGCTGGCCCCCGAGCCCGGGCGCACCGCGCTGCTGGTCGTCGACATGCAGCGCGGGTTCCTCGATCCGGGCGAGGCGATGCAGGTGCCGCCGGCGGTCCACATCGTGCCGACCGTCCGCGCCCTTCTCGATCTCTTCCGCGAGAAACACCTGCCGGTGATGTTCACCGAGTTCGTCTATTCTCCGAACGCGCCCGTTCTCATCGGAAGCCTCCACCCCGAGCACCTGCCGGCGCCACCGGGAGCGCCCCGAGGCTTCGGCTTGCCCTCGTCCTCGTGCCTCGAGGGCACCCCGAGCGTCGAGACGGTGCCGGCGCTCGCGCCCGGGCCGGACGAGCCGGTTTTCCGGAAGCGCGGGTACGACGGGTTCGCCGGGACGTCGCTCGACAGCGCGCTCCGCGCCCGGGGCGTGACATCGCTCGTCGTGACCGGTACGATGACCGATATTTGTGTGCTGGCGACGGTGATCGGCGCCCTTCATCGGGAGTACCGGGTCAGCGTCGTCGAGGACGGCGTGGCGACGCTCTGGCCCGAGATCCAGCGCGCCGCCCTCGACATCATCGGGCGGGCGTACGGCCGCGTCGTCACGAGCAAGGACATCGCCGAGCAGATCTCACGGTGGTGAGGAGATTGCGATGAGTCAGCCGCTGCGCTTCTCGGGCATCATGCCCGCCAACCTGCTTCCGTTCACCGCGGACCTCGCGATCGACGAGGTCGCCTACCGCCGCCACCTGCGCTGGCTCGTCGACACGCGGGGGGTCACCGGGATCGTCGCCAACGGCCACGCCTCCGAGGTGTCCTCGCTCGACCGCGAGGAACGAAAGCGGGCGCTGGCGATCGCCCTCGACGAAGTGGCGGGCGCGTGCCCGGTCGTCGCCGGCGTCTATTCCGACGGCACGCGGGAGGCGGTCGACCTCGCCCGCGACGCGCGGGCGGCCGGCGCGGCGGGCGTGCTGGTCTTTCCGCCGACGCTCTTCATGTGGGGCGCGCAGCTCAAGCCCGAGATGGTGGTGCGCCACTTCTCCGAGATCGCAGCCGGGGCCGACCTACCGATCGTGGTGTTCGAGTACCCGCCCGCGTCGGGGATAGGCTACGCGCCAGAGACGCTCGCCCGGCTCGCCGAGATCCCACAGATCGCCGCGGTGAAGGACTGGTCCAACGACATCGTCGCCTTCGAGGCCAATCTGAAAATGCTGCGCGCCACCGGCCGCCCGGTCGCGGTGCTCTCGTCGTTCACGATGTCGCTGATGGCCAGCTTCCTGCTGGGCGCCGACGGCGCCATCTCCGGGATGGGCAGCGTCACCGCCGATCTGCAGGCCGAGCTCTTCGAGGCGTGCGCGAAGGGCGACCTCGACGGCGCGCGGCGGGTCAATGACCGGTTGGCGCCGCTGGTCTCCGTCTTCTACGCGCCGCCGTTCGTCGACATGCACAATCGGATGAAGGAGGCGCTCGTCCTTCTCGGCCGGATCCCGAACGCCCACGTTCGGCCGCCGCTGACACCCGTGAGCGGCGCCGAGCGGGAGGCGATCCGTCGGGCGCTCGCCGCGGCGGGCCTCGCGGCGGAGCGCCGCTAGACTTTCCACCCTCTGACAGGAGCGAGGCGACCATGGATCTGGGGATCAAGGGCAAGAATGCGATCGTGTGTGCCGCCAGCAAGGGGCTCGGCAAGGGCTGCGCCATGTCGCTCGCGCGCGAGGGTGCGAACATCACCATGAACGCGCGCACCAAGGACGCGCTCGAGGCCGCCGCGAAGGAGATCCGCGACGCGACCGGCGTCCGGGTCACCACCGTGGCCGGCGACATCACGACCGACGCGGTTCGGGCGGCGCTGCTCCAGGCGTGCCCGGCGCCCGATATCCTCGTGAACAACGCGGGCGGCCCGCCGCCCGGCGACTTTCGCGAATGGGACCGCGAGGTGTGGCTGCGCGCCCTCGACGCGAACATGCTCACGCCGATCTTCCTGATCAAGGCGACCGTCGACGGCATGATCGCCCGGCGCTTCGGCCGCATCGTCAACATCACGTCGGTGTCGGTGAAGTCGCCGATCGAGAGCCTGGGCCTCTCCAACGGCGCGCGCGCCGGGCTCACGGGCTTCATCGCCGGGCTTTCGCGCAAGACCGTCGCGCACAACGTCACGATCAACAACATCCTGCCCGGCCCGTTCGACACCGACCGGCTGCGATCCAACATCGAGGCCCAGGCCCGGGCCAGCGGCAAGCCGTTCGAGCAGGTGGCGAAGGAGCGCCGGGCGCAGAACCCCGCGGGACGCTTCGGCACCGCGGCGGAGTTCGGAGAGGTGTGCGCCTTCGTCTGCAGCGCCCAGGCCGGCTACATCACCGGCCAGAACTTCGTCCTCGACGGCGGCGCCTATCCGGGCACGCTGTAGGCGGCTCGCCTGTTATAGGTGAACCCTTGCACGGTCCAGTCGGTTAGTGTAAGTAGGGAGAATTCCTTTCGTTACCCCGCTGCTCACGCCGTGGGCTCGTGCCGGCGGCGCGCGCCGCAAGGAGGAACATCTGATGGTTGAACGCTGGCACGACGAAGCCTGGGCAACGCACATGTGGTGGAGCGGCAAGACGACGCGTCGGAAATTCCTGGCGCTTTCGTCGGCGGCGGCCGGTGCCGTCGGCGCGACCATGCTGGTTCCGGCGCCATGGCGCGAGGCCTTCGGCCAATCCAAGCCGTACAAGGTCGGCGTGCTTCAGCCGCTCTCCGGAACGGGCGCGGCCGGCGGGAAGACTGCCCTGGTCGGCACCCAGATGGCCGTCGAGCGGATCAACAAATCGGGCGGCATCAACGGTCGGCCCATCGAGCTGATCGTCGCCGACTACGAGTCCAAGCCCGACGTGGGCCGACGCAAGGCGGAGAAGATGGTGCTCGAGGACAAGGTCGACGTCGCCGAGGGCGGCTACCTCTCGAACGTGTGCCTGGCCTGCATGCCGGTCTTCGAGGAGAACAAGACCGTCTGGATGATCGGTGTCTGCCTGGACACCACGATCACCACGACCAAGTGCAGCCGCTACGTCTTCCGGCCCTTCGACTACGCGCCGGCCCAGGCGGTCGCGATCTCGCCGTACCTGGTCAACAAGATGGGCAAGAAGTGGCACATCGCCTATCTCGACTACGCGTGGGGTCAGTCCACCCGGGATGCCTATCTCCAGCAGATCAAGAAAAACGGCGGCGAGGTCGTGGAGACGACCGGCATTCCGCTCGGGACGGCCGACATGGCGCCGTTCGTCTCGAAGATCACTGGATCCTTCGACGGCCTGTTCGGGATATTCTTCGGCGCCAACGCCGTCAACTTCACCAACGCGATCTACGACCTCGGGCTCACCAAGAAGTACAAATACGCGGGCGACGGAGCCATCGCGGAGTCCACGCACCTCCCCGCGCTGGGCCAGAAGATCGAGGGATTTGTCGGCATCAACCGGTACATCCCGGTGATGGAGCCTCCGCTGAACACGCCGTACCACAAGAAGTTCTTCGACCAGGCCGTCGCGGCCCTCAAGCAGATCGATCCGTCCGGCCCGCTGCCGGACCGCTACGTCCAGTCCAACTTCGAGGCGATGAATTTCCTCAAGCTCGGCATGCAGAAGTCCAGGTTCCGGGGCCGGGAAGACACGATGAATCTGATCGAGGCGCTGGAGGGCCTGGACGTCAAGGAGAGCGACGACTTCCCCCAGGGCGACAAGACGATCCGGAAGGAAGATCACCAGGCGTTCCTGCGCGAGTTCATCTTCACCGTCAAGAACAACAAGCACAAGCTGCTGGAAACGATTCCGAAGGAAAAGACGATCGTGCCGCCGTCGTGCACATTCGCGTAGCCCTCGAGCCTCGGAGCGCCCCGGCCAGACCGGGGCGCTCCTCCATTCTTCTCCACGCGTGTCCACGCTGACCACGTCGTCGACGATCCTCAAAACGGAAGCGCTGACGGTTCGCTTCGGCGGGCTGGCGGCGCTCAGCAACGTGTCGCTCTCCGTGCCGACGGGCGAGATCCGCGGGGTCATCGGCCCCAACGGCGCCGGCAAGTCCACCTTTTTCAATTGCGTGACCGGAGTGCTGCAGCCGACGAGCGGCCGAATCGTGTTCAACGGCGAGGACATCGCCGGGTTACCGCCCTACACGATCTCGCGCAAGGCGATCGCGCGCTCCTACCAGATCACGAATCTCTTACCGGGCGCCACCGTGCTGGAGAACGTACGGATCGCCAGCCAGTCCCGTCACCACAGCTGGAGCATGCTGCGTCACCACCGGTCGTACCGCGACGTCATCGACCGCGCGCGGGCCGTCCTGGCCGACGTCGCGCTCGCCGATAAGGAAGACGAGCTCGCGTCGAACCTCTCGCACGGCGAGCAGCGCAACCTCGAGATCGGCATCGCGCTCGCGACCGAGCCCAAGCTGCTCTGCCTCGACGAGCCGACCGCCGGCATGAGCGTCGCCGAGACGCACGCCACGGTCGACCTGATCCGCCGCATCGCCCGCGACCTCACGATCCTCATCGTGGAGCACGACATGGAGGTCGTGATGGGCCTCGCCCACACGATCACGGTGCTGAACTACGGCGAGGTGCTGGCCGAGGGGAGTCCGGCCGAGATCCAGGCCAACCCGCGGGTCCAAGAGATCTACCTCAAAACCTGATGCTCGTCCTCGAACGCGTCGACGCTCACTACGGCAAGTCGCACGTCCTGCACGGCGTGTCGATCGAGGTGCGTTCCGGCGAAGTGGTCGGCCTGCTCGGTCGCAACGGCGTCGGCAAGACCACGACCCTCAAGGCCATCATGGGGATGGCGCGCCGGACGGGCGGGCGCATCACGTTCGAGGGACGGGATCTGCACGGCGTGCCGCCCCACGGGTTGGCCGGGCTCGGCATCGCGTGGGTGCCGGAGGAGCGTCGGATCTTCCGCCTGCTCACGGTGCTCGAGAACCTTCGCACCGGGCTCGACCGGGCCGGGATGACGCCGGAGCGCCGCGAGGGGCTTCTCGAGAAGGTCTACGCCTACTTCCCCATCCTGAAAGAGCGGCGCAACCAGGCCGGCGGGACGCTGTCGGGCGGCGAGCAGCAGATGCTGGCGATCGCGCGCGCGATGATGCTGGAGCCAAAAATCATCCTGCTCGACGAGCCGACCGAGGGGCTCATGCCGCGTATGGTCGCCCAGATCCAGGCGATCGTCCACGCGCTCCACCGCGACGGGGTGGCCATCCTGCTGGTCGAGCAGAACGTCCCGCTGACACTCGACGCCGCCGGGCGCGTCTACATCATGGAAAAGGGCGCGGTGCGCCACCACGCCTCCTCGGCCGAGCTGCGCGCCGACCAGCGCGTCATTCACGAATACCTGGGAGTCTGATCATGGACCAGATCCTCGTCCAGACGCTCCACGGCCTGGTCAACGGGATGGTGCTGGCCATGGTCGCCTCGGGCCTCACGCTCATCTTCGGGATCATGGATATCGTCAACTTCGCCCACGGCGACCTGCTCATGCTCGGGGCGTTCGTCGGCGCCAGCGTGCTGGGCGTGACCGGGAACTACTGGCTGGCCCTGCTCGCCGCGGCCGTCGTCATCGCGCTGCTGGGCGCCCTCCTTCAGGTCACGACGCTGCGGCCGCTGATCGGGCGCGACCCGCTCACGACGATCCTCGCCACGTTCGGCGTCTCGCTCGTGATCCAGAAGTACGCGCTCTGGCAGTGGGGCCCGTCCGTGCGCCGGATCAGCGAGCCGGTGCGGGGGGACTTCACGATGTTCCACGTCCAGTACCCCTGGTACCGCATCGCCACGGCGATCCTCGCCGGCCTGATCCTCGCCGGCCTGTGGCTGTTCCTGAAGTACGGCAAGTACGGCATCTGGATCCGCGCCACGACCCAGGATCGCGTCATGGCCCAGGCCATGGGCATTCCGGTGCCGCTCGTCTACACGGCCGTGTTCGCGATCGGCTCGGCGATGGCGGCGGCCAGCGGCGTGCTGTTCGGCCCGTTCGCCGGCGTCACCCAGACGATGGGGTTCGACTTCACGCTCCGCGCGTTCATCGTGGTCGTCGTCGGCGGCATGGGGAACCTCGGCGGCTCGATCCTGGCCTCGATCTTCGTCAGCCTCCTCGAAGCCTACGCCGCGATCGTCGTGAGCCCGGCGCAGGCGGTGATCGTATCGTTCGTCGTGCTGGTCCTCACGATGCTCTTCCGGCCCACCGGGCTCTTCGTCCCCACGCCGAAATGACCGCGACGCCGGCCGCGCGGCCGCGGCCACCCGCCGTCGGGTACTGGATCGGGTTCGCCGTCGTCGGCGCGCTCCTGGTCGTTGCTCCGCTCGTGCTTCCTCCATTCTGGCAGCGCTTCGCCACCGAGATCCTGATCTGGGGGCTCCTGGCGATGTCGTCCGACATCCTGATCGGCTATACCGGGATGGTCTCGTTCGGGCATTCGGCGTTCTTCGGCCTCGGCATGTACGGCGCCGCGGCCGCGCTGCTCACGGTGAAGCCGCCGAGCCTCGGCCTGGCCCTGTTCTACGGCCTGGTCGCCGCCGGTGTCGCCGCAGTCTTCGTCGCCTACTTCGCGACGCGGCTGCGTGACATCTACTTCGCGATCTCGACCCTCGTCTTCTCGCAGATCTTCTACGTCATCATCTTCACGTGGACCGAGGTCACGGGCGGCGAGAACGGCCTCACCTTCCGCCAGCCGTCGCTGTCGATCCTCGGTTTCTGGAGCGACCGCTTCACGCCGACGACCTTGCACTGGTTCGTGCTGGCGGTGGTGCTCGTCTCCTACCTGCTGGTCCGGCGGATCACCCAATCCCCGTTCGGCATGGTTTTACAATCGATCCGCGAGAACGAGCCGCGCACGCGCGCGATCGGCTATCACGTCGAGCGTTACAAGATCGTGGCGGTGATGCTGTCCGGGCTCTTCGCGGGCCTGGCCGGCGTGCTCTACGCCATCCAGAACAAGTTCGCGGCGCCCGACTTCGTCTTCTTCGTCGTGTCGGGCGAGGTCGTGATCTTCAACGTGATGGGCGGGATGGGGACGCTGGTGGGGCCGTTCGCGGGCGCCGCGTTCTTCCTGCTTCTGCGCGAGGGACTCTCGCGCTTCCTGACGGAGTACTACCTGATTCCTCTCGGCATCATCTTCGTGATCATGATCATCTTCCTGCCGCAGGGATTGCTGGGCTTCCTGCGCCGCCGCCTGAACGACTAGCAGGCTGCCGAAAAAGGCCCATCTGTTTCGTTGGCGCTCTCGGCTGCACGCTCGACGTACTCGAAGTACGCCTCGCGCGCAGCCTTCGGGCGCCGCCTCGCATCTGGATCCTTTTTGGGCAGCCTGCGACTAGGCCACGGAGAGGTGTGAGCGGACGCGCGTGCGGGCGGCCACCGCCGCCGCGTACGCCACCAGCAACGGGTGAGGGCTCGCGGCGGTCGAGCGCGCCTGGGGCAGGAACAGCGTGGCCACGAAGAAGGGATGGTCGGGCAGCTCGACGATCCTGATTTCTCCCTCACCGCCCACGCCGCTCACCCGGAGACCGCCCGCCTCGAGCCGCAGACGATACTCGGGGTTCACGCCGTAGTTGCAGTAGTAGTCCTCGGTCACCTCGGTCGATCCGTAGATCGCGGCGGCCCGAGTTCGGGGCAGGATCACGACGCGCTGCTGCTGGCCGACCAGCGAGCAGGAGAGCGCGGTGATGACCAGCCGCGGGGCCCCGGGGCTCGTCTCGGCGTGGTCGGCGTCTCGGAACCCGAGAACGGTGCGCGCGAACTCGACGATCGCGTGCTGGAAGCCGCCTCAGGTGCCGACGAGCGGAACCCCGCGCTCCCGCGCGTGGCGGACGGCCGCCAGAGCCCCGTCCATGCGGCGGTACGGGCTCGCCGGCGCAATCCAGATGCCGTCGTACGCCGCCAGGCGCTCGCCCCAGTCGCCCTCGGCGTCCGTGGCCATCCACTCGAAGGGGAGGCCGACGTGCCCTAGGGCCTCGTTCGTGAACTGGTGGGTACGGTTCTTCGGGTCGAGGTCGCCTACGACGGCGATCACGGGATTTCCTCTGGTCATCGTGCCGGCATGCCCGGCCGAGAGCCTATCACGAGATCGTCGTCTTGATCACCGACCTAAAGCGCTCCATCCGCTCGACGCTCTCGGCAAGGGTCTCGCTGCGGAAGTCGAACACGATCTCGCTCACGCCGAGCCGGGCGTAGGCCGCGATGTCGTCGGTGATCTGATCGACGCTGCCAGAGAAGGGGCGCCGCTCCCCACCCGGGAGCCGCTGCAGCTGCGGATCGTAGACCGGCGCCTTGTAGCAGATCGTGAGCGATTTCGGGTCTCGGCCGGCTTCCTCGGTGAGCCGATACAGCTCGTCGAGCAGTGCCTTCAGCTCCGCCGGGGGCAGCGGGACCGCGGCATTGGCGCCCACCGGGTGCCAGCCGTCGCCGAGGCGCGCGACCCGGCGCAGCGCGGCCTTGCTGTGGCCGCCCACCCAGATCGGCGGATGGGGCTTCTGGATCGGCTGGGGGAGAGAGCGGATGCTGTCGAAGCGGTAGAACTGGCCCGAGAACGACGCGGGGCTCTGCGTCCACAGCGTCTTGAAGATCCGGAGGTATTCGTCGGTCGCGGCGCCGCGACGGTCGAACGCCGGCGAGCCCAGCGCCTCGAACTCTTCGCGAAGCCAGCCGACGCCGACCCCGACGGTGACGCGCCCTCGCGAGAGCACGTCGATCGTCGCCAGCGCCTTCGCCGTCACCACCGGATTGCGATACGGCACGATCATCACGCTCGTGACCAGGCGCAGCGTCGACGTCTTCGCGGCGATGAACGCCATCAGCGAGAGCTGATCGAGGGCGTCGCCGTGCCCCGGAAAGACGCCCGAAACCGTGTACGGGTACTTGGACTTGATCGTGACGGGGAACACCAGGTGGTCGGCGATCATCACGGAGGCGAAGCCCAGCGCCTCTCCACGCTTCACGAGAGCCTCGAGCGACTCCGGCGTTGCCGTCTGACCGCGCGTGGGCAGATAGAACCCGTATCGCATGCGCGGGAGTATACTCCGCCGCTGAGATGGAGTTCGCCTTCACCGAGCCCGAGCGCCTGTTCGCGGACGAGGTTCGCCACTTCCTGCGGGCGCATCCGCCCGAGACGTTCCCGCTCGACGGCATGGACGCCGGCTACGGCTCCGGCCCCTACTCGCGCGCGTTCCTGAAAGCGCTCGCCGAGCAGGGCTGGATCAGCATGTGCTGGCCCAAGACCTGCGGCGGGTGCGAGCAGCCGATCTTCATGAAGCTCGTGCTGATGGAAGAGCTGGCGCTCGCCGGCGCGCCCTTCGGGCCGCTCGCCGGCGTGTGGCAGACCGCCGACGCGATCATCGGCTTCGGCAGCGAGCGGCTGCGCCGTGAGGTGCTGCCGGCGATCGCCCGCGGCGAGGCGACCTTTTGGCAGGGCTACAGCGAGCCGGACGCGGGCTCGGATCTCCTGGCGCTCAAGACCGAGGCGCGGCGCGACGGCGACCACTACGTGATCCGGGGCCACAAGATCTGGTCGAGCCATGCCGGGATCTCGTCGTACGGGCTCGTCTTCGCCCGGACGAGTCGCGAGGCGCGGCGCAGCCGCGGCTTCAGCATGTTCGTCGTGCGCAACGGGACGCCGGGCATGGACATCCGCCCGATCCGGAGCCTGACCGGCGAGGTCTACCACCACGAGGTGTTCCTGGACGACGTGCGCGTGCCGGCGGACCTCATGCTCGGGCCCGAGGGCGAGGGCTTCCAAGCGCTCCTGAACGGCCTCGACGCCGACCGGTTCTGGGGCCGCTTCTACAAGGCCCCGGCGCTCGAGCGCGTGCTCCGTCAGCTCGTCGCGCACGTGAACACGACGCGCGTCGGCGGCGTGCTGCTGGCGCACGACCCGGGCGTGCGGCGCCGGCTCGCGGCGATGGCCGCCGAGCTCGCAGCGCTGCGTCTCCTCTTCTATCGCGCCGGGTGCCTCATCCGCGACGGCGCGCCCCTCACTTACGAGACCGCGATGGCGAAGGTCTACGCCGACGAGACCGGCCAGAAGCTCGCGCGGCTCGGCATGGACCTGCTGGGGCTCTGGGGGCCGCTGCGGGACTCCTCGCCGGGCGCGAAGCTCGGCGGGCGGATCTCGCACGCCTATCTGACGAGCCTCGGTCACACCATCGCCGGCGGCACCGCGGAGGTCCTCCGCACCACGATCGCCGTTCGGGGCCTCGGCCTGCCCGCCGAGCCCAGGGCGCGTTGAGATGGACTTCCGCCCCTCCGCCTCCCAGCACATCCTGATCTCGACGGCCCGCGCGTTCCTTCGCCAGCAGTGCCCGCCGGAGCTGGCGCAGCGTCTCGCGCTCGACGCACGCGGCTTCGACGAGCCGCTCTGGCGACGCCTGGCCGAGCTCGGCTGGCCGGGGCTCCTGATCCCGCCCGATCTCGGCGGCAGCGGCGGCTCGCTCCTCGACGTCATCCTGCTCGTAGAGGAAATGGGGCGCGCCGGTCTGCCCGGCCCCTTCGTGACGAGCGCCGTCGTGGCCACGTCGCTGCTGCTCGCCGCGGGAAGCCCGGCCCAGCAGAAGCGTCTGCTCCCGGCGCTGGCCGCCGGCGAGCGACTCGCGACCCTGGCGCTCGTCGAGGAAACCGGCTCGTTCGATCCCGGCGCGGTCGCGGTCGATTGCCAGGTCCCCGGTCGGCTGAACGGGCGCAAGCTCTTCGTCAAGGACGCCCACATCGCCGACGACCTGATCGTCGCGATCCGCGAGGGCGGAGGGCTCAGCCTGCTCATTCTGCCGACAGATCGCGCGGGGATCACGCGCCTGCCGCTCGACACGCTGAGCGGAGAGAAGCTGTTCGAGGTGGGCTTCGGCGGCGTGGAGGTGAGCGCCGACGATCGGCTGGGTTCGGCTGGCCGGGCCCGCGAGGTTCTGGCTTCGGCGCTCCAGGCGGGCGCGCTCGCGCGGACGGCCGAGATGGTCGGCGCCGCGCAGCACGTGCTCGAGCTCGCCGTCGAGCACGCGAAGACGCGCGTTCAGGGTGGGCGGCCGATCGGCGGCTACCAGGCCATCCAGCACTCCTGCGCGGACCTGGTGCGCGACGTGGACGCCTCGCGCGCGCTCCTCTATACGGCGGCCTGGAAGGCGTCCGAGGAATTGCCGGCTGCGGTCGACGTGGCGATGGCCAAGGCGTACGCGGGGGAGGCGTGCCTGGCGGTGGCCCGCCGCGGCCATCAGATCTTCGGCGCCATCAGCTACTGCGAGGAGCATCCGCTCCACCTGATCCACAAGCGGATCCAGGCGGCCAGCCTCGACTTCGGTGAGGC
>Ga0066710_100004309_pt1 | contig 12552 bp, 7 predicted proteins | sample GraSoiAngelo_159_FD_79666 | JGI IMG/M metagenome (GOLD analysis project Ga0066710, IMG submission 79666) | Grasslands soil microbial communities from the Angelo Coastal Reserve, California, USA - 14_1009_16_40cm | ecosystem: Environmental > Terrestrial > Soil > Grasslands | place: USA...
GCCGAGGTGGGCGTCGCAGGTGTTGCAGATGGTTTCGACCCGCTTCAGAAAGCTGGGAGCATCGAAACGGTACGCGATGACATTGGCCTTCACGGGTTGCGTAAAAGGAGGACATCCTGGTGCGAACGTGGCGGAAGGTATGCAGTGACGTCATGAAGTTCGCCTTGCGGCACGACTTTTTTAAGCCAAGCCACAAGTTTTTCCACTGGCCTCCGGTCTCCGGGTTGTAGAAGACATAGTCGCATTTGCGGATACCGTGCCATCCCTTCACCACACAGAGCGCTTTCTCTTTGAGCGGCAGCTCCAGCAGACGCCGGTTTTTTCGCACCAGAATCGTGAGGATCATCGCGGTTCGATGTGAAATACTTGGTGCTCCTGTCGGGAGAGAACTGTTCCTTGTCGTCGTAGTATTCGCCGCTAGTGAGCTGGACCCACCGGTCCGGTGCGACGGGAACAAAGTTCTTCGCAGGCGCCACGTAGATGCGGTAGCGTTGCTGATCGGCGCCGATCTCCATCAAGAACCCGACCCACTTGTCGTCCCTGGAATAGTAGGGGTTCCACAAGTTGTGCTGGGAGTCGCTTAACGCGATCGCCACCTTACCCGTCGCCACATCCACCAGCGCAATTTGAGCGAAGCCAGCGCCAAAGGCACCCTTCTGCGTCAGCAGCCGCGTGTTATCGGCCGAAAAACCGCCCGGTGTCCCACAAGCCTGGCAGACCAGGCGCGGCGCGCCCCCGGCCGTCGAAAATGGAGTAGATGTCAGCCTCGTTTTGGGCGCGGTTCAGCAAAAGTAGACAACAAACGAGCCATCTGTCGAAATCGTGGGACGTGAGGCTCTGCGGTATCCTTCCATCCGGCCGATGGCGGAGCCGATTTTCGGCCCGCCGATGTGGGCGAGGAGCGGGCCGCATGCGATCAGGTGCTCAGTCGCGATCTGGCCGACGGTTGCATCATTAACACCGACATAATTCGCTTTCAGCCCCGCGATCTTGCGGTCGATCAGGACGTACGGCACCTTGTGTTCTTCTGTGGCACGGAACAGATCTTTGCAGGCCGGAGTCTGCGCTGAAGCTAGCACGAGGGCATCCACACGACGGTCCAGCAGCAGCTTCACTTCGTCGCGCTCTAGCTGCGCGTCTTCTTCTGAAATCGAAATCATCATTTGGTAACCAAACAGCCGTACCTTCTCGGAAAATGCCTCTGGCCACTTCGGCGAAAAATGAGGACCTCACATTGGGAACTACTAGTCCGATGGTGTGTGTGCGCCCACTGACAAGGCTGCGCGCAATCCAGTTGGGTTGATAATTTAGCTTTTGGACGCGCTTAAGGATCCGCCGCTTCGTGGCCGGACTAATATTGCTCTGGTGGCGCGGTGCCTTAGACACCGTAACAACAGACACGTTAAGATCACGTGCCATATCCTTCATGCGAACAGGCATAGGAAGTGTGTCGAACGAACCCTAGCACAGGTTGGCGAAAAGATTCACGCAAAAACAGCGCAGAGCACTCGCACTCACGTAGTTTGCGGCGCTAGAGTTATTTTCAAGGCCGGCGTATTCGCCGAAAGCGAGTCCGTTGAGATCACCGCGAATCATGTCCGCCTCACCACCCATGCAATTTTAGCTTGACCCACTGAGTGTCTTTTTCCGAGTGGCATAGCAGGCAGGCGTTGGGGCTCTCTTCAGGACCGAAGCGCGCCGTCATCTCCGCGCTGGGAATATCATCCATCTGGTGCGTGCGCGCCCGAAACAGAACGCTGTTCATGATCCGAGGCATGTGGCAAGTGACGCAACGGCTGGCATCTGCAGAAGCCGGGTGATGCGTGTGCGCGCTGGTATTGGTTGCGAATTTGCTGTGACACTGGACGCACATGCGATCCTGATCGTTCGAAAATTTTAGCGAAGTCAGATTCGAGGAAGAGTCCGGCCCGTGTGGTTGATGGCAGTGCCCGCAATGCGCCTGGCCCTTGCGGAAGCAGGCCGTACGCCGAAATGCCTCTACGATAAAAGTCGTTTCGCGAAACCTGCCGTCCTTGTAGAAGGCCCGTCGAGAGACATCGCTATACGGCTGGCTTAAGGGAGCGGGGAAAAACGAGGCGCCCTTTGTCGTATAATTCATCTCGCCCTGTGGGCCCGACTGGTGAAGCGCCGATTGCGCGTGGCACTGGCCGCAAATCGCGACATACACACGCGCGGTGAGATTGCGGAAGTCAACGGGCGTCTGACGTGCGCCCTTATCATAGTGCCGCCCAGAGGTCATCGCGAGCACGTGATTCTGCGTGGGACCGTGGCACATTTCACAGTTAATTCCACTCTCGCGAAATTCGAAGTCGTGCCCACTTGAAGGATTCGGTCGCATGGCTCGCAACTGGCTGGTATGGCATGGCGCGCAATTGATCTGATAGCTCGTGGTAGTGCTGAGCTGATTGAAGCTGGTAACGACGGCACGCGGGGAACCAGGGGGATCGATCACCTTCCAATAATTGCCCCACTGTCCCTCTATCGTGCTGTATTGAACCGGAAATACATGAACGTCGCCTGTCGGCAGTCGGGTTGCGTAGGCCTGTTGCCATTTCGACCCGATGGTGTAGTCGACGGGGTAAATGCGCCACTCGCCAGCTCGATCACGAACCGCAACATAGTGTTTATCGCGTGTGATCGACATGCGCGCCACTACCGCGCCGGTTTCATCGCTGAATTGGTTATTCACACGGAAGTCGCCCATCACGTTTTCCGGCCGGTAGGCGCGAAGCATCCGACCCATGCCGGTTTTTTGCCACGAATCGTAAATCGCCGCATGGCACGGTTGGCATGCATGGGACCCTGCGTAGTCGCCGTCGCGGGCCTGAGTAGATATGGAGATAATGGGTGTGACGGGCGCAGCTTTCAACTCACCCTCTTGTTCCACAGAAGCACTAAACCCTTCGAAGGATACCGTGGGCTGGCGAATGGACGAGTCATAAATTCGCCGCAGAGTTTCGAGTGCCTTGGCCTGTAGCGGACCTGGCATGCGACCGGCCCGAGCAAAGTAGAACGCAGCCTGTTTATGCTTCCCGAGCGACAATTCCGTCAAACCGAGCAGGTACGCGATTTCAGCATCCTGCCCATTCAAGGCTCTCGCCTGGCTCAAAAAGGTTTCAGCCCGGAATAGCTTTTGTTTCTTTTCGAGGCCAGTCGCGTGCAGCGCTTGTGCGGCAGCCACTCGGCCAAGAACAAAATAATCCGACGCCCTGAGTTCTGCCTGGACCGCCGGCCATTTCGCCGGCGCAATTGCGGCAGGCCGGTCAAACTGGTCCAAGTATTCAAGAGCCGCATGGGCGCTTTCCTTGGCGGCCGCAAACTGCTGTAGTTGTGCTTGCACGTTGGCGAGCGGCACCAGCAGCAAGGGATTTTCTGGAAACAGGCGAAGGGACTGCAAGCCGTATCGCAGCGCCTGATTGTAATCCTCGAGGTCAATGCAGGCCTTGGCGCCGATCTCGTAGGCCTGCGCGAGCAACCAGGATTGCGGGTACGTAAGAACGAAAGCTTCAGCAAGCTTTCGCCGTTTTTGCGGATCACGCGCGTCATACAGCTTCAGGAAGGTGCGGCGTTCTCTCGGATCGGCAATCTGATCGACAACGGTGAACCGCTTGGCATCACCTGCATCGCGGAACATAACGGTATCGATGGCCTGGCCGTGTGACAATGCCGTCAGCGCGGATGCGAGCGCGAAGATCCGCAGCGCAGGACCAGTCATGCATTCCGCTGTGCGTGTCCCGCTCATCGCCCGCGCCTCTTGCCCTCACCGCTCGATCGCCGCAGCGGCCATAGCCATAAAGCTGTTGATTTCATCGGCTATGTCGCCGCCGCCGTTCGTCCGTTGTAAGAGAATCACGCCGATCATGTCCTTGGCCGGATCGACCCAGCCGTACGTCCTGTAGGCGCCGCCGTGGCCGTATGTACCGATCGAATTGAGCCGGAACGTTCCTTCCGGCTCCTTCCACTGCCCAGCCGAGCCCAAAGCCCACTCCCGGAGAAAATCCCGCTTTTAAATCGCCCGTATGCATGGTGGTCATCAGGTCGACCGAAGCAGGCGAGATAAAACGACGCCGTTCCAGTACTCCCTTGTTCAGCAGCATCTGGTAGAAGTTGGCCATCTCGGTTGCGGTATTGTACAAGCCGCCTTCCGGGGCGGGATATTTCGCGCCTCGCCGCATAAGGTCCACATCCTCCCGCTTCAACTTTCCGTGATCGTTCGTGTAAACCGCCGCAATGCGGTTCTGCTTGGCTTTTGGCAGGAAGTAGAACGTATCCCGCATGCCCAGGGGATTGAGAATACGTTCGGTGATGTACTGCGCAGACGGTTGCCCGGACGCGATCTCGATGATGCGGCCGAGTGTGGCCATGCCCAGTTTGCTGTACAGCCAGCGGGTGCCGGGCTCGAAAACCAGCGCTTGCTGCGACGTGAGCATGACGGTTTCGACGAGCGTGCGCTTCCAGCGGAGCTCAGAATCTTTTAGATCGCCCGGCAGGCCCGAGGTGTGCGTCAATAGATCACGAATCGTGATGACGCGCGAAGGCTCTTTCAGCCGGCAGTTCGCAGCATCGCGGCTCACCGGACACGTCTCTGCCAACTGCTGCCCGCGAAATTCCGGGACGTGCTTTTCCACCGGATCCGTCAGTGCGAGCTTGCCTTCCTCCATCAGCATGAGGATAGCGGTGCTGGTGACCGGCTTGGTCATCGACATGATCTGGAAAATTGTGTCGGTTCGCATCGGGACCTGGTTCTCGCGATCCTGGTAACCGGCGGCGGATAGGAGCGCCAGATATCCGTGCCGGGCGAGCAACGTCACAATGCCTGCCGCCCTGCCGTTATCGACGTATACCTGCATGCGGACCGGAATGCGCGCCAGCCGCTCAGCATCCATTCCCGCCGCCGCGGGATCGCCAGTTTGAGCCGAGAAGTAGCTGGCCGGACACACGGAGGCGACCCAGGGGAGGAACAACAGAAGCGAAAGGAGCCGATGGAACATGGCTTGTATTATTCCAGATTAGAGCGGGCAGTGTCTGTCATAAATCCTCTGGCGCAGAACCGCGCTGATTCTGGTGAGGGCGTTGCGGCTTTCGCCTTGTTGAACAACGAATCGCAGATCAGCTAGCGGGCTGCGTTAGCCCTGGGTCAGCCGGGGCGCCAGGTTGTTCTGGCCCCCTACATCGGTCAGGCGGAAATCGCGGCCCTGGAAATGATACGTCAGCTTCCGGTAATCCAGGCCCAGCAGAGTGAGCATGGTGGCGTGCAAGTCATGCATGTGGACTTTGTCCTCCACGGCTCGCAGGCCGATCTCGTCGGTGGCGCCGATCACTTTGCCGCCTTTGATGCCGCCTCCTGCCATCCATACGGAGAAGCCATAAGGATTGTGGTCCCGTCCGGCCTGTCCTTGCCCACCGCCTTCCACACCGTTGGTGAACGGTGTGCGGCCGAAGTCGCCTCCCCAAAGCACCAAGGTGCTTTCGAGCAGGCCGCGCGCTTTCAGGTCGGCAAGCAGACCCGCTATCGGCCTGTCCACCCGGCGCGCCATCACCGTGTGGTTCTGGTCGCACTGGTTGTGCCCGTCCCAGCCCACCGAGCCCCCCTTATTGCCTCCGGAGTAGAGCTGGACAAAGCGCACACCGCGCTCCACCATGCGGCGGGCCATCAGGCACTGCGTTCCGAACTCCGCAGTCTCGGTTTCATCGAGCCCGTAGAGTTTTCGCGTTGCCACTGTCTCCTGAGACAGGTTGGCCAGCTCGGGCACCGACATCTCCATCTTGAAGGCCAGCTCATACGAGTTCATGCGCGCCGCAAGCTGCGAGTCTTCCTGACGGGTCTCGAGGTGCCGTTCGTTATACCAGTTCAGCAGATCGAGCATCCGGCGCTGCTCGCCCGCGCCGATGTCCTCGGGCCGATTCACGTTGAGAATGGGTGCGCCGTCTGTGCGCAGCACGGTTCCTTGATACATGGCCGGCAGAAAACCAGAGCCGTATGCCGGCGCGCCAGCCTTGATACCTCCGTCCAGCATAACCATAAACGCTGGCAGGTTTTCGCTCTCATTTCCGAGCCCGTAGACCACCCACGAACCCATGCTCGGCCGGCCCACTCTCGCCCAGCCAGTGTTCATCCAGTTCTGTCCAAGCACATGAGTGAAGCCGTCGTGATAGCAGGAACGGATCACCGCCATGTCGTCGGCAAATTGCGCCGTCTGTCGGAAGAGATCCGAAATTTCGATACCGGACTGCCCGTACTTGCGAAACGTACGCGACGATGCCAACAGCGGCGCCTTCTCCATCTTGGTGAACTGGAAGTCGACCTTCCCGAAACTGGGCGGCGGGGTCTTGCCGTTCAGTTTTGCCAGCAGAGGCTTGGGGTCGAATGTATCCACGTGGCTGGGGCCTCCGTGCATGAACAGAAAGATCACGTTTTTGGCCTGGGCCGGGAAATCGGGCGGCTTGGGCGCGAAGGGATTCGATGCTCGTGCCGTCCAAGTGGCGGCGTCTGCGTCGCGCGCCAGCAGATAGCCTGCGCCTAGCATCCCGAAGCCCAGCCCGGCTTTTTCGAGAAACTCCCGGCGCGAAGAAGCCCGGACCGTTTTCTCGCATAACCCGCAAAACTGGTCGGTGTTTTTCATGTCAAAGCCTCAATCGATAGACAGAAATTCGCTCGTGTTTAACAACACCAAGCAGAGCTTGTCGAGCTTCGTGGAAGCCGCGTCCAGGAAGGACAGCGCTTTCTCTTTTTCCTGTGGTGACGGGTCGCGGCTGAGCGCCAACTGCCAGGCGCCGCGAACCCATGCGTCCCGGTCGTCAGGATAAGTCTTCTGAACCCGTGCTGCCAGGTTGCGGGCCTGCCGTTCCATGAATTCGCTGTTCAGCAGCGCCAGTGCCTGCGGCGCTACCGTGGTCACATCGCGGCGTGGGCAACTCACCGCCGTGTCTGGCTCGTCGAAGATCGCGAACATCGGGAAAGGGAACGAGCGCTTTACGTACAGGTAGACGCTCCGGCGGTTGTGCTCCATCGGATCGAGCGACACAGGCCACTGGTTCGGCGCCCACATCACTGCCTTTTCCTCGGTGGTAAGCGGAGGAATCACGGGCCGGCCGCCCATCTGCAGATTGAGCACGCCCGCCACATCCAGCACTGAGTCGCGCAACGCTTCGGCGTCCATTCGCTGCCGGTTCATGCGCCACAAATACTGGTTCGATGGATCAATCCGGAAGTTGCTTTCGTCAGACTGACTGGACATGCGATAGGTGTTGGACAGCATGATCATGCGGTGCAGCTTTTTCATGCTCCAGCCGCTCTCGACGAAATTCCGGGCCAGCCAGTCGAGCAGTTCCGGATGCGTTGGAGCTTCGCCTTGCCGGCCAAAGTCGTTGGGTGTGCCGACGATCCCCCTGCCGAAATGCCAGTACCACACCCGATTCACGATGACACGGGCAGTCAGAGGGTGATCCGGCGAAGTGAGCCACAACGCGAGCGCGCGCCGGCGTTCGGGAACAAACGGGCCATTCGCGGATTCTTCCAGATCGTGCACTCCGCCCAGGACACGCGGGAATCCGGGGGACACTTTTGGTCCCGCGGGACGGAAGTCGCCCCGGGAGGTCATGTACACGTCCGGGACAACATCGGCATGGGCCAGCACCGTGGCGCTTGGGAAGGTAGGGCGAGCTTCCAGCGACGCCTTGCCAAGCTCATATATGAGACGCTCGCGGTCATCCTTTTCCTGGGCTGTGTACTGCGGCACGAACATCTTGCCGGACGCATTTTCGCGCAGACCCGCTACCGTCAGTGCCTGTTCCAGCAGCGCAGCCAGCTCCATCTGTTTCGGTGTGCGATCTTTTAGAGCAACTTCGTAGGCCTGAACAGCCTCCGGAGAGAACCTGGCTTCGATCTCTCTGGTGGCGCGGTCCCGGGAACGCTTCTCGATGCGCTCAATGGCCTCTTTGTACTCCTCCACCCGAAGATTGGCAGGATATCCTGACTTGAACCCGAACAGATCCATCTTGCTGATCACAGGAATTTCCCGTTCCTCGCTTCCCGCGAAAATCGCCATCATCCGGTGATAATCGCGTTGCGTGAGCGGATCGAACTTGTGATCGTGGCAGCGCGAGCAGGCGAGCGTCAGGCCCAGAAAAGCTTCGCCGGTAGTGTCGACTGCATCCGACAGCCATTCGTAATGGAGTTGAGCGCCGTTCAGCGCGGCTTCGTGATAAGTCGGTCCAATGGTATACATTCCCGTGCCGATCCGCGCTTCCAGATGTTTGAGCTTCGTTGGAGGGATTTCATAGCCGCCGGCGAGCTCCAGGTCATCGGGCCATAGTTCATCGCCGGCAATTTGCTCCTTCACAAACGTGTCGTAAGGCTTGTCGGCATTGAATGACTGAATCACGTAATCGCGATAACGCCACGCGTTACGGTAATACATGTCCGTCTCGAAGCCCCCAGTATCGGCGTAGCGCACCACGTCCAGCCAGTGTCTGCCCCATCGCTCTCCATAACGCGGCGACGCCAGCAGCCGATCGATCAGCCTTTCGTAGGCGTCCGGAGCGTGATCGTTGACGAAGTTGTTTACATCCGCAGGGTCGGGAGGCAGGCCGTGCAGGTCGAGCGATGCTCTGCGAATGAAAGTCCTCCGGTCCGCTGCAGGCGCGGGCTTGAGGCTTTTCTCGCCCAATTTCGCCCAGATAAAGGCGTCCACAGGGCTGCGCGACCAGGCTGTGTCCGACACCTCGGGCACCGGCGGTTTTACTGGCGCCTGGAAGGCCCACCACTTTGAGCCGATGGCTGGACCTTCCCAATCGGCCCCTTCGTTGATCCAGGCCCGGATGACTTCGATCTCCTCCGCGGTCAGTGGCTTGGCGGGAGGCATTTGCAGATCTCCAACATGCACAACTGCCTTGTAGAGCAGGCTTTCGTCGGCATTACCGGGAATGAGGGCGGGCCCCCGCTTTCCACCCTTCAAAATGGTTTCGCGCTGTCTCACGTCCAGCCCCGATGTCTGGGCCTGGCCGTGACACACGGCGCATCGATTTTCGAGAATCGCGCGTGCGGCTTCGTAAACCGGGGCTGCAAAGGCGGGCGCGCAGACGACGAGGAGCAGAAGGGTTCTCATAACCCGGCAAATATCAAGCTAGCGACATTGTAGTACAGAACGCCGCAGCTTTACCTCCTTTTAAGCGCTCAAAGTGCTACTATACGGCAACCGCTGGAATTCGGGAACGCGCGAGGTAATGTCCGTTTGAACGGGTTGCCGCCCGCAATGGGGCGAGGCCAAAAACCGATCATGCAAGCTCTGAGCAGCATTTTTCCCAAAAGCGCAAGCCCGCTCATCAAGCAAAACCTGGCCGAGCAGCTTCGCCAGGAGATTTTGAACGGCAGAATCGCGCCCGGCGACCGGATCGTGGAAGGAGCCTGGGCGCGAAAGTTTGGCGTGGCCCAGAGTTCGGTTCGTGAGGCTCTGAACATTCTGGTGGCCGAGGGTTTGGTGCAGAAGGGACACGGGCGGAGCGCCCGCGTCGTCCGGCTGAGCGAGCAGGACGTGCTGCACATGTACCAGATACGCGCCGTGCTGGAAGGCTTGGCGGCAAGGCTCACGGCGCAGATGAACCTGCCCGTGGACGATATGGAATCGGCCTTGGCAGAGATGGGCCAGGCCGCGCAAAGGGACGACCTGCGCCATACCATCGACTGCCTGCTCAGGTTTCACCTGGCGCTGTGTTTGAAGCCTGGGAACCCGTTCCTTGCCGAGCAGGCAAAGCGAATTCTCATCCCGCTGTTTGCCTTCACCCTGATGCGCGCCGTTGCCCGGGGACTGTCCGCGGAGCCGTGGAGACAAGGCCTCGCGGCACACCGGCAGATGCTCGATGCCATTCGCAGCGGTGACCCCTTCTTCGCCGAGCAGATGGCCGTGCGTGCCATCCACGGTTTCATGGATCTGGCCATTCGATTGTGGGCGCATGAGGCCCGCTCAGGCGCTTAAGCTACGCGAATTTGAGCGCTCAAATGCCTACTTTGTAGTTGACAGGGCATCAAAACCTATGACATAGTCTGTGCTAATCGAAATCGATTAGCTTTACCCGAATTCACTTGGGGGACCACGATATGTCCAACGTACTGTGTAAGTCGATTCGTAGGCAGAATCTGCCAATTGCGGCTTTGTTTATTGTGCTGGTCTCCATGGCCACGACGGCGTTCGGCCAACTTTCCACAGCCACTATAACCGGTATCGTTCGTGACTCCTCGGGAGGTGTCGTGGCTCAGGCGAAGGTCGTGCTGCGAAACGTGGACACGTCGGTCGAGAGGAGCACTGTGTCGAATGCGGCCGGAAACTACCTCTTTCTCAACGTGAATCCCGGCAGGTACACGGTCGAAACAAGTGCGCCCGGGTTCAAGTCCAGCAAGCTCACCGACGTAACTCTGGCGGTCAATCAGACCGCCACTCTCGACGTAGTCCTCGAGGTCGGAGCGCTGGAGCAGACCGTGTCGGTCGAGGCATCCGCGGCCGAAATTGAAAGCTCCACCGCTGAATTAGGGACGGTCGTAGCGGAAAAACAAGTCGTGGATCTACCGCTGAACGGCAGAAACTTCACCCAGTTGCTTTCGCTGACACCCGGTGTCGCTCCGGTTAGTGTGTCCCAAAACGCCACTGGGCCATTCGGCGTTGCCGTAACCCAGGGGAGCCAATTTGTGTTTCCGGCCATCAACGGGCAGACCAATCGGAGCAATTTCTTCATGCTGGACGGTGTCGACAACCAGGCTATGGTGAGTACTTACGTTGTGCCGCCCATCATCGATTCCATTCAGGAATTCAAGGTAAACTCGCACAACGACCAAGCGGAATTCGGCTCCTCTCTCGGCGGCATCATCAACGTGGTCACCAAGTCGGGGACCAACTCCCTTCATGGAACCGCCTGGGAGTACCTCCGCAACGACGCCTTTGATGCGCGGAACACGTACTTCCAGAAGGTCACGCCGTTCAAGCAGAACGAATTCGGCTTCTCTGTGGGCGGGCCGGTATACATCCCGAAGCTATACAATGGCCGAAATCGCACGTTCTTCTACGGCGCTTTTCAACAGTTCCTGTATCGGACGCCGGCCAATTCATATTTCCGCGTCCCAACAGACGCCAACTACAATGGTGATTTGAGCGACATCCCCACTCAGATATTCAACCCGTTCACTACCCGGCCGGATCCGAATAACGCCGGCAGCTTCATACGCGATCCGTTCCCGAACAACCAGATTCCAGTGAGCATGTTCGATCAGGGACTTGTCGGATTTGCCAAAGCGACCCTCCCACCGGCCGGTCCCAAGTTGAACGGGGATAACAATGCTATCGACCCCACGCCGCTGCACCAGAACCAGCAAGAATACACGTTCCGGGTGGACGAAAGCTTGGGCCAGAACAACTCGATCTTCTTCCGTTTTAGCAACATCGAGAACAATACAACCTCCTCGGGTGGCCGCCCGGGTCTTTCCGCTGAGAAACAAGATCCTGGCCGTAACTGGGGCATCAATTACGTCCACACCTTCAGCCCGAGCTTAGTGTTGCAGGCACAGTTTGGACGCGCGAAGTCTGCCGAATTTGGCCCCACCAAGTTCACCAACCTTCCGGCCAGTGTGTTTGAAGCAATCGGGTTCTCGTCGAGCTTTGTGGGAAACTTTCTCGGAGGCGTGACCGTGCCTGCGGCGGTCAATGTCGACGGCTTCTTCAGCGGCGGGGCCTCGGACGGCTCCAATCCCAAGATCGCCGATACGTATCAGGAGAAGGTGAACGTGTCTAAGATTATCGGCACGCACACCTTGAAGTTTGGCGGAAACCTCTCGAGCATGGGCATCGAAGCCTATAGCCGAAGCGCCGATATAGACTATTCCGCGCAACAGACGGGAAATCCTTCCAACTCGACCCAGCCCGGCAGCGCTCTGGCTTCGTTCTTCCTTAATGTGCCGGATCATGCGGGGCGCCGCAACGTACACGAGACCACCCGTTGGGGCGGTGTCATGAGCTTCTTTGTTCAAGACTCCTGGAAAGCCAGCTCAAAGTTGACGGTCAATGTGGGACTTCGTTATGACCGGACGTTCCAGCCGCCTTACGGGCTTAACTCTACGATCGGCCAGAACGGCGGAATCGAGACCGGCGCGATCGATTTCAACAACGGCACGTACGTCGTCCAGAAACTGCCTCCGCCTTGCAGCCAACGTGGCTTCGCGCCGTGCATTCCCGGCGACGGCACTCTGCCCGCCCACGTTCGTGTAGACCCACGCGGCAAAATCTACTTTGATACGACCACCAACTGGGGTCCGCGCATTGGTCTCGCGTACCGCCTGGGGCAGAAGACCGCCATCCGCACCTCATTCGGGATCTTCTATGACAACTGGGCGGCTGTCCAGCAGACGGCGCAAAACTACGAGGGAGCTTGGCCGGATATTGGCCAGCAGTTGGTCAATAACCTGAATAATCCGACAGCGGCACATCCCACGCCGACGGTTCGGGGCCAGGATCCTTTCTCCACGGGCGGCAGCTTGTTCCCAGCCCC
>Ga0066710_100004310_pt1 | contig 12549 bp, 11 predicted proteins | sample GraSoiAngelo_159_FD_79666 | JGI IMG/M metagenome (GOLD analysis project Ga0066710, IMG submission 79666) | Grasslands soil microbial communities from the Angelo Coastal Reserve, California, USA - 14_1009_16_40cm | ecosystem: Environmental > Terrestrial > Soil > Grasslands | place: USA...
CCTCCCGTTCGGCGTCGGCGAGGAGACGATCGGCGAGATCGTCGGGGAGGATGTGCTGAAGCTGATTCCCGGCGCGAACTCCTGGTAGCCGCAGGCGCCCGCGGGGGCGGTGCCGTCGCACGGAGGAACGGGCGGCACACTGTAGGCCGGGCTTGTGGTTGCACTCCGCGTGGTCGCCGTGACGCCGGGGCTCGGCGCGCTCGTGACGAGCTGGCGGCCGGACGAGCCGATCGTTGACGACGCCGTGTTGTTCAGGTAGAGGGTGCCGGTGTAACTCGTGACGCCGACCGTCGCGCCCGCGCTCCCGACGACCAGCAGCACGCCGACGGCGAGCGCCGCAGCGACGAGCGCAGTCGCGCGAAGCGAGCGCCGGGCCGAGCATCGAGTTGTGCCGTGAGACCGCAGTTTCACCGTCGACCTTTCACACGCGGGGACAGGAGGTCCGCATCCCGTATCGGACGATGCAGCCGTCCCCTTTAGACGGTGATTCACACTCTGTCCCTCGACCGGGGAGCGCGGCATCACCCGGAGGAGTGAACGCGGGTGGGCTCAGAGTGGGTACCGCGAACGGGGGATGCCCCCTCAGTCGGCGGCGTCCGACAATACCCGCGAATGCCCGGTCGAGTGGCCGTGCATTGTGATCCAGCTGCGGACTAGGAGGGCGTTAGAGCGACATGCGCCGGGACGATGCATCGACGGGTGAGGCCACCTTGGAAGGCGACGCGCCGAACACGGCACCGCCGCGCGTGCGCGAGCTCGAGCCCGAGGTCGCACCTCCCGATCCGCGTCCCGTAGACGACGAGACGCTGCCGCGCCAGGGGCGCGTCTATCTCTTCGTCGTCGCCGCTGCCGCCTGCGGTGCTGCGTTGCCGTTCGCGCACCGGCTCCCGACCACGCATGCGTGGGCAAGCTTCGCCCTGCTCGCATTCTTCGCCGCGGCCGCCCAGCTCTTCACCGTGATGACGCCGCGGAACCAGTCCTATCACACGGCGATCGTCTTCCTGCTCGCGGCAATCCTCCTGCTGCCGCCGGAGCTGATCGCCCTGATGGCACTCGTGCAGCACATTCCCGAGTGGCTGAGGGCGCGCTACCCGTGGTACATCCAGACGTTCAACATCTCAAACTACACGCTCGCGAGCCTTGCCGCCTGGGCAGCGACACGACCGATCGTCGGCGGCCACGACGTCGGCGGCACGCCGACGTGGCGCATCGCCGGAGGCGGGGTCATCGCGTGCGTTCTGCTCGTCGGGATCAACCACCTCCTACTCGGCATCATGCTGCGGCTCGGCCGCGGCCACTCGTTCCGCGCATCGGGCCTCTTCTCGTTCGAGAGCCTCTCGACCGAGCTGGTGCTCGCGGCGCTCGGCGTCGCCGTAGCGCGCTTCTGGTCGCACAACCCGTATCTGATCCCGTTCGCGCTCGCTCCGTTGCTGCTGATCCACCGGTCGCTGGCGGTGCCGGCCCTCCAGGAGGAGGCGCGCGTCGATCCGAAGACGGGTCTCTTCAACGCGCGATACTTCGCCTCGGCGCTGGGGGAGGAGCTCGGGCGCGCAACGCGCTTCGAACGGCCGATGTCGCTGATCATGGCCGACCTCGACCTCCTGCGCGACATCAACAACAACTACGGCCACCTCGCCGGCGACGCCGTGCTGAAGGGGATCGCCGAAGTCTTCCGCCAGCAGCTCCGTCACTACGACGTCCCGGCGCGCTTCGGCGGCGAGGAGTTCAGCATCCTGCTGCCCGAGACGCCGCCCGAGCAGGCGCTCGAAATCGCAGAGCGGATCCGTCGCGCGGTCGCGGAGCAGGAGTTCGAGGTGGAGACCTCGGAGCATCCGATCCGCGCGACCATCTCGATCGGTGTCGCCGGCTTCCCGCGGGACGGCGCCGACGCGAACGAGCTGATCCACCAGGCCGACCTCGCGGTCTACCGCGCGAAGCTCCAGGGCCGGAACCGCGTGCTCAGCGCGAGCTCGGAGCCGCTCCTGGTCCCCGCGGACCGGACGACGCGCCTCGTCGCGGTGCCCGAGGACGGCGAGCACGTCGCTCCTCTGCCGGGGGCGCCGAAGGTCGAGCCGCTGCAGGAGCGCCGGCATGCGCGGCCGCACTCCGTCCAGGGGCCCCGCCTGCTCGCCCTCTCGAGGCGGATGGTCGCGATCGTCGCGGGCGTCAGCGTCATCGGTCTCAGCGCTGCCGTGCTCGGGCTGTTCCTCGGGCAGACGACCGACCTGCTCGGGCTGCTCGCAGTCGTGCTGCTCGTCGGCGCCGGTCAGGCGCTGGCACTCGAGTACGACGACGCCGACGGGTCGATCTCCGTGAGCGCCGTGGGCGCTCTCGCGGGCGCCGCCCTGTTCGGCCCCCGCGCGGCGCTCGCCCTCGCGTTGACGATCTCGCTCGTCGAATGGAGCGCGAGGCGGCCGACGGCACACCAGGTCTTCTTCAACATCGGCGCGCTCTCGCTGGCGTCGCTCGCGGCGGCATCGGTCTTCTCCCAGGCCGACCACGCAAGCGGCGGTGCGCACCGCCTCGTCGTCGGCGGCATCGGGGTCGTCGCCGGCGCGGCCTACTTCGCGGTCAACATGGGCCTCGTCAGCCTCGCCCTCGCGATCGAAGGGCACGAGCGATGGCGTCGCGTCTTCCAGGAGCGCTTCGCGTGGCTGCTCCCGCACTACATCGTCTACGGCTTCATCGGCGGCGTCATTGCCCTCGGCTACGAGGCCGTCGGTCTCTTCGCGCTCGGCGTCTTCGCGGTGCCGCTGCTCCTGATGCGCAAGACGCAGGAGGCGTACCTCAAGCACACGCAGAAGTCCTCGCAGAAGCTCCGCCAGGCCGCCGAGACGATCCAGACGCAGAACGTCTCGCTCGAGCAGGCGAACCGCCTGCTGAAGGAGCGCTCGACCGCCGCGATGGAGTCGCTCTCGGCCACGGTCGACGCGCGCGACTCGTACACCGCCGGTCACTCGCGTCGCGTCCAGCAGCTCGCGCTCGCGATCGGCCGCGAGATCGGCCTCTCGCAGGCCGAGCTCGACCTGCTCGGCCACGCTGCGCTCTTCCACGACATCGGCAAGCTCGCGATCCCGGACGCGATCCTGCTCAAGCCGGCCAGCCTGACCGGGGAGGAGTGGGCCTTGATGCAGCGGCACGCGGACGAGGGCGCCCGCATCATCGACCGCCTCGGCTTCCTCCAGGATGCGGTGCCGGCGATCCGCCACCACCACGAGCGCTGGGACGGCACCGGGTATCCCGACCGGCTGAAGGGCGAGGAGATCCCGCTCGGCGCGCGGATCATCCACGTCGCCGACGCGCTCGACTCGATGCTGACGACGCGGATCTACCGTGCTGCGCGACCCGCGCACGAGGCGATCGAGGAGCTCCGCCGCGCCGCCGGCACGCAGTTCTGCCCGCGCACCGTCACCGCGCTGGCGCGGATCCTGCCGCTCGAGACGATCCTCGGCGACCCGAAGCCGCCGCCGCACACGGCGCCGGTGCTCGCCGCGAAGATCGCGTCTTAGACCCAAGCGGTGCCTCAGCCTGACTCGGCCGTTCGGCCGTACTTGCGGTTTCTCCAAAACGCTCTAAGCTGCTTTGCATGCCCAGGGAGCGGTACCGGGCGGTCGCAGCAATCGACCCGAAGGCGCTGGCGCGGTTTCAGGCCGGCATCCGGAAGCGATACTCCGACGAGCAGATCCTTGCCGAGCTGCGCGCCTCGGCGGAGCGGCTCGGGCGCTCGCCGACAATGCGCGAGTTCGCGGCCGACGCCGAGACGACCGTCCATCCGCAGACGGTGATCGAGCACTTCGGGAGCTGGAACAACGCGAAGCGCGAGGCAGGTCTCGTCCCGCGCCGGTTTGCGACGCGCGAGGAGCTCCTGCAGCTGCTGCGCGATCTCGGCGAGGAGCTCGGCCGGCCGCCGACGGCCAAAGACATCGACGCGCGCAAGGGAGCGATGCCGTCGAAGTCGCTGTACTGGCACACCTTCGGCTCGCTGACGACCGCACTCCGCGAGGCGGGCTTCGACGTGCCGGTGGGGGAGGAGCGGCTGGAGCGCGCGGTCGAGCAGGGCGTCGAGCTCGCCCGCCGGCTGAAGCGGCTGCCCAAGTTCGCGGATTGGGCCGAGGCACGGAAGGCCGACTCGAGCCTCATGACCGAGTGGCAGGTCTACCGGATGTTCGACGCGCGCCGCGGCGCGTGGTCGACGTTCCAGTTCCTGATCTCGGAGCGCCTACGCGAGCAGGGCGTCGAGGTCGGGCCGGACGGAAAGGTCTAGGCTGCGGCGAGCGCGGCGAGCGCGGCGAGCGCCGCGAGACACGATTCGCGCTCTCCCGGAGCGCGCACCGAGGGCAGCTTCACGCCCTCGTCGAACGAGAGATCCGGGCGGAAGCGTTCGTCGCCGACGATCGCGCTGTCCAGCACCGCGAGCAGCGTTCCGACGCCGAGCTCCTTCTTCCGGAGCTTCAAGCCCAGCGTCTCCTCGGCGAGCTCGAGCGCAGCCTTCGTCGACGCGAAGAAGAGCTCGTCGCGGCTGCGGCCGGTCCAAAGCGGCCGGCCGACGCCGCGGGCGAGGATCAGCTCCGGCCGCTCCTCGTCGAGCCACGCCGTCGCCATCGCGCCCTCGAGCTGCTCGAGCGCCTTCGCCGTGCGGCCGCGGGAGCGCTCGGCGAGGGCGAAGATGACCTCGGAGTCGACCGTCATCCCCGGCTCGGCGCGCTCGATCCCGTGGTGGGCGAAGAGCGCGTCGTCGTTGACGATGATGCCGTTGTGGACGCCGACGACGGCGCCGTGGCGAATCGGGTGGTTGTTGGCCTCGATGCTCGGGTGGCCCTTCGTGTAGTCCCGCACGTGCAGGAGGGCCTGGCGCGTATCTGCCGGGACGGCGATCTGCTCGAGCAGCTGGCTCGCACCGGAGCGCTGCTTGACGATGGTGACGGCCTCGCCGCCGGCTCGGTGGGCGTAGCCGACGGCGTCGGCGCCCCGCTCGGCGATTCCGGCCAGGAGCGCCTGGGCGGCAAGAGTCCGATCGACAGCGCTGCCCCTACCGAGGCTGTATCCAGCGATTCCGCACATATGCCTAGAAGTCCTATCGGCGCTCAGGACGGCGCCATGACCCCTTCTCTTCCGCAGACGACTCTCCTATGGACAAAGTTAGCGCACCAAGCGGTCCTCAAGGCATCGGTCGGGAACGCCGATACATCCGGCACGATGGAGCAGCGGCCGCTCCCCGAGCCTGTCCTTGACCCGGAAGTACCGGAGCAGTCCGAGCCGCACCTGGAGCTGCTCCCGGGACTCGAGCCCGAGGACGTCGAGGAGCCGGACGACGACGAGCAGGACGCCGAGGCGCATCCCGACGCCGAGGCCGAGCCGCTCGACGCGCCGGCTCAGACGCAGGATCCCCTGAAGTTGTACGTCCGCCAGATCGGCGACGGCCCGCTGCTGACGCGCGAGCAGGAGCGCGAACTCGCGCGCCGCAAGGACGCGGGCGACGAGCAGGCGAAGCGCGAGCTGATCCAGGCGAACCTCCGCCTCGTGATGTCGATCACGCGCAACTACACGAAGACGGGCGTGCCGCTCCTCGACCTGATCCAGGAGGGCAACCTCGGCCTGATCCGCGCGGTCGAGAAGTTCGACTACCGGATGGGCTACAAGCTCTCGACCTACGCGACGTGGTGGATCCGCCAGTCGATCACCCGCGCGCTCGCCGACCAGGGCCGGACGATCCGGCTGCCCGTCCACGTCGCCGAGCAGGTGCGCCGCCTGATGCGCGCGCGCCGGCAGCTGGCGCAGAAGTCCAACCGCGAGCCGACACTCGCCGAGCTCGCGAAGGAAAGCGGCAACAGCGAGAAGCGCGTCCAGGAGCTGCTCGACCTCGTCGAGGATCCGATCAGCCTCGAGACGCCCGTCGGCGACGGCGAGAGCCTCTACGGCGACCTGATCGAGGACCTGCATTCGGACCAGCCGGACGACGTCACCGCACGGCGGCTCCGCTCGCGCGAGCTTGCGAGGGCGCTGACTCGGCTGAACCCGCGGATGCGCCGCGTGCTCGCACTCCGCTTCGGCCTCGACGGCGAGACGCCGCAGACCCTCGAAGAGGTCGGCGCCGGTCTCGGCATCACGCGCGAGCGCGTGCGCCAGCTCGAGTCGCGCGCGTTGCGCGAGCTCCGCGCAGCGGCTCCGGATCTCGAGCTCTACCTCCACGCCTAGCCACGGCTCCAACGGCCAAGCCCGGTGCATGGCACCGGACGGGGCCGTTGCGGACACGGCGAGACGCACCGAAACGTGACAGCCGGACGCGGCTGTTCTGGACGCGGCCGCCGGTGGAGGCGTGCGTGTGGCGGCGCGCCGAGCCGTACGTCGGCCGCGACGAGATCGACTGGGCCGGCCTGCGGGCCGAGGCCGAGACGATGTCCGGCGGCGAGCAGGTGCTCGTCCGCGTCGCGCACGAGCTCTGGCATGCCGAGAAGAGCGCCGGCCTCTGCGAGCTGACACGCCGGCTCGATGCGAGAAGCTTCGAGCGCGTCGTGGAAGCGCTTACAAATCGCCCGCGGCGGCGCGCGTGCGGCAACCATGCAGCACGAGCTGGCGGCCTGACGAACGACGTGGGGGAGGATTGTTCACCTTCCCCACCCGCTCACGACCCACATGCTCTTCGGCCACGGCTAAAGCGCGCAGCGCTTTAGCTCCTGGCCGCGAACTCACGCGCCGGCGGATGCGTCAGCATCCGCGGGCGCGCAGCGCAGACGCGCGACCCTCGGCAAGCGCCACGCGCAACGAGTCGCCGGCGGAGGCGCGACCGCGCTCGCGCCGGAGCCTCAACAAGCAAGCGCCACGCGCAGGAAGGGCCCGTGGGAAACCTAGGTTTCCCGCGCTAACCCGCGACGTACTGCATCTCGCGCAGCGTCGCGAGACGCCGCAGCGACTCGAGCTCGATCTGGCGGACGCGCTCGCGCGTCAGGCCGAGCCGGCGGCCGATCTCCTCGAGCGTCTTCGGCTCCTCGTCGAGCAGTCCGTAGCGGAGGATCAGCACCTGCCGCTCTCGGTCCGGCAGCGCCTGCAGCGCCTGCCCGAGCGCCTGGCTGCGCAGCGAGACCTCGACCTTCTCCTCCGGCAGCGGGTCGTCGCCGGCGACGAAGTCGCCGAAGACCGCGTCGTCCTGCTCGCCGACCGGCTGGTCGAGCGACGCCGACGCGCGCGCGGCCGCGCGCACCTCGCGCGCCTGCTCGATCGGCAGGCTCGCCTCCTCGGCGATCTCTTCGAGCGTCGGCTCGCGGCCGAGCTCCATCCAGAGCGTCCGCTCAGCGCGGTTCATCTTCTGCAGCCGCTCGACGATGTGGACCGGCATGCGGATCGTCCGCGCCTTGTCGGCGAGCGCCCGCGCGACGGCCTGGCGGATCCACCAGGTCGCGTAGGTCGAGAACTTGTAGCCGCGGCGCCAGTCGAACTTCTCGACCGCGCGGATCAGGCCGAGCGTCCCCTCCTGGATCAGGTCGAGGAAGGGCAGGCCCTGGTTGCGGTAGTTCTTCGCGATCGAGACGACGAGGCGGAGGTTCGACTGGATCATCGTCTGCTTCGCAGGCATGTCGCCGCGCTCGATCTTCTTCGCGAGCTCGACCTCCCGCGCGGCGGTCAGCAGCGGGTGCCGGCCTGCCTCGCGCAGGAAGAGCTGGAGCGCGTCGGTCGTCGTCTCGACGGGCACGGTCGCCGGGGGCGGCGGCGCCTGCTCCTTCTCGGGCTCCTCGACGATCTCGATCGAGCGGCGGTCGAGCTCCATGTAGAGCGCGTCGACCTCGAGCGGCTCGAGCTCGAGCGGCTCGAGGATCTCTTGGAGGTCGGCCTGCTTGACCTGTCCGGACGCCTCGGCGGTCTCGAGCAGTGCCTGCAGGTCCTCGTTGCGGAGGATGAATTCGATTTCGACCGTCATCGGCTGGCGTCCTGAGCGGCTGTTCCGCGCGCCCGGCAGACCCAAACACGCGCGCCTTGTGGAAAGCAAGGTCCCGCGGTCCGGCGTGGCTGCAGCTTTGCTCACGAGAAGACGACGGCCCCGGGCACGCAGACCGGGGCCGCCGCCGGAGCGGAGCACGCGCTCTCGAGTTCGGCGGGACTCCCTGCGGCCCGAAGCCCCGTCGCCTGCGAGCACCAGACCCCCTGCGGCCCGAGGTCCAGTACGCGTGCTCCGGTCGGGAAGCTAGACCATGCACGGGCTGCTGGCGTGACCCAAACGGGTCTTCCCGCGTCGCCCGAGCCCGCACGGTAACAGGCGTTATGTCAAGCCGGAAGCAGTAGCGTCCGCGGTGTGAAGCGTGTGGTCGCGGGCATTCTCCTCGCGGCAGTGCTCCTCCCCGCAGCAGCGCGGGCGGAGCCGGTGCCGGGATCCGCGGCTGCAACGGACGCCGTGCTCGGGCTCGCGGCGGACGGGACCCCGCGCGTCGCGTTCGCGAGCGGCGGCCGCCTCCTCGTCGGGGCGCGCGGCCCGGACGGCGAGTGGACGGCCGAGCGGGCGGCGGCGCTGCCGGGCCCCGAGCTGATCGTCGACCGAGCCGCGGGGGCGTTCGTGCTCGTCCAGCACGCGAACGGCGGCTGGCTCGCGCTCGAAGAGCGCGCCGCCGCCGGCTGGCGTGCGCACCTGCTCGTCCGCAGCGTGCCCCGCGGCGCGTCGCTCGGGCTCGCCGGCCTCACGCTCGACGCGCACGCCCGGCCGGTCGTCGCCTACGCGTTGCGGCTGGCCGACGGGAAAACGTTCCTGCGGCTCGTCCGGCCGGACGCGCGCGGCCGCTTCGTCACGCGCGCCGTCACGAAGGCCGGCTTCCCGCAGAGCGACACGGTCCCGTCGGCCTCGCCGGTCGTCCTGCCGGGCGGCGGCATCCGCGTCGTCGCGACCGGCGCGCGCTCGGCGATCGAATGGGCGCCGAAGGGGCGCACCTGGGAGGGCCAGGTGCTCTATGCGAACTCGCTCGGCACGCCGGCCGGTCCGGTCGGCGCCGCGGGACCCTACTCGGCGTGGACGGAGCTCTTCCCGCAGTTCGGCCAAAGCCAGGTGCTGCTGACATTGCACGCCGACGGCGAGCGGACTGCGGTGCTCCACCGGCACGCGTTCGTCGTCGCGCTCGCACTCGGGCCCACTGGTCCCGAGGTCGCGGCGAACGACTACGTGGAGCTCGGCGACGTCGCCTACGCGGGCCTCGTCGTCGACGCCGCCGGCATCACGCTCGAGCTCGGCGGCAAGCTCGTCGGCTACGCGATCGAGCCGGGCGGCGCGCGCCAGTTCCTGCTCCGCGCCGCCGGCGGGCTCGAGTGGTACCGGACGTCATCCCTCCCCCCGGTCCGCGTCGAGCTTCAGGCCACGTCTGCCATGCTCACCGGCAGCGTCCGCGGCGCGAGCGGCGGCAGCGTCGAGCTCTACCGCGGCGACGAGCTCCTCGAGACGGTGCCCCTCGGCACCGACGGCAGCTTCTCGGCCGCCGCCTCCGACACCGGAGCTGTCCTGTACCGCGCGGTGTACCGCGACGTGCTCAGCGGCTTGCCGCTCGGCGCGCTCGTCCGCTTCGACGGCTGAAATGCTTATCCACAGATTGCAGAAATGGCTGTGGAAATGTTGATAATTGAATTTCCGCAAATTGCGTCATTTTCGCGTCTGCGCCGTCTTGCACTGTCCATACGGGACTCGTAGATTCGCTCTTGCGCCGAGCACGGAGCGCGAGTAGGTCGAAGCCGAACCGGAAGGCAGTACGTAGAGGCCGCAAGGCCCGAGCGGAAAGTCGATCGGAGCGGTGGACGAAAGCGCAACCGACTCGGCGAATTCTTTTTAAGTGTGGTCAGGCCGGACAGGAGTCCGGCCGGGCCATGTTTGGCCATAGGACGCTGCAGGAATGGCCGCCGAACTATCCGCTAAACGATTTTCCGCAAATTGCGCGTTTTTCGTTTTCGGTCTCTTGATCGGCGTTCGGCGAAGCCGTAGCTTCCCGTGTGCACCGAGCACGGGGCGCAAGTAGGTCGAAGCCGAACCGGAAGGCAGTACGTAGAGGCCGCAAGGCCCGAGCGGAAAGTCAGTCGGTTCGGTGGACGAAAGCGCCACCGGCTCGGTGAATTTTTGGTCCCGTTAGGATCGTCGCCGTGCACCTGCGACTCCCGGCCTTCGCTCCCGGCGTCACCGCGTTCCTCTGGGCGCTCGTGCTCGCCCTCTACATGTTCTTCGGGATGCTCGCGATCGGCATCTCGAAGCCGACGGCATTCATCATCTCGGCCGTCGCCGGCTTCTTCATCTTCCTCTACATCCGCCTCTACGGGCAGGACCTGCCCGTCGAGGAGTAGGTAGGAGCTAGGCCGCTTCGACCGCGCAGCGCGGGCGGACGCCGCCGCTGAGCGCGAAGACGAGCGTGCGGGCGAGCGCCGGGCCGAGCTCGGCGTCCAGCCGCTCCGCGGCCGAGGGCCGCGCAGGATCGAGACGTCCGAGCGCGTCGATTTCTGCCTGGAGGCGGGCGTGGGCCCTCCCCCGCTCCGGCTCCGGTGCGGCGGTGACGTGCATCCCGCGAAAAGCATCGGCGGCCGCCCCGGGCCGGCCGAGCCCCCAACCAGGGATCAAGGACCGGAGGCGCCGGCCGCGCGACGCCTCCGCTGCCCTCTGATGCGTCAGTCCATCCCCGACGGGGTCTCGCGCGGATCCCGCTGCGTCGGGACGACCCGCTCGCCGCCCTCCCGGATCTCGACCTCGCGGCTCGCCGTCGGCGTCGGGCCTCGGCGCACGGCGACGAGGTCGTCGTCGTGCCGCGGAGCCCCGACCTCCTCACGCTCAGCGGCCACCGGCTCGTCGGCCGCCCGCCGGTCCATCGCGGGAGCCGGCGCCGGAGCCGCGGTCACGGTCCGGTCGGCGACGATCTCCTCGCGCACCGGTCCGGACGTGTCGAACGTGTACCCGAACACGAGCCCGAATCCGAGCGCGAGCACGCCGTGATACAGGCCAAGCGCCTTGATGATCCCGTAGAGGCCGATCGAGTGGCTCCAGCTGACGAGGCGACCCTCGTGCCAGCCGTTGCCCGGCTGCGTCGCAAGCAGGATCCAGCCCGTGCAGACGAGCACCGGCAGGAATCCGAGCAGGAAGACGCCCACCGACAGCCGCGGCCAGCCCCACTTCGTCCAGCCGCCGACGATCTGCGAGAGCGCGAGCACGAACCCCGCGCCCGCGACGATCCCCATCGACGCCCAGAACCGGCCCGTCGTCTGCTGGCCGACCTCCGTGGCCACCCAGACGAGGAACCCGGCCACGCCGGCTGCGAGCGCCGTCACGAGACCGCGGTTGAAGTCGTACGTGCGCATACGTCACCTCATTCCGTTTGGAAGCGTCGCTCTTTAAACGGATAGACCGGGTCTGAGGGTGCGCTATTCGAGCGAGAGCCTGCGGACGTCGAAATGCGCGGAATAGAGCTCCGCGCGGAACTCCTCGAGCGTCCGCAGGGCGTCGTCGGCGAAGACGTGTCCGACGACCCCGACCTCCGCGTCGTTGTGAAACGGCACGTCGACGTGGCTGTGCGAGACGAGGTTCACGGAGAGGTTGTGGCAGCCGGGGCAGCGGACGGCGAGGCCGAGCGAGCCGCCGCCGGGCGCGAGCAGGGTGAAGAACGAGGGGAAGACCGGCCGCGGACGCTCCTCCGGGTAGCAGAAGAAGCTCCACGGCCACTCGCCCGCCCCGATCCGGCTCGCGGCGAGATCGCCGAGCTCGGCGGCGACCGGCTCGACCCGCGACGTCATCAGGTTCAGGAACGTGCCGGCCTCGAGCCCGAGCGGCGCCCAGTCGAGGTCGTCGTGGCCGACGAGGGCGTCGTGCTCCCCACCGCACGGGCACGCGAAGCGGACGCGGAAGACCGCCGGATGCGCGGCGCCCGGCAGCCGCTCGACGAGCCGGAACGCCGAGAGCGCGACGCTCGACTCGCCGCGCGTCGGGCACGGGAACGTGTACCGGCTCCGGAGAGCGTCGTACATCAGGCCGCCGCCGGGAACCGCTCGGCCCGCAGCGCGCGCCAGAGCTGGAGCAGCCGTTCGCGCTCGTCGGGGTCGAGCTCGGAATGGACTCGCCGTTCGATGATGCTCAGTTCTTCCCCGACCATCGCTTCGTCGAACGTCTCGTCCCAGCCGAGCCCGCGCACCCACTGCTCCGCGGCGGCGACCAGATCAGGGCCCTTCCCGCGCGGACGCGGCTCCTGCGCCTGCGCGGCGACCTCGCGCCGCAGCTCTGCCAGCAGCCTCTCGATCTCGTCGAAGCGCTCGTCCACCGAGCGGGCCATGTCGGAACGGTACGTGGCTGCTCGGACGGATCAGTACCTGATCAGCGAGTACATGTCGTACTGCGACACCCGTTCCCGGCCGCCGAGGAACGAGAGCTCGATCACGAAGCAGACGCCAACGACGACCCCGCCCAGGCTCTCGACGAGACCGCCAATCGCCTCGACCGTGCCGCCTGTCGCGAGCACGTCGTCGTGGATGACCACCCGGGCGCCGTCCGCGATCGCGACCGCGCTCACGTCCAGCGCGTTCGCGCCGTACTCGAGCCTGTACGTAGCCGAGACC